>WNGK01014083.1_pt1 | contig 11266 bp, 9 predicted proteins | sample 5400601 | NCBI WGS metagenome assembly WNGK01 (sample SAMN13153376, study PRJNA577476) | soil metagenome | isolation source: 60 cm soil or saprolite under Garry oak tree replicate 1 | place: USA:California | collected 2016-06-15
ATGTCTTTGATCTGGTGCTGCTCATCCACAAGAGCAATGCGGCAGTAATCAGCAAAGGCGGGCACAATCAGCTGCGCGACCTCGTGCAGCGTGATCTGTTGGTCGAGGGAAGAGACTAACACAGCACTTGCTTCGTTGAGCAAGCGCTGCCGTTCCTCGGCCTGTTTGCGCTCGGTAATATCCCGATAATTGCCCACAATGGCCCCGACACTGGGATCAGCCAGCAAGTTTGTCCCGGTACCTTCCAGCCAGCGAAAGGTGCCATCCTTACAGCGGGCACGGAAATCAGTACGCAGGCTCTTGCCCGGTTCCTGCACGATGCTGGTCAACACGGCAATGGTGGTTTCCACGTCATCGGGATGGATGAGTTCAAAGGCACTACGCCCGACGAGTTCTGCTGGCGTATAGCCCAGCAGGCGCGTGGTGGACGGACTAGTATAGAGTACCATCCCCTGGGTATCAACGAGCACAATGGCATCAGTACTCTGCTCGATCAGCGCACGAAACCGCTGTTCGCTCTGGTGCAGTTGTGTCTCCATCTGTTTGCGTGCTGTCATATCACGCGCAATCGTCGACATCCCGACAATCTTGCCGGATGCATCCTTGACCGGAGAGATTGTGAGCGAGACATCAATGAGCGTGCCATCTTTTCTTCTGCGCACCGTTTCCATATGCTCAATGCATTGCCCTTCCGAGAGCCGCTGTATGATTGCGACTAATTCCTGTCTGCGCTCAGGTGGCACCAGGGTGTGAATGGGTTGGCCGATCATTTCGGTCGCGCTGTAGCCATAGAGACGCTCCGCTCCCTTATTCCAGCTCAGTACAATCCCGTCGAGCATCCTACTGAAAATGGCGTCATCCGACGATTCGACAATCGCGGCCAGGGTGAACATCTCTTCTTCTATTCGTTTGAGTCGCGTAATATCTTGGAAAGACACAGCCATGCCATGTTGTGAGGGGAAGGTGTGGACCGCAAACCAGTTCTTCAACAGGGGAGAAAATTCCTCAAACCGGAAAGCAGTGTGAGTCTCTACCGCTTCGTAATGCTGTCGGTAAAAAGTGGCACCCACCGCTTCTGGGCACACTTCCCACAGCTTCTGGCCGAGCAGTGCTACGCGTGGTTGCTGCAACAAGCACTCGGCCTGCTGGTTGAGGTACGTCACATGCCCCTGCCGATCAAGGCAGACCAGGGCATCGGGGAGACTGTCCAGAAGATCAGCAAGGTGCTGATCCACATCTGGCCCCACGTTTTCCAGAGAAGAGATCTGTTGGGTAGGCAAGTAATGAGGAGTGTGTTGGTTGTTTGACTGTCTGTGCGTCACGACGACTATTTCCTCCCTTCTACAAAAAGGCAAACATAGCTGATCCGATTGATACACTGCCGTCCCATTGCTGCTCGGCATGCCTCGGCGAGAGGCAAGTAGGCAAACGCAGCACTTGTGAAACAGGACGCCTGCGTGAACCACTTCCTCCGCGGGTCCAAACTGCTGCTCTGGTGAGATCATTTCTATGCCAGCCCGTCAAAGCACGTTGCCTGAAAGGCCAAGGGATCGTGCTGGCACGATCATTGGCAAGGAGGCTCTACCACCTCAGCAATACGAACAATACGAGTATAGCTCATCATCTCAACAATAAGAAGTAGATTAGTACTTTTAGGTGTTTTTCCGACAGAGTGTCCTAGCGTGTTGCATCCTGCATGCCGCGATTGAGAATGTACTATTCACCTCCACTTCCATATAGCTCCGCTGGGAAGGAAGCCTTGTACAAAGGACCTGCTTGCCGTATACTAAAGGTAGAACAAATCAGTGGGCAGAATGTCCTTTCTGTCTAAAGAATACCACAAAAACTCAAGAAAAACACCTTTGGATGCACCTTCTATCTATGCAAATTGGGGATATAGCTAGAGTGAGCAGGCAATCCCCTTTTCACCTTGATATTTCGCAGGAGGAAGACCATGCGCACGCGTGCGGCTGTGATCTATGAAATGGAGAAGCCCCAACCTTATGCTGAGACACGGCCTCTGGTCATCGAGGAGGTGGAACTGGAGCCGCTTGGCCCCGGCGAGGTGCTGGTGGAAATCGCCAGTGCCGGTCTCTGCCACTCGGACCTGTCCACCATCAATGGCACGATCCCCCGTCAGTTGCCCATGATTCTGGGCCATGAAGCCAGTGGGATTGTGCGCGAGGTGGGGCCTGGTGTCAAGAGCGTGAAGCCGGACGATCATGTTGTGTTTTCCTTCGTGCCTACTTGCGGTCATTGCCTCTACTGCGCGATTGGCAGACCAGCCCTGTGTGAAAATGGAACCAAAGCCAACAACTCCGGTACCCTGTTGGATGGAGGCGTGCGTTTTCGTCACCCAAGCGGACAGCCCATCTTGCATTACCTGGGGGTCTCGGCCTACTCTCAGTACACCGTGGCCGTACAAGAATCGCTGATTCCTATCGAGAAGACGATTCCCCTGGACAAAGCCGCTCTCTTTGGCTGTGCCATTCTGACTGGCGTGGGGGCCGTCATGAACACGGCCCAGGTACGCCCAGGTGAGCCAGTCGTCATCTTTGGGCTGGGAGGCGTGGGCTTGAGCGCCTTGATGGGGGCCAAGCTCGCGGGAGCCTGGCCTCTTGTCGCTGTGGACACGCTTCCTAGCAAGTTTACCTTGGCCAAACGTCTGGGAGCCGATGTCACCGTGAATGCGACCGAAGGTGACCCGGTGGCTGCCGTGCGTGACGTCACCGGCGGGGGTGCGGAGTATGCCTTTGAAGCGGTCGGCAATGCCAATGTGCTGGCGCAAGCGTACAAGGCGACACGGCGCGGTGGGAAAACGATCAGTATCGGGATAGCCCATCCCAAACAGCAGCTTGCGATCCAGGCTCTCTCCCTCGTCACCCTAGAGAAAACCATCCAGGGCTCCTTCATGGGGTCAGCCGTACCACGCCGCGATATTCCCCGCCTGCTCAACCTATACCTGGCAGGCAAATTGCCCGTGGACGAACTCCTCAGCCCGTCTATCACCCTGGACGAGATCAATGAAGGCTTTGATCGCCTGGCACAGGGAAAAGTCGTACGGCAGTTGATCCAATTCTCCTAGTGTAAGATAGGATAAGAACACAGTTTGAGTCGCTCCGACTCAAACTTTAGAGCCTCATGTAGTTTCCTGGGCTTTTTAGCCGCTTCTCATTTTTAGCCTCAAAAATGGGTCTAGCTAGAGATCTGCGCCGGAATCTTGCTACTAGCCTATAGCCGTTGCTCTCATCCATGTGCGATACGCGGGTCTGTTCTCTTTTCATTTGTGATTTCAGTGTGATTTTGTCTGCCACTGCTGTGACTTTATTGAGATATTGAGGCTGTATTCTTCTCACAAGACCTATAGAACAGGCAGAAGAAAGCAAGCAATGAACATTCCTATTTTAAGGAGAAAAAACAATGTATCAGACACGGAGAGAACTTCCCCAACGTCAGGGAAAAACAGCATCTTCATCAGCGGCATTCGTGTACGTAGGAGTCTTCTTAAGCATTCTCATGTGCGTCGCATTCGTCTCAGGTATCTACCTCGTCCTTTCTACCATGCTTGGAAGTCCGTTGGCACCACAAGTTGCACACGCTGTACAGATCGAGCGACATGTAAAAGTGAACCTGAACATCGTCATCAACCAGCAGGGGATGCAGAAGGATTGGCCAGGATATGCACCAAACAACCTGGTTGTACCAGCCAATAGCCTCGTGACCGTCACCTTACGTGACTATGATCTGGGTGATACTCCCTTACCCAGCAATTCCCCGTTCACCAAGGTACAGGGCACGGTCGGCAGCCTTGCCACTGTGGACGGCAAGGCTTATTCCTCCCTGGCTCCTGAGAAGGTGGCACATACCTTCACCATTTCCCAACTGCATATCAATGTCCCTTTGCCAGGTGACGCCCCGAAGGGTGCAACCTACGATACGATTACCTTCACCTTCCATACGGGTAAAGCGGGCACCTACACCTTCCAATGCTTGGATCCCTGTGGCACTGGCTCAACTGGCTGGATGGGTCCGATGATCACCAGGGGCTATATGATGGGCTCTCTGACCGTCCAATAAACAAGATCGGCCACAAGCAGAAAGAAGGGAGCGGCCCTTCAGCCAGGGTACGTCCCCCTTCTTTCTTTTAGAGCAATAGCACTGTGATGCGGGTACATGACAATCTGAACAAGCCTCCCACGGGGGAAGGACAAAGGCTCTTGAAACGCACGTTTCCGCACAGGGAAGGGAGAAGCAACGATGTTTTCGACGTATAGGATCACGACTGCTGAGGGACACGAGATACGGCAACAGAGATCCCTGGCAGCGCTTGTTTTGACATTATTTGCGCTCAGTGCTCTGCTCATGCTCTTGACCAGTTGCGGTTCCAGTCCTAGCGCCGTGACTTCTCTTGTGGCTCAAGCTCAGTCCGTGCGATCTGTGCAGGCGCATCTTGTCCCGGCACCCCCCATTTCCGCGACCGTACGTACCGCACAAAGGCATCTCTATACCTTTTCAAGGTCCGACGTTGGCTTAATGCAGCCTGCAGTGGATGCGCAAGGCACTGTCTGGGTTGGCGAGATGCATGCCAACCGCCTCGGTACCCTCAACTCGCGGACAGGAGTCGTGACCAACTGGGGACCTCCTGATGCGCAGTATGGCATCATGACCACGATCGTAGATGCACAGGGGGACGTCTGGTTCGCTGAGCAGAATGCCAACTACATCGGGCGCTTTGATCCCCGGCAGCAGACGTTTCACATCTTCCCTCTTGGGACGTGGAAGGGTAGCCCGCTTGGACCACAAGACCTGCAGTTCGATGGCAGAGGCTTGCTCTGGTTTACAGCCGCAGCGGCTGGAGCGATTGGGCGGCTTGATCCCCGTACCGGTGCCATTGGCATCTGGCCTGTCCCGTCCCGCACCCCCAGAAGTCCTTCATTTCCGCTCAGTCTCACGGTCATGCCCACTGGACGGATCTGGTTTGGTGCAGTCGGCGAACTTGGCACCCTAGCCCCGCTGACGGGCCAGATCACCCTCTATGACCTACCAAACCCACGGGCTGAGGTCTTCTCGATAGCAACAGATGCCAGAGGGCACCTTTGGTTTACCGAAGTGTTACCTGGCAAGCTCGGCATGTTTGACCCGACGACAGGCAGCTTGACCGAACTGGCTGTGCCAGTTCTCTCAGGTGGGCCCCCTGCCCTGTACGCACTCGTCATTGACCACCAGGAGCAGATCTGGTTCGTGGACATTGGTGCCAACACGCTGGTCCGCTACTCGCCGGGGAAGCAGACCTTCACGTTCTTCCAGCTCTCCCTGATGTCCAACATCCCCTTCGGTCTCACGATGGACCCCGCTGGCAAGTTATGGTTTACTGCGGGTGGTTCATCAGCTAACTATATTGGGGAAATGTCTCCATAACTGTACGTGTACTCATACGAGGGGTCCATTTCCTGATCCGAGATGCGCAGGAAAACCAGGTGGCGTGAAAACCCTGGGACTGGGTGGGGTGGGCTTGAGTGCCTTGATGGGGCCAAGCTCGCGGGAGCCTGGCCTCTCGTGGCCGTGGACACGCTTCCTAGCAAGTTTACCTTGGCCAAACGTCTGGGAGTCGATGTCACCGTGAATGCGACCGAAGGTGACCCGGTGGCTGCCGTGCGTGATGTAACGGGCGGGGGTGCGGAGTATGCCTTTGAAGCGGTCGGCAATGCCAATGTGCTGGCGCAAGCGTACGTTGATCCAATTCTCCTAATATTCTTTGGCCTCGTGAGACCGTTGCTGGGCATCCTGCATCTGCATCCAACGAATGAAGAGAATGCTGACGATGATGATATAGAAGAGGTTGCCGGGTATCCACATAATGAGACCACCAAGCTGCTGATCAAGAGCGGGAGAAATACCCCAGATACGTGGTGCGCTCAGGTATGGCGCATATAAAGGTGGCAGGAAAGTGAGACCGGCACCAAGGGCAACGGTGGGCATACCACTCAGAAAGAGGTAGAGTATTTGACCGCCAATAGAAAGGCGTGGTAAGCCTTCCTCCAACGGGCTGAAGATAGGCCACCAGTTGATGACGCCAAAGACAATAAAGGTGATGTGTTCAAAGATGTGAATGCTCTGATTCTCTAAGGTAGCATTATAGAGTGGCGGAGCATGCCAGAGCCAGAAGTCAGCATTATAGAGAAAGAAGGCAATCGCAGGATAAGTAAGTATTCGGGCTATAAGAAATATCACACGACTACGTAGTAATGGTTTGAGAAGCCAACCAGGGATACCCAGAAGCAGGAGCGGCGGGCCGATGATGGTGAGGCAGAGGTGCTGTACCATATGTGCGCTAAAGAGATAGCTATCCCCCAGTTCGTCAAGGGGTGAGACAAGAGCGAGGAACATGATGAAAATACCGACGAGAAAAGCACTGATTTGAGCACGGTTAACGTGTTCTGCCGGAAAATATTTCTTGCGTAATGCCGTGATGGCGTAGAGATAGAGGCCGGTAATAAGGGCCGTGCCAAGAAATATCGATGGCTCCCAGTTCCACTGGGTGAGCCAGAAGTCCAGTCCTATATCAGCCATTTTGACGTGCCTTTCATTATTTGATTATTCCTGCTGCATAAAGCGTACACTATCTCGTCAAGATGACCCTCGCGGTCAATCCATTTCAAATAGCCCATGCTCTTGACGGAGCACCCTGAACGATGAATTTGGTCACGCCATTCCAGGAGAAGAAGACGTTTTGCGAGTCAAAGAAGCCGATTCAGGATGACAAAGCGAGATGGTCTCTTATTTGAAATGGATTGACCCTCGCGGTCATCATACTGAGAACCCCATTATGTTCAGGCAATTGTAAGGTTGGGTGAAACGGTTGCAAGGGAGGTAACAGGAACGTTCACGAAAATAAGTATTGGCCCTGTGCCTATTTCCTACCAGTTTATTTTAGCGATATGGCTTTTATTTGGAGTAATCGATGAAATTTCCTATGGACTTTATACGCCGCATAGGCTGGACAGCGGTTGGGTTCACATATTTTCTGGTCGCCTTGGGCGGGACGGTGCGAGCAACAGATTCTGGCCTGAGCTGTCCCGACTGGCCGCTCTGTTATGGCAAGGCGTATGCCGCCATAGATTACCATACGTTTCTGGAACAGTTTCATCGCTATGTGGCCGCCATCGTGAGTGTGCTGGTAGTGACACTGGCAATTAGCGCCTTTCTGTGGGCACGCCGGGAGCGACAGGTGCTGATACCGGCTTTGATAGCTCCGGTACTGCTGATCATCCAGATCGTGTTGGGCGGCTTGACGGTGCTGTGGAAACTACCACCGACCATCATCACGGCCCACCTGGGTACGGCTCTAGCCATTTTCGCGATGGTCATCACCATTGCAGTGATGGCTAGCAAACCTCAAGTCAGCAAGGAGTCGCCCGCAAAGACTCGCAAGTTTGCACGACTGGCAATGACTAATGCGCTACTGGTATATGGGCTGATGCTGAGCGGCTCATATGTGGTGGGCAGTGGTGCTTCGTTGGCCTGTGCAGGCTGGCCCTTGTGTACGCCGCAGTTCTGGGCTATCACCAATCATTTAGCGGATATAAATATCCTGCACCGGCTGGTAGCGACGCTTGTAGGATTGGTACTGATCTGGACTTTATCTTCGGCGTGGCGCAGGCGTAAAGTGGCACCCCGACAGGCATGGGTCTCTCTGGCTGCCGGTATACTGTTTGTGGCACAGGCCATTGTAGGCGGGTTGATTGTGCTGTTGGATAAGCCAGACTTCGTGGCAGGTCTGCATCTCGCGCTGGCAACGGCAGTCTGGGGCATGCTGGTAGTGCTGGCTGCGATGGCCGCTCACCAATTACGCTCAGCCCCGCAGGAATGGGATGAGGGCAATGAGGAGTCAGAGGGTGAAACGCTTACAGGGAGCAACTCAGCGAAGAAGGAAGCAGGGCTAATACGCCAGACGATTAGTAATTATGTTGACCTGATGAAGCCACATGTAACGGTACTTCTGCTAGGAACGACAGCGGCAGCGATGGCGATTGCGGAAAGAGGCTTGCCACCTGTGGGACTCTTATTAGCAACCCTCCTGGGTGGTGCAATGTGGTATCGTGTTGGCGATAGGGGCATTTGTGATTCTTTGGCTGTTTGTGAACTTTTTAAGTGCCGCACTAGCTTGTTCGGCGATTGTCTTTTATGTGTTTGTGTATACGCTGGGCTTGAAACGCACATCGGCCCAGAATATTGTGATTGGGGGAGCAGCCGGTGCTGTGCCCGTACTAGTTGGTTGGGCAGCAGTGACCAATACGGTGACCTTACCTGCGATCTGGCTGTTTGCACTTATTTTCTACTGGACGCCGCCGCATTTCTGGGCCTTGTCTTTGCTCATTCAGAAGGACTATGAGAAGGCAGGTGTGCCAATGTTGCCCGTGGTGATGGGTGAGAATGAGACACGTAAGCAGATTTTTCTGTACTCCCTGATGCTATTGGCCGTGACCTTAGTGCTGTTTGCCATGAGGGCCATGGGTTACATCTATCTGGTAGCAGCGATCGTGCTAGGTGGCATTCTGCTGTATATGGCCATCCGCCTGTTGCTTGATAAGACAAAGAGTCGAGCCAAGACGATGTTCTGGTATTCAAATTGTTATCTGGCGATGATTTTTGCTGCTATGGTGATTGATCGGGTGATTCATTGAAACGAGACGTTAGGACGATCGCAAGGGTCGTCCCTACTATATACGGTTGTGCTTCCCTTTTGAGCATGGCATGGTCCTGATCGTAGGATTTTTGTATGAATTCAAGAGAGATGTAGAGGCGGCATTTATGACGCCAGTCAGCAAGCCATCAAACAAGTCAAAGAGAGACGGACTGGCGTCATAAATGCCGCCTCTACATCTCTCCTCGAAAAAATCTCCTGGCACTGTGCAAAAATCCTACGCGCACCCATCGCATAGTCCTGAGCTAGTAGCGATATTAAGAGAAAGTACACGGATATGAACTGGCGATTGGCCTCACGGCTTTCAGTAGTGACGTTGACGGTTCTGGTGGTGCTCATTGTGGCACTTTGGGGGACACGGCTACATACGAATGGAACGGTGTCTGGAGATAGTGTGCCGCAGAGTAATAGCAATCCATCGGGCTTGCAGGGAGCAGACCTGGGCGGTACACCTGCACCAAATTTTCAGTTGACGGATCAGTTGGGGAAGTCGATCTCGCTGTCACAATTTCAGGGGAAGCCCGTTATCCTGACGTTCTTGTATACACACTGTCCCGATGCCTGTCCTCTGACAGCAGAGAAGCTGCACGCGGCAATGCAGAGTTTGGGAAGTCAAGCGCAACAGGTGGGGGTGCTAGCGGTAAGTACCGACCCCAAGGGAGATACAAAAGCGGCAGCACTCGCCTTCTCGAAGGCACATCGCATGGAGAATTACTGGCATTTTCTGATGGGGACGCACGATCAGCTATCGCCGGTCTGGTCGAAGTATGCGGTATATGCCGCTCCTCAAACATCGGGAAAGTTTTCGTAATTGATAAGCAAGGTCACGAACGTGCGTTTTTCGGAGATGATCTGACGTCAGAACACTTGATAACGGATTTGCAGATTTTGTTGAAAGAGTAACTTGCCTTTTCCTGTTGACCACTACGCATATATAAGTTATTATGTATAGTACTGAGTATAGATGCACAAGTATCCACAGTGAGATGCTTCGGGAGAATTTGCAAGAACCATGGACGAGTCACAAGGTTGGCGTGAGTTTTTAGGGAGAATTATTGCTGATTCGGCGGAGAGGCAGCGTCTAGCAGAGGCGGTTAGAGTGAATGCGGTGACCTTATCCCGTTGGGTTAATGGTAATTCAATACCACGTCTAGAGAATATACGCAGCTTGTTGGATACACTCCCTCTTCAGCAACGTACAGCATTGCTTGACTTGCTTACCAAAGATTTCCCCGAAATTGCTACAGAGGTGATGGCAACAGATGAAGAGCCACGCATGGTTCCTTCTGCATGCTACGCCAAGGTATTGAGTGCTTATGCCGATATGCCGGAGTCGCTTTATTTCTGGTCGGTGTGTAAGCTGACCATGCAGCAAGCACTTGAGCAACTGGACCCACGTCGTTTAGGCATGATTATTCTGCTAGCCCAGTGTACACCTCCATCGGGGCAGAATAAGGTGCGAAGTTTACGCGGCAATACGCGCCTGGGAACACCTCTCCAAAGCGACCGGCTGGAGCAGGAGCCGCTCTTTTTAGGGGTGGAGTCCTTGTCCGGGTTGGTGGTGAGTTCGTGTCGACCTGCAATTGTGCAAGACTTTAAGGAAGAGGGCCATTATAGAGGACATGTGTTGCCAGGAACAGAAAGTGCGGCAGCCTACCCTATTCTCCGACGTGGACGGGTGGCCGGTAGCGTGGTCGTCATCAGTACACAGGTCAACTATTTTACACATCTGCGGCTAGCATTAGTACAGCAGTATGCCAATTTGCTAGCTCTGGCATTTGAGCCAGAAGAATTTTACGTACCGGAGCGCATTGAGTTAGGGGTGATGCCTTCGACAGCTATCCAACGACCATATTTCGCGAAATTCCGCCACAGGGTGGGCGAGGTGATGAAGGCATTCGTCAATAACTATCAGCCTATCAGCAGTGTCGAAGCTGAGCGGTTGGTGTGGCAACAACTGGAGGAAGAGTTGCTGCAATTGCCCGCACATATTGCCAGCGAGTAAGCAGAGAATGGGGACAGAGGCCGCAGAAAGCTTGCAACACAGACATTTTCCTGGTATGCTTAGTTATGAAAAGGACTACCTTATCAGATAGGCCCTGAGTTTAATGTAATAATTTTTTCTTAGAGGAAAGCGAGAGCGCATGAATACTCCTCTGCAAAACGTGAATCTCACAACGAGTGAAATGGCCTCATCGATGGTGGAGGCAGATACGGAAGAACAGGGAGCGGGTGAGGTAGCGCATCATATTCATATGCCCAATCCCAGTTTGTGGCCGCTCGCAGCAGGCATAGCGGTCCTGTTGACAATCGTGTTTCTGCTCGCGCTGAATACTGCTCCCTGGCTCCTGTTAGTGGGGGCAGTGCTGGTCATTACAGGTATTTTAGGTTGGGGATTGGAAGACCCCTTTGCGCCACGTGGTGTATCTAACGTGAGACGTCTGCCCATGACCTATGAAGAGGCAACCGAGACCGGTCGGTCAACAGCACTGGCGGAAAGGGTGCTGCAAAGTGCTCAGGATGTAGCCGATCAGACAGTGACGGTGAGAAGTACCGAGTGGA
>WNGK01009787.1_pt1 | contig 11265 bp, 10 predicted proteins | sample 5400601 | NCBI WGS metagenome assembly WNGK01 (sample SAMN13153376, study PRJNA577476) | soil metagenome | isolation source: 60 cm soil or saprolite under Garry oak tree replicate 1 | place: USA:California | collected 2016-06-15
CGGTGCGCCGGGCCGGGCGGGTGGTCCTCGTCGGGATGGGCGGCGAGGAGATCCCGCTCCCGCTGGCCCATGTCCAGACCCGTGAGCTCGAGGTGACCGGCACGTTCCGGTACGCCAGCACCTGGCCGGACGCCATCGCGCTGGCGGCGTCCGGACGGGTGGACCTCGATGCGCTGGTCACCGGGCACTACGGTCTCGCCGACGTCGAGCAGGCCCTCACCGTCGGCGCCCGCGACCCCGGCTCGGTCAAGGTCGTCGTGACGCCACAGCGCTGAGGCCTCAGGCCGGCCGTCAGCGCCGCGCGGGTCCGGCGGTCAGGACGCGAGGCGGGAGAACGGCCCAGCGCCCGTCGGCTGCCGTTGCGTACCGGTCACCCGGGATCGGGCCGGTCAACGGCCCGTCAGGTCGCTGGGGCGAAGGCGGTACTCCTGCAGGCGCAGGTGGTGGTACTTCTCAGTTTCCCCGACCCACTCCATGCCGATCCGGCGCACCGTCGCCTCCGCGCGCGTGTTGGCGGGCCGCACCAGCGCGATGACCTGCTCTATTCCCTGTTCGAACGCCCACCGAGCGAGGGCGAGCCCGGTCTCGGTGGCGTAGCCGTGGCCCCACGCCTGCGGGTGAAGCTGCCAGCCCATCTCGAACTCCTCATCGGGCTGCAGGGGCAGCAGGGTCGCCCCGCCGAGCACGCGGCCGTCCTGACGGAGTTCCACGGCCCAGCGGCCGGCCGGCGCCATCATCTGCGCATCTTCGGCGAGCCAATGCCGCAGCACCCCGCGCATGGCGGCCAGGTCCAGTCTGTCAGCCATAAGGTTCACGATAACGATCGGCGCTCGGCGCCGTCGACGGCGGATCTGCGGGCAAGAGCCGCCCCCGCGTACTGCCGCCTCCGCGTACTGCCGCCGCCACTGAGGCGTTACTACGCCTTAGCCGTGGCAGTTTAGCCGTAGCGGTGGACGCGATGATGGCGGAGCTGACGGCAGGCGCCGTCCCAGACGAGACATCGCATGGGAGGAATCGTGGACAACGACGAACTCAGCCCGACACGCGCACTCGCTCGCCTCGAGGTTCTCGTCGGCGAGTGGATAGAGCAGGTGACACTTCCTCGTGTTCCGCCGGGACGGATGGTGTTCGAATGGGCACTCGACGGTCAGTATCTCCTCCAGCGCTCGGAGATTCCCGACCCGGCTTTCCCTGACAGCATCGCGATCATTGCCGCCAACGCCGACGGAGCGGGCTACACCCAGCATTACTTCGACTCGCGCGGCGTCGTCCGCGTCTACACGATGGGGTTCGACGGGGCCCGCTTGACGCTCCTGCGCAACGCGCCGGACTTCACGCCGCTGGACTTCTCGCAGCGGCTGGCTTTCGACCTCACCTACACCAAAGATGACATGCATCGGCTGCCTGTGGCCCGCTGAGCTGGCGCGAATCCGGCTGATGCCGGCTGAGCTAGCGAGACCTCCTCAGCTCAGACGCGTCACGATCAGGTCGTAGGTATTCGCGTGCGGGCGTCTTGCGGCGCCCTCGGGAGCTTGAGGAGGTCCCGATGTCGTAGGCGGGCTGGACATTCACCGGATTATCTTGAGCCCTGATTTGGATCATGGCCTTGACCTGTGCGGATGCGTTGCGGACGGTGTACTCGACGCGGGTCTCGGGATCTGGCTCAGCACGTTCCGATGATCTTCGGGTTCTTCTCTTCCGGGCGTGTCGCGGCTGTGTGCGTTCCCGCGGATCTCGGCTGCCCGGCGTTCGCCGAGGGCGCGGGCCAGGGCGTCGCGGAGTTGCTGGTTTTCCTCTTCCAGGCGGCGGATGCGGTCGGCGGTGGCTTCCAGGCGGCGTAGCAGCGAGGTGGTGGATGCGCGCTGCCGGTCGGGAACCGCGCCGGGTCCTGGCGGCAGCCGGCGGAGCCGGTCGATCTGGCCGCGGAGGTCGTCCTGGGTGTAGAGCCAGGATCTGGAGACGCGGGCCTGGCGGGCGAGGCTGCCGAGGGTGACTGGCTGGCCGGCGGCGTTCATTTGCTGCAGGGTCCTGACGGCGCGCTCGCGGGTCTGCTCGGTTCGCTGTCTGGCGGCCGTGAGAATGTGGCGGGTGTTGTCAGCTCGCATCGGCTGTCCCGGTGCTGGCGTCTTTGTCGATCTCGCCGATCATGCGGTCCAGGTTGGCCAGGACCTGGGTGTTCATCTCCGCGAGCCGGGTCTGGCCGTTGTTCTGGGAGATGTCGATCAGGGTGAGCGTGCGGTGGCGCTGCTGGCGTAGTTCGGGCAGGAACTCCGGGCCGGTGAGGAAGACCGGGCAGGTCAGGCAGGCGTTGGCGTGCGGGCAGCGTTTCTGGATCGGCAGCCCGCACCACCCGTTGGGCAGGGTCTGGGTGGCCATGCCGTAGCGGGTCTTCGCCCACTGGGCCTGGGCAAGCGGTCCGTCGGGGCCGATCGTGACCCGCTCGCCGTTGATGTTGACCCGGGTGCCGTTCTCCCAGTGGCGGCGGACCGTGTCGTCGCTGATCCTGGCATAGTAGGCGGTCATTTCGGTCGATTCATGGTCCAGCAGGATCCGGATGACTTCCAGCGGGACGTCCCGGTTCACCAGGCGTGTGCCGAAGGTGTGCCGCCACTGGTGCGGGGTGAGGTGGACGGGCTGGCCGTGCTCGTCGCGGATGTCGCAGGAATCCAGCCACCGGTAGAGCTGGTCCCGGTAGGTGCCAGCTGGCCAGGGCCGCTGCCCGCTGATGTTGGCGTGCAGCGCCGGGAACAGGTGCGGGCTGCCATCTGGCCAGCGCGCCAGCACCTGCTGCTGCTGGGTGCCGATGGCGGCTTCCAGCTCGTCGTCGATGGGGACGGCGGCTTCCCGTTTCATCTTGGTGTTGACGTAGCGCAGGTAGGGGGCGCCCTGGCCGTCGCGGATCAGGCAGTCGAACGGCAGGGCGCACGCGGAGGTGACCCGCAGCCCGCACCGGATCTGGATGAGGGTGAGCAGCCGTCCTTCGGGGTGGGGCCAGCGGCCGAGGCTGGCGGGATGCTCGACCTGGGCCATGACGTGCTCGGCTAGTGCCCGCGGGAGCCGACGCTGCCGGCCGGGCCGGGGATAGTCCTCCGGGAAGATCATCGCGTCTGCGGGGAGTAGCCCGTCGTCCCAGCCGTGCTGGCGGATCGCCTGCAGGAACGTCGCGAGCGTGCCGATGATGCGCCCGCGTGTCTGTGTGGTGCCCGAGGTATCGGGCAGCCAGGCGACGTAGCGTTCCACGAGCCGCCGGTCGACATCCGGGAGGCCGGCGCCGCTGGCGCAGCTGGCGAGGAAGACGCTGAACCGGGTGAGCCTGATGAGGTCACCCTCGGCTGTGCTGAGGGCAAGGCCGGAGTTCAGCCGCAGCCGGACCCAGCGTTTGGCGAGGTCCTTCAGCCACGGCTGGCCGATGCGGTCGAAGCGCAGCCGCCGCTGGCCGGGGTTCGCCGCAGAGGCGGTCGTGACGCCGGTCAGCCGGGATGCCCGCCAGATGTCACGCGGGTACTCCGCCTCCCATCCCGGCCCTTCCTCCAGCAGCTCGGCGGCGTTGCGGGCATAGAACAGGAATCCCAGTGCCTGGCCGGAGCTGTTCACCAGGCCGCTGGCCGCGGCGATGCCACGCCACTGCTGCTCAGGGTGATCCAGCAGCGATGTCACGCCCGCATGCCGTGCCAGCCGGATCGCCGGCTGGATGATCCAGGGCGGTGCGGGCTGTGCCCGCTCGCCGGACCGGCACTGGACCGCGTACTGGAACTCCAGCCTCAGCTGCGGTGTGAGCTGCCGGTAGTCGATGCGTCTTCTGCCTGTCTGCTGGCTGGCGGCGGTGAACTCTGCGGGGTCGCTGATACCGGACCTGCGCCAGCGCCTGGTGTGTACCTGGCAGAAGACGCCGTCGCGGCTTTCGGGCCACAGCGAGCACCACGGCAGGGCGCACTGCGCGGGCTGACCGGGCGCCGGGGATGTCACGGCCGGCGTCCAGGCGTGCAGGGCAGGCTGGCCGGCCTGATCCCACTGCCTGCGGTGCCGGGCGCACAGCCCGTGCGAGCACGTGCCGTACCGGCACTTCTCGATCAGGCAGGCCCGCGGTGCCCGGTGTCCGCGCAGGGCCGGTCCGGGATCGGCCAGGAACTCGCCCATGCCTGGCCGGCCGCGCCGATACCACCGCAGCATGTGAGCCGAGCACAGGCCATGCTCCTTGCCCGGAAGGTCACAGCCGGGCACCGTGCATGGCCCGGCGCCCAGCACCGGGTCGCCGGGGGCTGGAAGGTAGATGCCGGCCCGGAACTCCGGCCGGACCGCTGCCATCAGCTTCTCCAGCAGGCCGGCCCGGCCAGCGGCCAGGTGAGGCGGTGCCTGCCCGGCGCCGGGTGACATCAGTCCTCCACGTCATCATCGGGGAACACGGTCGCGGTCAGCCGGACCCTGACCTCGTGGCGGCGGGCCGCCGCGTGCAGCCACGCCGTCCCGCTGCTCATCTGGTACTCGCGGTACTCCTCCAGCGCCAGCGCCAGCCGCCACACCTCGAAGATCTGGCGTGCCTGGCCGGCCGGGGCCAGACCGCTGACGTGCCCGACTACAACCGACCCGGCCGGCCCGACCGTCCAGCTGATACACGGCAGGCCGGGGTGGACGGCCAGTATCGCGGCGAGCTCGGCGGCGGCACGGCGCTGCCAGCCGGCCCGCTCGCCCTGGGTGATGCCGATGATGGTGGTCACAGCCGCACCTCCCGCCCGGTGAACCAGCCCGCCGCCTCCAGCGTCTTGCGGGCGTCTTCGACGGTCAGGTGTAACGGCACAGTCAGGTATCAGAACTGTCGGAGTAGCTCAGCCTCGGCAAGTCGGGCGAGGGCCTGGCGAGCGCAGCGATGTCCGCGATTGGTGGACGTTTTCATCGTCGGGGCTTGCGCTTGGGTTCGTTCTCCTGCTGGCGCTGGAGTGCGCGGAGCAGGCTGACCGCTGCGGCGTCGCGGGTTCTGGCGTTGCCCGCAGTCGTGACCCTGCCGATTCCGGTGGCGGGCAGTGCGAGGCCGGTGTTGTCGACCGGTTCCCATCCGGGCCGGCTTCGTTCTCCCCGCCAGGTGGGACGGACCAGGCCGGCCCGGGTGCCGTCGACGAGGACGTGCCAGGCACGAGTCTCGTGATGGCCGGGTGCCCGGACGAGCTTGTACTGAGTCTCAGCGATGATGGAACTGGTGATCGTCGGCAAGGGCGGTTTCCGCTGGCTTCGGGCGAACGGAGCCATCGGGCCGGCGACGTCCGCTGCTGCGGGGGAAGGAACGGGCGGGGGCGGAAGATGTTCCCGTTTCCGGTCCTGTGCGGGCTTGCCTGGCTGGGCTGGTGCCGGAGGGCTTCCTGTGCCTGGGGCTATTGCGCTGACGGGGCGGTCGTCGTGCCCGGTCTCCTGCCGGCGGGATTCCCGTGCGGCCGGCGTGTCCGCCAATGGTGGACGGGTGCAGCGTCGCGCGAGGTCGGCGTGGCGTTTCTGGGCGGTCTGGCGGTTGCGGGCTCCCATCGCGGCGGCGATCTGGGACCAGGTTGCTCCGCGGCTGCGGGCGGCCTCGATGAATGCGAGTTCGCCGTGCTCGAGTTCGGCTGCCAGTTTCCGGGCTGCCGTGATCGCGGTGAGGGCGGCCGTCGCGTCCATGCTGCCGCGGCCAGCCGTTCCGCTGATGCCGGCCAGGGCGGTTGCGGCGGTCGTGAGCAGCCCGGCGGGGTCCTTGTCCTGGTTCCCGGGACGATCTCCGCCCGGCTGGCGTCCGCCAGTGGTGGACGTGCGTGCCGTTAGTGTCCTGCCGTTCGCGCTGCCGGTGTCCGGTGGCATGGCGGATGTCCTGGTCACGGGTCCCGGCGGCTGACGTCGGCGGCGTAGGCCATCCAGTCGCCTGCTGAGATGCGCTGCCAGGTGGTGGCGACGTCGATGTGGATGCCGAGCATCCGGGCTAGCAGCGCGGCGGGCAGTTCGGAGGCCAGCTGGAACAGCGCGGTCGAGCGTGCCTGGCCGGGGTGGATGCCGAGGTCTTTCAGCCGCTGCCCGAGGTGGCCCGAGCTGACCGGGCGGCCGGGCTGCCCGCCGGGGAACAGCCAGGGCGAGGGGCCGGCGGCGCCGGTGGTGGCGTGCCCGTGCTTGCCGTCCAGGAACTGCCGGGCCAGGCCGGCGACGGGTTCGGGCAGGGTAATCGGTGCCGGGCCGAGGCGGATCTGCACCGTGGCGCCGCTGGCGGTGACATGACCGGTGGTCAGGCGGGCGACCCGGGCGACGGGCTGGGCGTAGAGCAGGACGAGCAGCCCGGCGAGCCGGTCCCGGGCGTTGATCGTGTCGTCGTGCAGCAGGCGGCGGGCCGCGTCCCAGCGGGCCTCGTCGTCCAGCGCCTGGACCGGGCCCTGCCACCTGACGGCGGGGATGGATACCGGGGTAAGCCGCTGCCGTGCGGCCCAGCGGACGAAGTGCCCCGCATCGCGGCTGCGGGAGTTCCCGCCTGACAGCCATTCATCGAGATCGGCCTGGCCGCATGTGCCCAGGGTCAGGTCCCGGGAGCCCAGCCAGTCGAGCAGGGCGACGGCGCTGCGGGCGTGCTGCTGCACGACGTTGTGCTGCTCGCCGGTGACGAGCTTGCCGTTGTTCCGGCTGCGGAGCCGGCGCAGCAGGTGCCAGGTCGCGTAGCGGCGGAGGACCTGCCGCTGTTCCGGGTCGGGGCGCCCGTCGATGATCTCGCTGGTGAAGCGTTCCAGGCGGGCCATCTGCTCGTCGCGGGGCGGCAGCGTCCCGGTGGCGGCGAGCACGCTGCGCAGGTGGGCGAGGACCGGGGTCTGCTCCAGCCGGTCCAGCTCGCCGTGGCTGAGATCGCGGCTGCCGGCCGCGATGCCGGACAAGACGGCCGCGACCGGCGGCTTGGCGAGCCAGCGCAGCGCGGTCCCCGGCGGGTCGGTCGCCGCGAGCGCTTCCTTCAGCGGCCCGAGCGGGGGGCGGATGCCGCCGTCCGGGCCGGCCAGCAGTTCCCGCAGCCGCAGTTCCAGCCGGCAGCTGGCGCACTGGCCCGGCCGCGGGCTGTCCGTGCAGGCCGGGCAGTCGGGAAAGACGGGGCTGGTGCAGTCCCGGCAGACCGGTTCCGCCAGCGTGCCCGAGCCGACCGGCCTGGCCTTGCCGCAGCCGGAGCACCGGGCGGTCAGCGCCTGGCAGGGCGGGCACCACGGAAGCCCGGTCAGCCGGGAGGTCCCGCATGGCCGGTTCCGGCCGCAGACCGAGCACTCCAGCACCGGCAGCGGAGGGCAGCCGGGGCAGAGCGGCCCGTCCGGGCTGCGCGTGTTCACCGGCCGGCGGCGTCCGCAGTTCACGCAGGCTTCGAGGTTGGCCGGGTCGCTGATCATGCAGTTCGCGCAGACCGGCCGCCCGCCGTCCCTGGTCACGGGATCGCGGACGGCCCCGCAGCGTCCGCACGGCTCGGCACGGGAACGCGCGATGCAATTCCGGCAGACCCGGACGCCGTCCAGCGGCTTGTCGATGCGCACCACGCGGCCGCAGCGCCCGCATGACGGGCGGACGGTGCCAGCGACGCCGGCGTCGTGAAGCATCTCGGCGAACCGCGGGATCGCCCGCAGCGGTGCCAGGTGTCCGTCCCCGGTCAGGAGCGCCGGGTTATCTTCTAGCGCCCATGCCAGTTTCTGCTGGTAAGAAGGCCGGGGAGCGCAACGGCGGACGGCATCGGCGACGGTATCCCGCCCGGTGCCGGGATCCAGTGCGACGACGATGCCGTGAATCACGTCGACCGGGTCGCGCCCGTCACTGTCCGGGCACTCCGCGCACCGGGGCCGGCCTGCCCGGTCCCTCCCGGAGACGCGCCGGGCCCGGCCGCAGGCCGCGCACGGCTCACGGACCTCGCCGCAGGGGCCGCAGTACCAGTCTTCGCCGCACCGCTGGAAAGTACGCAGCAGCTTGCCGCATCCAGCGCATGCCGGCGGCGAGATTCCGGCCCCCCCTGCCCTGACCAGGGCGATCAGCAGGTCTCCCACCGCCCTGGGAGCGGGCGAGCGGCCATCGGACAAAACGGAGGGCCGCCCCGCCAGGGCCTGGGCGAGCCTGCGCTGCTTGGCCCGCCCGCCGGCGACGGCAGTCACCGCCGCCCGGACCACATCGCGATCCAGGCCCGGCCCGGCGTCCGTGATCAGCGTGACCATGACGCCGACCGGATCGGCGACGGCATCGCCCGCGGGGTCAGTCATCAGGCCCGGTGATCCGGGCGCGTCTGGGCCGCAGGCTGCCGACGCCTGTCTCGCCGCCGGCCGCCCTGGCCTTCTCCTTGTTGTCCTGCCCGGCTGCGGCAACCGGCTCGATCAGGTCCGTCATGGCGCAGTCCAGGATGTCCAGCAGCGCCATCAGGATCTTCAGGCTCAGCCGCTCCGGCCGCTCGGTCACCAGCCGGTAGACCTGGCTGGACGACAGCCTGATCTCCCGGCCGGCCAGCGGGCCGATCAGGTCCGTCGTGGCGAACATGCCCCGGCTGGCCATCACCTGCCGCAGGTGCCACCGGTAGTCCAGCCTGGCCGTCATGAGCTCTCCTCCCGCCCTGGCCGGGCGTCCAGCGCCGGGGACAGCGCCCGCCGCAGTGCCGTGTTCATGAAGTCGTCGCTGACATGGGTGTAGATAGCGGTGGAGCTGTCGGTCTCGTGCCCGACATTGACCTGGATGAAGCGACGGTCCACCCCGTCCTCGGTAAGATGGCTGACATACGAATGCCTGATCGAATGCGGTACCAGAGCCTGCGGCAGGCCGAGCGCGTCACGGTAGGCGACGAACCGGGAGTTGATCTCCGCCGGCCGCACCCGCCCGCCCCGCTCGGTCACCCACAGCGCCGGATGCCCCTCGCAGCCGAACCTCGGCCTCACGTTCTCCACGTAATCGCCCACCGCCTCCACCGCCCAGGCCATCACCGAGGCGACGTTGCGCCGCCGCGGCGGCTGGCCCCGCTTGGCCTTCCCGAACCTGACATGCAGCATCCCGTGCCGGCCGAACTCCGGAGCCGACGGGTTCCGCCCCCAGTCGGCCAGGTCCAGCTTCGAGGTCTCGGTCCGGCGCAGGCCCCAGCCATACATCACCTTGAACAAAGTCGCGTCGCGGTAGGCGGCCAGGGCCCCCTTCCGTCCCGACCTCGCGGCCCGCTCCACCTGGTCATCGGCATAGTCCAGGAACCGCTGCATCTCCTCGCGGGTGAACGGCCTCGCCTCGGGATCGCCCTCGTAATCGCTGAGATGGGCGATCGTGTTCCACTCATGGCAGATCGCCACCGGGTGGTTCCCCGTGCCGAACTCCCGCTCGCACGCCGTAACCCAGCCATAACGGGCGTCGGTCAGGAACTCGGTGAACTGCCGGAGACAGCCCTGATACCCCCGTATCGTCGACGGCGCCAGGTGCTCCTCCGACGTCAGGCACAGCGACCACTCGTCCATGTGCCCCGCCAGCCATCCCCACGGGTACTCGCCGGTGAACGCCATGAACCGGCGGACCAGCCGGTCCCGCTTCCCGGCCGTCTCCTCCCGCAGCCCCCGGGCAGCCTGCTGGGCCTGCCAGCCCCGCAGCATCGCCTCGAACATCGCGTCCTCCGGATGCAGCTGCGCCACACCCTGGACCAGCTCAAGACCCGCAGCCCCCGCAAGGTTCCCACGCCCCACAGGCCCTCCAGCCCATCTGATGCAACCCCGTTGAAGGATGAATCATGCATCCGATGGGACCACTTCGCAAGCGATACAGGTCAAACGGCATGATCTGCCGGAATACGTGACCTACTCCGAGGGCCCTCTCATCAGGCGACCTGCAGTTTCTCGCCCGCCTGATGCAATTCCTGAGAGTTACCGTAGGTGTCGATCGTCGTGGCGACCGAGGCGTGGCCGAGCAGCTCTTTCACGCTCTCCATCCCGGCGCCGTTGCGCAGCAGCCAGGTCGCGTAGGTGTGCCGGAAAAGATGCGGCGAGAAACTGATGCCCGTGGCCTTGCGCAGCCGGGTCACCAGGTCGTAGACCGCCGGGTAGGCCAGCGGACGCCCGTGCCGCCCGGCCCACAGGTTCACGAACACGTAGTCCGAATCCAGCGCCCCGTACTCGCGGGCCAGGTAATCGGCATACAGCCGGAACAGCCCGGCGCTGGCCGGGATGACCCGGGACCTGCCTGCCTTGGCGCGGGCCCGGTTGTCGTTGTCCCGCGGCATGACCGCGACCTGCCGCTCGGCGATCACCATGTCCTCGTGCCGGGTGCCGAGGGCCTCGCCAATCCGCACCCCGCAATCCAGCAGAAGCCCGAAGAGCAGGCGATCCCGCAGATGCTCGCAGGCGTCCAGGATCGCCTGCGCCTGGCCAGCGGTCAGGATCTGCTGCGCCGGCGCGGGCGCGGCCAGCTTGACGGTGCGCCGCCGCTGCGGCATGCCCTTGCTGACGTGCTGCAAGAACGGCTTGTAGGACGTCGCCGGCGGCCGGCAGCGGCCAGCTGGCTGCATGACGGCCAGCAGGCCCGCCAGCGGCACCCCCCGCCGGGCGTGGAACTCGCAGAACGAGGCCAGCGCAGCCAGCTTGCGGTTCACGCTGGAGGCGGCGCAGTGATGCCCGGCCGCGGGCAGCACCGCGACCGTCCCGTCGCGGGCCGCTGGCGGCAGCCGCAGCCACGCCATGAAGCCCGCCACGTCCTCCACCGTCACCGACCGCCAGTCCAGGCCGTGCCCGGCCACGTAGGTGAACCAGTCCTTCAGGTCGTGGGCGTAGGCCTTCGCCGTGTTCGGCGACCGCTCGATCGCCGCCAGGTAGGCCAGGAACCGCTCCGCCGGCTCGACCGGCACCTGGTCGTCGCCGAGCAGCGTCCACGACTCGGCCTCCGAGCCCGGCATCAGCACCCGTTGCACGCGCATCGCACCTCCCGCTTTCGTGATGGACAGCGCAAGGTAACCGCATCCACGACGGGATCGTCTGGCCCTTAATGCCTCGTCGCGCACGTCACGGACACAAGCGGGAGGGCTGAAGATAAACCGGAAGCAGATCACGTTCGACTATCTCGATACGGTCACGGGGGAGGTGCAGCGCGGCCAGATCGCCCCGGCGGACCGGGCGCACCTGGCCGGGTGGCTGGCGCGGCGGTTCCCCGGCGGGCAGCAGGCTGATTTCGCGCTGGAGGGGTGCACCGGGTGGCGGTATGTGGCCGAGGAGCTGGCGGCGGCCAGGATCGGCGCGCATGTCGGCGAGCCGGCGGACACGGCGGCGCTGCGCGGCACGAAGAGGCACGCCAAGACCG
>WNGK01018979.1_pt1 | contig 11265 bp, 6 predicted proteins | sample 5400601 | NCBI WGS metagenome assembly WNGK01 (sample SAMN13153376, study PRJNA577476) | soil metagenome | isolation source: 60 cm soil or saprolite under Garry oak tree replicate 1 | place: USA:California | collected 2016-06-15
TTAGAGTTCTCACTCCTTGCGTGGGATAGTGAGAACTATAACATAATCTAGCGGGCCTTTGTTGAGCACAAGCATGGCGTCTTCTCACGCCTATTGATGCCCTTCAGGGGCTCACGCGTTGGGCTGCCGTGGTCTTATTTTCCTGGAACCGATCCCGAAATCCAGTGCCGAGTCAGTTGGAAATCGCCCGCACGGCAACCAGCGAGAAATTGCCTGGTACCGCGTTTTCCACCGTAGTGGTGAGCAGGGCCTGGAAATATGGCGGAATTGTCTTGTGGTCGGGTGAGAGGTCCATGAGGGCCTTGCGGAGGTCCGTCATGCGTTCGGGGTTTGTGAGGTACTCGATCGCCGCTTCAGACCCCTGGGTGTAGATGCCATAGATCAAGAGAACACGATCATCACTTCTTTCATTCGGAAGCATAAGCACGAGTGCGTAGTCACGCGTGAGTTGGTTTGTCACCGGATCAAATTCCGGCTTGTACACGGATTTCTCGCCCGGCCGAGGATTCGTGTTCACAATCACGCCACTCTGGAAATGAAAACCCTCAACGTTGAGAAAGACCCTGCCACTCCAGGACTGATTGCCCCCGAGCAGGATTGCGTTGTTTCCCTTGATCTCCTCGAAGTTCACTAAGCGTGACTGCTGCACCCGGTACTTCTGACCGACGTTGGAGAACATCTGGCACAAACTGACAAGTCCTATCGTCTCCCCAACGGACGTGAAATCGGTTACAGACGGGACGAAACGGAACCGCTTCAACTCACGAAAATGGATCGTATCGCGGAACTCCGGCAGGTCTACCTTGGGTATCTCGTGGCCGCGAGCCAGCGTTTGGGGGCTGTCCCCGTCATGCGCCGCCCGCAACAATGGATGGTTCGGGATCACGATCAGCGGCGGCTCTGCTGGCGGGAGGAACGGACGCCAGAACCACTCGAGGCCTTCCGGTAAAACAGTGACCGCCGGCACAGACTGCGCTGCACTCCCACTTCGCCAGCCGCGTGCTACTAGTAGAAGTGCGAGCATTATGCACGCCGCGGCCAGGGTCAGAGTGAGCGCCAAATGCAACCAGCTTCTGCGGCTGGGTACAGAAGCGGCCGCTTCCGTCGTCACTTCAGCGTCCTCCACTTCCTCCGTCGCGCTCCTGCCGAAGACCGGAACATAGGCGCCGGGAGGCAGATCTACGCGGATGAGACTATCTTTGCCCCCCTCCTCCTCGTAGTACTTTTTCAGCAGACGCCGGATTTCGTGCGCCTGCACTCGCACAATGGGATCCTTTTGCGAATTGAACTCGGAACCCCGATCATAAACCTCCACGCCGATTAGGTACTCGTTCAGCTTGTCGCCGTTGCCGAGAAACGCTTGTTCCGAAACAAACTCGAGAAACCGGCTCTTTTTCGGCGAGCTAGCAAAGTGTTTGCTCTCGAGAATTCGGCGCAATTGCTCCCTCTTCTCAAAAAGAGAGATAGGAAGGACCAAGGGGCTGTGTAAGGAAGTCACTGTAGCTCCCAAATCGGGAAGCGCGGCCAGGGAATTTTGCTCGAAAACGCCTTATCCCCATTGTTTTACAGTCGCACAATAGCACCCACGACGCCTGACAGTCAACCCGCGCCGATGCGGTGCAGCTTCGCCCATCGATTAACCGTTACTTGTCCTGATAATCGCAGTGGTTTGTGGCTCCGGTTCGGCAGGCTGCCGTTAATAGGCGCAGGGCTCTAGGTTCAATTTCGGCCTTGCGGGCGGCCAGCCTGCCGTCCGGCAGCCTTGAAGCGGGCTGCTGGCGCCTTTCTATAATCCGATATTTCACGTACGTCGGCTTCCCTAGCGGATTACCTGCTCACTTTCCGGAAGCCAGCCCCCTTATAACTGCTGCCATAACCGTTATGACCTTGAAGGACGAGAATCGGGGCGCGTAGAAAGGGGGTGCCCACACAGGTGAAAAACTTGCAGAATGCAGGATGGTCGCCGTGGCGGATTTGGCTTGTCGCGGTTAGGCGCGACACATCTGGTTCTCGGCCAGCACTCTGTCAACCGGATTTTACTTCTTCGCGGAGGGGATTGTGAGAACCCATGTTGCTTCGGCAGTTGCGTTTTTTGGTTTGTCCATTTGGCTGCTGTGCCCATCCCAATTGATGGCGCAAGGACTATTTGGAACCATCAGCGGTACGGTCGCGGACTCCAGCGGTGCCGCAATTCCGGGCGCGTCCGTGAAAGTCACGAACATTGAAACAAATGTTATCAAGACGCTGACCACCAACAGCGCTGGCATCTACAGCGCCGACAGCTTGAACCCAGGCACTTATCGGGTTGAGGCCGGGGCTAGGGGCTTTAAGACCGCTGTCGCCAAAGGCATTCTCCTTGAAGTGGGCGCCAACCCCAAGATGGATTTAACTCTTCAGCTCGGTGCGGTGACCGAGACTGTCGAGGTTACTGCCTCCAACACAGCAATAGTGCAGACCCAGCAATCAGATTTGGGGCAGACTGTGAACCAGAAGAATCTGGAAGAGCTACCTACGGTGCGTAATGTTTTCGGTGGCTTTCTTACGTTGGCGGCGGGGGTTTCGCAGCAGAAGAGCTGTCAGGGGTGTGGCGATAACAATAATGTGCGCATCAATGGCGACCGGCCTCGTACCCAAGACTACGTGCTTGACGGTGCCACCGTGGTGCAGCCAGTTTTTGGAGGGCAGGCGCTGAGTCCGTCCGTGGATTCCATCCAAGAGTTCCGGATCGAGCAGAACAGCATGTCCGCAGAGTACGGGAAGGCCGGCGGTGGAGTGTTCATTGCGCTCACCAAGAGTGGGACGAATACTTTTCATGGATCCGCGTACGCCTACACGCAAAATAGAAACCTCAACGCCAGAAATTACTTTGATACTAACCCGACGAAGAATCCGTTCGACAACAACGACTTTGGCGGCACCGTGGGTGGACCGATTCTCAAGAACAAACTGTTCTTCTTTGTGGATTACGAGGCGATCCGCTCTCATGGGGCTACCCCTAATGTGGGAAACCAAGTGCCTGATGCAGTTTTCCGCAGCGGCGATCTCGGGGCCCTATGCGCGGCATCGGGAGGGACGTTTGACGGTACCGGCAACTGTTCAAACTCAAGCGGTCAGATCACAGATCCCGTGACTCACGCGAATGTGGCCTTTAATCAAATTCCATCACCAAACCTGAGCACGATTTCGCAGAGTCTGCTGGTGGTTTGGCCGACTGCCACCGCTCCTGGTACGGTCGCAGGCGCGAATACATTTAGCTTCAATCAGCCATTCAGTACTTCAATCAACAATTTCAACCCGCGGGTCGACTACAATCCCACGGCGAAGGATCACATTTTTGGCGCGTTCCACAGAACCGGATACTCCCAGAAGGGCTTTGACCTAATCGTCGGGCCAGCCGGCGAAACCGACCTTGTAGGACCTACCTACGCTTCTACCATCGGATGGACACGCACATTGAGTACCGCCATGTTGAATGATTTTCGCTTCGGGTACATGCATCGGGCCATCGATCGCGGTGCTAATGGCCAGGGCCACACATCGCCTACAGACTTCGGATTCACTGGAATTCCCGATTGCCTGGCTAGTATTCCGAACTCAGCCGGCGGAAAGAAGTGTGGTACACCGCAAGTGACGATCAATAATTTTGCTGGACTGGCGGGTGGAGAGACCCTCTACGAACCTGCGACGACCTTGCAGTTCAGTGATATCGTCACCAAGCTGGCGGGCCGCCACAACATCAAGACTGGCGCGGAGTTCCGCCACTATTCCATTAACAATTACCAGCCTAACGCCGTAGATGGCAGTTTCAAGTTCGACGGCTCGCAAACTGGAAATGCTTTTGCCGACTTTCTCTTTGGTGCGATAGCCCAAGGCGGCCATGTGCAGGTTCAGAACGCTTATGTTTCAAGCCGTGCGTGGTCCTACAACTTCTTTGTGCAAGACGATTTCAAGCTCTCCGCAAAGCTTACGCTCAACCTGGGGCTGAGATGGCAATACGATCAGTCGTTTCGTGAGATCCATCATGGCGATGCGTTTTACGAACCCTGCGCGGTTGCCTTTACCCATGGCGCCTGCACTCCACACTGGGAGCAGTTCGGCGTAAACGCTCCGGATACTACCTTCGACCCATCCAAAAAACAGTTTGAACCGCGCGTTGGGTTTTGTTGTCCGCGGGGGCTATGGCATCATGCATCCCGGCGCTATTGGACATGGCCGAGCGGGCGACGGCGAACCGGGGCCGAACCTGTTGGCTAACACTCAATTTAACGCGGGCACGAACTGGGGAAATTTGGGCACGATCACAAGCCCTGATCCCACGCAGATCACTGCTCCGATTCCCGCAAGTTATTTGCCTAACTACAATCCTTGGGCTCCGCGGAGTCAGTATCCAACATATATCCAGCTCTGGAACTTTAGCGTGCAGCAGCAACTCGATTCCAATACTGTTGCCCAGATCGGCTACGTGGGCAGCCACGGCGTGCGCTTGCCGATCAACTATGGCTACAACATTTGCCAGCAATCGCCCGCGACCACTTCGTGGAGTAACCTCAGCACCACTCCATATTGTCCTGCTGCAGCCGCATCAGTAGTTGCCAACGGGGGCAACACTTTTAACCTGACCGTCTTCCCCGGCTACTGGGGGCTCTCTAGCTCGGTTTACAACTCACTACAAGCTCAAGTGGATCACCGTTTCTCCCGCAGCTTTTCCTTGCTTGCGAACTTTACCTGGAGCAAGCTGCTTGACGACTCCTCGGCCGATTGGGGAGGGTTCTGGTCCCTCGACGTTTTGGGGCAGGACTTTTACAACCGCAAGGCAGAGCGTTCGGTGAGCGCCGGGGACATCCCAAAACGGTTCACCGTGGCACCCATCGTGGAACTTCCTTTTGGCCACGGGAAGAGATGGCTTAATAGCGGGATTGGTAGCGAGGTGCTTGGCGGCTGGCGTGTCAGTTCTATTTACACGATCAGCAGTGGCTCCCCGTTCGGAATCACAGATAACTCCTATGGTTATTGCAACCCTGCCAGAACGATAACCAACCGTCCCAATTTGACAGGAAACCCGCTTCCCTCGGGCTTCCATCAGACGGTCGGGCAAAACGGGCTGTGGTTTGATAGGAGCGTGATGGATTTCTCCGGAACGTGTCCGGCAAGTTTCGCGAGTCAAAACCCCAACTTTACGGGCGGTTTCGATCCCACGAAAGGATTCGGAGATGCGCCGCGTTATTATTCGAACATCCGAAATCCAATCCTGAACAATTTCGATTTTTCGTTGCAGAAGGATTTCAGGATTCCCGCGGGAGAGCAGACACGGCTTGCGTTCTCAGCCGATTTCTTCAACTTGCCCAATCATCCACAGTTTGGCGAGCCAGCCTCGGATCCGGAGAACTCGAATTTCGGAAAAGTTCTCTCAACCGGCCCGGGGAACCGGATAGTTCAACTTGGATTGCACCTGTACTTCTAAGCTGTTTTGTTAGTGACCAAAATGCGGAGCGTTCCGGACTGGAGCGCTCCGAGCCTGGACCACCATGTGGTCTCTACCCCCCGAATCAGTACCGGGCCAGCCACGTATGGCCAGCATCGTGCTTTGTAGTTCAATTGCAAAGCAAAGGACAGCCAACAAGATGAATATTCGTGAGATCGCAGAACGCGCCAGGGTTTCTGCCGCGACCGTCTCGCGCGTAGTCAACTGTATCCCGACGGTAAATCGCAAACTGGCGAAGCGGGTGTGGAACACGGTCGGCGAACTTGGCTATTCTCCCAACAGACAAGCGCGTGGCCTCGTATCCGGGAAGAGCCGGATTCTTGGACTCGTCGTTTCCGCTATGACTGATCCCTTTTCCCCGGAAATCATACAGAGTTTTGAAACTCATGCGGTCCAGCGCGGCTATGAAATCCTGGTGACCTCAACTTTGCATGATCCCAAGCGCATCGAGCTGTCCGCGCGCCGAATGATCGAACGCAGAATCGAGGGCGTGGCCGTTCTCACATTCGGCTCGGAATTACTCATTGAGATCCTTCGCGCTCAAGGGATTCCGTTGGTATATGTGGATGTGGAACCTTGTGTTTCCAAGGCGAGCGCAGTTCGGATTGACTATGGGCACGGCATTCGGCAGACAGTGCAGCACTTAGCTGCTCTGAGACACGAGCGCATTGGCTACGTAGCCGGGCCTTCGAACTCGAAGACGGCTTCGGCCAAAGGATCAGCATTTGAAAAATGCATTGCGGAGATCGGGCTCCGTGCTTCTTCAGAGCTGATTGTCGCTGGAGATGACACAGTAGAAGGAGGCATGAGCACCTTCACGTACCTGGCACAGCTTCGAAATCGACCCACTGCGATCATCTGTTCAAATGACATGGCAGCCGTCGGAGTGATGAGACGATCCTATGAGTTGGGTTTCGCTGTACCGCAGGATCTCTCGGTAGTTGGCTTTGATGATATTCCTTTGGCGAGGTTCATAAATCCGCCTCTCACCACGGTGCGAGTGCCGCAGGCCGAGTTGGGCAGACTCGCGTTCCATGCCCTAATCAGCGAAGTGGATCGAGTGGAGCACGAGACCAGCAAACCGAAAGAGTACGTGCTAAGCACCGACTTGGTGTTGAGACGGTCGACGGCTCTGGCGTTGCCTCGGGGGGGCAATCTTACCGATGCGCGCAAGTCTTTAGTAGTCGAGTCGAGCACGGAGGACCCCTTGATGCAGCGAGCTGGGCACGATCAGGTGACGATTACCCGATTGTGAAAGAACTCAAAGAATGCCGACCGTGTTCTTGTGGCGGCGGCACGGATGCTGTCGTGGTGAAGTTGAAGAATGTGATTAGGAGACGGAACTGGATGGCCAAAGTACGGCACCATCGAATAGCCAGGCACTTCCTCATACTCTGTCTAATTGCAGGGACGATGAGGGGGCAGACCACATTCGCTCCCAACAAGATGGGCACCGTTCTTTATGGTGTGGCGTATTACCCGGAATACATGCCCAACGACCGACTCGACAAAGATGTCGAAATGATGCAGAAAGCGGGAATTACGGTGGTTCGTGTGGGCGAATCGACCTGGAGCAGTTGGGAACCTCGCGATGGAGATTTCCAGTTTGCCTGGATGCAGCGGGTACTGGATCGCCTGCACCAGGCTGGGATAAAAGTCATTCTTGGTACGCCCACGTATTCCATCCCTACCTGGCTTTATCAAGAGCATCCCGATATTGTTGTTGGTCATGCTGGAACCGCACCGCCGCTGTCAGATCCGTATTCGCCTAGCTATCCTCCGTTGAGGACGCCTGGTTTCTATGGCGTGCGGCAGAATTACGATTTTCTCAATCCGTATTTCCGGAAATATGCGGAACGGATCATTCGCGAGATCGTCGGCCATTTCAAGGATCATCCCGCGGTGATTGGCTATCAAATCGACAACGAAACTTTTCCCACCGGAGTCAGTACCCCGTACTCAAAGACTGCGTTTCTGGAACGGTTGAAGAGGAAATTCAAGACTCCAGACGCCATGAACAAGGCCTGGGGATTTGTGTACTGGGGTCAGTTGGTGGACAAATGGGAGGACCTTCCGTCACGAGACGGAATTCTGAATCCCGGATACAAGCTGGAGTGGGAGAACTTTCAGCACGACATCGTGACTGACTATCTCGGGTGGCAAGCAAGGATCGTCAACGAGTACAAGCGTTCGGACCAGTTTATTACGCAGGACTTCAGCGGCGGCGTACACACCAACCTCGATCAGTGGGCAATTGCGCGCAATCTCGATATAGCTGCAACCAACCCCTACTTCGAGACGCAGAAACGGCTCAACGGGTGCACGATCTGGATTTCGGACGATGTTGCACGCTCTGTGAAAAATACGAACTTTCTAGTGACCGAAACAAACGCACAGACAATTAGCTGGGACTCACGCACACAATATCCGCAATACCCAGGCCAGCTTCGGGAGGTCGTGTACACGCATCTAGCGGCGGGCGCGAATATGGTCGAGTACTGGCACTGGCACTCATTGCACTATGGGCAGGAAACTTACTGGAAGGGCGTGCTCTCGCATGACCTGCAGCCGAATCGAACCTACGCCGAAGTGTCGCGCGTCGCGGAGGAGTTGAAAAGGTTGGGTCCGCAACTGGTAAATCTGAAGAAGGAAAATAGGGTCGCCATCCTCTTCAGTGCTGACTCGGCCAACGCCTTGAGCTACATGCCCTTCAGTGACCACACAGACTACATGACCGTGCTTCGACAAATGTATGGTGCGCTCTATGAGCTAAATGTCGAGCCCGACTTCGTCGCGGCCGGGGACGCGAACCTCTCGCGCTACAAGGTGTTGCTGATACCACCCTTGTACAGCGCATCCGACGGAGTGCTGCAACAGCTCTCTGACTACGTGAAAAATGGCGGCCAGGTGGTGATGGCCTTCAAGAGCGGTTTCACAAATGAATATTCAACCGTGCGTGAGGTCATGGCCCCAGGACCGCTACGCAGTGCAACGGGATTTCATTACCAAGAGTTCACAAATCTTCCCGAACCCGAGCGGCTCACGCCCGATCCGTACGGAGTGGGCGAGCAAAACAAGGGGGCGATATGGGAAGAATTTCTTATGCCGGATACGGCCGACGTGGTTGCATGGTTTGACGACTCGTACTGGAAATTTCCAGCCATCACACGAAACCAATACGGGAATGGGGTCTTGACGTATGAGGGAACCGTGGTCTCGGATGCGCTGCAGCGTGAGATCCTTCGCGACACTCTGAAGCGCTCTGGGTTGACTGGGCCGGACCAAAACCTTCCGCCGACAGTTAAAGTCCGGCACGGGCACAATATGCAGGGGAAATTACTCCATTACTACTTGAATTTCTCAGGAGAAGAGCAGTCGTTTGCATATCCCTATGGCAATGGATCGGATCTGCTGACCGACACTTCGGTGCGGGATGGGCAGGCGCTCAAGCTGAAGCCTTGGGACTTGGCCATTGTAGCCGAGCAATGACAACTCTACTCATCCGGATAATGAACACTCGACGAGCGGGGCTTCGCAAATCATGCGTGTTGTCGTTCTTGATCTTCTCTGGCATCGGCTTGGACGCACAGCTTCGTTCCACTCTCACCGATACGGCTGACGTCTGGCAAGTCCCAGTGAGCCAGAATCCGATGCCGCACTTCGAAGCAGCGAACGGGCGCAAGATCCTCTATGTCGATGGGAGACCATTCACCGCGCTTGCCGTCGAGATCCCCTGGTGGGACCTAATCTACGGACGTTATAGAGAAACGGAAACTGCGTACGACAATCTTTATCCTGCTGCAAAACAAATCGGTCTGAACACGCTGAAAGTTCCTATCAAGTGGTCGATGGTCGAGCCTGAGAAGGGAGTCTATGACTTCTCCTATGTCGACCACGCCAAAAGCATGGCGGAGAAGCATCATCTCAAGCTCGTGCTGAACTGGTTCGGGCACTACGCCAGTGGCGATGGCACAATCTATGGCAACCTCACCGGCGAACTCTACGCGCCGATGTATATCGTCGGAGATGAAAAGACTTATCCTCGCGCGGTGGACGCCGATGGAGTAGCTCATCACAACGCAGCTTCATACGACTACGAACCGATTATCGACCGTGAGATTAGAGCCTTCCGGGCCTTCATGCAGCATATCAAAGAAGTGGACTCTCAGACGCACACAATTGTCATGATTCAGGTCGAGAATGAGATCGCGATGTTCGGGGTGAACCGCCAGAACCACAAGCTGTGGCGCGACCACTCGCCGGCGGCCAACAAACGATTCGCAGACCGCGGATTTGTCGATGACCTGAAATTCACTGCTTGGGACCTAAGTTACAACTGGGTTCGGCGCATAACTGACGCTGGCGCCGAGGTGTATCCGGTTCCGTTCTTTCATAATTATGTCGGGGGGAAAGTGGCCGACTGGATGGTTGGGGGAGCGCCAGGCGAAGACGTTGAGACCTATCTGAAGAATTGCCCGAGTATTTCCTTCATTGGCGTCAACTCCTATTTCTGCGCGGAGTGGCGGCCTGACTACAGTTGTGGTCGTGAGTCCCAAGCGACCGTCGATGAGCTCAGAGAGCCCCTTCTGCGATACCGCGTGAGCCGGAACTTGCCGGCAATCACTGAAATCAATAGCGGCGTGAGCTCAGTAACATCGCGCCTCGCGTACATTGCTGTCGGAGAGTTCGGGGTGCCGATATTTGCTCCGTGGGCTCTGACGGTCTCCTACCCCGAATCCAATCAACCTTACGTTTTGAATGGTGGCACCCTTGCCAACGGTGCTTTTGCGCTGCGAGATGCTTATGACTCGCTCTCCAAGGCACTTCCGCAGATCTCCTACTACGCCGGAACTAACAAGCTGAAAGTATTTATGTCAGGGGTACCCGGCCAGAGATTTTCACAGACAGAGGATGTCAATGGCTTAGAGGCAACTGTCACAGGGGAGAACGACGGCAAGGCGATTGTTATCCACCTATCTGGTCACGACTCTTTGGTTGTGGGCTATCGTGCGAGCGTTTCTTTCAACGACTCCGCGTTCGTCTGGCCGGAGATGAAGAATATTCGCGTGAATAGAGTTTACTGGGCCGCTGACCACTGGAATATGGAGGGAGAGGCCACGTATGGGCTCGATCAAAGCAAAAAGACTTTGGAGATAGAGCTCGATACCGCGCAAGCTGTTCGGGTGTCCTGGTAACAAGAGAAGTCGCCCTCGGCCGCAATATGCATCGGGCATACGGCCGAGGAGGGACACGGCTTCCTCGATCTCGGCGTGAGCAGTTGGGAGCCCGAGGTCTTCGCGTTCCTGGATGAACACATGTGGAGATGAGCACGCCGGAGAGATGTACGGACTCGTGTTGTTGATCGAGACCGCTCGCGTGCAGTGTTGATGTCCCGATGCGACGGTCGCACGCAGCGGATTCTGAGTGGTCGGCAACTCTCCAGAAACTCAACCTCCGAGCTGTGGAAGTGGAATGAGTTGCATGTTGAGGGCTGCCGCCTGCTTAGCTGTCCAACGTAATTGCTGCTGTCGGTATTTGGCTTCGTAGTACTCGATTCCCTGATCCACGTAGTGGTGACCGAACTTGAGCATGCGATAAACCAGTCGAGCTAGAGTGTGCGCCATCGCTGTGACCGCTTTGGGCGCTCCAAGCCTGGATCGCAAGCGACGCCTTCTGCATGTGTTGGACGCACATCGCCGCTGCCGCCACCAGATTTTCTCGCTGCCGCAGATAGCTGCGCAGCACGCGAATCTCTTCGGCTGGCCGGAATGCTTGTTCAAAAG
>WNGK01007712.1_pt1 | contig 11264 bp, 10 predicted proteins | sample 5400601 | NCBI WGS metagenome assembly WNGK01 (sample SAMN13153376, study PRJNA577476) | soil metagenome | isolation source: 60 cm soil or saprolite under Garry oak tree replicate 1 | place: USA:California | collected 2016-06-15
CGCGGCGATCTGGTGAGCCGACCCTTGAGCGAGGTGATGCTCGACGCGGAGAATCTGCTAGAGGCCGGCGTCAAGGAGCTTCTCGTCGTCTCGCAGGACACGAGTGCGTACGGCGTCGACGTGAAATATCGGACCGGCTTCTGGCGTGGCCGACCGGTGAAGACGCGAATGACCGAGCTGGTACACGCGCTGGGCGAGCTCGCCGGTGCACATCGCGCGTGGGTGCGCCTGCATTACGTCTACCCGTATCCGCACGTCGATGAAGTGATCCCGCTCATGGCCGAGGCCAAGATCCTCCCCTATCTCGACGTGCCGTTTCAGCACGCAAGCCCGCGCATCCTCAAGCGGATGAAGCGGCCGGCGAACGCGCAGAACAACCTCGAGCGGATTCGGGCCTGGCGCGCGATCTGTCCGGAGATCACGATCCGCTCGACGTTCATCGTCGGCTTCCCGGGCGAAACCGATGCGGAGTTCGAGGAATTGCTCGGTTTCCTCGACGACGCCGAGCTCGACCGCGTGGGTTGTTTTGCCTATTCACCCGTCGATGGCGCCGCCGCGAATGCCCTCCCCGACCAGGTGCCCGACGCGGTCAAGGAAGAGCGGCGGCTGCGCTTCATGGCCGCGCAGGAGAAGATAAGCGCGCAAAGGCTGAAACAGAAGGTCGGCAAGACGATGACCGTGCTCGTCGACGCGATCGACGCCCAACACGCGACTGCGCGCAGCTCAGCCGATGCGCCCGAGATCGACGGCACGGTGACGATCGCGGATGCTGCCGGCCTCGCGATCGGCACCTTCGTTCGCGTGCAGATCTTGGGCAGCAGCGCGCACGATCTGACCGCGCGCCTGGCGGCGTAGGCGCCGCTGGCGAAGGCAACCCGCCGCTATTTCGCGGGCAATCCGCGCAGCGCCGCGGCGAGCTGCTCGAGCACGTCGCCTAGCGCCGCATTGAGTCCGGTGACCAGCGCGTCGCCCGACCGCACCGGCACATCGCGGCGCGCCCTGAGCTCGCCGGTCCAGAGGAACGCGCCAGCGCCGGCGTTCGCGTCGCTCACGAAAAATTTGATTGCCAACACGGCTGCCGGCTTTGCGCCATCGCGGAAGTCGCCGTACATCTCGCTGACGAACGCCTCGAGCAATACGTCGCCTTCCGGATTGCCGGACGGCGGCAGAACGGTTCGATAGACGCCTGCCGCGGCGAGCCAGTTCGCGGTCGCCTCGCCGAGCATCGCCGAGGGCACAATCAGGAACTCATTGTAGAAGTCGGCTTCGTACTTGAGATCGCTCTCGCGATAGACGAGCGACCGGGCCCGGAACGGACCCGCCACGTTGAACGGCACGATCTTCAGCGTAGCCGGTCGCGGGGGCGTATTCGAAGGGGCGGGCCGCGACGGCTCCAGCACATAGGTCGACTTGATCGGCGCGGGCTGCGACAGGCCTCCGCACCCGGCGAGAAGTAACGCAGCAGCCGACAGCGCACGGCGTCGCGACAAGGAAGCGGGCGGGGTCATGGTTGGTTACCTTTCACCGGCGCGGGCGGCGCGCCGAGGATCAGGCGCGAGGGATTGCGCTTCGCGTCCTCGGTGAGGTCGCGAAGGTTCTCGGTGATCTGGCGCACGTTCTCGAGTGTCCTGCGCAGGTCGGATTCGGTGCCGCCCGCCATGCGATCGAGCCGGGTCAAGGTACTCTCGAGATGCGCGATCGCCTTGGCCAGATTCGGATCCTCGACCAGCTTGCGCATCTGCGCCGCGGCAGTGCCTGCATCCCCCGGAAGCTTCTTCCATGCCGGATCGTCCAGGATAGACCCCAGTTTCTGGTTGGTCTGCCGAAGCTCTGCGAGCAATGCCGTGCTCTCCTTGTTCAGCTGATCGACGTGGAGCTGATCGAGCTTCGTTTCCAGCTTCGCGAGTACCCGGTTGGTCGAGTCGGAAAGCTTCCCGGTGTCGATCACCTCGACCTTGCGGTTCGTATTGTCGAGAAGCCGGTTGAGTCGCTGCAAGGTGGCGTCGATGTCGATGTGCTGGAGCTTCTCGACGACGTCGCCCGCCGCGGCGACGAACTGCGTGAAGGTCGATGGCGAGCTGGGAATGTACAGGTCCGCCGGTTCCCAGGAGATCGGCAGCTCGGGGTTGGCCTTGGGGTCGACGTAGTCGATCTCGAGGTAGTTGGTACCGGTGATGCCCTGCGGCGCGAGCCGGATGCGCAATCCCTTCTCGATCTCCATGCGCACCTGCTCGGGTCGAGTGATATCGCCGCCCGCCCGGCTCCCGATCAGCCGTCCGAGGATCGTCGCTTCGACCAGGACGTAGCGCTTGCGCTCGCTCATCGTCTTGTCGAGCTCGTACTTGTTGTAGGTGAAGCCGATCCGCGTGACCTCGCCGACGCTCACGCCCCGATACTTCACCTTCGAGCCGATGTCGAGGCCCTGTACCGATTCGTTGAAATACGTTTCGATCACGGTCTTGGATTGGAACCACCGGCCCGATCCGACGATGAGCAGCAGCAACACACCTGCAACGACCGCGCCGATGACGAACAGCCCGAGCTTGACGTTGTGGGCTTGCGCGCTCAAGTCGAAGCTCCGCGCCGCAGGCGCGCAATTCGTTCCCCTCGCCCTCGGGGAGAGAGCCTGCCCTGAGCCTGTCGAAGGGGGCTAGGGGTAAGGGCTGACAGGCATGCACGCCCTCTCATCATGCCGTCTCCACCGGGGCTTCGGCCTCGCGCCGGAAGAACTGGCGCACCCACGGATTGTCGCTGGTGTCGCGAAGCACCTTCGGATCGCCCTCGGCGATGATGCCCTTCGCCCGCTTGTCGAGCATGATGACGCGATCGGAGATCGCGTAGATGCTGGCGAGCTCGTGCGTGACGATGACGAAGGTGATGTGCAGGCTGCCGGCCAGCCGCCTGATCAGGGAATCGAGCTCCGCCGAAGTGATCGGATCCAGGCCCGCCGACGGCTCGTCCAGGAACAGGATTCGCGGGTCGAGCGCCATCGCCCGCGCGATCGCCGCGCGCTTCTGCATCCCGCCGCTGATCTCGGAAGGCATATGGCCGCAGAACGCTTCGAGACCGACCAGCTTGAGCTTCATGCGCGCGATCAGGTCCATCGCCGGCAGATCAAGCGGCGTGTATTCCTCGAGCGGCAGGCGGACATTCTCGAGCAGCGTCATCGAGCCGAACAGCGCACCGCTCTGGTACATCACGCCGATCTTGGTCAGGATCGCACGGCGCGCTGCGCCCTGCGCGCTGACGATATCCTCGCCGTCGATCAGGACCTTGCCCGCCATCGGCTGATAGAGCCCGATCATGTGCTTCAAGAGCGTGCTCTTGCCGCAGCCCGACGCACCGAGAATGACGAACACCTCGCCGCGATTGACGGCGAAATTCACATCCTGGAGCAGGACGTTGCCGTCGTAGCCGGCGACCAGGCCCTCGACGCGCACGATCGCCTCGGGCTGGGGCGCGTCGCTCATATGTCGAGAATATAGTAGATGACGGCGAAGATGCCGTCGACGGCAACCAGCAGAACGATGCCGGAGACCACGGCTCGCGTTGCAGAAATACCGACCGCACTCGCGCCGGTCTCGGTCTGCAATCCGCGCAGGCAACCGATGCCGGCGATAAGCAGCGCGAACACCGGCGTCTTCACCAGGCCGGCCATCAGATCCTTGAGATCGACGATGCTGTCGACCTCCTTCAGGTACGTCACCAGCGGGATGTTGAACGAGAGCATGGTGAGCCCGCCGGCGAGCACGCCGACGAGATTCGCGAACAGCGACAGCAGCGGCACCATCAGCAGCGCGGCAAGAATGCGGGTGACAACGAGAAAGCGCACCGGATCGAGGCCCATCGTGGTGAGTGCGTTCAGCTCTTCGTTGACCTTCATCGTGCCGATCTCGGCGGCGAAGGCTGCGCCGGAGCGCCCGGCGAGCAGGATCGCGGTCATCAGGGGTCCCAATTCGCGAAGGATCGAGAGGCCGACCAGGTCGGCGACGAAAATCTCGGCGCCGAACTGACGCATCGGGACCGCGGCCTGGAAGGCGAGAATCACGCCGAGCAGGAACGAGATCAGGGCGACGATCGGCAGCGCGTTCGCGCCGACCTGCTCACACTCGTACCACACGTCCTTCCAGCGAATGCGATGCGGATGCGTGACCGCGTACCACAGCGCCTCCGTCGTCTCGCCGATGAAGGCGACCTGGACGCGCATGTCGCGGAAGAGCTGCGCGGTGGCGCGGCCGATCTCCTCGACGGCGTTGGTTTGCGGCGGAGGCGCCTTCGCGGGCGCGGTGAACGCACGCGGATCGAATTGGTCGAGCAGCGTCTGGAACTCGGGCTTCAGCGCGCGAACCGCCACCGCGGCGCCGGAAGAACGCGGCTGACGCAACAGATCGACCAGCATTGCGACGCCGCCGCCGTCGCAGTAATCGACCGCTGCCGCATCGATGACGATCCGCCGGGTCGGGGCGTCCACCAACGCGGCGCGCGCTTCGGGCCAGATTGCGGCGATGGAATACGCCTCGAGGCGACCCGCGAGCGTCAGCACTCGACTCCCGTCGGCGGCGTCCGCGAGCGTGAGCGTGGCCGCCGGGGTCGGCGCTGAGCGCTCCGTTGCGGCGGCGGCGTTCATTGCACCAACTCGAGTTGCGCCCCTGAGACACGAACTCGATCGCCCGCCCGCAGCATCGGCTCGTAGTTCTGTGTCACGGAACGCGCGCCGCCCGCGTCCATCCGCAGCACGATTTCCCAGCGCGTCGCGTTGAGCTCGGACGGACGTGCGCGGTATGCGGCGCCTCCCGCCGCACCGATCAGCACGGTACCCTGCTTGGAAAACCCAGGCCCGATCTGGACCATCGTCACGCCCGACGGCGGAGCCGCACCTCCTGCTCCCAACGGTGTAGAGGAGACCGAGCCCAGCGGCGCCCACTGTTCCTTGGCTGTGATCGGACGGATCGACTCGATCGTGGCGCAGCGTTCGCATCCTGCGCTCACGCCAGTCTGCGCGGCGGCAGGCAGTGCGGCGAGCACGCCGGCGGCCAGGAACGGAATCGCAGTGCGAATCATTCGGGGAGCGTAGAGAGATAGAACATCGCATTGAGCAGTGGCCCCGGACGCCCGAGGCCACCCAGCCAGCGATGAAAAATCGGGTCGATGTCGCCACTGCGATAGAGGTCGACGAGCGCGCGGTTCACCGCCAGGCGAAAATCGGGATCGTCGCGACGAACGACCAGCGCGTAGGGCTCGAAGGAGAAGTCGTCGTCGAGAAGCGTCAGTCGCTCGGGGTCGGCCGCCCCGGCGCGCAGCGCGACCAGCACGATCCGGTCGCTCGCATAACCATCGACCTTGCCCTGGGTCAGCGCGGCAATGCCCTCGGCGCCATCGTTGACCGGCATCAGCTGCGCTTTCGCGCCCACGACGTCGAGCTGACGCTTGAGCGCGCTCTCGGCCGTCGTTCCCGGGATCACCGCGATCTTCTTCCCGTTCAAGTCGGAGAAGCGCTCGACTTTCGCCGTGACGGCGGTCATCACGCTGCCGCCGTCGATAAAAATCGGAAGGCTGAAGTCGACCGTCTCGTAGCGCGACAGGCTGATCGTCGTCGTCCCGCACTCCATGTCGACGCGGCCTTTCGCGACGGCCTCGAGACGGTCGGCGGCATCGAGCGGCACCCAGTCGATGCGCAGCGACGTGAGCCCGAGGCGCTTCTGGACCAACGCCGCAATGCGCGTGCACAGCTCTGCAGCGTAGCCGCGTACACTGCCGTCACGCTCCTTGAACGAGAACGGGGCGCCGCCGGATCGATAGCCGAGGCGGATCACGCCATCGGACTTGATCCGGTCGAGGGTACGCGACGAATCCGCCGCACCGGCGAGGCCGATGACCAGGCAGAGGCATGCCGAGGCACAAGCCCGCGTCAGGACGCGTTCGAGAGACAAGCGCATTCTCTCCGAGGACGACAAGCCGCGCCGATCGAGCGCGGCAAAGCTCGCGAAGTGTAGCATGGGCGCGCGCGATCACGCCGTCGCTGTGCGGGACGCTATAATGCGGCGTCGCATCGGGCGCGGATCCGTCGCCCGCACGTCGTAAGGTCGTTCCTTCACCATGCCGCGAGGTGTCCCGTGAAACGTTCGCTCCCGCTGCTTTTCATCCTCACCGCCTTACTGTCCCGGAACGTTCTCGCACAGGGCGCGCCGGACACGCTTGCCAAGATCAAGGCGGCGAAGGCGATCACGATCGCCTTCTCGGCCGACTCGCTGCCATTCTCGTATGTCGAGACCAACAATCAACCCGCCGGGTACTCGATCGATCTGTGCAAGCGCGTCATCGCCGCCCTTGCGCGCGTCACCGGCGTGCCGGACCTCAAGGTCAACTGGGTCGTCGACACCGTGCCGAACCGGGTGGCGCTCGTCGCCAGCGGCAAGGCCGACCTGGAATGCGCCAACACCACGCAATCGCAAGCCCGTCTTCAGCAGGTCGATTTCAGCAACCTCATTTTCGTCGACGGCGGCGGGTTTCTCGTTCGTGCCGATTCGAACGTCAACGGCTACGGCGATCTCGCCGGCAAGTCGGTTGCGGTGACGACCGGGACCACGACGGAGAAGCGCGTCGGGGCGATGCTCAAGGATCGCTTGATCGACGCCAAGATCGTCCCGGTCAAGGATGGCGTCGAGGGCGTGGCGCTGCTCGAATCGGGTGCGGTCGCGGCGTTCGCGAGCGACAAGATCAAGCTCGTCGGGCTCGCCGCCCAGGCGAAGGATCCCAAGAAATTCGCGATGCTCGCCGAGGACCTGTCCTTCGAGCCCTATGCGTTGATGCTGCCGCGCAACGACTCGGCGTTCCGGCTGGAGGTCAATCGCGCGCTGACGCAGGTCTACCTGTCCGGCGAGATCGATCAGATCTTCTCCAAATGGCTTGGTCCGCTCGGACGTCCGAGCGGCCTGCTCGCCGCGATGTACCTTTTGAATGCGATTCCCGAATAAGCGGAGGCCAATCATGTCGGTGTCGTCGCAACGACTTCTCCCCGGCGCTCTCGGCACGAGCGTCGTCGTTTCCCTTCTTAGCAGCTTGTTGTTTCTCGGTGGCTGTGGTCCGCAGCCGACCTACCAGGTCGTGGAAAGCCCGCCGCCGGCGCGTGTCGGCACGGTCGAATCGGTGCGCGAAGTCGTCGAACAGAAACACCCCAGCGGTGCAGGGCTGATCGTCGGCGGCCTCATCGGCGGCGGTCTCGGCAGTCTCGTTGGCAGCGGGACCGGGCGTACGGTCGCGACGGTCGTCGGCGCCGCGGGTGGCGCTTACGCGGGCCATCAGATCGAGAAGGGCCAGACGCAGGTCATCTATCAGATCGGCGTGAAATACGACGACGGCAGTTGGGCCACGATCAACCAGGCCGCGCCGACCGGCCTGCACGTAGGGGACCGCGTCCGCGTGACGGACCGCGGCCTGGAGTTACTACGCTAGTGGTAGCCCGTATGCGCTTTAACCTTGCCGCGAAACACCCAGTACGACCAGCCGGTGTACATGACGATGATCGGCAGCAGAAATAGCGTGCCGATCATGAGAAAGGCCTGCGTCTTCGCTGCCGACGCCGCGGCCCAGAGCGTGATCGTGTAAGGCACGACCATCGGCCAGATGCTGATGCCCAGGCCGATGTAGCACATCAGGAACAGCCCCAGTGCTGCTACGAAGGGCGCGACGTCGCGCTTGGCGGCCAGCGCGCGCCAGAGCCAGACGAAGAGCGCCAGCGTGATCAGCGGCACGGGCGAGAGCCAGAGCAGGTTCGGCCAGGCGAACCAGCGCGCTCGCACCTGCGGCTCCAGAAACGGCGTCCAGACGCTTACCGTAGCGATGAACGCCGCGACGGCGAGCGAGAGAATGCGCGCCTTGCGGCAGGCCCAGTCCTTCAGCGCACCCTCGGTCTTCATCACCAGCCAGCAGGCGCCGAGCAGGCCGTAACCGACGATGAGCCCGGCGCCGGTCGCGAGCGCGAATGGGGTGACCCAATCCAGGCCCCCGCCCGTGTATTGCCTCCCGGCCACCGGTATTCCCTGCACGTACGTGCCCAGGACTACGCCCTGCGCGAACGTGGCGACCACCGAACCCGCAAAAAACGAGCGGTCCCAGCGTTCGCGCTTCTGCGACATGTGGCGGAACTCGAAGGCGACGCCTCGGAAGAGAAGCCCGAGCAACATGAACAGGATCGGGAAATAGACCGCGGGAATGATGATGGCGAAGGCAAGCGGAAACGCCGCAAGCAGCGCAACGCCTCCCAGCACGAGCCAGGTCTCGTTGCCGTCCCAGATCGGTGCTACCGACGCGATCATCAGATCGCGGCCTGCGTCGTCGGGCGCAAATGGAAAAAGGATGCCGACGCCGAGGTCGAAACCGTCCAGCAGCACGTACATGAACACGCCGAACCCGAGAATGGCGGCCCACAGCGGAACGAGATCGAGCTGTTGCATGGCCGATGTCCGCTAGTCGGTCGCCGCCGATAACGGCCGCGCGGCCGTGCCGGACGGACCATGCTCGGCGACTACTTTGGCACCCGGACCGGCACGCAACAGACGCACCAGGAAGTATCCACCCGCACCGAAGATCGCGATGTACGCGACGACGTAGACCGCAAGCGAGACCAGCACGTCGCTGCCGGCAAGCGAGGGGGTCACCCCATCGCGCGTCCGCATGAGCCCGTACACGATCCATGGCTGGCGCCCGACCTCCGTTGTCACCCACCCCGCGACCACGGCGACGAAGCCGAGCGGTGAAGCGAGCTCGCAGAACTTCAGGAAGGCGCGCGCTTCGCCGAACCCGTTCCGCCGCCAGACCCACCAGCTCCATGCGACCAGCGCCAGCGTGAGCAAACCCACGCCGACCATCGCCCGGAATGCGAAGAATGGAATCGCCACCGGCGGCCGGTCCTCCCGTGGCCAGGCCTTGAGGCCTTGCACGACCGCATCGCGATCGTGTCGCAGGATGAGCGAGCCGGCCCCGGGAATTCCGATTTCGAAGTGATTGGTCTCTGCTCCTTCGTCCGGAAGCGCGAACAGCAGCAGCGGCATCCTTCTCTGCGTTTCCCAGTTGGCCTCCATGGCCGCGATCTTTGCCGGCTGGTGGTCAAGCGTGTTGAGCCCGTGCATGTCCCCGATCAGGACCTGCAACGGCACGAGCACGCTGAGCAGTCCAAACGCCTGCTTCAGCATCGTCAACCCTTCCTCGTGGAACCGTCCTGCGCGCAGGTGGTAGGCGGCCACCCCGGCGACCACCAGCGCGGTGGTGATGAAAAACGCCACCGCAGTATGCGCGAGCCGATACGGGAACGACGGGCTGAAGATGACCGCGAACCAGTCTGCGGGGAAGAAGCGGCCGTCGACCATGCTGAACCCGGCGGGCGTGTGCATCCAGCTGCTGGCCGCGAGTATCCAGAAGGTCGAGAACAACGTGCCCACCGCGACCATGATGGCCGCAACCAGGTGCGCCCAAGGCGGCACGCGCGCGCGGCCGAAGAGTAGGACGCCGAGAAAGCCGGCCTCGAGGAAGAACGCCATCAGCCCTTCGTAGGCCAGCAGCGGTCCGATGATATCGGCGGTCACGTCCGAGAAACGGCTCCAGTTGGTCCCGAACTGGAACGGCATCACGATGCCCGAGACCACACCCATGCCGAAGGAAATGGCGAAGAGCTTGAGCCAGAACTGGGACAGCCGCAGGTAGACCGCGCGGCCGGTGAAGAAGTGCAGGCCCTCGAGGACGGCGATGTACGACGCCAGCCCCACGGTGAAGGCCGGCAGGAGGATATGCAGGGCGACCACCCAGACGAACTGGAGCCGCGACAGCAACACCGCATCGAGGGACATAGGTACGACCGCGGGTGGATGCGTGGTCAATATAGCACGTGTCGCAGCGCCCTCGCCGCGCGCCGCGCGAAGCATATAATGACACCTCCGGGCTCGAGTGCCCGCGGTCAAAACCAATGGAGCGGACCATGAAGAACAAACGCATGACCCGAATCTTGCTGGGCTGTGGCGCGCTGCTCTTGTTCGTCGGCGCGGGCGGAGCACTGGCGCAGAGCGAACAACAGGTACTGGTCGACAAGGCCGACAAGACGCTGTCGAACTTCCTGCGTGACCCGGACATGACCTGGCTGCAACAGAACATCCATCGCGCCAAGGCGGTCATGATCGCCCCGGAAATCGCCAAGGCCGGGTTCATCTTCGGCGGCTCCGGCGGCAGAGCCGTCGTCATCGCCCGTGACGCGAAGAGCGGCAAGTGGGTCGGTCCCGCGTTCTATGCGCTGGCCACCGCGAGCGTCGGCTTCCAGGCCGGCATCTCGGTGTCGGAAAACGTCACGCTGGTCATGACGGACAAAGGTTTCAATTCGCTGCTCGCGACCTCATTCAAGGTCGGCGGAGACGCGAGTGTGGCCGCCGGGCCCGTCGGCGCGGGTGCGAAATCCGACGTCGTGGCCGACCTGATCTCGTTCAGCCGCGCCAAGGGCCTGTATGGCGGGCTGAACCTCGACGGCACCGTCGTCCACAACAGCAATGACTGGAACGAGCTCTACTATCAGAAGAAGCCGATCCTGGCGCCGGACATCCTTGTGCGCATGAGCGTCCGCGCGAAGGGAGCCGACAAGCTCCTGGGCGACGTCTCCCGCGCCTCCAGGAAGTAAGTAGCGTTTCGGCGGTGACCCGAGACGCGATTCGCTTTCTCCTCGACGGGGAGGTCGTCCGCGTCGCGGGTCTCTCTCCGCAGACGACGGTGCTCGAGTACCTGCGCGAGCACCTCGGCCGCACGGGCACCAAGGAGGGTTGCGCCGAGGGCGATTGCGGCGCATGCACCGTTGTCACGGGCGAATTGTCCGATGACGACAAGATCCGCTGGCGGCCTATCAACGCCTGCATCCGGCTGCTTCCCACGATCGACGCCAAGGCGCTCGTCACCGTCGAAAGTCTCAAGTCTCCCGGCGGCGCGCTGCACCCGGTGCAGCAGGCGCTGGTCGAGTGTCACGCCTCGCAATGCGGCTTCTGCACGCCCGGCTTCGTCATGTCGCTGTTCGGGTTGTACAAAAGCGTCCGGCGGTGCGACCGCACGCTTGCCGACGAGGCGCTGTCGGGAAACCTTTGTCGCTGCACAGGCTACCGGCCGATCATCGCCGCGGCGGAGCGCATGCACGCCCTGCCGGCGGCAAGGGGCTGGCGGGGTCCGGGGTTTGACGCGCAAGGGGAGCGCAGCGTCAGCGACGAGGAGCGCGCGCTCGCGGCGCAACTCGCGGCGTT
>WNGK01007713.1_pt1 | contig 11263 bp, 10 predicted proteins | sample 5400601 | NCBI WGS metagenome assembly WNGK01 (sample SAMN13153376, study PRJNA577476) | soil metagenome | isolation source: 60 cm soil or saprolite under Garry oak tree replicate 1 | place: USA:California | collected 2016-06-15
AGCGCCGAGGGCGGCGGGCCTATCCCTGCGACGCCAGGGTGATGATCGTCAGCGCCACCACGCCGACCCCGATCCACCCGAGGACGATGCCGGCGATGGCCATCCCGCGGCCGGACTGCGCGCCGTTCAACCGGTCGATGTCGCGCTTGGCGATGTAGCCGAAGACCAGCGCCAGGAGCGAGCCGAGGCCCCACAGCCAGACGATGCCGAGGACCAGCGACGCGACCGACATCCCGTTCGTGCGGGGCGTTGCGTGGACGCTCATCGGACCGGCGGGTATCCCGGCAGCGTTCACCGGCTGGGCTCGCGGCTCCCAGCCCGAGAACTGGGCCCATGCCGCGCGCCATCCCTCGTCGGTCCGGGGGAAGGTCTGCACGGGCGCCGTGGGGAACTGCCGGTCCCAGATGGCGTAGGAGCTCCCCGCGTAGCCAAGCACGTATCGCATGCCCGTGTAGGAGTACGTGACGGCCCCCTGGGAGGGTCCGACCGACGCCATCGCCGCGGAGGCCGGAGAGGTCGCCGCGACGGCCTTGGTCAGGTCGCTCCCGCAGTAGCGACAGACGATCGCTTCGTCCTGGACCTCCTCCGCGCAGTATGGGCACTTCTTCACCAGGGGCTCCCGTCATGGCCGTCGACGAGAGGGGAGCGTAGCCACTCGGCGACCTCCGGACAAGTGGAGCGACGCCGGACGAAGGGAAGGCCCGGCCGGATCGGCCGGGCCTTCCGAGTCCTCCTGCGGGGTGCCGGATTCAGGAGGTGAAGCCTCCGGTCCCCGCGGGCGGCGTCGCCGCGGTGGTCTCGGGCTCGCTGTACTTCATCCACGCGCCGTACGTCCACACGGCCGCCAGGATGATGCCGACGAAGAGACCCCACGACGGCCCGAAGAAGCCGGGCTGGACGACCAGGCCGAGCAGCGTGAGCAGCAGGGCCAAGCCGCCGACGACCAGGTCGATCAAGCCGGCCTTCACGCCGATGTTCATGGCCACCCCGCCGGCGCGGAGCCCGGCCCACACGAGGGCGATGATCGCGAGGATGACCGCGAACGACGTCGGCCCGTGCCAGCCGTTGATCTTCCCGCTGACCCCGAGCCGCCCCAGGAACTCCGAGCCCGGCCCGTTGTATCCGTACCAGACCTTGAAGAACGACCAGATGAAGTACACCCCGGCTCCGCCGAGGATGAGCTTGTCAGCCGGGCTGACCTTGGACATGTTGAACGAGGGTTTCTCGGCCATGCGCGCTCCTTTCGAGGGGCTCCCTTCGGTTTCCGGCACTCCCCGCCACGGCGATTAAACGTGCGCCCGCTGGCCGAGTCAACTACGCGGACGCCCGGGTTCGCCGGTGCGCGACCCCCGGGACGTATACTCGGGCGGTCCGCACGGACCTCGACCGAGGAAGGGAGGGATGCGAGATGGCCACGATGGCTCCTGCGTGTGACCCCATGTCTCGTCCCTCCAGGGCTCCGGGCTAGACCTCCGACGACCACCCGCTCGTCGTGCCGGCCGCTCCGAGAGGGGCGGCCGTTCCCGTTTCCGGGGCCCGCTCGGGCCCTCACCGGCAGGAGGTTGGGCCATGCCGAACCGGCGACGCACCGTTCGCATCCCATCGCTTCGATCAGAGCGGAGGCAGCTGTGCACGACGACGTGTTCGACGAGTTCTATTCCGAGGGCTACATCACCGACGTGATCCGGCCCGTGAAGAGCGGCAAGGAGGCCGCGGTCTACCTGTGCCGGGCGAACGAGTCCATCACCGGCCGGTCGCTGCTCGCGGCGAAGGTGTACCGGGACCCCGGCCGGCGCGACTTCCGCAACGACGCGGTCTACAAGGACGGCCGCGTCATCACGAAGGGACGAGAGCGGCGAGCCATGCAGAAGAAGACCCGGTTCGGCCGCGAGATCGACCACGGCTGGTGGCATGGCCGCGAATGGGAGGCCCTGGAGACGCTCCACGGGGCCGGCGCCGCCGTGCCCCGGCCGTTCGCGCGGGCGGGGGCCGGCATCCTCATGGACTACGTCGGCGACGAGGAGGCTGCCGCGCCGCAGCTCCGGCAAGTGTCGCTGGACCGCGAGGAGGCGCAGGAGCTGTTCGACCGGCTGATCGGGGAGGTCGAGCTGTGGCTCACCCGGAACGTGGTCCACGCGGACCTGTCCGCGTTCAACGTCCTGTACTGGGAGGGTGAGGTCACGACCATCGACTTCCCGCAGTTCGTCGACCCCAGGACGAACCGCAACGCGTACGACCTGCTCACGCGCGACGTGGAGAACCTGGGCGGGTACTTCGAACGCTTCGGGGTCCGGACGAACGCGAGGAACGTCGCCGCCGACCTGTGGACGCGCTTCATCTTCGCCGAGCTCTGAGGACCCGGAGCGGACGGCGCGTCGAGATCGGTCGAGGAGTGTTACGACGTCAAGAGCCTCTGGTGAACCAGGCCCCGCCCGGGCCGTCGTAGTTCGGGCCCTTGCCCCAGATGACGTAGTTCGTGCCGGTCCCACCCACCGAGAGGCCGAAGTAGTCGCCGTACGGGAACGAATACCCGTTCGGGTTCTTGTACGGAGCGCCGCCGCCGAGGTCGGACAGGCGCACGGCCGGGTTCCAGGATCCGCCGCCGTTCGTCGTGCGCCGGAACCACGTGTTCCAGGAGGTCGCGCCGTTCCTGTCGTCCTGGAACGCGACCCGGAAGTCGCCGGCGGTCGGTCCCGCGGCGATCTCCGGGAAGCCGGCGCCGGCGGCCGTGCCGCTCGGGTCGATGTCGGCTCGGGCGCTCCACGTCACGCCGTCGGTCGAGGTCCGGGCGAACAGGTGCAGTGGCGCCTGGACCGCGTCGTTCGCGCTGTACGCGACCATCAGCGTTCCGGCCCGGTCGACGGCCACGGCGATCTGGGAGCCGAAGAAGTCGGCCGGGCAGTTCTTCACCGTGCAGGGGGGCTGCTGCTGGCTGGTGTCCACGAGCGTCGAGGCCCAGGACGTTCCGCCGTTCGTCGACTTCAGCACGTAGAGCTTCACCGGTCCGACGGGGGTCTGGTTCTCCGCGCTCTCCGAGAAGTACGCGGCTCCGTTCGGCGCGACGGCTCCCGCCTCGGCGAACCAGTACAGCCCGTCGCTGTTCGTCTTCACCGCGGGGCCGAACGTCGCGCCGGAGTCGTGGGAGGCGACGACGTAAGAGTCGCTCGAGTTGAACGCCACGTAGACGTCGTGGCCGTCGGCCGAGATGATCAGGATCGGCTTGTCGGTGAAGGACAGTCCCGACGCCTTCTTGAAGTCGATCGGCGTTGACCACGTGGCCCCGTGGTCCGAGGACTTCGCGAACACGACGTCGTAGTCGTTCATCCACGCGGCGTAGATCACGCCGGAGGCCGAGACCTTCATCTCGGGGTCGTTCTGCGCCTGGACCCGCTTGCAGGAGGTGCCTGGGCACATCTGGCTGTCCGGTCCCCAGGTGGTGCCGCCGTCGGCCGACGCCCGGAAGAAGATGCAGTGCTGCATGCCGCTGCCGCAGACGTGCGTGCCGCCGTACCTCGTGGTCATCTGGTACACGAAGGACGTGCCCGGATCCGCGGCCACCGTGGGCTCCCAGTCGTTGGCCGTAGTGTTCCAGATGTGCTCGGAGTCGAAGGTCAGGACGTGACGGTCGCGAAGCGCGTCCGACGCGTTCGCCGCGCCGCTCGCCACGACCGTGACGGCCGCGGACAGCGCCACGACCAGGAACCGGCGACTCACAGGATCCCCCTTCCCCAGGGAACGAGCCCGGACGCTACCACGCTCCCGCCCTGTCGTGCCCAGGGGCGCACGTGACGCGAAGGCTGGACCGGCGTCAGGAGCGAACGCTCTGCGATCGCGCCACCGCCCTGAGCTTGGCGCCGGCGCCGGCCACGGCAAGGACGGCGCCCAGGACGGCCAGGCGCCACGGCACGCCGGTCGCCCGCGAGAGCGGCGGCGGGTGGATCGCGTGCAGGATCGCTCCCACGGCGATCAGGGCGGCCAGCCCGCCGTACGCGAGGGCCTCGATCCTCGGGTCCAGCGGGAGGAGGTGGAACACCAGGACGGCCGCCACTCCCGCCAGGGCCGCGGCCGCCGACAGCAGGGACCAGTGGACGGTCCACGCTTGCCCGAAGCCCGCCGCGTCGCCGAACCGGGACCAGGGGAGGATCGACAGCAGGAGCGCCAGGCCGAACCCGGCAGCGGCGAGGCCGTCCCCCCGCGACGGGATCCGGGACGGGGCGGGCGTGGGGGGCGCGTCCTCGACGATCTTGGAGAGGCACTCCGACCCGACCACGGACCCGCGGACCGGGATGGCGCACGGCAGGCACAGCGCCCGGCCGCACACGTCACAGGCAGCGATGGCCGGCGCCGCGACGTGGACGGCGCACCGGCCGTGCCGGATGAACGACGGATGTCGCTCCATCCCGCTCGCCTCGCGCATGGACGTAGCGTACGCGCGCGGCGGCAGGGCCGAAGAACCGGGTGCGACCTCCTACGACTGGTTCTCGGAGGTCTCCTTGCCGCTCGGCTTGTCTTCGCCGTCCTTGCTCTCGGAGAGCCCCTTCTGGAACTCGGACTTCGCCCGACCGAGGGACCGGGCCAGTTCCGGGATCTTCGCGCCGCCGAAGATGACGAGGGCCACCAGGGCGACGAGTCCGACCGTTTCGATTCCGATGGCGGCGAGCATGATTCCTCTCCTTCTCGAGGACCCCGCGACCAGCGGGATCGCCGGACCGGCGGGCCGGCTCCGGCGCGTCGATTCTACCCCCGTCGGTGCCCGCTAGCCGATCTGGAACGGAACGCTCGACAACACGACGTTCGGCTCGAACAACAGCAGCCGCTTCAGGAACAACGCCCGCTGGTTGTGTAACGCGCGCTGCCACCATCTGCGCACAACCAATTCAGGGATGATGACCGTCGCCAGGGAGCCCGGATGCGCGGTCACCCGCCGCACCTCCTGAAGGATCGGCGGGGCCATGTCGCGGAACGGCGCCTCCACGATGTCGAGCTGCACGGGGATGCGCCGGTCGCCCCACGCGTGCTGGATCTTCGTCGCGCCGGCCGGATCCATCGCCACGTAGATCGCGCGGGTGTCGTAGGCGCCCAGCGAGAGTGCGTAGTTCACCGCACGGACCGTGGCGTCGCTGGCGCTGGAGACCAGGACGAGGACTTCGGAGCGGCGGGGGATCAGCGGGCGTAGCAGATCGGAACCGCCGACAGCGGGGGACCCCGGCTCGATCAGCAGGGGGACGTCGGTGATGACGACCTGCGGCTCGGACAACAGCCGCATCTTCAGCGTGAACGTCGTCCGATGCCGAACGGCCTTCACCAGCGAGCGGGACGTGAACAGTTCCGGGATCACGACCGTGACGAACGCGCCCGCCGGCCTCGGGAGCGCACGGATGTATCCGATGACGGCGTCCGCCCCGGATCGCTCCGCCGACAGCACCTCCAGGGGTCGCTCGGATCTGCAGAGCGTCGCCCACTTCGACGAGAGTTCGTCGGCGTCCTCCCCGCCGGCCAGATGCACGGGGTGGAATCCGCGGCCGGCGAAGGACCGGACGGACGCGAACGACCGGACGTACCCGAGTGCCTTGGCGGTGGCTTCGTTCACGTCGTCAACCACGAGCACGACCGTATTGCTCGTGACTGCCAGGCTTGGGGAAGTCGTGTCGCTGACGTCGTGGGCGGATCGCAGCTGCCCATGTTGCGGGGCCGGAGTCGCGACCTCTTCGGCCCGTCGGTTGGACTCCCGCGCGACGTTGCCGTAATGGCGGTGGATCCCGAAGAACCCGAGCACCAAGAACGGGACCACCGCGATGGCGACCCACACACCCTCGAAGAAGCGGGTGGTGACGATGATCAGGACCACGAAGGTCGTGATGACGGCCCCGGCCGCGTTGATCGCCAGCGACCGGCGCCAGGCCCGGGCTTCCTCGCCCCCGCGACGGCCGATCCTCCTCCAATGCTGGACCATCCCGGCCTGCGACAGGGTGAACGCGGTGAACACCCCGACGGCGTAGAGCGGGATCAACTTATTCACGTTCGCCTTGAACGCCCAGATCAGGAGTGCCGACAGCACCGCCAGCGCGACCATCCCATTCGAGAACACGAGGCGGTCGCCCATGTTCTCGAACTGCCGGGGGAGGTAGCCGTCCCGCGCCATCAGCGCGGCGAGGCGGGGGAAGCCCTGGAAGGACGTGTTGGCAGCGAGGACCAGGATGGCGAACGTGAACACCTGCACCATGAAGAACATCACGCGCCCGTGCGCTCCAGAGAATGTGTTCTTACCGATGATCGCCAGCACGGACACGTTGTGGCTCGGGGTCACGTTCATCTGGTGGGCAAGGAATGCCGTCCCAAGGATCAGGCTGACGGCGACGATCCCCAGGATCTGCAGCGTGTGTGCGGCGTTCCGCCCTTGCGGCCTTCGGAACACGGTGACGGCGTTCGAGATGGCCTCGACGCCGGTGAGGGCCGACGACCCGACCGCGAACGCCTCGAGGATCACCAGGATCCCGATGTCGGTTCGCTCCCCGGCCGCGATGGGGTCGGGGATCTGCGCCGCAGGGCATCCGCCGGCGCACTTCCAGAGTCCGACCGCGATCAGGACGGTCGCCGCGGCGATGAACCCGTACGTGGGGAGCGCGAACAGCAGGCCGGACTCGCGGACCCCGCGGAGGTTCGCGACGGCGATGAATACGACGAAGAACAGAGACAGGGGGACCTTGTAGTGGAGGAGGCCCGGCATGGCGGAGGTGATCGCGATGACGCCGGCGACGATCGAGACCGCCACGGTCAGGACGTATCCGACCATGAGGGACCCCGCGGCAATCAGCCCGTACGTCGTGCCGAGGTTCTCCTTCGCCACCACGTAGGCCCCGCCGCTGGTCCGGTACGCGCGGACCGTCTGCATATACGACGCGACCACCACGGTCATCAGGACGGCGACGGCGAATGTGATCGGGAGCAGGACGTGCTGCGCCTCCAGCGACGCTCCGACCAGCACCACCAACGTGGCCTCCACGGTGTAGGCCACCGAGGAGAGGCAGTCGGCGGACAGGACCGGGATGGCGAGGCTCTTCGGGAGCAGCGTGTGCTCCAGCCGCCCGGTCGTCATCTGGCGTCCCAGCAGGATCCGCTTCAGCAGCTCGTACGGGCTGGACGCGTCGGGAGCACCGGCCATCGCCGAGGTGTTCTCAGGCATGAGCGGCCTATCGTAACGGGCCGGGCTCCTCGTTGGGAGCGATCGATCGCGCCAAGAAGGGGGGCCGGGCGCACTCGCCTCCGGGCCGCGTTGACGGGGTGGGTGCGCCGCCCTCGTCCCGTGGTCCGTTCGCGTCGCGCTCGGCCCCGGCCCTCCTCGCTCCCTGGCTGGCTGTCGCTCGGCTTCGGCGTTCCCTCCCTCGTTCCCTGGGCACTCTCGCCGGTGTCCGTTCGCGCAGCGTTGGCCGGGGTTCCGGGGTCGTTTGTGTCGGCGCGCGTCAGCGGGTTGCGTTAGTGGGGCTGGGGGCGGGCTGCCAGTCTGGCCAGCCCTCGTCCCCATTCGTCTCGGTGAGAGGCTTCTGCCCGGTGCCGTCGGCGTTCATCGTCCAGAGGTCTGCGTTCCCGGTGCGGGCGGTCACGAAGACGATCTTGCTTCCGTCCGGTGACCACGCGCAGTTCCCGTCCTGCGAGGGGTCGTTGGTCGTGAGGTCGACTTTGCGTGAGCCGTCGGCGTTCATCACCCAAACGTCTGCGTTCCCGCGGTCCGAGCTTGAGTAGCAGAGTCTCGTACCGCCTGGTGACCACCTCGGCAGAACCCCGGTCGACCGACCGGGCGTCAGCAGCACAGGGTCGCTGCCATCCGGAGCGGCGGTGGCGATGTCGGAGAGGCGGGTGAAGGCGATCCGGGTCCCGTCGGGTGACCAGTCCGCCCAGGTGTCGTCGACCGCCCCGGAGGTGATCTGGAATTGATCCGTGCCGTCGGCGTTCATCGTCCAGAGGGTGACCGCACCTTGGGCGTCGCGGGAGAAGACGACGTGCGATCCGTCCGGGGACCACGCAGGAGCGAGGTCGTAGGGACCGTCGGTCAGTCTGGTCTGCCCGGACCCGTCGGCGTTCATGACCCAGATCGTGTCGTGGGAGGTCCCGCCACTCTTGCTGTTCTGTTCGAACACGATGCGGCTCCCGTCGGCCGACCACCGAGGCGCGTAGTCACTGGCCGTGGTGGTGAGCTTGACCTTGTGCCGTCCGGATGGCTCGATCGTATTCACCGATAGCGATCTGGCCCGCATGAACCCGTAGGCGATCAAGCCGTTCTGTCCGGGGAACGCCGCCTGCGCAGGAAGTGCGCCGAAGAGTCCGATGAGCGATGTTCCGATAGCGACAAGAGCAACCCATCGTCTCGCCATCGCAATCCGCCCTTCTCAGCTCAGCCGATCCCGGAACGCCCCGGATTCCCTCAATCCAAGCACCGGCCGGATGACATACCCGCACAGTGGCTCGCTCCGGTGGAGCCGCTTCCTCGCCAGCGGGGATCTCATGTCTGTAACCACGCCGTGCCGTCCCAATGGATGCCGAGCGTGTCGTGAGATCTCCCGTTGGCGTAGCCCCCGACCGCATGGGCGTCGGTAGGCGAGTCGGCGCTCACAGCGTCCAGGAAGTTGCCATCCGAGCCTGGACTCGGGGACTTCACCTTCGACCAGGCGGTTCCGTTCCAGTGCACGATGAGGCTCCTGGACGGGCTGGTGGCCGAATCCTCACCGACCGCCCACGCGTCGGTCGGTGATTCTGCGCTCACGCCTTGGAGGAAACCGCCGATCGACCAGGTGCCCCGGCCCCTGACCTTCGACCATGTGGTGCCGTCCCAATGAAGGATCAGGCTGTGGGGGCCATTGGTGTAGCCAACGGTCCAGACATCGGTCGAGAGATCCGCGCTCACGCCGTTGAGGAAGGCGCTGTTCGAGCTGTGATTCGGTGTCACTACCCTCGACCACGCTGTGCCGTCCCAGCGAAGGACGAGCGTCTTGTAGATGCCGCCTCCCAGGTACCATCCGACCGCCCAGGCATCGGTGGTCGAGGTCGCGCTCACGCCGTTGAGGTCGTTGGATGTCGAGCCCGGGCTCGGGCTCTTGACCTTCGACCATGCCGTGCCGTTCCAATGCAAGGTCAACGTCTTGGGGGTACCGCCGTGCTGGTACCCGACCGCCCACGCATCGGTCGCCGAGACCGCGCTCACGCCGTTGAGAGAATCACCGTACGGCCCTGGGTTCGGGCTCGCGACCTGAGACCAGGCGCTACCGTTCCAGTGCAGGATGAGAGAGTCGGTGACACCGTTGTTGTCATACCATCCGACCGCCCACGCATCGATCGCCGAGACCGCGCTCACGCCGGTGAGGAAGTTGTCCACGTAGCTTGGGTTGGGGCTAGCGACCTGCGACCATGCGGAGCCGTCCCAATGCAGGATCAAGGTCTTGTAGACGTTGTTATCCAGGTACCACCCGACCGCCCACGCATCGGTCGCCGAAGGAGCGCTCACGCCCACCAGGACGTTGTAGGAACCGGGGTTCGGGGACAGCGATGGCGCCCTCGGGGTCGCTGCGGGCTGCGCTCGCCGCGGATGCGCGTCCGCGCCCGTCGCGGATGCACTGACGACAAGTGCGGTGATGGCCAGGGTGGAGAGGGTTCCTCTACCGCACCGAATCACCAGCATCCCCTAGCGCGACCGAGCTTGCCGGCCTCTCTGGACCGTCGGCATGATAGGTGGTCGCTCGATCGGAGGGCAATAGGGGGACACCCGGCGGGCCTCGTTGACGGTCGCTCGTTCCGACCGATAGCGTGCGAGCCCGTGGACGCGAGGATCGCGGTGCTGGCCTCGGGCTCGGGGACGAACCTGCAGGCCCTCCTGGAGGATCCGTTCGTCGGCCCGCGGGTCGCGCTGGTGGCGTCCGACAAGCCCGGTGCCTACGCCCTGGAGCGCGCGGCATCCCGCGGGGTCCAGACGGTGGTGGTCGAACCGAAGGACTTCGACTCGCGTCCGGGGCACGACGCCGCGCTGCTCCAAGCGCTCCAGGCCGCGTCCACCGACCACGTCCTGCTCGCCGGGTACATGCGCATACTCACGGCCGGGTTCGTCCGGCACTTCGAGCACCGGATGCTGAACATCCACCCATCGCTGCTGCCGGCGTTCCCGGGCGCCCACCCCGTCCGGGACGCGCTGGCATGGGGCGCCAAGGTCACGGGCGTGACCGTCCACCTGGTGGACACGAACGTCGACCACGGGCCGATCGTGGTGCAGGAGCCGGTCCTGATCCTGCCCGACGACGACGAGGAGAGCCTCCACCGGCGGATCCAGGAGCTCGAGCATCGCATGTACCCGCGCGCGGCCCGCCTGCTGGTGGAGGGGCGGTTGAAGGTCGAGGGCCGGCGGGTCCACGTGCTCGACGGAGGCCTCGAGGGATGAGCGGATCGCTGCGGGTCCGGCGGGCCCTCCTGGCGGTGGCCGACAAGTCGGGGCTCCCGGCGTTGGCCGCCCGGTTGGGGGACCTGGGGGTCGAACTGGTGTCCACCGGGAACACCGCGAAGGCCATATCGGACGCGGGCATCCCCGTCACGCCGGTCTCGGACGTGACCGGGTTCCCGGAGATGCTGGACGGGCGGGTCAAGACCCTCCACCCGCGGATCCACGCCGGGCTCCTCGCCGACAGGCGCAAGCCGGACCATATGGCCCAGCTCGAGCAGCACGGGATCCGGCCGTTCGACCTGGTCGTCGTCAACCTCTACCCCTTCCGGGAGGCGGTGGCCGCCGGCGCGTCGTTCGACGAGACGATCGAACAGATCGACATCGGCGGTCCGGCCATGGTCCGAGCGGCGGCCAAGAACTTCGAGTCGGTCGCGGTCGTGGTGTCGCCGGAGGCGTACGACGGCGTGCTGGAGGAGCTGTCGCGCGAGGGCGGCCTCAGCCGGGAGACCCGGTTCCGGCTGGCCCGGGAGGCGTTCGCCCACACCGCGGAGTACGACGCCGCGATCTCGGCCTGGCTCGACCAGCGGGCCGCGGGGGGCGCCGAAGCCGAAGGGGAGGCGTGGCCGCCCGAGCGCCTCGGCGTGGCCATGTCCCTCCGGGAGAGCCTGCGCTACGGCGAGAACCCGCACCAGCGGGCGGCGCTGTACCGGCACTGGCGGCCCGGGCTGGCGCACGCGGAGCAGCTGCACGGCAAGGCGATGTCCTACAACAACTACGTCGACACCGACGCCGCGTGGCGGGCCGCGCACGACCACAACGACCCGTGCGTGGCGATCATCAAGC
>WNGK01019166.1_pt1 | contig 11261 bp, 11 predicted proteins | sample 5400601 | NCBI WGS metagenome assembly WNGK01 (sample SAMN13153376, study PRJNA577476) | soil metagenome | isolation source: 60 cm soil or saprolite under Garry oak tree replicate 1 | place: USA:California | collected 2016-06-15
GCTGATGAGCCGGCGGTAATTCGACAACCCCGTGAGTGGATCGGTGACGGCCATTGAGCGCACTTGTTCGAAAAGACGAGCGTGATCCAGCAACGCGCCGGAAAGCATGACGACGTAGCTGAGCGTCTTGCTTAACTCCGCCAGAAAAAACGGACCATCGAAAAGCTGCCGAGAAAATGCCGCGGATGCATGGCAGACGACGTTGAGCGAGGCCACGATGAAGAGAGAGTGATCGAAGACGCTGGCGGTACCCTTCTTGACTCTGCCGTTCATAAGGCGCTGGCGAAAACCGACCGCGGCGATCAAGAACAGCCCTGCCGGAAGCAAGTCCCAAGGACGGGACAACCAATTCGCCGCGTGGGCGACGGGGGCGGCGGGAGCGGCAAGAAACGCGGCGCTCGTCATGTAGGCAGCCAGGGCAACGACCAGTAGGCCCGCGGCGGTTTCCTTACTAGGCTGCCGTGCAGTGGGCATGTAGCGCTCGACAGCGATGGCGGCGAGCAATAGAATGGCGAGTAAAGTGCGGCTCACCATCCAACCCATAGGGATACTGGAGGGCGACAGGGCGCCAGAGATTAACGAGTCGTTCAGCCCAAAACAGCCGGCGGTCTCAATGATTCCCGAGAGCACAAATCCAAAGGCAAGGATCAATGCGGTTCGATCATGGGTCCCGCGGAAGCGGACAAGAGCATTGGCGGCATAGCAGAAACTCACGAGCGTGCCGCCAACTTCTAGATACAGATAGCTTTGTGGTGAACCTGCGATGCTGATTTGCCTCAAATAGAACATTACGGCGAGAAAGAGTGCAAGGGACATCGCTCCGGAGCCGAGCAGGACTTGCTTATGAACGTTCCGCGCGGAGACCGAATCGCGGTCGCCGCCGAGAAACCCGATGATCTTGCCCCAATCACCCACAAAATCCCCCAAATCCCAAAGAAAAGCTGCAAACTACCAAGGCAAGCAAGTTTGTGCCCTTTTCCGGCTGGAAATTCATTCTCGTAATTCCTTGTAATTAAATAGTTTATGGACGTGTGTCAGGGAGGCGGGAAATCCTTGGGACAGGTGCGAGACTCTGCGATTGCCAACGATTGGTAGATTAAGTCGCTATCATTTTTGTTTCGTTAGAGTTACCGGGCATCTGGCCAGTATCAAGAAGCAATTCACGGCCGTCTCAGACTGAGACAGTCTCAACATTTGAAACAATCGCCTAGACGACCTTTCGCGCTAAAGCTTTGGCTTGGGAGGAGGCAGCTCTCGGGCAGCCACAGTGTCGGCAAATCCGCAAGTCCTATGGGAGCTGTCGCAGAAGGGCTTGTTCGCGGAGTGCCCACAACGGCAGAGCCCGATAGTGGTCCGCCCGGCCAGGCCAAAGGGTTTGCCTTCAGGATCGACGATCTCGAAGTCGCCTTCGACGCGGATAGATCCGTTGTGATTGATTGTAATTTTCGTGGCCGCCATTATTTCTCCTGAGCCATTGCGAGTATGCCCACACTTGCGCGCAGCGACAAGCACAAATGAGGAGCGCCCCGAGGCCGGAGCTCTTTCTTCACGTGACACAAATTCCTGGAGCCGAATCAGTACTTTGGAACGGACGGGTCAACCTCGTCGGACCACGCGAGAATGCCGCCTTTTAGGTTGAGGATTTTGCGAAAACCTGCCTTGCGCAAAAAGTCTACGGCCTCGGCGGAGCGCTTCCCACTGCGGCAATGGGCCACGATTTCCCGCGATGAATCCAGTTCGTGGACACGCCGCGTCAGCTCCCCGAGCGGAAGCAGATGCCCCTTGAGATTGCAGATCTGGTATTCGTGGGGCTCGCGCACATCGAGAATGAATAAATCATCGCCGCGATCGAGCCTGGCTTTGAGTTCGCGCGGAGTGATTTCCGGCACCTGCACGGCCGGGCCGGGGGCTTCTTCGCCGCGTACGCCGCAGAATTGGTAATAATCGATCAGCTTTGTGATTGTTCGATTCGCGCCGCACATCGGGCAATTGGGATTCTTGCGGAGCTTGAGCTCGCGGAACTTCATCCCAAGAGCGTCAAACAGCAGCAATCGTCCCACGAGATTATCCCCTCGGCCAAGGATCAGCTTGATCGTTTCCATCGCCTGGATGGAGCCGACGATTCCGGGCAGAACACCGAGGACTCCGCCTTCCGCGCAGGAAGGCACCAGTCCCGGCGGAGGCGGTTCCGGATAAAGGCAGCGGTAACACGGGCCGTCGGGCATGCCGAACACGGTGGCCTGACCCTCAAACCTGAAAATCGAACCGTACACGTTTGGCTTTCCCAGCAAAATGCAAGCGTCGTTGACGAGATAGCGCGTGGGAAAATTATCGGTCCCGTCGACGATGACATCAAAATCCTTGAAGAGTTCGAGCGCGTTGGCGCTGGTCAGTTGCGTCTCGAACGACTGGATCTGAATGTCTGGATTAAGGTTAGCAAGGCGCGCGCGCGCGGCTTCGCTCTTCGGCTTGCCGACGTCGCTGGTGCCAAACGTAACCTGGCGCTGGAGATTGGTGAAGTCGACGACGTCAAAGTCAACTAGTCCGAGGTTGCCGACGCCCGCGGCCGCAAGATACAAACCCAGCGGTGCGCCGAGCCCGCCCGTGCCGATGAGCAGCACTTTGGCGTTCTTCAGCTTGAGCTGCCCCTCCATGCCGACTTCCGGCATGATGAGGTGGCGGCTGTAGCGAAGAATTTCTTCGTTGGAAAGGCTCGCAGCCGGCTTTGCGCCGGTCTGCGGCTGTGCGGTTGTGGCCATTGCGTTTCCTTGCTCCCCTAAGATGCTATTCCATTGTCGATCGCGAAGATCAAGCCAGATTCCTCTCGCGAGGAATGACAAATCCCGGAGCAAATGCCGCCCGCGATGGATGGAATAATGCTGATCGTATCTCCATCTTTCGTAGGTGTATTTTCCTTCGCGAGATAACGAATATCCTCATCGTTCACATACACGTTCACGAAGCTGCGCAGCTTGCCGTCTTCGGTAAAGAGATGTTTGCGCAACTCCCCGAATTCCGTGGTCAGATGGCCCAGCGCTTCGCCGACAGTCCGGGCGCTGAATTCAGCCGAGTCACGCTTCCCCGCGTAGGGGCGAAGCGGCGATGGAATCATTACTTTCACAGGCATTTCATTTCTCCGTTACGCTGAAACCACTGGCTTACACGGCGGCGCGGTGGCGAATCTCAATCCCCTCGGCTGAAAACTCGGCGCGGTCATCATTCAAACGCCAGGAGGTCATGTCCTGTGGCGCGCCATTTTGCACGCTGACGATAATGTAGCTATACCACGGCCAGGCATGATCACGGTCATATTCGCTAGGCCGTGCCGGATGGTCGGGATGTGAATGATACCAGCCGACCACTTCAAGGCCCTGCTCACGTGCCGCCTTTTCCGCTGCCAGTACGTCTTCCGGAGTCACGGAAAATCGGTTGCGCGGCGAATCGTCGCGCCGATTGACGAGCGGAAAAAGTTGCAGGATTTCCCGCGCGGGAGCGTCCTTTGCCGGATCGCCCTCCAGGACGGCGCTCGAATCGCGTCCAAGCAGCGCGCCGCAGCATTCGTGCGGGTAAGTTCCCGCGCCATGTGCACGGATGTTCTCCGCAAGGTGCCCGCTAATCCAGACTGCACTTGCGTCCGCCATAACTATGCTTCGTCCCAGAAACGTTCGTTCAGATACTTCGAAGCAGAATCCGCAAACACGGTCACGATCACGGCGTGCTCGCTCTTCGGAATTTCCGACGCCACCTGGAAGCAACCCAGCAACGCTGCTGCCGCGCTGGGACTGACGAGCAAGCCCTCTTCGCGCGCCAGGCGTTTCACCAGCCGGTAAGCCTCTTCCGTGGAGACCGCCAAATTCTCATCAGCGAGCGCGTCATCATAAATCGCCGGCCGAATGGCCGTCGGCATGTGCTTCCAGCCTTCCAGGCCATGGAAGGATGCGTCAGGCTGCAGGCTCACGCAGCGGATTCGGGGATTAAGTTCTTTGAGACGCCGAGTCGTTCCGACAAACGTGCCACTCGTACCAAGTGCTGCTACAAAATGCGTGATGCGGCCGGAGGTCTGCTGCCAAATCTCGTTCGCCGTGGTGCGATAGTGCGCCTGCCAATTTGCGGGATTACTATACTGGTCAGGGTAAAAATATCTCTCAGGATTTCCCGCGACGATTTCGTGCACTTTGCGAATCGCGCCGTCGGTGCCTTCGTCGCCAGGAGTAATCACAAGCTCCGCACCAAGGGCCGCAAGGATGCGCTTGCGTTCGTGCGAAGCGCTGTCCGGCAAGCAAAGTTGCACGGAAAAGCCAAGCGCCGCTCCGACCATCGCGTAGGCAATGCCAGTGTTGCCGCTGGTCGCGTCAATGACAGTCTTGCCCGGTCGCAGCGCCCCGCTGGCGAGACCAGCCTGAATCATGCTGAGCGCCGGGCGATCTTTCACGGAGCCACCGGGGTTAAACCATTCGGCCTTGGCGCAAAATTCGGCGTTTGGAAATTCCCGGCCAATACGCTCCAACTGGAGCAAGGGTGTATTGCCAATCCGATCCAGGAGGGATTCCCCGGTCCGGGCTGGTTGAGCCCCGTCTTGGATCTTTGATTTGCGGGGGAATGCGGCAATGTGTCCCGTGGTAGCCATGACCCTCAGTTAGACGCGCCTCCATGGAACGCTGGTTCGCAGTAGCTTTGGCCTGCCACCCTTGTGATTTTTGGGCAAAGAGTGCGGAATCGCTTGAAAACAAAGGGGATAAGTTCATTGCCCGCCGGAATCTGGCCCGCACGTCAATTGGTGGGTGCCTGCATTACCGATCCCTAAAAGTTCAGATGCAAGGCAAACTGAATCAACCGTGGACTGCCGATGGTAGCCTGAACGAATCCCGCTCCAAAGGGGGCCGTGCTGTCGCTAAATGCCTTTGTTGCGGGTGACAAAGCTGGAGCTGTGCCCTGCCACGTACACCCATTTGCCGGGCTTGTTTGAAGGTTGGGACCGAAACAAGGATTCAAGCTGATGTTGTTGTTCGGTGCATCAAAGCTTGGGTGATTAAAGAGGTTGAAGAATTGGGCGTCGGACAGGTGAATTTGGCCTGAAAGGCCATTCAGATGAAATCCACAGGTAATTCACAGGCCCCCGGGGGCCGCTTTACTCAGACGGACCGGCCGCCGAGTTACCTTTACAGAATCGGAAGCATTCATTACCCTGAAAAGGCCATGTGGAACATCGAGGAACGGTTTTCACCAAAAGCAATCGAGAGTCTGGCGGCGCTGGGATTTGCCGTGGGCAGCACGCGCGGCGTGGTGCGCGTCGAAAAGTACGGCTGCGGCGCGGAGTTCCGCAAGGGCCCCGACGACCTCTACCAGATGACCATTAGTCCCACCATCATGCTGAAGGGCCAGTTCACGCGGCTGTGGGACGCGGGCTATCAGAAGTTTTTGCTTACCGACGAAGGACTGAAATTGCCGGCGCTCGCTACGCATCTGCAAAACCTGCGGAAGTTCAACGAAGAGCTGCGCACCGCTTTGGGCATTCCGACTTTTTACAATGAAGCGCTAGGTTCCGTCAGCCAGGTCAGCGTTTACGACCGCGTCAAAGGCCGCAAAGGGGCCGTGCCGGACGAAACCGTCGGCGCACACGAGGCCGGTGGCGGGCACTAGGACGACCGATTTTCCGTCACGAAAATTTGGCTGAGGATTTCAGCCCGTTCCGGCATCTTGAAGTTGCCGACGGAGTTGCTCCAAGTCCACGCGATGTTTGGCGGCTTTGTGCGAGCCGACGAAGATCACGGGAACATCCCAACCGTAGCGCTCCCGTAGGACAGGATCGGCATCTATATTGACTTCGCGAAGGGCAGCGCCGAATTCGCCCAAGAGTGGCGCGATGGCAGACTTGGCTTCCTCGCAGAGATGGCATCCGGGACGCGTGTAGAGAGTAACGTCGCGAGGCCCGGAAGCGGCAAGGCGGGCGTCTTCGGGATGAGCGCTCATCGTTTAAGTGCGAAGCTGCATCTTACCGGGGAGCGGGCCCCGCTGGGAAGAACGGACGCATAATAAGAGGGCAGTCGCTGAGGAGCAGTTAAGAAGGCGGGGCGAAATGGGCAGAGTCGTGGCGCTGATGGACGATTTGTTCTTCCAGATGAAGCTGGCGGAGACCGCCAAGCAGCTTGGCGTGGAAGTAAAAGTGGCGACGAGTGGCGAGGCGTTAATGGGACTTATGGCGAGTGAGCCGAAACTCGTCATCGTGGACTTGAACGCGCGGAGCCAGCCCATCGCGGCGATTGAACGGTTGCGGCAGGCGCGGAAGGACGTTCGCGTGGTTGGCTTCTTGTCGCACGTGCAAAGAGAGCTTGCTGCTCAAGCACAGGCGGCGGGATGCGATGAAGTTCTGCCACGCTCGAGCTTTACGCAGAATCTGGCGGCGATATTGAGCGCAGCGAAGGATTAATGTGAAGTTACGGAAATCGAATATCTCCGGACAAGTTTTCTTCCTGAGCTGTGCCATTCTGCTCGCAGCCGCGAATGTTCTCGCACAGGAATCCAGTTCCAAGCCAGATGGAAACGCCGCGAGCGGGCTGAGCGAAACGACAAACACTGGCGGACCCAACGCCGCGTTGAAAGGCGCGCTGTCCGCGGCTTGTTCCCAAAATCAAACCGAGTTTGTTCGTTTTCTCACGGCTCGCAACAAAGAGGCGTTTTCTCGCATGACGCCGTCCGCACGAGTTGCGCTGATGAAACGCTTCGTGCTCCTGAATGAACCCGGCAAACCAACGGCCTCGGCTAATCCCGCCGGCCGGCCTATTCTTCGCTGCCAAACTCCCGACGTCACGACGGAAACGCAGATCGGCGGCGCCGAACTTCGCGACAATCTTGCGTTCTTTCCCATGGAGGTCCGCGATGCCACCGATACCACGGGCGCGAGCGTTCATCAAATCGTCATGGGGCTAGTCCGCGAGAACGATGAATGGAAGCTTCTCTCTCTGGGCTTGCTCCTTCTGGATCTTCCCGCGCTGGAAGTGGAATGGGATGCCGCGGAGATGGAAACAACGGAAAAAGGCACCCTCGAAACTCTGCACAGAGTTGCCGGCGCCGTCGAAGCCTACCGCAACAAATATGGCCGCCTTCCAGAATCTCTGGCGAATCTCGGCCCGCCGCTTCACGGTGCGGCGAATGGCGAGGCCGCCGGGCTCGTCGATTCCGACCTCGCGAACGGGATGAAAAGCGGCTACGCGATTCGCTACGTCATCGTCGGCGCGAGCACGCTCGGCGCTCCGGCAAAATACGAGCTTGCCGCAACCCCCCTGCAATACGGGCGCACCGGACGCCGCTCGTTCTTCCGCGACTCGAACGGCGCTCTGCACGCCGCCGACCGGCGGGGCGCGGTCGGTAGCGAGGCGGACCCCAAAGTGGAGTAGAGCTTCGTGCGGTGTGTCTCCGTTGACGCATGAACAGACGCCCAGCACCTCCCATGGATTTGTGCGCGGAGAGACTTGGCGCTACTATCGTGCGGTTCCGTATGACTCGCAAAGCGCCAGCGCGATTTCCCCTTCTACTCCTAGCACTTACTCTGCTCACTCTTATTGGAGCGGCGGCGCGGCCGCAAAGCAATTTCCCCTATGGGCCTCTTCCGGTCTTCGAGTTGCACAGCGGCTTCTGGATCAATCTTCATCACACGCTTTATCACGAAGCCAGGTTGCCGGCCGCAGCAGCGAAGCCGGACAAGAGCGGCAAGACCTCCGGGCCAACTCTGAATACCGTGCCGGATGCGAAACTCGCTCTCACGTCCGCGGAACAACACATCTGGGACGATGCCGTCGCCTATTACGCTGCGAACTATGCCTCCAAGGACGTGCTCTTTTCCACGGAGCTCATCCAATTGAAAGATCAGCTCGGGGATTTCGAGGATTGCGATGAGCTCTCCGGCAGGAAGCGAAAATTCTGCGACGCAGGCTTGCCCCCAAAGCTGACACAGGTCCTGGAAGCCGCAGCGCCCATTTATCGCGCACATTTTTGGCCGGAGCACGATCGCGCTAACCGCCGCTGGATCATGCGCGTGGCCCCGCTCGTTCGCGAACAGGGCGTGGGCCTGTCGGAACGGCTTGCGGACATTTACCAGACGCGCTGGCCACGGGAAAAAATCCGTGTCGACCTCACGGGGTACGCCAACTGGAGTGGCGCCTACACCACCGTCGATCCCTTGCGAATCACCATCTCCAGCCTGGACTTACGCAATCAAGGCGCAACGGCCCTCGAAGTTCTTTTCCACGAAGGATCGCACGGTATCGCCGAGCCCGTGCAGGCCGCCATCATCCGCGAGTGCCGCCAGCGCGACAAAGCCATCCCTCGCGACCTCTGGCATGCTCTGGTTTTCTACACCACTGGCGAAGTCATCCGCCCAGTGCTCGGGGCTTCCGGCGCGACTGTCGGCGACCAGGACGGCGGCGTCCCCGGCGGCGGCTACACACCCTACGCCTTGCGCGAAGGGCTATATCAGCGTGGCTGGAACGACTACTTCAAGTTACTGCAGAAATTCTGGCAACCTTACCTTGATGGCCACGCCTCGTTCGACGACGCCATCGCCCGCATGGTCTCTTCGCTGTAACGTTCGCAGCCCTTAATTCTTGCCTTCCTCCTAATTGTTCGCTGGACACCAATATGCTAGGCTTGAGGTAGCAAGAAACCGCGCGGCCTAGCGCCACGCACGCCCCTTCGACGCGTACGTTTTCTTCCGTTCGTCTTCGATAGACCCTGTCCTCTGTGGGAAAGTCTCTCTGAGAGGAACCAGAGCCAGGGCGAGGCAACCGCTTCGAGGTTGCGCGTGAGACGACCCGGTCTTGCCGGAGTCGCACTGGAAAAGGAAACGGACAAGCCCATGTCTGGCCAACAAACAGCCTCGAAGACCGAGAAAGAGCCGGTCGAGATCAAGCTGGCGCATTCTCCGGATTCCGATGACGCTTTCATGTTTTATGCCCTCGCAACTCATAAGCTCACCACGCCCGGTTACAAGTACACGCATATCCTCTCGGATATCCAGTCGCTGAATGACGCCGCCCTCGCCGAAACGTACGACGTTACCGCCATCAGCTTTGCCGCCTACCCCGCTCTCCGTGACAAATACATTTTGCTCGATTGCGGCGCCAGTTTCGGCGAGGGCTACGGCCCCATCGTCGTTTCCACCAAATCGCTGAAGCCTCAGGACCTTGCTGGCAAACGCATCGCCGTTCCCGGCCTGAAGACTTCCGCCTATCTCACCCTCAAACTCTACGAACCCAGCTTCGAACCTGTCGTCATGCCTTTCGACAAGATTATTGACGCCGTTCAGAACAATCTGGTCGAGGCCGGCCTCCTTATTCATGAGGGACAGCTTTTTTTCGCGGAGAAGGGTCTGCATAAGGTGATTGATCTTGGTGTTTGGTGGCAGGAGCAGACCGGTTTGCCTTTGGCGCTCGGAGGAAACGCGATTCGGCGCGCGCTGGGGCCGGAACTCGGTCGTGACATTGCCAAGACGATTCGCGATAGCGTCTCCTACGGTTTGGAGCACCGCGAAGAAGCTTTGAACTACGCCATGCAGTTCGCCCGCGAGATGGACGCCGACCTCGCCGACAAGTTCGTCGGCATGTACGTTAACAATTGGACGCTCGGCTATGGTGAAAAAGGCAAGCAAGCCGTAATAGAGCTGATCAGGCGCGGTACCGAAGCCGGCCTGCTGGCGGGCCCGCCAACGGTCGAATTCCTCGGCGAAGACTGATCAAACAAAGCGCCTGGACTCGAAACTACACAATTAACACCCAAGCGCAATTCCAGCAAGCTTTTGCTGGTCCATTCCCTCCTGATGTTGATCGGGGTTGCGATGATCGCCTTCGGCTGCTATAGGCTTATCGCGAGTTTTCGCCAGATTTGTGAAGACATCGGGGGCAAGCCCAGGAAGGGCCTTGGTCATCCACCTTGAGCGGCCCGCCTTGACGCTATCCCGCGAATCACTTAGTGTCTTTGAACTGCCATGAGAATACGAAATGGGTTCTGTTTGTGTGCTTTCGTCGTTGGCCTGACGCCGCCGATGGTTCGCGGCCAGGCTGCCACGGAATTCCGCGACCGTCCCCATGACGCACCGGGGTGGCCGTCCCAGGCTGTTCGAGCAGGGCACGGCATGGTCGCTACCGATGAAGAACTCGGTTCCGAGGCGGGAGTCGAAATCCTTAAGCGCGGCGGCAATGCGGTTGATGCGGCAGTCGCCGTGGCTTTCGCGCTGGCTGTGGTCGAGCCCGCGGCCGGCAATATCGGCGGAGGCGGCTTCATGTTGATTCGCTTCGCCAATGGCAAGACAATTTTCCTCGATTACCGCGAAGTGGCGCCAGGTAAAGCCACTCGCGACATGTACATCGGAAAAGACGGCAAGCTCGACGAAGAAGCCTCTGTCATTGGCTATCGCTCGGTTGCCGTGCCGGGAACCGTCGCCGGTCTCGCTCTCGCGCTGAAAACTTACGGCTCGATGAAGCTCCCCGATGTCATGGCACCAGCCATTCGGCTTGCCGAAGATGGCTTTCCGATCAGCAAGAGGCTCGCGCACGAATTCGAAGCGGAGCGCCCTGCTCTCCAGCGCTTCGCCGTCAGCCGCCGGATCTTTTTGAATGACGGCAAAATGTTTCAACCGGGGGATACGCTCCGGCAGCCGGAACTCGCCGCCACGCTCAAACGCATCGCAAGGAATGGCGCCGCTGAGTTCTACAGCGGCGAAACCGCTCAAGCGCTGGTGGACGACATGTCGCGGCTCGGCGGCCTCATCACGCTCGACGATCTCGCCAAGTACCAGCCAAAAGTCCGCGAGGTTCTGCGCGCGAAGTATGAAAGCAACGGTCATGCCTGGGAGGTCCTGACTTCACCCCCGCCCAGCTCCGGTGGTGTCGCCGTCATCGAAGCGCTGAACATGCTGCAAAGTGTTCCGCTCAAAGGGTGGGACGATGTCGAAAGCGTTCACATGGTCGCTGAAGTGATGCGCCGCGTTTTTGCCGACCGCGCCGCTTACCTTGCCGACCCCGACTACTCGAACGTTCCCGTCGCCGGCCTCACCGATCCCTGCTACGCCAAGGAAGTTCTCACGACCATCGACCCGCAACACGCATCATCGAGCAAAGTCATCAAAGCTGGTAATCCTCACACTTGCGGCATCGCTGCAAGCAACGCCCCTTCGCCGGAAACTCTCGTCAGCCTTGGCGAAGGCCCGCACACCACTCATTTTTCCGTCGTCGATGCCGCCGGCAACGCCGTCGCCAGCACTTACACGC
>WNGK01013111.1_pt1 | contig 11259 bp, 12 predicted proteins | sample 5400601 | NCBI WGS metagenome assembly WNGK01 (sample SAMN13153376, study PRJNA577476) | soil metagenome | isolation source: 60 cm soil or saprolite under Garry oak tree replicate 1 | place: USA:California | collected 2016-06-15
GATGGTTGTCCCATCATAGAGCGCCACCTCTATGCTTTGCGCTCCGTTCACAACGTGATTATTGGTGACGATATAGCCGCGCCGGTCAATGATGACGCCGGAACCAATGGCTGCGCCGCTCTGTAAGGTGACATTCACCTGAACGACCGCGGGGCGTACCCTGGCAATGACGGCTTCTCGCACCGTTTCTAAATTGTTGCCGGTGAGCGCCGGCACAGTCGGCGCTGGATTTGTGCCTGGCTGCAACTGGGCTGTACTGGTTTGATTAGAGATGGTGGCACTGCGGCCAAACTGCCAACCTGCAAATAGGCCAGTGCCAAAGATGACTGCGAGCAACAGGGTCAGCGCGAAGATTGCCCCAGAGCGCAGACCCCTGGTAGGACGCTGCGGCGGCGGCTGAGGGTTATTTGGGAGACTGCCAGGGGCAGGATGGTATGGCTCCGTGGGAGTTGTTGCGTCATACGCGGCATGTACCGTGCCCTGTTCCCCCTGGTACGGTATGGCCGGTTCGTCATAATACTGTGTCATGGTTGTGATCCTCCATGTCCATTTTCAGATGGCAGGTTTTTTACGAGCACGCATACGTTTTTAGCTATGAATATTGTAAGCGATGATCATCAGAATTTCCGCAGGAATTTGTAAAAAGAGTGTAAGGATTATTCCTGGGAGCGTTTAATGCTGGTCTCGCCCTCTAAAATGAAGACAATGCGTTCGCAGATATTGCTGCTGTGGTCGGCAACGCGTTCGAGCTTGTGGGCGATCCAGAGTAGGTAGGTCGCGCGTTGTAAAATGAGGGCATCATTTTGCAACGCAGGGATGGCATGAGCGCCGGCCAACATTGTCATCAAATCATGGCGCACCAGGTGATAGCGCACATCTACCACGTCATCTTCTTCCCAGATGCTTCTCGCCGCATCGACATCCCGCCGGGCAAATGCGTCCATCGTCCCCTGCAAAACGCGCCGGGCTTCGGCTCCCAGGTCAAGTATGCCGCGCAAGATCGCAGACTCGGTGATCTCTGGGCCATCCTGCGCAATGGCCTCGGCTGCATGTGTTACCGTCATTTCAGACCTGGCGTTGGAGTGCAGAGGTGTCATGCGCAGGATGATCTGCGCGATACCGGCAGCGCCATCGCCGGTACGTTCAAGATCGCCCGCGATCGAAAGGGCTGAGGTAAGGTAACGCAGATCACGCCCGCCGAGAGGCTGTTGCAAGGTCAAAAGGCGTATGGAATGTTCCTCAACAGCAGCGCGCAGGCTATCGATCATAGTATCGGCCTCGATCACCAGCCCTGCTTTTGCTATATCGCCGGTTTCCAGGGTTTCAAGCGCTTTTGCCAGGGCATCGTCTACCAGTGATCCCAGCCGAATGATTTGTTCATCCAGTTCTTGAAGTTCTTTATCCAGAATTTTTCTCGTCACGCAGTCACTCCTTTTTCTTGTATGCTCGATGACTTGTATGTGCTCGTTGTATCTCTACGATATCTCAGATTTCCAGCGCTATCAGGCTGCCGCATCCGGGGGATGATGAAGGCTGCCGCATCCGGGAGATGATCAAGGCTGCCGCATCCGGGGAATGATGAAGGCTGCCATACCCGCGCATTAAACATAGTGTAGCATATAATGCCATAGAAAAGATAGAGTAGTATGTTAAATACTATTTCTATTCTTTAGGGATAGGTGAATTGGAAGCAACGAATTGACATGATTTCCCGAAAGATGTTACAGTACAGAGACATCAGGGTTCCACCTCTACGACAAAACAAGAAAGAACAAGAAGCATGTCAACAAAACGATTACTCGGTGTTTACGCTCATCCAGACGATGAAGGCATGATGGGCGGCGCATTGTTACAGTATAGCACTTCTGGCGTTGATACGGGCCTGGTCTGCGCGACACGCGGCGAGGTTGGGGAGATCGCCGACCCTGCCCTGGCAACGCGCGACAACCTGGGAGAGGTACGCGAAGGAGAAATGCGGGCGGCCGCAGAAGCGCTAGATGTGCGCAACCTCTGGTTCCTGGATTATCGCGACTCGGGTATGGCCGGAACGGCTGAAAATGCAGACCCGCGCGCGTTCGTACAGGCCAGCGCGGCGGAGGTGGTGGGCAAACTTGTGAGGATCATGCGCGAATTTCGACCACAGGTTATCGTCACCTTTGATGAAAGCGGCGCCTACGGGCACCCAGACCATATCGCCATCTACCGCTATACCACAGGCGCATTTCACGCCGCCGCCGACGCGGCACAATATCCTGAACTGGGGCCGGCATATTCCGTTTCCAAGCTCTATTATAGCGCTTTCCCACTCAGCGCCGTTCGCGCAATTGGCGAGTGGATGAGAACACAGAACTACGAAGGGTCTTTCAGCGGCATTGATCCTGAAAAACTGGGCGTGCCCGACGAGCTTATCAGCGTTCGGCTGAATGTAGAAGAATGGCGAGAGCGAAAAGATCGCTCGTGGTCGATGCATCGCACCCAACTCGATCCTAATCAATTCATGGCGAAGATACCGGAAGAGGTACAGCGGAAATGGCGCAGCCACGAGTACTATCAACTGGCGGCCTCAAGGGTTGGGCCTGATATCGAGGGTGAAAACGACCTTTTCGCGCGCATTCATTGACGGTTGTATTATCCCCTTCTCAACCTCTACCAACTTTTACCTCTACCAGAGGTTGAGAAGACTCGTGATAAATTCAGGAGTGATCATCGTTGATAGAGAAACCTGGGAGTGCGCTTATGTCTTCAAATCCACCTGTGAAGAAGCCTATCGAAATTCTTTTTTCCTATGCGCGTGAAGATGAAGCATTGCGCGATAAGCTCGAGAAGCATCTGAGTACATTAAAGAGGCAGAACCGCATTATCTGCTGGTACGATCGCAATATCCGGGCGGGAACGACCTGGAACAAAGCAGTCAGCACACACTTAGACATTATCCCGGTCATTCTACGTAAATGCGACTGGCATAACGAAAAGTTTGCTCAACTTCAGGCATTGCCCAGGGATGCCAGGCCCGTAGTCAGCTGGCCCAACCAGGATGACGCGCTGTACGATGTCGCGGTAGGGATAAAAAAGGTAGTGGAGGAGTTAGAAAAAATGTAGGGGCGCAATAAATTGCGCCTCTAGTGGGTGTTCCGCCTCCCCAACTTCGTCATCAGTATCCCTTTCATCAACCCCACTTCCTCCACTCGCAAGAGCATCACGCCACCAATGTATACCCCCACCGCGACGAGCCCAACCACTGTTACCACCAGGAACTGGCCGGACAAATGATTGAGGGAGAACAACCCCACGTGAGCCAGGAGAACTTGTAAGCCCCAGGCGATGATAACCATAGCGGTGGTGGCTGCGCTGATTTTTAAGAAGGCAGGGATGATCTCGCGCAGGCGCAGAGGACCTATGGCTATACGCAATAACACTAGCAGGATGACGGCGTGGAGCGAGTTCTGTACAGTGTTAGCGACAACGAGAGCGGGCATGCCGATGGTCTGCCAGAAGGGCAGGGCGATGGCAAGATAGCTGCCAAAGCAGACGAAGCCAACAATGACCGGGGTGACGGTGTTTTTGCGCGCGTAAAATGCCGAGAGCAAGAGCTGATCAATGGCCACGAAGGGCAACTGGAAGGCGTAGAGTTGCAGAGCAAGCGTTGTGAGCTGTGAATTATGCGCTGTGAATTTGCCATGCTGATAGATCAGGGTCACAATCGGTAAGCCCAACACAATGAGGCCAGCGGCGGCGGGTATCATCAACAGCAGACCAAGGCGGAAACCCAGCAGCAGCGTCTTTTTGAAGCGCTCATCTTCAGCCGCTCTGGCGTGCTCTGCCAGCGTCGGCAGGACGGCCACCGAGAGCGCGGTAGCGACCAACCCGGCCGGGAACTGGATGAGCGTGGTAGAGAGGCGCATGGCAAGATAGTTGGCCGCGCCTGGACTGCTGCCAGAGCCGGGAGTCTGCGTGGCAAGGGATTGATCGAGAATGATGAAAAAGGCGCTGACCAGGAAACTGAGGGCGATAGGCGCGTAGAGTTTCAGAATGCGGCGCAGCGCCGGCTGTTTCAGGTCGAGCACAAACATGTAACGGAGTCGCTGGTTGCGCAACCCCGGCAGCAGCAGGGCAATTTCGCCAGCCGCGCCCAGTAACACGCCAAAAGCCAGCCCGTATGTCCCCAGGAAATGGTCTCCGGCGAGCGCGCCAATGATCGCCCCGATGATGATACCGATATGGTACGCGGCGGTGGCAACGGCTGGCCAGCCAAACTCTTTACGCGCAAAGAGAGCGGCCTGCAGCACCGCGAAGGGTCCCAGCGCGAGCAACGAGAAGAAGATGATGCGCGCAAATTGCGTGGTGAGCAATTTTTCTTGAGGAGTATAGCCGCGCACCTGGATATTACTGATAAACCAGGGAGCAATAAAGAAAAAGACAATAGTCGCAGTCAACATCACGAGAAAAACGAGATTTACCAGTGTGAAGACAAGGCGGCGCAATTCTTCGCGTTTTTCGGGCGCGGCATAGTCATTAAAGGTAGGGACTAAGGCTCCATTGATAGAACCATTGATGAGAAAATCATTGAAAGTCTGGGCAGGAGTGATGGCAGAGATGAAAGGGCTGGCAATGCTTTGCCCAAAGGCGGCCACCACCTGCTGTCGAACCATGCCCATGACACTGCTGCCCAGGTTTCCGAGCATGACCAGCGTAGCCGACTTGACAATGTGCCTCCGCTCCCCTGGAAGGGTTTCCTCCGCGGTACTTTCTTCAATTGGAATCGGTAACGGTTCGGGCATGCTTCCTGCAGCGCCCGCTGCTACGAGGGGAACTGCTTCGATTTCGATTATTGGTTCTTCTAAAGAGTCTTTTGCCATGTATAAAAGGGTCTCCCCTCATCGCATTGCTTGCCCAACATATTACGAAGATTGCTCTGGAAGCTGTTTGATGGCTGCGATCAATTCTGTGGTTGAATGGCGCGGCAGATATGGGATTAAACGTACCGTGCCGCCGTACGCCTGGACGACTTTTGCCTCTGGCAACCGACCTGTATCTGGCCGGTCGTTATCCGCGTTGGCATAATCACCGCCCTTAACGTAGACTGCCGGTTGCAGCAATTGCACGAGCGGAGCGGCTGTTGGTTCGGAGAAGATGGTAATGTAATCGATACAACTGAGCGCGGCCAGGATTTCGGCGCGCTCATGCTCCGGTACCAGGGGCCTGCCTGCTCCTTTGAGCGCGCGAACACCTGCATCATCGTTGAGTCCGAGGATCAGAAAATCGCCCTGCGCCCTGGCTTGCTGTAAATAGCGTACGTGTCCCAGGTGGAGGAGATCGAAGCAGCCATTGGTGAAGACGGCGCGTTCGCCGGCCTGTTGCCTGCGTTTGACCTCTCTGGAGAGTTTCTCGCGGACCAGTATCTTGCGTTGAGTATCGTGGAAGAGTTTGTTCATGCGATGACGCTCAGCAATTCTTCGGGTGTGTTGCTGGCGCAGCCGAGCCGGCGGACGACCAGGGCAGCAGCGGCATTGGCGATATAGGCCGCCTCCGCCATGCTGGCGCCGCTGACAAGGGCAAGCGTAAAGGTGGCAGCGACGGTATCGCCCGCGCCATTGGTATCGACGATCTCGCTGGCATGGTCAAGCCGGTGGACCGGCAGGTGGAGAGGTGGTTTATCGACCTCAAAGAGGCTTATACCTTCCGCTCCACGAGTAATCAGCACGCCTTGCGTATGACTCCCATCCAGGAGCCGTTGACCTGCCTCGTGCAGGTCGGCCTCTGTGCTGATGGTCATGCCTAAAGAGAGTTCCGCTTCTGGCTGATTGGGGGTCAGCGCGGTGACGCCCTGGAAGCGGGAGAGCGAGCCGTGCGAGTCCACCACGACGATCTTATGCAGCTCGCGCGCCATTGGAATACAGAGTTTGATGATGTCAGGACTGATCACGCCATTCTCATAATCCGACATGATAAGCGTGTCAATCGAGGGCAAGACCTGTCGTATGTAGTCAAGTATGCGCCCCTTGCTCGGCTCTCCCACCTCGGAGGTGTCTACGCGATCGATGCGCACTATGTGCTGCTGGACGATCTGGGGACTGCCGGCCATGATGCGCGTTTTGGTCGAGGTTGGTCGGGAGGAATCAGTGACAAGGCCCTCCTGGCGCATGCCAAGGTCGCTGATGGCGCGGCGCAGGCGGCGGCCTGGCACATCATCGCCTACGACGCCTGCCAGGAAGACATCAGCGCCAAGGGTACGCGCGTTGACCGCCACGTTGGTCGCGCCGCCGGGAACGGTGCGCTCCTCGTTCAATTCCAGGATCAATACCGGGGCTTCGCGCGAAATACTTTTAGGTCTGCCGATCAGGTATTCATCAGCCACCATGTCACCGATAACCAGCACGCGCTTCCCGCTAAAACTTTCAACGAGCGAGCGTAAACGCGGATTGGTGAGGCCTGGCTGCGACATATCGAGCGTCATATTTGTTTTCGTCCCCTCCAAACAACGCGCGCGGCAAAACGCGGTAAAGCCAGCATGCGCCGCCAGCGCCACGGCTCGCGGTAGAGGCGATAGAGCCATTCCAGTCCCAGCTTGCGCATGAATGCCGGCGCTCGCTGTTGGCGTCCCGAGAGAAAATCGTAGGCGCCTCCAACTCCGATTGCCACAGCGACTGGAAGCCGCGCCAGGTTGCGCCATATCCACAGTTCCTGCGCCGGGGCGCCGTAGGCTACGCACAACACGTCAGCCTGGGCTGCCTGCACGCGTTCAATAATGGTGTCTTCTTCATTAGCGGCGGGCGAGCCAGCATAAGTGCCTGCAATCTCCAGGCCTGGGGCCAGTTCTTGCAACCTCGCGCCAGCAGCTTCCGCAACTCCGGGCGCAGCGCCAAGCAGGTAGAGGCGATAGCCAGAAGCTGCGCAACGCCGCGCCAACGCTGGGAGCAGATCGACGCCCGTCACGCGTTCAGGCGCGGGCCGTCCCAAATAGCGTCTCGCCCAAACGACCCCTGTCCCATCTGCTACGACCAGTGCGGCGGCGTTGATGGCCGTGAGAAAATCTGTGTTGCGCTGTGCCGCCATGACAAACTCGGGGTTGACGGTCACAACCTGCCGGCATGGCAGAGTGCTCTCGCTGGCTCTCCGCCGGGTTATCACCTGCTCTATGCTGTCAAGCGTCTGCTGCTGTGAAAGGAGATCAACCCGTACGCCGAGTACATAGACTACCTCCGGCGAGGAATGTTGTGATGTAGCATTTACCTGTGATAATGACATATATGTTCACCATGTTATAAATTCGGTTTCAACGTTGCTGGCGATACAATCTGGACGTGTCTCTTCAATATAACGGCGCACGTGGCTCAGTATTTCTTCCGCGTGCTGCTTACTATTACTCACGCAACTCACACCAAGTACGGCGACCTGCCAGAGGTCTTGATCCTCGACCTCGGCAATTGACACTTCAAAGCGGTTGCGAACGCGGGCGACAACAGACTTAATGATCTGCCGTTTATCTTTTAACGATTGACTGTCCGGCAAATGTAACGTAATTTGAGATACTCCTATAATCATGGGGCGAGTATAGTACTCTTTTTCGAGGTTGTCCAGTTTCAAATAGTGTGCTGACACGGGAAGTCGCGTGAGGGATGGCCATCCCTCACGCGACTTCCCGTGTCAGCACGACAAGCAATTTGCGCTACTCTGCGAAAGCCTCGCGGAGCTGGTCTTCTTGCTCTTTAGATAAGTTGGTCTGAATGATCTCGAACTGCTGGCCTTTGACGGCCTCAGCAACCTTGTCAACCACAACTCCGCTCGTCAACAGGAACAAGGCTGAGGTGCCAACCGTGACCTTGTCGCGCACCGTGTTGATAAAGTTGTCGTCAATCCCATAGTGGGCAAAATGTCCAGCGAGCGCACCCATCGCGGCGCCGATCGCCAGTCCAAAGAAGGGGACGAAGAACAGCAGGCCGAACAGCATCCCCCAGAACGCGCCACTCAGCGCGCCGGCCCCGGTAAGGTTGGTGAGCTGTGTGGTTTTGGGTTTCTTGGCTCCGACAGGCCAGGATAAAATAGCCCCATCTTGAATTGTGATCAGATGCTGCTTTTGCAGGTTCTGCAGCTCTTCGAGCATAATCTCGGCCCCCTGGGCCGTGGGAAACTTGAGTACAGCTAACGTTGCCATAGTTACGTAATCCTTCCAAGTTGTATTCATAAAGGTAAGTCTCATCCAGAAGGAAATGCCCTCTGGAGTATTACAGGGCTATTATTATTATACAACACCCGGCAAATGTTGGACAAAGCATTCTCTCATCGCCAAATCGGGCGCTGGAGGATCAAACACCCCTACATATTAATTTGTATTATTTGCATATTCAAATGGTTGCCTTCCTCGGCAAATCAGCAAAAATCTTCACACTTTCCCTGTAATTACCCGGTTGTGACACAGGTGTTGTGCATAGTGCATAAAATAACATGACTAATTTTTTCTATTTTGTCTGTAGTACCTTGAGGCCAAAGTCCATATACTTTGCGAGGTAACACCAATGAAACACAAACAGCGCAATGTGGGTACATAAAGGAGCAATCACAACCAATGAAAAAATTAAGCCTATCACTGTTGCCACATTCATATGCTGTTTGTCAGTTTCATCCAGATAAACATATTCCCTATTGGGCTTTGTTGGGCGACTTTGTCTCGCTCACACGTACGCACGAGGAGCTGTCTATCGTCTGCCAGCAGGATAACGTGCCAGATGACATAGAGGCGGAGAGAGGATGGCGCTGTGTGCAGGTGCAAGGAGCCTTCGATTTTTCCGCGGCGGGTGTCCATGCCTCGCTAGCTATTCCGCTGGCCGAGGCGGATATCAGCGTCCTGGCGATTGCTACTTATGCGACTGATTATTTACTGATCAAAGAGCAGTATGCTGAACGGGCCTTGCAGGTTTTGGAGCAGGCCGGTCATTATATTGACCACTAGAGCTAGTGAATGCGCCCCCCACCCAGCGCGGGACGCGATAAATCGGGTCCCTACGCTCGTTGCAAAAACCTGAATCATACTCGAACCACCAAACCACAGTTAAGATTCGACTACTCTAGCCGCCTCTGGTACAATGTTCTAGAACAATTCGTTTCTCTAAAAAGATAAAGTAATGAGAGCCTCCCCTACGTGAGAGCCTGTAAAGCAAGGAGAGATGAACATGGCAGAAACAAGTACACAGAGCGGAGAGCGCCCAAGCCTTCCTATGGAGGGCATCCCTCAACCAACGCGAGAGGAAGTGTTAAACCTTCCACGCGTGTATATTTCCTCGCATCCCGTCATGGTTCATAAGATGACAGCTTTGCGTGATAAGAACACACAGCCACCTGAGTTTTACCGTCTGGTGAAGGAGATCGGCGCGCTGCTGGCTTACGAGGCAACGCAAAACCTGGCCCTGGAGCCCGCGCCTATTGAAACGCCGATGGCGCCAATGGTGGGACAGCGCCTGGCAGGCGGTATCGGCGTGACACCGATACTGAGGGCAGGACTTGGCCTTGCGGAGGCGTTCCGCGAGGTCATTCCCGACATACAGATCTGGCACCTGGGTTTGCGACGCGATGAGAACACGTTACAGGCCATGGAGTACTACAATCGATTGCCGCGCCAGGTCGATCTACAGGTGGCCTATGCGATAGACCCGATGCTGGCGACAGGGGGATCGGCCATCGATGCCATCAATATCCTCAAACTGCGCGGTATTCCTCGCCTTTCGTATGTTTGTATTATCGCGGCCCCCTATGGTCTGCTAAAGCTGTCCCAGACCCATCCCGACATCGACATTTACGTGGCGGCGCTCGATGAGTCGTTGAATGACGTCGGGTACATTATGCCTGGTCTGGGCGATGCCGGAGACCGCCAGTTCGGCACGTTGTAAGTTGTAGCATGCGTGTACTGGTCGCGCTACTATCACAGTTACCGACGCCCAGCAGGTATACGCAGACAATAGATCCACGAGAATAATATGTCAGTACCACCCTCCAAACCGCGACACAATGCGGGGGATGAGAACGAAGAACAGGCATCATACGTGGAGGAGCAGCATGAACTTCCTCCACCTGTCGATGAATTGTTGCCCGTCGATACACCTGAAACGGCAGCTATGGAGCGCGATCCATCGCTGCCGCCGGTGGCAGTGTATGAGACAAATGGTGGGCCGCTCGGCTGCTGCCTGGGCATGCTGGTCGGTATCCTGGTCAGCTTACTGCTGGGTCTGATTGGTTTTGGACACGTTACTGCAAATGTGATTGTCTACCTGACCCATGTTGATACTGCAACCAATATTCGCATTGCCACAGCCTTTTTTACGATCGTTGGGGCTGTGCTGGGCGGATATTTTGGTTGGAAAGTGGGAAAAAGGCTCTACCGGGAGTACGAGCCACCCGTCATTAAAGACAGAAGAAGAAAAGCGAAAACTACGCCAAAGGAAGCAAAATTTTAGGGGGAAGTATGCACGTCGTTATTTTCTGTGACATGGAAGGGGTATCCTGTATAGAACACTGGGACCAGGTGAGCGGCGGGAAGGCATTGTACGAAGAGTGCAGGAAGCTCTATACCGATGAGATGAACGCGGCTGTTCGAGGCGCGCGCGCCGCGGGGGCGAGCAAGATCGAGGTGGTTGACTGCCACGGCGCAGGGGGCGCTTATAGTTTCAAAAGCTTTCTTCCCGACCGCCTGGAAGCCGGCGCGCAATATATTTTCGGCTATCCCTGGGCGCGCTATATCACGCCCTTCGAGCAGGGGTGTGACGCCATCTTATTCGTGGGCGCACACGCCATGGCAGGAACTCCCGATGGCGTGCTCTGTCACACGGTGTCATCCGAGGCGTGGCACAACGCCTGGATCAACGATACGCTGGTGGGCGAGAGCGGCATCCTGGCAGCCATCGCGGGCTGTTGGGACGTTCCCGCGGTATTTGTCTCCGGCGACGAGGCGACGTGTCGCGAGGTCAGTACGCTGCTGGGAAACGAGGTAACGACTGCCCCCGTAAAGACGGGCCTGGGGCGCTACTCGTCGCGCAACATGGCGCCTAAAGATGCCTGCTCGTTGATCGAGATGCGCGTGGCGCAAGCGCTGAGTTTGCGCAACTGGCCCAAACCCTATAAAACAAGGGGACCGGTGACATTCAAAGTGGAGCTGGCAACGCCTGATGGCGTCAATGATTTCGCGGGCCGAACTGGTGTGCGCTTCGAGGGTTCGCGCACAGTGACATCTACGGCTGATACGTTCTGGGAGGCGTGGGATCAGTTCTGGTA
>WNGK01021561.1_pt1 | contig 11259 bp, 10 predicted proteins | sample 5400601 | NCBI WGS metagenome assembly WNGK01 (sample SAMN13153376, study PRJNA577476) | soil metagenome | isolation source: 60 cm soil or saprolite under Garry oak tree replicate 1 | place: USA:California | collected 2016-06-15
CAGGTCTCCAAAGCCGCCTCGGAGATTGCGAAGTCCGATCTAAACAACATTAATGACTTCACCAAGCGGTTGACCGAAGGAAAGATACCAGTCTGCTAGGCTAACGAAAGCGCATGAGTCAGCCCCCTCGGGGACTCCTTGGAAGGATCGCTGCCGGCGCAGTTTCCTTCACTGTCCTAACATATGTTATCGCCATCGGAATGGCGCTCGGCTTAGTCACTTCCGGCCAATTCGCAGGGCAGCTAGAGAACATTAGGGTACATTTTTTCACGGGTGCTTTTTTCATCTATCCGATAATTACACCGATACCTGTCGACCTGCTTCTCCTTACAGACTCTTGCATAGTCATCTACATAGCTTGCTTCATCGCCGCATTCAGATCTAGAGACGGTTTTTTGACCGGACTGCAACGGCTTAGGCAGGTGGGGCAAGTTAGCTTCAGATCTAGCTGGCTCGTCGTAATGCCTCTGGTTTCGTGCGCCCTACTCCTCATAGTCCTGTTGGCAACTATTGTCCTAAATCAATCCGGTCTCTCTTCGGGAACGCTGTGCAATCCCTGTCCACCCGAAACGGAACTTTACGCAGCCCTCGGCTACTCACCAATCAGCGAAGAGATCGCCTTCAGGATCACGACCCTAGGACTGCTGATCGCGATCATAACGACCTGGAAGAATCGTTCCATCGAACCAGGGTCTTCAAAGCCAAGGACTCTTTCCCTAGTTGTCGCCTCATTTCTGTCACCTGAATCGGCGAAAGCGAGGGTAGGGCTCCCGACGATCACTGCGAATAAGTGGCATGGAATTCACTGGAGCGAATGGATTCTGTTGTTTCTGACATCGTCTCTCTTTGGGATCGCTCATATCATTTCGGGAGGAACGGATTGGGGAGTCGGCAAGGCGTTCACTGCGGCAATCTCTGGGTTCGCGCTGGGATTGGTCTACTTGGGATACGGAGCCTATGCCGCGGTACTGCTTCACTGGTTCTTTGATTTCTACTTTGAGACTTTTAGCGTGGGAGCGGATGTATTCGGTGGTCCTGCGGCGACCTTCCCGGGCCTCGTATTTCTCGCGACACTAGTCGTCGGAATCGTTTCGATCTTGGTCGCGTTAGCTTGGCTAGTAAGAAGATTGACCCGCGGCAAGATTCCAACGACTTATAAGATACCTGAATCTGTCCCTTATTCTGCTCAGTGAGGAGCTTGCATCACCGCCAAGTTCGAAAGAACCGAATTTGAGCCGTCTAGAGAGCAAGGCGTCCGAAGATTCTTCGAAGACCGAATCAGGATCTAGTCTCAACTACACTCTGAGCAAGAGCTACGACCCTGCCACCGAAGAAGCCCATTGGCGCGAGTATTGGCGACAGAATGACATTTACCATTTCGACCCTCATGACAAATCGCGCAAGACCTTCAGTATCGACACACCACCACCATATCCCAGCGGTGATTTTCACGTTGGGAACGCGCTGAACTGGTGCTACATCGATTTCGTAGCTCGTTACAAAAGGATGAAAGGATTCAACGTCCACTTTCCACAAGGCTGGGACTGTCACGGGCTACCGACGGAGGTTAGAGTAGAACAGACGTTCAAGATCCGCAAAAACGATCTACCGCCTGAACGGTTCGTCGAGATGTGCCGCAAGCTCACGAGCGAATACATCGCCAAAATGAAACAATCAATGAATCTGCTGGGAATATCCTCCGACTGGGCACTAGAATACAAGACAATGGATCCTTCGTACTACATGCTCACTCAACTCTCCTTCCTCGAACTTTTCAAATCGGGACACCTCTACCGTGGTGAGCACCCCGTAAACTGGTGTCCCCGTGATGAGACCGCGATAGCAGAAGCAGAGGTCGTGTACCAAGAACGCAAGGGGACGCTGCACTACGTGAGGTTCGGAAACGGCAACAAGGGAATCGAGATCGCGTCGACGCGCCCCGAGCTCCTCGCCGCCTGCGTGGGAATCGCAGTTCATCCAAAGGATGAGAAGTACCAGACAATGGTAGGAAAGACCGTTACTGTGCCCATCTTCGGCCAACAAGCACGCGTAATTTCCGACGACGAAGTGGATCCCAAGTACGGTACGGGGGCGGTAATGATTTGCACCTTCGGTGACAAGACAGACGTAAGATGGCAGAAGAAATACCACCTCCCAATCATCAAGGCGTTAACAGAAAACGGCAGATTATCCGTTGACGACCCACGGTTCAAGGGCCTCAAAGCCGAGGAAGCGAGAAGGAAAATAGTCGCGGAACTTCAAGCGAAGGGACTGCTCAGCAAGACGGAAACGACACAACAGAATATCGGAACATGTTGGCGATGTCAAACCCCTGTTGAGATTATCGCGAGACCTCAATGGTTCATGAAGACCCGCGACCTGACACAAAAGGTCGTAGAGTGGGCGGGCAAGCTAGACTGGATCCCACCCTTCGCTAAGCAACGACTCATAGACTGGGCCGAGTCTCTCGACTGGGACTGGGTAATCTCCCGACAGAGAATCTTTGCAACGCCCATACCCGTGTGGTACTGCATGAAATGCGAGTCGACGATCATCCCCGATGAAAGCAACCTCCCCGTAGATCCTCGCAAGGACGTACCACCAGAAGAAAAATGCCCTAAGTGTGGCAATCGAGAGCTTCGTGGCGAATCGGATGTGCTAGACACATGGATGGATTCATCGATAACCGCTGCAGTTCACGCAGGGTGGCCTAACAAATCAGACCTATTCAACCGACTCTTTCCAGCAGACCTTCAACCCAATGGGCTCGATATTGTCCGAACGTGGGACTACTACTTGCTCGTCAGAAGTCTCGCCTTGTTCGGCATAGCACCTTACAAGACCCTCCTCATCAACGGCATGGTGAAAGGAACCGATGGCCGTATGATGCACAAGTCCTACGGAAACTACGTTGTAGCAGATGAAGCGATCAAGAAGGTCGGCGCCGACGCGTTTCGCCAATGGGCGGCAGCGGGCGGATCGACCGGGTACGATGTACCATTTCGCTGGAACGAACTCGAATACGGGAAGAAGTTTCTGACCAAGCTCTGGAACGTAACCAGGTTCATTCTCGGTAACACAACCGAAACCCTATCTCCGAAAAAACCCGGTAAACCCCCGCTCATTGATCGTTGGCTTCTAGCTTCCCTCCAGAAGTTGACACAAGAGGTATCAGAGGCCTTCGAAACCTTCCAATTCAACACAGCCTTAGAAGCGATAAGGAACTTCACCTGGCACGTTCTAGCCGACGATTACTTGGAGGCGGTTAAGCATAGACTCCAACCTGAAAGGGATCCGGCTGATCTCAAGGCAGCCCAATATTGCCTGCAGGAAGCCCTTCTGACCATTTGTAAGCTCCTGGCACCCATATGCCCCCACGTGTCAGAGGCAATCTACCATCAACTCTCAGCAAAGACGACTAAGAGCATCCATAAAGAGAGCTGGCCAGAGCATGATAGAACCGTCGATGACGCCTCGGTTCGCAACGGTAAGCTCCTGCTGGAGCTCATCGCTCATGCTCGTCGCGAAAAATCCTCAAAAGGTCTTTCGCTGGGCTCAAACATCAAGAGGATCGTCATCACAACGGAGCCAGATTATCTGCACCTTTTGATGGAGAACGAGGAGACCATCCTCCGAACGCTCAAAGCCGACGCGATAGATTTGGAGCGCTCGCCTTCAACTTCCAGCGAAGGAAGTGAACCAAGCCCGAGGTTCAAGGTCGCAATCGTCGCCTAGGTCAAGTTTTATATCATGACCACCCCGAAAAACACTTCCAGAAGGCGTCATTGGGCCGACCGGTCAGAATGAGAATGATTTCCCGCAAGTTATTGCTTGCAGCAATCTTTTCATATTGACCTTAGGATGGTTCAGACCCCTCAACAAACACAAAGGAATTACAAGAAGAAATGGGAGAAGAGAGACCGAGAAGAAGTTACGGCAGAAAAGGAGGCTACTCTAGGAGCGGCGGAGGAAGCAGTGGAGGAGGAGGCTATGGCAGAGGCGGCGGAGGAGGGGGAAGCTACGGCCGCGGCGGAGGCGGGGGTGGCGGCCGAGGCTATGATCGCGGAAACGATCGCGGACCGGACAGAAACCGCGGACCGGCACCAGTGGAAGAAGGTCAAGAAGTTGACGTCACAATAGACTCTGTCGGTAAGCGAGGGGACGGAATAGCCCGAATCAACAACTTCGTTGTCTTCGTACCTGGGACAAACCAAGGCGACCAAGTAAAAGTAAGAATAACATCGGTGAGAGGCAACTTCGCAACCGGAGAAGTCGTAACGGGAGAATGACACCATTGAAAATCGCAGAACTCAAACCTGGAATGAGAAGAGTTGACGTCGCCGGAAAGATCGTCGACATGGAAACCCCCCGAGATGTGCAGACAAAGTTCGGACCCGGACAAGTAGCTAGTGCGACACTCCAAGACGAGTCTGGAACAGTCAAGGTCACACTGTGGAACGAAAACATAACAAAAGTCGCGGTCAACGATACTGTCCAAATCGAGAACGGATATGTTGACTCGTTTCGGGGAGAGCTTCAACTAAACGTCGGAAGATACGGAAAGCTCGCAAAAGTCGAGTCTGCCTAGACACGAATTCCGGGAATGTCAAATTCCCTGGAACGACATCTCACTAGAGATCTTCCGGTCATTCGATACTGACCTGGGGAGACGACGAGTCTGTCGCGCCCAAGGTGTATCTTGTGAGCACAGTTTTTCTCTGCTGATTTTCGACCTGAGCAACGACTTCAATGAACCCCTCGATCTTCGTTCCGAGTATTTTCTTCTTCAGCAACTGGTCGACCTGGAAAATTCCTGACTCATTGTACATGCTTATCTCAACGATGACGGGTTTCTGTTTGCTCTTTCGGATTTTCACGTCCCGGATCGACATTGCTGAAAGAGCATGAATATCCTTCTTCCCGGCAGTAAAAGGAATCCTAGCGCGACCCTCTTTCATATCCAACGCGTCCGCGACTCTCACAACTCCAGCCTCGATTGTGAATTGCGGGATCTCAGATTCGTGAGCGTAAATTGTGTGAAGAGCCTCTGCCGTCACGATAGCCCTCTCCTTATCCCCGTATATGCAAACAACAACCTCAGCATCATCATTGGTCAGCTTATGATCCGTGACGATACTCGGTTCCACACCCGCCTCAATCAGGTTTCGGAGAATCTTCAAGCCAATATTCGACACGATTGCGAAATGGACTCTTCCGTGATCTGAAAGACCAAGCCTCCGGACCGCATTAGTGTTTATGCAATCCCAGAGACTCTGAAGATACTCGTCACTGTTGACCCGGTCAAGAACCGTCTTGAGTTTCTGGTTCGAATTGTAAGGCAGATTAATCGTGATAATGCGCACCGATGGTCGGTTTCTTCCTGTAGCGCTTCAAAAAGGTTCTCGAACCAACGACCCAAAGCCAAATTACTCTCCAATCGTCAACACAGTCTCGTATTGTGAGTTGCCGACATGAATCTTGAAAACGTCGAATACGGCATAGCGAATCATATCGCTCGTATAGAGATGAAACGTCCCGAAGTCCTCAACGCCCTTTCCAAAGGGATGTTTCGCGACCTGAAGAAGGCGTTCGGTCTGGCCGCTCAAGACGATGATGCACGGGTTGTCGAGATAACGGGCGCTGGAAAAGCGTTCTCCGCAGGTCTCGACATTAGAGAAGTTGGAGGGTTCAAGTCTAGAACCGAAGCAAAGCAATTCGTTTACGGACTCGTTAAGCCATTCTGGGACCAACTCTTCAAGTGCGAAAAACCGGTCATAGCATTAGTTGACGGGCCGGCCTACGGTGCGGGTGCGGAAATTGCACTCGCCTCCGACATGGTCGTCGCCTCGACAGAATCGACTTTTGCCTTCTCGGGCGGGCGAGTCGGGGCACTATGCTGCATGTCTGCAGTGATCGGGTCTTCCCTTATGAGTGGAAGAAAGCTTGTCGAGATGAACTTAGCGGGGACCCCTCTTACTGCCGATGAAGCATCGCATTATGGGCTGGTCAGTCATTCAGTTCCGAGAGAGGAACTCGCTTCGACATTGGAGAAAATCATTCGAGACATAATGCACGTATCCCCAGTTTCCAATTCAAGCTTCAAACGGATCAGACGAACGGATCTATCAAAGACAAAACTAGAGACTGCCTACAGGGAACTTCTTAGAACGATCACCAGCGAGGACTTTCGAGAAGGATCCAGCGCTTTCGTAGCTAAGCGAGCACCTGAGTACTATCGCTAGTGCGGGTTCGCTTGTTCCGAATCTCTGGAATATGAAGGGATTTCAATATCACTGATTGATGAGACCCTCGGTGAAAGAGTCCTTATATCGGGTCCAGCGACCTGTTCAGGTAGGCTGGAAAATGCAGGCTCCAGTTAGAGCCAGCAAGCCAGTACAATGGCAAAATAGAGGTGTAAGAATAACAAATGCGAGGAGGAAATTGGAAGGGCAGGAACGTTCGAACCGAAATGAAGACCTTGCAGTGCCCCCGATGCCACGAAAATGTGCGACTGGATAAGTACACGGTTCATATCGCCTCTTGTCCCCAGCCAGCCGTGGCCAGTACGGCCGCGTAGTTGTATTATTTTTGGCGCCGGGAGTGGGATTCGAACCCACGCGGCCCTAACGGGCCACAGGCTCTCAAGGCCTACGCTCTCACATCGCTGAAAGATCTGCGCCTTTAGACCCTACATCAGCAGGTTAATCCACTCGGCCAACGGGATGCAAGAAACCGCTTGGATACTTGCATTATCCCGGCGCGTCAACCCGCCTTCAGGTCAAATCAGACGCAGAGGGAAGTCACCTAATAAGCAGTTCTAACGGAGTCGCGACGACTCGGTCGAAAATCTTTGGGAGCATCTGGAGGATACAGGTTTCTAGAACATGTAACAGACGCGCTAGTAGAGGCTTGGGGAGAGACCCTGGAAGAAGCATTCTCTCAAGCAGGTCAAGCGCTGTTCGAGACAATGCTGGACACAAAGAGGGTAAACCCAAAAGCCAACGAGGAGATACAAACCATCGGTCATGACGAGAAAGAACTGCTATACAATTATCTTGAAGAGCTCCTGCTTCTGTTTGAGATCAAGCAGCTTGCCCTCGGAAGATTTGTCGTAAACTCGATTTCCCCGAATCAAGGCGAAATCAGACTCAAGGGCAAAGCAAGCGGCGAGCCCTACGATCGGACGAGACATAACGGGAAAGTGGAGGTCAAAGGAATAACGTACCACTTGATGGAAATAGAAAAACACCCGGGAAAAGTGACTGTCAGATTTCTGCTCGACCTATAGGAAAATCGATCATCCAAGTTGAACGATCGACTACCCGTGCATCGCCATCTTGTCTGTTTTCGTTGCTCGACCAGCCATGCTTATAGGTAGCTGTTCAGGAATCACCCCGAGCGAAGAGAGACAATGAGCCATCAAGGGTCTGGACTCATCAACCGTTCCAGCACACAGATTCCTCTAACCCAAGTTGAGCCTAACGTGTGGGAGGTCTCGAAAGACTTCGACCCGGGTATGAAAGTTCCAGCTAGAATCTACGCCGACGAAGACCTACTGTCCAAGATGAGAACCGACCGCACAATTCAACAGTGCGTGAACGTTGCGCACCTAGATGGGATTTGCAAATACGCAATCACGATGCCCGACGGGCATGAAGGGTACGGTTTTCCGATAGGCGGCGTAGCAGCAACCGACTATGACGAAGGCCTGATCAGCCCCGGCGGAGTTGGGTACGACATAAACTGCGGAGTCAGACTGATCCGGACAAACCTTACCGAGGAAGAGGTACGCCCAGTTCTACCAAAGCTTGTAGACACTATTTTCAACTTCATCCCTTCAGGACTGGGAAGCCGCGGCCAAGTCAAACTCAGTGTCACAGAACTAGATCGCGCCGTTACCGACGGGCTTGATTGGGCCGTAGACCATGGCTATGCTTGGCCTGAAGACCCAAAGACGATTGAGGAGGAGGGATGTATGGAATCTGCCGATCCTTCCAAGGTTTCGAACAGTGCAAAATCCCGCGGGGCTCCGCAGCTCGGCAGCCTAGGCAGTGGAAACCATTTCATCGAGATCGAGCGGGCGGACAAGATCTTCGACAAGCGTGTCGCAGAACGCCTCGGCATCCATAAGGAGGGTCAGATTCTTGTTCTCATTCATACTGGAAGCAGAGGGTACGGACACCAGACTTGCAGTGACTACCTACGGGTGATGGAGAGAGCGATCAACAAGTACAACATCAAACTCCCCGACCGGGAACTGGCAGCATGCCCGAGCAAGAGTCCAGAAGCAGAGGACTACATCCCTGCTATGTCGGCCGCCTGCAACTTCGCCTTCGTCAACCGCCAAATGATAACCCACTGGTCGAGAGAAGCTTTCTCGAAGGTATTCCAGCGCCCGGCCGATTCTCTCGACATGAAGATCGTCTATGACGTCGCCCATAACGTAGCTAAGGTCGAATCCCACAAAATCGACGGGGAAACAAAGAAGGTTACTGTTCATCGGAAAGGTGCAACCCGCTCGTTTCCACCCGGACACCACGACATTCCAGCCGAATACCGAGACGTGGGACAACCCGTCCTGATTCCTGGAAGCATGGGCACGAGCAGCTGGGTCTTAATCGGGACTCCCCGAGCAATGGAGCTTAGTTTCGGAACAACTGCGCACGGTGCAGGCCGGTTCATGAGCAGATCCGGTGCCAAACGCAAATGGTTTGGAGGAGATCTCAAGAAGAGTCTGGAAAGTCAAGGCATAGTTATTCGAGCTGCCAGTATGGAGGTGTTGGCCGAAGAAGCTCCGGGCGCATACAAGGATGTCGACAGAGTGGTCGAGGTAAGTCATCAACTGGGAATAGGCCAAAAGGTTGTACGTATGACTCCAATAGGAGTCGCAAAGGGCTAACGGACCCCGAGACCTCCTAGTTCCGGACTTATTCTCCTACGCGATGAACTCGGACAGAATCTGCTAATCTCTTCTAAAGAACCGGATCCAAGGAGTATCGGTAGGATCGACTCCCTTCAGGAAGGCAAGATACACAGAGACGAAATCTAAGTAGAGAACGGGCACCAGTAGCTCGCCCAGACGCGTGCGCGCCTTCAAGCGCACCTGTGTCGCCGCGATCCGGCTTGCCTTAGCTATCGTCGATCTGAAGGACTGCAACGTTGTCCGCTCAAACTCAGATTCCGAATAGTCCCGAATGAAAATCGGTGCCAGAGGAAGGCGTTGATTGGACCAAGCTTCTACCTCGTTATGCCCAGCCTCAGGCAATAGACCATACTTTGCAATCATCTTACTGTTCTCCGCGAGCTGATTCTTGAATCGCCTTGCCACACTGGCCATTCTTCGAAACGTGTAGATCATAGGCAGACGACCTTTCAATGATGAAGCGAGGCGTTTCGCCGGGTTTTCAGCGAAGGGAACCTGTCTCTGGATACGATTGCTAAGCCGACCAAGCTCTCGAATTGCCAAATCGACCTCAGATCTAGGGTCATGAATGATTCCACAGCTGTGCAGCGCGATAATAGTTGCAACAACCATCTGACCTAGTGCGGCTCGAGGAGCGGGAGCCGGCTGAACTTCTAGAAAGGGGACGCCTAGTTTTGCGGACAACTTTTGCAGTTTGCCGCCGGTGCCGATTGCGACTAGATTCGAGCCTCGTTTTCTTGCCTCTCGGAACGCAGCGAGGGTCTCACGGGTGTCTCCTGAGTAGCTGAGAGTAACAAAGAGAGTATTTGGTCCCACGAACCTGGGAAGCACTGGATCCCGGTGCACGATTGCGGGGACTGAGATCTTGTCCTCGAGCCAGTCCAGAACCAAGTCTCCCGCTGATGCGGACCCGCCCATGCCCATGAATACGATGTTACGGAAGTCCGAGCGCCGTGTATTTGCCCCAGTCGAAGGCCGTCTGCGCAGCTGGTGAGTCATGAATTCTGGGAACTTTTCGACGGCTCCTAGCATGTCCTTCGCATCGTGGCGAGAGATTACCTTCTGAAAATCGAGGACACTTGGCATGCTCGATGATTGGATGTTTGATTTCTAAATGTTCGCAGTCTTATCGAAAATGTCCAGCCATCTTATCTTTCTGGCCGCCCATGAGTAATCATGACTCAACCGGCACGGCGATCTCAAATCGTCTCTGTTGCTCTGCCAGCTAGCCTGACATTAGACATACCTCATCTGCGGGAGAAGACAGCGCGTCTAGGATTTGTCTCAAGGGCATTGGCGACTTTTCGGGTGGAAGAGGCGATCGTCTACCGCGACAGAACTGGGGCCGAGATTGATAGGGAAGCAAGATTGATCGAGAAGATGCTGACCTACATTGAGACACCACAATACCTTCGAAGACTGGTCTTCAAAATGGACCCTGATCTACAGTACGCCGGTACCCTGCCGCCACTGCGAACGCCTAACCACCCTGACAAGCAGAACCCGGGCCCAGGCCTATTGCGTGAGGGAGTGGTCGTTCAATCGGGACCGTCTTCGATGGTCGAGGCTGGATTCCGCAAAGTGGTTCGTGTAAAGTCGAAATTGCTGACTTCAGACAGAGTTACTATTCGATTGACGAGGATCTCCCCTGAATTTGAGGGGGAAATCGTGGAACCAAGCGGGTTAACCATATATTGGGGGTTCAGGGTGGCTCGTGGGAACGTTTCACTATCAGAAATAGTAAGGAACAGGAAATTCGACTTGACCATCTCCACTTCCCGGAAGGGCACGGATGTACGAGAGATCACGTCGGAGCTAAGAGAGAAATGGAAGTCATCCAAGCGCCCGCTGATAGTTTTCGGCTCCCCAAATGATGGAGTCCCAGAAATTCTCGCCCGGTCTGGCATGAACGTGTCGGACGCGATGGACTTTGACCTGAACACCATTCCAGACCAAGGAGTTGAGACCGTTAGAACGGAGGAAGCGCTGTGGGGCTCCCTAGCTGTCATCAACGTTTTGGAGGAGAAGTAGATGGGTCATAGGAAGTATAGTGCGCCAAGAAGAGGATCGCTCGCTTATCTGCCTCGCGGGAGATCTTCGCACTGGGCTCCGCGAATCCGTTTCTGGCCTGAATACGAGGGAGCACCGAAACTCTTGGCATTCGCAGGCTTCAAAGCCGGAACAAGCCACGTTACCATAGTCGATAATCGACAAGGATCTCTAAACTATGGAAAGGAAGTCACTCTACCCGTCACTGTGGTGGAGACTCCGCCGTTGTTGGTCACAGGGCTAAGGTTCTACGAGAGATTCAACGGCAACCTCAGAACTTCAAGCGA
>WNGK01007715.1_pt1 | contig 11257 bp, 16 predicted proteins | sample 5400601 | NCBI WGS metagenome assembly WNGK01 (sample SAMN13153376, study PRJNA577476) | soil metagenome | isolation source: 60 cm soil or saprolite under Garry oak tree replicate 1 | place: USA:California | collected 2016-06-15
TCTCTTGCAAAACAAGATACTGTGTGTTATACTGCCTCCAGTACACTGTATTGCAAGAGAGTGAAAGCGTGAGATGCTCATGGACACCCGTTCGACGCAGTTACTCAAAGGCACGCTCGATATGTGCCTGCTCGCCACGATTGCACAGCGACCCTGCTATGGCTACGAGCTGGTGCAGCAACTGGCCCGGCAGGGGTTGGATCTGGTGAGTGAGGGCAGCATCTACCCGCTTTTGAGCCGCCTGCAACACCTCGGTTACATCGAGGGCTACCTGGTGGCGTCGCGTGATGGCCCTCAGCGCAAGTATTATCGTCTCCTGCCCGCGGGGGCCAAACAACTGGAGCGATGGCATGCCGAGTGGGAGACGTTTGCCCAGGCGGTCGAGCGCATCCTGAAAGGAGCACGTTCTGATGCACAGAGCTGATCGGTATACGCAGCAACAGATCGCTGATCTCGTTGAGGCCTGCGCGGGCTACTGGGAACTGCGCGGCATTGCACGCGAGCACATCACCCAGATGCAGCTCGAACTGGATCAGCACTTACAGCAAGCCGTCTCCGATGGCAAATCCCTGGAAGCGGTGCTTGGTCCCAATCCTCTGGCCTTCGCTGAAGCCTGGGCGCGGGAAATGCGCCCCCAAGTCTTTCGTAGAGGGGTCGTGGTCCTTCGCGGGCTGGTCTACGCGCTGAGCGTGGTGAGTACCACTGCACTGCTTTCACAACTGCTCACGCATGCCCCAGTGTTTACGTTCACCCTGTTCGCGGCGTTTCTGCTCGCCGGCAGTGGCCTGCTTGCTCTGCTGCTCCAATTGGGCGGCTTCCTCGCCCCACGCATCAGCACTCGCGCCGGGCGAGAGGCGCTGCTGCTCGCCGGTGTTGTGCTGGCGGTGCTGGTCCTGCGCCTGGCCGGGATGAAGGTGAACTGGAGCATGGCTCTCCTCTCCTGGAGTTGGCCCACGACCGTCGTCTTGCTCACGCTGGCTGTTTTCCTGTTTGTCCTGTACGGCTGGCATCCCTCGCACAGCGAGCATACGTTCTCTGTCCACCGCGTGCCGATGTCTATTGCCAGTGTTGCGGTGTTCGACGTAATGTTGTTCGTCGCCAGTGTTGCGCTCGTTGACTTCTGCAGGCTGGCACTGCGCTTGATGTGAATGGAGACATCTCTTCCATACCGTCACGCAAGATTCCTGGAGGAACTATGTTCGGATTGCGTTTCTGGAGTCTCTCCACGCTGTACACAGCCGGGTCTGCGCTGCTGCTTGGCGTTCCAACAAGGCTTGTTCCCAACCCCCTGTTCAGCCGTATAGTGCCAACCGGCCCGCAGGACTATGTGATCTGGATCGTTTCAGCGCTGCTGCTCGGACCGTTACTTGCCGTCATGACGCTCTATCCCATGCCGTCTCAAAAAGCGGCACTGGGAAAACGTTCCATCGCGGGTACCGGACGAGCGTTCGGAGGGGCGTTGCTCTCGTTCTTTTCCGTGGGCTGTCCCGTCTGCAATAAAGTGGTCGTCCTGCTGCTGGGCCTGGGAGGGGCTATGACCATCTTCAACCCCCTGCGCCCTTTTTTGGGGCTGGCCTCAATTGTCCTGCTCGGTGTCACGCTCTTCTTGCGCGTGCGTGTGGTGCGGTACGGGTGCCGTCTCCCGGCGCAAAAGACGGTTGCCAATGAGGAGGGATGAGGGTGGTGCTGGCTCGCCTTTTGCGCGCTGGGTTGACCGCGCTCGTCCAGCGCTCCTGGAGTGCGTATCCAGCGAAAATCCTGCGTGACGGGCCCGTGAGCCGTCCCGTCACGCGAGGTGGGCTGGGGCTGTGTCCCCCAGGCCAGATAGAAGAACCCCATCCAGAACGGCTGCCGCTCGACCTCGACCAGGGACTGCTGCATCGTGCTCCAGACGGTCTGCCAGGGGCGTCGTCTGATCACCTCCCCGGTGATGCTATAGCGCGAGAGGCGCAAGAAGAACAGCAGGGGGTGGAACCACACTGGCCACGCGGCAGGCCAGGCCATGTCCAACACGACCCAGCGTCGTCCTGGTGCTAACGCCCGGCAGCCATTCTGGATCACTCGCGCTCCATCCGGGACAAAGGTGAGGGCAAAGGTGGAGAGGATGCCATTCACCTGGGTTGGGAACTGGTAGTGAGTGGCATCGGCTTGCACGAGTTCCACGTTCTTCCAGCCCTCTGCGGCAACGCGACGTCTGGCCTGCTCAAGCATGGCATCAGTCAGATCCACCCCGATGATCCTGCCCGTCTCACCAATAGCTTCCTGCAACCAGGGGAAATTGAGGCCAGTTCCGCAGCCAAGATCCACCACCAGGTCGCCGCGCTTCAACTCGAGACGCCTGACCGCCTCTCTCCGAAAGGCGTCCAGCCCATGGATACCGCTCTGGTCATAGCCTTTGGCCTGTTGTTGGTAAAGCGCAATGAGCCTGGCGTTCTCTTCAGGCACGCTCTTGCTGCTCCCCTCTCGATCACTCGACTGCTCGTAACACATGCGTTTCCTCTGGCATGTCGGTTCGTCTCACAGCGTTGCTGCCCCTCTCCGAGCAGAACGTTGTTCTTCCTTGCGGGCGTTCATCTCCTACTGCGCTTAAGGACGTCTCGCAGAGATAAGCAGCATCGGCTGGAGTCCTGAGCTGAGCTGGCGCACCTGCATGGTCTGGAAACCGGTGTGCAGAACGGTACCCAGGGTATCGCGATTCCAATGGCAATGACCCATGCAGCGGGTCGTAAGGGGCACGAGCGCATCCTGCACCCAGGCGGTAACGCGTCCTTGTGCGCGCACATGTTCGAGCAGCAAGAGCGTCCCCCCCGGCTTGAGCACCCGCCAGATCTCGCGAAGGCCGCGCTCGGGATCTTGCACCGAACAGAAGACGAGGGTCGCCACGGCGCTGTCGAACTGCCCATCGGGCAACGGAAGCGACTCGACCGACGCGCGGGTGAGCGTGATGGGAACGGGACCTGCCGAAAGCGCACGCTGGGCCTCGACCAGCATGGCCTCGTCCGGCTCGACCGCCTCCACGCGCACGACGCGGGCCGGATCGTAGAAGGGGAAGTTCTGGCCTCCACCGGCACCCACTTCCAGCACGGCTCCTTGTGCCTGGCCGAGGATTTCCTGCCGCAGCGGATCGAACATCCGCCTGACCAGGGGCCGCCCCATCATCCAGTTGTAGAATGCGGCAAAACGCGGGGAGGAGATCTCCTGCACCCCGGCAGCATCGCTCGCTTTGTTCTCCATCGTCTCGCTCCTCTCGCTTTTCTAAAGGTACGGTGATTGGCTGAAGCATTGCAGACTCCTTCAAAGGGAGGGGCAACTCATTCAGCGTTCCAGGGAGTCGATGGGCGTGAAGACGGCACAGGCGATCCGGTCGTGACGGCGCAGCAGCCAGTTGGAGAGCGCCAGGAACTCGCATCCAGAGGAGCCTCGGAGCGCAGCGAGCAGCAGGGAACCGCCAACGAAGATGAGCGTGGCGTCGCTGGTGAACCACAGGACCGGCACGTACCACCCCGTGAGATAGAAGGCCAGGGGCAGCACAAGGCTGAGCACGAAGCTCAGAGGGCTGGTGTCGGAGAAGGGCGCCGGGTTGCGGCGGCTCCGCCAGACGTGCCAGGCCAGCACGAGGGTGGGGAAGCCGAGGAGGCCGAGCACCCAGGTGACGGGCGCAAGATGCCCCGACGATGCCAGTTGGCCGTACACGATGAGGCCGACGAGCAGGAGTCCCACCAGCAGGCGCGCCGCCGTGCCGAGGGGTCCAATATCGCGGCGAGGGCGAATCGCCTGGTCGGTAGTGGGGCGGACTCTCGCCTTCGGGCTGGATTTGCTCAGACGGTTGGCAAAAGCGGTCACCAGAAATGGCGGGTCTTCGTTCATCGGTTCCTCCTTCGTGATGGTTCACCAAACTCTGCGGCTAAATGCGACGTTGATGCTGACCACCGCCGTCGTGAACAGGGTGAGGACGAAGAGGAAAAGGAAAACCTCCCAGGCGGGAGCGCTCCTTGCAGTGGCCAGGATGGTCAGCAGCGTCGTCATACCCATCAGCATACCGAGCGAAACGAGGGCCAGCACGAAACGCTGACCGACGGTGGGAGCCTGGCCAGGGGCGTCTTGGGTGAGCTTTTGCCCAGCGCTGCTGCTAAAAAGAGATTCCTCACCGCTCACGTAACCTGGAGCGCTGCTCTCCTTTTCATCACTCATTGCTTCGTATTGAAACATACCGTTTCTCCTTGTAAGGCGTGTGCGTGCCGCCATGCGGACCGAGTGCTCGCGACGCATTCACCTGGATGCTTGCATCTCTTCAAGCCAGGTAGCAAGCCACGCATATTCGTCGTGGATGCGCCGGGTATGAAAGGCCAGGACCCGCTGCGCAGGGGACATCGAGATGCCAGAAGCGTCCGCACACTCCTCGCCCTCTGCCAGATGTTGCATGCTCTGCAGGTACGAGAGGCATCCCTCCAGAAAAGACAGGCGAGTGGTCAAGATCGCCTCGCGCTCTGGCACCTCCAGCAAGTCGAAGAAGGCGACACGGGTAAAAAACTCGGCGTCATTGCTCGCGAGCCCTGCGGGAAAATCTCGTAGGGAGGCGTGCAGCAATTCGATCCCGCGCTCGGTCAGCTCGTAGAGATGCCGATTGGGCTTGCCTTCCTGGGGGATGACCTGCCGGGTGACGGCGCCCATCTCTTCAAAGTGTTTGAGGGCGAGATAGAGCGTTTTGTTGTTCAAGACAACCATGCCGCCCAGCGCCCGGTCGATATCTTTTTTGATCTCGTAGCCGTGCCGGGGACCCTGCCGCAGCATGGCGAGAATCAAGATTTCGCTATACATATGATACCTCCCTATATGATACAGTTACCTACCCAAAATAATGATACCAGAGATGGGCGAGAATGTCAAGGCTGTGTATTGAGCACGCTCCGAGGCAGAACAGCCTTGGTCACGCTCAAACGTGAGGAACAGAAGCGTGTGGTATCTTCAGCCCCATTGGTGTGCTGATCGTCTCTGTCGAACCTATTACTCAGAAGGAGAACAAATCGTGACTGATGATAGGGAACTCCTGCTCTATAAGTTCCCATCAAGAGAAAAAGAAAGCAGCCTTGGTATGTACCATTGAGGCAAGAACTGTGGCAAACGCTTGACGAAATTTTCTCTATAGCGCAGCAAAAGAGCGCTCGTGCCGCGAGGAAGGGCCAAACTTTCCGCAGATCAAACAAGAAATCCCTTGACTCTGACACTGATGTCATAGTTTATACTGAGGGCAGGAAGTCCGGGGGACTTCTTAAGCCTTCAGGAAAGGAGAGGGACCCGTGCGTATTAGCGAAGTATCCCGCCGTACAGGAGTGAGTATACGCTCCTTACGTTACTATGAACAGAAACGGCTGCTCTGTGCTCGGCGCCTCCCGAATGGCTATCGCGACCTCGCTGAGGAGGCCGTTGAACGAGTGCGCACCATCCAGATGTACCTGGGTCTCGGACTCACCACCGAGCAGATCGAAGAGATTCTCGCTTGCACCGAAACCTCCCCTTTCCCACACCCGTTGCCGGTGTGTGAAGAGGAGCTGTTGGCGCTCTATCAAGACAAACTCCAGGACATCGAACATCAGATGACGGTGCTGATGGCCCTCCATACCCGTCTCACCGAACGCATCGCCTGTCTCCAGGGGCAACTGCGGACACAATGAGGCTGGAGTTGGAAGGCACTTGTGCCGCCTGGCATGGAACGTGCGATGAAAGGCCGGGGCGCAGCCATATGCGTCAAAGGAGCAATGCCATGTTTATACAGATGCAAGCCATCGGCAGTGTGGAACGTGACCCGGAGCTGCGTATTGCCAAAGATGGCACGCCGGTGACTGAGTTCTCGCTTGCTGTCACCACGAAGCGCTGCGTGGAAGACATCATCATCTGGCTCTTCTGTTATGCCTGGGGCAGCCAAGCTGAAACCATTCAGCGCTCGGTGACCAAAGGGTCCATGCTGTTTGTGCAAGGCCATTTCACCCCGCACCAGTACGTGACTGAAGACGGCAAGCAGGAAGTGAGCCTGGAAGTCAATGTCGAAACGTTCTCCTTTGCCGATGGCAGCAAATCACAAGAGCATGACAAACAATCGGGGACAGAGCTAGGCACCATGTCCTTTCTCGGACAGGCCCCCTCACCTTGCTGTTGAGAACGAGAAGGAAGACGCTATGGATCAGCAGGAGCAACAACCACGACATGGAACTGGGGCGGAGATCTATGAACGCGGCCTGGTTCCCGCTGTCTTCGCCCCCTGGGCAGCCCTCCTCATCGAGCAAGCGAGGCTCCAGCCAGGGGAACACGTGCTGGATGTGGCCTGTGGCACCGGGATCGTGGCACGTCAGGCCGCTCAACACGTGGGTCCTACAGGAAAAGTCATCGGCCTTGATCTCAATGGAGACATGCTGGCTGTCGCCCGCTCGTTGCCGGAACTGCCAGGGGCGTCGATCGGATGGCAAGAAGGCAATGCACTCGCCCTGCCTTTCACAGATGAAACCTTTGACGTGGTGTTGTGTCAGCAAGGTCTGCAGTTCTTCTCGGATCGCCCGGCTGCACTCAGTGAGATGCACCGGGTGCTGGTGCCTGAGGGACGAGTGATCCTCAGCGTCTGGGCGCCTCTGGAGCGGAATCCTGGCCACGCTGCGCTGGTGAGAGCGCTCCAGCGTCACCTCGATATGGCAGCTGCCTCGGCCATGCGTTCTTGTTTTGCCCTGGGAGAGGCTTGGGAGGTGCGATCTCTTCTGGCCGGGAGACTGTTCCGCGAGGTTCACCTGCACACCGCCGTTCTGACCGTGCGCTTTGCGTCGCTCGAGCAATTTATTTGGCTCGAAATGCTCCCTTCGCATCTCGAAAACCCTGTTGCTAGGATGGATTTGCGAGCTCTCTCGGTACTGATCAGTGAGGTCAATGCAGCGCTCCAACCCTATGTGAACTCTGATGGGCTTGCATTCCCCATGCAAGCCCATCTCGTGACCGCACGGAAGTAGACCAGGAGAGATCACCCAGTGTGAGAAAGGGGGTTTGCTCCCTCATTCCGGCTGAAGTGCTGAGAAGCGAGACCTGCTCTTCTGCCGCTGGAACTGTCGTCAGCACATCCTTCATCCCGCCTTTTTCCGTTTTTCCCCGCCTTCTTTCCAGGGTTGAGCAGTATGTAGGATGGCTCTGGTTGACCCGTTGGCGCAGCTCACCACGGCTTTTCCGCCTATTACCCAGGTATATCCCGTCTACACCTGCTCTGCTCGCCGTCTGGCAATCAGGCGCTGTTCCACTCCTCTGAGAGGCAAGGCATGCGATGCTACTACCTCAATTTCCTTGGGTGTATGGATGAGCAGCAGTTTGGTTCGCCTTCTGAGCAGATGAGCGATCACTTGTTTCGCTGACTTTTTGCGTTCTTCAAACTCCAATGGACATTTTGGCGCGTGATCCATGGAGTGCATTGACTCATCACCAATCGACGAGGCAATGGCGAGGCGAGGGAGATCATGCGCCATGCAGAGCCGTTTCTTTCTGCCTCGCATAGCGCCAGACGTCGCGCGGATCACTCATGCCTTTGCTGCGTGCTTCCTGGAGCCATTCGTTCAGTTCATACTTGTTCTGATAGAGTCGGTTGCCACAAAAGACATTGCGCCGCGCAAAAGGGGATGGGGTTGTTTCCCTGCGATGCTGGAGGACGACAGCGTCGGCCAGGTTGACGATGGTGTCTCCATACCAGGGGGTGGCGAGGGTAGAGGTAGGTTCAAACACCCACGCTGGGCAAGATAGTCCATAGCGGTCACAGAGGAACTCGACCGAAGCCGCGCAAAAGGCTGCCCAATGGCGCGTATGCTCGGTGTCCCGGTCCGGCTTTTTCAGTGGCTCACTGACTAAGGCGGCACGGGTGTCCCTGGCATAATCTTACCAGGCGTTCTTAAAGTTCCCAAGAGCCGTCCAGGGGTCTTCCCCAGCACAGATGTCTTGATATGCCCGTGCCATGGTGTGAAGCGTTTTTGCCATCATGGCTCCCGCTCCCTTTCGGACCCGAACAGCACGTCGAGTGAGGACGCGATGGTTTCGGCTTCGTCCTGTTGTGCGTCAGGCAGAATATAGCGATCTAACACCCGTTGGGCCTGCTGGCGTGTGCGAATGTGTGTTTGTGGCAGGAGAAGCCTGCAATCCGCCAGATCTTGCTCGCGTCCCGCCAGGATTTTCAGCGCGAGTATGTACTCCTTGGGCGGGGCATACACCTGCAGCGGCCCATACTGTTTCCAGAGTTTGCCCCTCGGCATAATAATTTTATCATAGATGAGCATTTGGGTAAGATAATTGAACCAATGTGGTGGGAGTGCGTAAACGTCCTACGGTGCGAGCCCAATCGAAGCTGCTGAGAAGCTCAAAGGAACCTGATCCAGTGTAGCAAACCAAGGTTTTTGACACGGATGGAAGAGATTCTTCTTTTTCATCAGCGAGGCATATAAAAACCATAACATGGCGCTTCTCTCACCTTTCTTGGCATTGGGCCAACAAAAACGCGCGAAAGAGATGAGCTCCGAATGTCTCGATACAAGAAAAAGTTGTCACGCCACATTATGAGAGAAAGCCCATCCGCTGAAAGCGCTTGGCGACCTGGCATATTTTCTGACAAGTAGTCAATTTATTAGGATAAATGACAAGAGCTTCGGTGAGACTATGCAGATGGTGATGAAAGGGTAGACCTCCTGCCTCCCTTGCATTTGTACAAAAGTTCTGGTAAAGTTGTTCTCGAGCGCTCTGAGCTCGGGAAATCCTGCCTTCGTCATTACGTGACATCTTTTGCCGAAGGCACCAAATTTGCACGTGACATCTTTTGCCAAAAGCGCCAAAAAATGCGCGTGACATCTTTTGTCAGGGACGCTCACATTTGAAGTGTATGGTTTACACGAGCCAGTTAAGCCAGTTCATAGCAAGCTGGCAGCGATAGTGTGACACCCTGCCTTCCAAGTAGGCTGTCACGGGTTCGAGCCCCGTCTCCCGCTCCCTTGTCCGAACCGTCTCTCTGTTGGCTCACCACAGGCCGCTTCACGGCAAGCAAGCGGCGAGAGAGCCAGCAAGCAGGCGGTTTTATGTTGTGTCAAAAGGTGTACAGCGACATCCTGCCTCATTTTGGGGGGACATCCTGCCTCGCCCCTCGCGACATCCTGCCCTGGCGGGGACGCAACTTCCCCAGTTGGGGACATCCTGCCTCGCCCATCTCACCCTCTGCTTGCTTCCTGGCGCGCCAGCAGCCCCAAAGGAGGCACAACACCATGTTCACAAAAGACCCTGACAGAGGGGACAATTATGAATCTCAAGCGCACCAGGGATGGTTTCCGGTTTCGGAAAATAACCCAGCCGCTGGTACACTTTGAGCAAATCATCAGCCCAAATTTTTGGGCTGGTCCACGCGCCGTGGTCGCGACAAACGCGAGATCAGTCGGGGTGGGCGTGTAGATCTCGCGCAATTCCTTGACCGAGGGTGCGCGAGTAAAACGAGGATACGCAGTTCGTTCAATTGAGGTCATAGACCATCATACTCCTTGCCCACAAAAATTGCCCTGGTCATGTCATCTGACCAGAGAGGTGGGTCAATTTAGCATCCCATCCTACGGGTATCCTATGCACAAGGCAAACGAGCGGCAAAACAGTAGGAATCTGGTCATGTTGCGCACAAGAGGTTGGTTATGGTAGACTCATGCAAAGAGATGGACTCTGCACTGAAATACGCTTCAGTTCACAGTTGGGTCAGGATGAGGAGATTCTCCAAGCTCACTTGCCTCATCACACAGGCAAAATGAGCCCGAGAAACTGTGAACTAAAAGAAATTGGCATGGATAGGCAGGAAACAGCGTATGGTGGACCAAGAGATTCCAAGAGAAACGGACGAGCCTACCTCCTGGATGGACCGCTATGGGGCCTCACGGCTCGCTTTTAAACGAGAAACGACCAGGAATACCTACACGATTATTCTCCGGCCGTTTCTGACCTGGCTCTCGAACCTTCCAGGACATGAGCTGTCTATTAACCCGGCTCTCGATCTTACCCAATCCACTGTGCAGACCTACCTGTTTGGCGAGCTCACAGGCATGAGTGTCAGCCACCGTGAGCGCGTGAAATCCATTCTCAGCAGCTTTGCTGAGTGGCTGGTCGACGAAGCGGTCATCACGCGTAACCCGACCCGTCGAATCGAATTCCCGGCGCAGCAGCTTCTCGCGCCGCGGGAACTCGAAACTTCCCAGCGTTACCTTCTCAAGGAGCTCATCGAAAGCGAGGATCTGCGAGGCAAGGCCATGTTTGCGCTCGGCTACTACGCTGGTTGCCGCGCGAGCGACGTGTGCTGGTTCCGACTGGACCAGGTCCACCATCTCACGAAGAAATCCGGCCACATCACCGTTGGCTACAAACGTGGGCAATTGCGCGCCATTGATCTGATGAACGAGGCGAGAAAAGCCCTGCGAGCCTATCTGGAAGAGGAGCGCAAACAGATCCAGACGGACTGCCCTTTTGTCTTCCTCTCACAGCGAGAGCATGCTCCCACGAGGCGGCAGGGAGATCACCCCAGGCGACTCACCGAGGGAGGGCTGCATGCCTGGTGGCGCAGCGTCAAGGAGCGGGCAACCAGACAGCAGTGGGAGCAGATCACCGATATCACCTTTCATGACCTGCGGCATGACTTCGGCTATCGGCTGCGTGCCTCCGGCTTTACCCTGGAGGAGGTAGCCGTGAGCTTGGGGCATGTCACCAAAAAAAGAACGCCAGCGGTGGCAACGACTGCACGCAACCGAATCGTGAGCAGATGAAGCACAAACTCAAAGATATCTTGCTCTAAATCTCCACCAAACGTCGGGAACGAGACGGAGAAATGGCATGAGGAGCAGGTATCCCGGTTGAGAGGTGAGCGCTCAACCACCACAAGGATGAAAGGAAGCGTCATGAGACAGGCGGACTCTCCGCGATGGTGTACTGTGTTGTCCTTTCTTTGCAGAGACCCGTGGCAGGCTGTGGCGAAGGCGGTCATCATGAAGGAAAGCAAGGCGCTCGCCGTATGAGCGAGCTGATTGCACTACAGGGGAGATGGTTATGTACATTCGGCTCTTCGGTTCCCTGCAGATTGAGGATGGCCATCGCTGGGTAGGTCCCGACGATCTGGGTGGGCGCAAACCGAAGCAACTCCTCGAAATCTTGCTCAACGAGTGGGGCCGTGTCGTCTCAAAGGATCGCATGGTCGACCTGTTGTGGCCTGACGAATTGCCCCAGAACGCCG
>WNGK01013805.1_pt1 | contig 11257 bp, 12 predicted proteins | sample 5400601 | NCBI WGS metagenome assembly WNGK01 (sample SAMN13153376, study PRJNA577476) | soil metagenome | isolation source: 60 cm soil or saprolite under Garry oak tree replicate 1 | place: USA:California | collected 2016-06-15
TCGCGACCGGACTGAATCTGCACTGGCCGGTACTATTAGCGACATGCAGCCGCTTGTGGACCAGCGCGATTTCGGGGGGATTCAGGTTTTGCAGTATCAAGCCGCGTCAAAAGCGTTCAACCACTAAGGGCACTAAGTTACACCAAGGAAATCAAAGAATCATGTGTTCTACTTGTGCTTCTTTCTGTCTACGGCTACTTCGTTAAAATGCTCCGCTCGACAGATACTGCGTCAGGAAATCCTACCGCTACCCGCCATCGCGCAGTCCTGCTTGCAACGATTACGTTCATTTCCTACGCGTATTTCTATCAAGGCGGAGGATGGAACCAGAATTCTCGCTTTGACCTGGTGCGTGCCATCACCGAACGCCATACGCTGAACATTGATGCCTATCACGGCAATACGCAGGACAAAGCTTTCGCAAATGGACATTACTATTCCGATAAAGCTCCCGGAGTGGCGTTCCTGGCTGTGCCCATCGCATTGGCGACGAGACCTGCACTGCGCCTCGCCGGAGTAGACCCCGAATCTCCGAGCGGCCTGGTTGCAATCTCATACTTCGCAACCATCTTCACAATCGCACTGCCCATGGCTGGAGCTTGCGGGTTATTGTTCCTGATTGGTTTACGCCTGGGAGCGACCAGCAGCGGTTCGGCATTCGCGGCCGCGGCGATGGGACTGGCTACTCCCATGTGGGCTTACTCCACGCTGCTCTGGGGACACGCGCTGGCGGGCGCCTGTCTGGTATTTGCGTTTGCCGCCGCACTCAGGCTGGCCGAGAGTTCGAGCAGTTCACATGACGTGGCGTGGGCAATGGCCACCGGACTCGCAGCAGGTTGGGCGACGGTCACAGAATACCCGGCGGCTCCGGCTTCGCTCATCGTGGCGCTATTCGCTTTGAGCGTTGTTTGGAGAGACGGCTGGCCGCGTCGCCTGCGTATAGCTGCCGGAGTTGCCATGGGAGCTTTGCCATGCGTAGCGTTGCTTTTGATTTACCAGCACGCTGCCTTTGGTTCAGCTTTTCGCCCCGGTTATTCCTATTACCCAGCCGGCGCGTTCCCGTGGATGAAACGTGGTTACATGGGTCTGACCTATCCGCGAATCGACGTGGGACTGAAGCTTCTTTTCAATTGCCGCCGCGGACTTCTGTTCACCGGGCCAGTCGTTCTTGCTGCACCTTTTGGCCTGCGATGGCTCTGGAAGCAGCCCGCCACGCGAACAGTTGCAGCGGCTGTGATCGCGATTGCCGCGTATTACTTCCTCTTCAATGCGTCATTTCCGGGCGTGCCTGGCTGGTCCTATGGTCCGAGATACATGAGCGCCGGTCTGCCGCTGCTCTGCCTGGGGTTGGCCCCGCTCTGCGACCGTGCGCCGCATTCCCGGCGAAACTTAGTTGCGGCTCTCGCCGTGTGCGGTGGGCTGTTTACGTTCATGGCTGTTTCGACCACGCCGCAGCCGCCGGATGGCTTCGCATGTCCTATGTTCCAGTTCATCGTTCCATCATTTTTTACGGGAAAGCTTTCGCTGAATGCAGGATCCATGCTCACCAGTAGCGACGCGGGCGCGAGTCATGCCGGCGCATTCAATCTTGGCGAAGTCCTGGGCTTGCATGGCTTGGCCAGCCTGCTTCCATTGGTGGCGTTTTGGACTGCGACCGCTCTGCTATGGAGACGGATGAATCGCCAGGCTGGCTGACCGAGCGCTGCTAATATGCTGTCCGCGAAATTCGTAACAACTATCGCCTGTCATCTTGAGCGAAGCGAAGGACCTATGCACTTTGCTTGCACCATTCGAGGGTCGTGCACTTGCTCCCGCGATGCTCAACGACTCTGTTCACGGATTTATGACACGACACTAGCTGGGAAATACAAGGACACAGGTCGGGCGGACATTCGCAGTGGATATGGGGAGCATCGCTAATGCATGCAGAGTACATAGGTCCTTCGCTGCGCTCAGGATGACAGGGGCAACTTATGGGCGAAATCCCACCAGAAATAGAAAAGCCTCCCAGTCAGGAGGCTTTTAAGAATTCCTCCAGCATTACTGTTTCTGCTGATCCATGGTGATTCCTCCCGGGCCAGCTTGCTTTTCGGCTTTGGCTTTTTTGGCGGCCATGGTCTTATCCACCCATTCGTCGGCCGTCTTCAGGTCGGCAGCGCGCTGATCGGGTTCGTCGCATTCGCGGTCGGCCTTTTCGCGGTAGAGCAGGTTCATGTAGGCCATGGCGTCGTCATAATCTTTGCGGAGGTCAATCGCTTTGTTCAGACTGTCGATGCCATCCTGGATTGACGCGGCGCCTTGTTCGCGGAGCTTGGCGCAAACTTTTTTGTCTTTCAGCGGTTCATCAGGCCTTAGACCGAGCTTGGACCGCTCTTCCATCCGGGGCTGATAGGTTTCTGTCCAGTCGATGACTCCGATCGAGTAGTAGGCCTCGGGATCATTCGGATCGAGGTCAATGGCCTTATGGTAATAAGTCTTCGCATCATCGAACTTCTTCATCTGCAAATACAGATATGCAATCCCCTTAATGCTGTTTACATTTTTGTGGTCCTGATCCAAGACAGATTTGTATTGCTCAGTGGCAGAGTTCGCGTTTTGCAGGTTTTCCGGGGAATCGACGCCGGGAATATATTGCGCCAGATAAGCTGTGGCCAAATAAATCTTCGCGTTCTGGAGACTGGGATCGAGTTCGACCGCACTCTTAAAATGCCCAATCGCCTGCTCGTATCGCGCATTCTTATATGACGCGACCCCTTTATTGAGCTGGTCGCGGGCTCTGAGCTTGCCGCAACCGGCCGCAGACAACACAAGCGCCACCGCGCCTAATAATGCCAGGAATCTAAAGCTCATTTTCATGGATTGTCTTCCCCCTCAGCCGCCGTGTTGCGAACCCAGCCGCATACAATAGCACATTTACTTCGCACAAACATCGAGCGCGGGCATTCGATACCCGCGCCCCTGCATCTCGTCACTTGCTGGAATTGCTTTCAGCAGACTTTTCTAGCCGCCGGCTTCAATCTTGGCAGTGATCAGTCCGACCTTATCTACACCCGATGCGTGCGCGATATCGATCACATTGGCGACGTCGGCGAAGGGAATGTTGTCGTCACCCTTCACGAACATCACTTTTTCAGCGCGCGTCTTGAAAATGTCGGTCAGGCGTCCTTGCAGATTGTCCCAGGTCGCATCATCCTGATTGATCTTCACGCCCGGCGTCTGCCCGGGGCCGCGGTCGATTACCGAAACAATAATGGTGCGATCAGGCTGCGTGTTCTTCGGCTGATTTGGTGGTGGTGGCTGCGGAACCAGCGCATCCAGGCCCTTCGGAGTCAGCGGCGTGATCACCATGAAGATGATCAGCAGCACCAGCAAAACGTCAATCAGGGGCGTCACGTTGATTTCGCAACTTTGACCGCCCTTACCGCCAATTGCCATTCCCATAAGAAATCTCCTCGGAAAACTATTCCGTGCCGCCAGCGGTTGGTGGACCACCGGGGGTTCCCGGAGCACTGGTCTGCTTTTTCTGATCGGTGATCAGGCCTAGATCGTCCACGCCAGCGGCGCGAACGTTATCGACTACTTCGACTACGGATTTGTACTTTGCCCGCGCATCGGCGCGCAGGTAAACCCGCTTGTCGACGCGATTAACAATCCGGTCTTTGATCTTGTTGGTGAGCTGGTCGGGGTTGATGCGGTCGTTCCCAAAGAAAACGTCGCCATTGCGCATGACCGCCACAACCAAAGCGTCTTCTTTCTCTTCGTCGGGCATCTGCTCGGGATTGTTTACCTTCGCGAGATCAACCGTCACGCCCTTCTGCAACATGGGTGTGATGACCATGAAAATGATGAGCAACACCAGCATGACGTCCACCATAGGCGTCACGTTGATATTGGAATTAACTTTTGCGCCTTCGTCTCTCTTGGATATCGCCATAAAACTTTTCTCCTGCCCGGGTTCACCGATTCGCAGCGTATGAGGAGGAAGGTCCGGCAGCTTTCCCGCCGGACCCGCAACTCAAGTCAATTGTGGAGGCACGTCCACGCCCGTCGCTCCATCACTTTATCGGCGGACCGCTCCACGGCGCTTCAGGAAATAATCGATCAATTCGCTCGATGAGTTGTCCATTTCCACATCGAACGCTTCCACGCGGCCGGTCAAATAGTTGAACATCATGACGGCCGGAATTGCGACCAGCAATCCGAATGCGGTCGTGACCAGAGCTTCGGCGATACCGCCCGCCACCGCAGCCAGACCAGTTGCCTTCTCTTGCGAAATTCCTTTGAAGGCGTTCAGAATGCCCATCACCGTTCCAAACAGTCCGACAAACGGGGCCGTCGAACCGATGGTCGCCAGTCCACCCAGGCCGCGCTTCAGTTCCGCGTGAACAATGGCTTCCGTGCGCTCAAGTGCGCGCTTCGAAGCTTCAATGGTCTCACCGGGAATGTCGGCCGAGTCCTGGTGCGCGCGGAATTCCATCAGGCCAGCGGTAACCACCTTGGCCAAATGGCTCTTCTTGTTGCGCTCGGCCACTTTGATGGCCTCGTCAATTTTGCCGTCCCGCAGTGCGCCTGCCACTGCCGGAGCAAAGGCGCGCGATTGTTTGCGGGCCGCGTTAAACGCCATATAGCGGTCGATCATCACGCCGAAAGACCATCCTGACATGATGAAGAGAATGATGACGACGCCGCGGGCCACCCATCCCATCGCCTTCCAAAGCGAGATCGGGTCCCACTGCGGTGCGCCGGCTTCCTGAAACAGCCAGGTGGCGGTGTTCGAAACGTGTGCTACCAGGTGCGTTGCTGCATGAGCGTCAACCATGAGTTGCTTTTCCTCCTCGGGAACTTAATGTAAACACCAGATTTCAAGGTTTCGAAGTTTCAAGGTGTCTTGAAACCTCTGAAACTTGAACTCTCGACCTTCCACTATCCTCCGGAAAGCGTGAAGTTGACCGTCACTTGCGTGTCGACTTCGACCGGCTCGCCATTCAGAATGTATGGCTTGTAGCGCCATTGCTTCACCGCTTCGAGCGCTGCCTGCGTAAGCAACGGGTGGCCGCTGAGCACGTGCAGGTTCTGAATGCTGCCATCTTTTCCGATAACCGCGGCCAACACCACACTACCCTGGACGCGGGCTGTACGAGCCAGCGGCGGGTAAGTAGGATTCACTCTTTTGATCACCAGTCCAGCGGTGACGCCCTGCGAAACGCGAACGCGCTGCACGGCTACTTTCGGAACTGCCATTGGCGTGGAGCTGATGATTCCGCCGATCACGCCGCCCATCTGGCCTCCCGGGACTCCGCCCGGAACTCCGCCGACAACCCCCATGGATGGCGGAGGCGCTTCTTCTTCCTTAACGATCTCCACCTTCTTTGGAATCTTCGTGGGCGTGCGAAGCTGCCCATTGACGATATCTGTTTGTACCTGTTTTACAATTTTTACCGCTGCAGGCGGTGGAGGTGGGGGAGGCGGAGGCGGAGGGGCCACTAGGGCCATCATGAGCTGTGCCTTCGGCAGCGCCTCGGTGAATAGCAGCGGGACCAGCACCATCACGCCGACCACCACTGCTTCTAAGATGAACGAGAACGTCGTGGTCCTGCCACGCGCCGTTTTCAGTTTTCCACCTGATTCGATCAGGCTATCCTCAAACATAAGTTTTCTCCCTGCACAGACCTACGATGCTTTAGACACCGGCCAACTTCTTTTTGCTCCCGGTTTCTGTCTCCCAGGAACAAGCCAGCTAACAGCACTGCTAAGCCACCCAGAGCGAACACCTACTTCAGGATCGCGAACGAACTAAGCTTTTGCCTTCGCCTTCTCTCGCGGACTCGGTCGACCGGCGGGCACTGTCACCGAAGACCTGTTCCGGCCTGACCGCCAATCCTGATACGCCACCAGAATCGGAGCCGCAATGGCGATGGACGAATATGTCCCGATTATGATGCCGATAACCAGGGCAAAGGAAAACCCGTGCAACACTTCGCCACCAAAAAGGTACAAAGCAAGCACAGTCAGAAATGTTAAACCCGCCGTCAAGATGGTACGGCTAAGAGTCTGATTAATGCTGCGGTTTACCACGTCGGCGAGCTTCTCGCGCCGCATCAGCTTCAGGTTCTCGCGGATGCGGTCAAAAACAACAATAGTGTCGTTGTTGGAATAGCCGATCAGGGTTAAAATCGCCGCTATCACTGTGAGGGAAATAGGCTTATTCGTCAGAGAGAACGCGCCAAGCGTGATCAGCGTGTCATGGAAAACCGTTATTACAGCAGCAACGCCGTAGATCAGCTCAAACCGGAAAGCCAGGTACACCAGCATTCCCGCGAGCGAATAAACGGTTGCCAGCATGGCCTGTTTCCGCAACTGCGCCCCTACCTGCGGTCCTACAATCTCTACCTGATAGACACCGAAATCGGAGACGAAGTACCCGTCCTCAAGTGACGCCAGCACTGCCGGATCGGCAGCACCCCTCAATTCGTCCATGCTGGCCAGCACCCCGCCCTTAGTCTTGTCGCGATAGTTGATGATGGCCTGTGCCGCTGCCGAATATTTCTGCTGGGCGTCGGTCCCCAGGTGCAGCGGATCTTTTTGTAATAAGTAAGACGTAAGCGCGAGCGAACTGGTGTTGTTCAAGTCCTTCTTGTCCGATGGGGCGTTCGTTTGCAGGGCTTTGATGATCGTGTTCCTGCCGGTATCAAGCGCCTGCTCATTCGCTTCCTGGGGAAGATCGATGAGCACTTCGTTTGTCCCAATCAGTTTCTGAATACGGAAGTTCTTCACGCCGGCACGGTCGATCCCCGAGCGCAGGGCATTATCGTTAGGGGGATGCGAGAACCGGACGTAAACCAGGGTGCCGCCACGGAAATCAATTCCCAATGGAATGCCATGCCAGAACGCCATTGAAAGAATTCCCGCCACGCTGAAGACCAGCGAAAAGGCGATGAAGTACCACTTCTTGCCAAGAAAATCTATGTTCGCATCACGAAAAAATTCCACGCTGCTTTAACCCTTTCCGTCGTAACCCTTCCGTCGTTCGTCCTTCGTCGTTGGTCGTTCAGCGGTTCGCACTTTCGGAACCGTTCGTCTTTGCGAAGGACAAATGACCAACGACCAACGACGGTTCTAAATACTCAACGCTTCGCCAACCGCTTTGCGGCTCAGAATCCAGTCAAAAATTACGCGCGAAACAAACACTGCGGTGAACAGGTTAGCAAACAGACCAAAGCTCAGTGTCACCGCGAATCCGCGGACCGGTCCGGTGCCGAACAGGAACAGGATGATCGCGGAAACAATGGTGGTCACGTGCGTGTCCACAATTGTGATCCACGCATGACCAAAACCCTGCTCTACGGCCGACGGCGGAGTCTTACCATTCCTCAATTCCTCGCGGATGCGCTCAAAGATCAGCACATTGGAATCCACGCCCATACCGACGGTCAGAATCACACCGGCAATTCCCGGGAGAGTCAGCGTTGCGCCAGTGAATCCCAGGAACCCAAGCAGAATGACAAGATTCAAAATGAGGGCCACGTCGGCGTTGATGCCCGCCGCGCGATAGTAAATCAACATAAACACCAGCACCGCGGCCATTCCAATGATCGCTGCTCGCACACCGGCTTTGATCGACTCGCTACCCAGTGAAGGACCGACGGTTCGCTCCTCCAGATACTTGATTCCCGCTGGTAGCGCACCGGAACGCAGAACCATCGCCTGGTCCTTCGTTTCCTGCTCAGTAAAGCGGCCGGTGATAATTCCGTTGTCGTGAATTGGCTCGTTGATAGTTGCTACGCTTTGGACCTTGCCATCCAACACCACTGCAAGCAGGTCTTTTACGTGAGCAGAGGTAAAGCTGTAGAACTTTCTTCCGCCTTCTGCGGTTAAGTTGAAGTTCACTGCGGGCTGGCCATTCTGGTCACGAGTTGGATCAGCCGAGCGCAGGTCTTTACCTGTTACGGCGGGCACCCTCGACACGATGTACCACGTCGGATTGCCGTCAGGGCCGGTCTTTCCAGGCATGAGAATCGTGTCGGGGGGCAACACGCCGCTTTTGTCCTGAAGCGCCGCATCCTGGCTGGGATAGGGTCCGCCAACAGCCTGCCGTATCTCGAGCATGGCGGTCGACTGCATGATTTCCTTCACGCGCGCCGGATCGTCGACATTGGGCAACTGCACCAGAATCTGATACTGCCCCGAATGGTTTCGATCGCCGTCTGCACCGCGCGGTTCTTCAAATCGTTCAGATTCTGCGGTTTCATGGCGACGTTCCACACGTTACCCGCGCCGGAGGTGGCGTCGTACTCAGGAAGCCGGTCCTGCACAAGGTTGCGCAGGTCCGAACTAGACTCCGGCCCTACGCCCTTGATCACAATTTGTTCGGGATGGCCGGCGGGATCGGGCTTGGTGATCTCGGCGTAATTGATTTTTCCCGTGCGCATGCCGGATTTCAGTGCCTCGATTGCATTATCCGAGTCCACATTGACGGCATCGTTCACTTGCACCTGCAGAATCAGGTGCGTGCCACCTTTGAGATCGAGTCCGAGGTGAATACGGTTTTGCAGGGACGAAAGCAGCGCGCTGCCTGAGGCTCCGCTAGGGACTCCGACAATCCCAGCGCAGGTGGACGTAATCATCCTTGAGCGCGACAATTGTTCCCCGCAGGCCGCCGCTCGTCGCAACCTTGTCGCCGGTCTTCAATTCTCCCAGCATGGCCTGCCATTTCTTCTGCTTGCGCTGCTGCGGCATGATCAGGACAAAGTAGAAAATAGCGAAAATGAAGATGAGCGGAGCGATCCCCAGCCATCCCGGGGTGCTGCTTTGCAATGCTAATAGAGAGTATATGTGCATTCCGTAGTGGTGCCTCCGTTTTCGCCATGGGCCAAGCTGTCCCAGAACCGTGTTACAGACTCCGGCGCCAGACTTGCAGCGTTTTGTCGCGGAGGCTAGTGCGTATTCAGAACCGGACGTATTTACAACCAGGTACAAACTGGGATGGCAAGCTGGGCTATTCTTCCGATTGCCGTCAGTTAGAAACCGCGCGCATTCCCAAGTCAAATAGAATGCCGGACGCGCCGCATAGTGTCAAGGTAGAAACTCAGGTTGTGGATTGTGTTGAGGACTTGGGCAAGTACCTCGTTGGCCGCATAAAGATGCCGCAAGTACGCCCGCGAGTAGCGCTGGCACACGCGGCAGGCGCAATTTGGGTCGAGCGCGGCATTGTCTCCAGCATACCGCGCCTGTTTGATCGAAACCTTTCCCTCGGACGTAAAGAGCAATCCGTGCCGCGCGGCACGCGTGGGGAGGACACAATCCATCATGTCGATACCGAGGTTCGCGTATTCAACAATTTCTTCCGGAGTGCCGACTCCCATCAGATACCGCGGTTTATCTGCGGGAAGATGCTGGATAGTGCCCTCGACAATTTCGCGGGTCAGGCCGCGTGGCTCGCCAACGCTGAGCCCGCCAATAGCATATCCGTCAAACCCAATTTCAATCGTGCGTTCGGCGGACTCTTTGCGCAGGGCATGATCCATCCCGCCCTGAACAATGCCGAACAGAGCCTGGGTAGGCGCTGCTTGTGTAGGGGCGGGCCTCCAGGCCCGCCCCGCCGAGCGAAGCTCGGCAGGTTTTGGGCGGGAATGAACGTCCGCCACTACACGAACCAGGTCTTCCTGACGGCTGACGGCGAGAGCCTGCCCTGAGCGGAGTCGAAGGGGCTGATGGCCCCAAGGCACTTCGCCCTTATGCTCCTCGAAATATTGCTTACTGCGCTCAGCCCACCTGAGCGTCATCTCCATCGACGACCGCGCACGTTCCGCATCGGCCGGATATTCCGTGCATTCGTCAAACGCCATAATGACGTCCGCGCCCAGCCCGATTTGCGCCTCCATCGCTTGCTCCGGACCCAGGAAATGAGCCGAGCCATCAAGATGAGAGCGAAACGTCACGCCATCTTCTGTGACCTTGCGCAGATCGCTCAGGCTGAAAACCTGAAAGCCGCCGGAGTCAGTCAGAATCGCCCTCGGCCATGACATAAACCGGTGAAGCCCGCCAAGTTTGCGAATCTGCTCCACCCCAGGGCGAAGATACAGGTGATACGTGTTGCCTAGCAGAATTTCGACTCCCAACTCCTCCAGCACATCTTGGGGAACACCCTTCACGGTGGCCTGAGTCCCCACCGGCATGAACACAGGAGTCTGAACCGCGCCATGGGCTGTGAGCAGCCGGCCTTTCCTGGCGCGCTCACGAGTCGCTTCGATCTCAAACGCAAACGACATTCCGTGCGATTGTAAAGCAGCGCAATTCACCGCAGCCGCACGAGCGATCTGAACTCACCCGAACCCCATGAAAAGCATCAACCACTAAGGACACGAAGGTCCACGAAGGAAGCTCGAATGATGTTTTTCCTTCGTGAACCTTCGTGTCCTTAGTGGTTGATGCTTTTAGCCCTATTTTCAGGAGAGTCACAGAGCCGCAGTAAAAGCCGTGAATTCAAAAGAACGCATCTTGTCTTCTGTGTCTCTGTGCCTCGGTGGTGAATTCGGTTCTGGCCGTAACTCAAACTAGCTGCACGATCTCGGCTCGCAATCGCTGATTAGGGATCTGCAATTTACCCAGCGTCACTGGCAGCCGGAAGCGTTTTGGCCCGGCGCTTCCCGGATTGAAGAACAACACACCATCCTTGATTTCGCTCTTTGGAATGTGAGTGTGGCCGCAAACCACGGCGGCAAATCCCGCGGCTTCCGGCTTGAGATCGAGTTCTTGCAGGTTGTGAATTACGTAAATCGTAATTCCGCCAATTTGGAGCACATTCGTGTTCGGAAGAGAATTTGCCCACGCGTCACGGTCTACATTCCCGCGAATTGCAGTGAGCGGCGCAATCTCGCGCAGTTCGTCCAGAATTGCAGCCTCGCCAATGTCACCCGCGTGAATTATGTGCTCCGAACCTTGCAGTGCCGCGAGCGCTTCCGGTCGGAGCAACCCATGCGTGTCAGAGATTACCCCGATGATCATGCAGTTCAGTGCGCCGGCACCACCGGCAGAATCAGTGCCGAGGGGTGCGCGCTGTCGTGATAGATCGCGTTTGTGGCGGTCACAAACTGTGCTTCGGAACTCGCATTGTTCATCTTCAAATACTTGCCGGAGCCGGTATTGAGATTCCGATCAAAACGTGGGAAGTTGCCGCTCGAAATCTCCAGACGAAGCACGTGGCCTTTCTTGAAGACGTTGCTCGTGGCCCAAACATCAATCGTGAATTTGTAAACTT
>WNGK01007717.1_pt1 | contig 11256 bp, 9 predicted proteins | sample 5400601 | NCBI WGS metagenome assembly WNGK01 (sample SAMN13153376, study PRJNA577476) | soil metagenome | isolation source: 60 cm soil or saprolite under Garry oak tree replicate 1 | place: USA:California | collected 2016-06-15
CCGTAAGGACACGATGGAGATCTTCAAGGAATTCACGATCGAAGCTGCGCACTGGCTGCCCAATGTTCCGGAAGGGCACAAGTGCCGGCGCATGCACGGGCACAGCTTTCGCATTCAGATTTCCGTGGATGGTCCAGTCGATGATCGCCTCGGTTGGGTTATGGATTTTGCAGACCTCAAGGCCGCATTTCAAACGATTGAAGACCAGCTCGATCATCGCTGCCTGAACGACGTGGAAGGGCTTGATAATCCCACCAGCGAAAATCTTGCGCGCTGGGTCTGGTTGCGCCTGCAACGGTCATTGCCAGCGCTCAGCAAAGTGACCGTGCGCGAGACCTGCACCAGCGGCTGTGTCTACACAGGCCAATAGAGTATTTCCGGAATTCTTAAGCATCCGAATGAAACCGAAGGCGGCAAGTCCTAAGTCCTGCTGGATGGCGTTCTAGAATAGCGGCCGGATTATTAAGCCCGGAGACCGCGTCGATGTCGTGATGGGTAGCTTCCGCGCTCGAGGGCTACTGGTCGACTTAGGGTTGGCAGGCTGGGTGTGAACGCGCTTGATCCTCGACAAGAAACTCCTGAACGGGAAACCCTAGACTGGGAACCCGGGGTTCTGCTACAAAAATACTCGATTCCAATACTCTCAATTCCGGAAAGGGCTACGCATGAACAAGAACCGCTTTGCGAAAACAATGGCCGTTGCTGCTGGATTGGCCTTTCTAAGTGCAGTGCCGGGGCTGGCGCGCGCAGACAGCGCTCAGCACGGTGCGATGCAGACTCCGAAGGCGGCTTCGCCGCGCGCGCAAGCAAAAGCGGACTCTCTCCCTGCCGGCGATTTTGCCGGGTTGGATTACACCGATGAACAGAAAGCCGCAATTGCCAAGATTCGCCAAGACGCGGAGACGCGCAGGACCGTGGTGGCGAAAGACGACAAGTTAACGTCCGACCAAAAAAATGCGATGATTGAGGGATACACCCGTATGGAGTACGGTGAGATATTCCGAGTGCTGACGCCCATTCAACAGAAACTAGTTCGCCAGAGACTGGCTGAACGTCGAGCGGCAGACCAGAAGGCGCACAAGAAGCAGCCTCCGGCTGGTTAGGACGAGCATTAGTCCGCTTGTCCGGGGTTCCCGGAAAAACTGAAGCCGACCAGCGCTGGATGACCGCAATCCCCTACTGAACTCGCCGGCAATCTGCTCATCCGTATAAGCTCTAGTCGAGATGGATACCAAAACACGGATTGATCGCTTGGCCGGCCGTGCGCTGCTCGGCTGCTTTTTGGGGCTGTTGGGCCCCGCTGTCTATGCGAACTCTGCGCAGACAAAAGACACCGAATCGCCGGCGAGTCCCGCTCCGCCCCCGGTCACTATTCATGTCGACCTAAACCAGACAGCGGGCACCTTTAAGCCGATCTACAACTGGTTTGGCTATGACGAGGCGAACTACACGACCGCTCCGCACGGGCGCGCATTATTGCGGGAACTCCACGATCTTAGTCCGGTTCCGGTCTATATCCGCGTACACCATCTGCTTACGTCGGGCGATGGCCGCGCCGAACTCAAGTTCAGCTCCACGAACATCTACAGCGAAGATCCACAGGGACACCCCGTCTACGATTTCGAACTGATTGACGGCATCTTCGATGCCTATAAGTCCGCGGGCGTCCGGCCCATGGTGGAACTCGGGTTCATGCCCAGGGATCTCGCGGCCGACCTGCCTGACCGGCATGAACCCTATCAAGTGCACTTCCCGCAATCCACCGTCTCCGGAAAATCCAACAACCCGCCGAAGGACTACGACAAGTGGAGGGATCTCGCGCGCACGCTGACCGCTCACCTGGTCGAGCGCTATGGAAGAAACGAGGTGCTCCGCTGGTACTTCGAGGTCTGGAATGAGCCTGATATTGATTACTGGCACGCCGGCCCGGAGGAGTACAACAAGCTCTACGACTACGCCGTTGCGGGGGTTCGGGCTGCGTTGCCCGGCGCAAAGGTCGGCGGCCCAGCGAGCACCAGTCCGGGCCGTCAGAAGGCCAACCTCTTTCTCAGGGACTTTCTCGAACATGTGAACTCCGGAAAAAGCGCTGCCGATGGCGACCCCGTCCCGCTCGATTTCATCTCCTTCCACGCCAAGGGTTCTCCGGCCATCGATGCGGGCCGCGTGACCATGGGGTTGAATCGCGAACTGACCGACGTGGATCGGGGATTTGCACTGATCGCGGGCTTTCCACGGTTCCATCACCTGCCCATCATCCTTAGTGAGGCTGATCCCGAAGGCTGCGCGGCGTGCTCCTCCCGAATGAATCCCGCGAACAACTATCGCAATGGCACGCTGTACCCTGCGTACACGGCCGCCGCACACAAGGCGTTGCTTGAGCTGAGCGACCGCCACGCCGTTCAACTCATTTCCATGTTGAGCTGGTCTTTTGAACTTGAAGATCGCGATTATTTCGAGGGCTTTCGATCTCTGGCGACCAACGGCGTCGACAAGCCAATTCTCAACTTCTTCCGAATGCTCGGCCTCATGTCAGGCGATCGCGTTGCCGCCACGAGCACGGGCGCTGTGCAGCTCGACACGCTCATCCGCACAGGCGCTCGTCAGTCTCCCGATGTCGATGCTCTCGCGACTTATGCACCGCGGCAAGCTTCCATCCTGGTGTGGAACTATCATGACGTTAATGTGCCCGCGCCACCGACCGCAACGTCCTTGATCGTCAAGGGCATTCCCGCCGGAGTCGCTCGCATATTGGTCACGCAATACCGCATCGACGATACGCACAGCAACGCCTATACCCTCTGGCAGCAGATGGGCTCACCGCAGCATCCTAACGCCCAGCAGTACTCGCAACTGCAGGCTGCGGGGCAATTGCAGCTCTTTACTTCCCCGGCCTGGCTCGAAGTGCGCAAAGGAATAGCAGAGCTCTCCGCCGACATGCCGCGCGAGGGCATTGCGCTATTTCAGTTGAGCTGGTGATGCTGAGCGGAATACTGCCGCGCTTGGCTTACCTGACCTGCGGGCCGCGTGAAGGCATTCCATGATCGGGAATCAAGGAAAGACGGCGCGAATATGCGGTCAGGTTCCGATACTGTGGATGCGACATCGAGGGCGAGGGATCTCTTGCTTGAGACTTCATTACTTCGGCTCACCGACGATCAGGAAGTCATCGCTGCCAAACTAAGAAGTTGAATGTCGGGATGCAGCGGCTGGTCTATAAGTTCGGACGATTACTCCAGCTACGACGATCGCGAAGGAATCGGTGAAGTACCAGCTTAGCCTCCACAGTAGTGCGTCGTTCCCGGTTCTGATTGCCGCATACGTGGAACCAACGACGGCCAATGCTGCGTTGAAGAGAGCGAGGGCCATTGTAGCCACCATTTCACTACGGCGTGCCACGAGAGCGACGATGAAACCAATGAACAGGAATGAGATGAGGTGAGCGATATCAATGCCAGTCGACGCAAAGAACAAATATGTGCCGAAGTGGTGCTCGAAGAAGCCTTGGTATCTCTTAAGCAGCCCGAATATCGCGCGCCCGACCAATGGACCAAGAAGTTTTCGCAGCCAGAAACCTCCGACGACCGCGACCGCCGTCAACAACGGGGCAGTGCGGATGTCAGCTCCCGCAAGCTATGGGACGGTTTTGATCGTTTGACGCCAATACCGTCTTCGCGCAGAAGCCGTTCCCGATTTGGACACGAGGAGCGAGAATTCTTCAAGCAGGTCACCCAGGATTGACTCTGCCTTTTCGGCAAGCGCGAAAAGACTGAGCAGCCAAACGGCAATGCGCGGCGGCTGAACCAGATGTGGTTGCGTTGTCATGCGTAGCTCCGGATGAAGCCGAGTCCTTCTGTCATGCTCTGCAGTGCGCGATGTGTGCGGCTCACGGCCGCAACCCCATTCGCTGTGACACGAAAGAAGCGTTTGGAACGTCCGCCACGTTCCGGCGGTGGGTCGCCTCGTTGGGACGTGACGTACCCTTTCTTCTCCAAGCGATCCAGCGTCGCATAAACAGCGCCAATTGAAACTTCACGTTGAGTGCGGAGTTCAATTTCCTGCCGCACGGTGACCCCATAGGCGCGGTCTTCCAGCCGCAGCAAGGCCAGGACGATGATGTGCTCGAATTCGCCAAGATAATCGCGGTGACGCATTATCTATACAAAATAGAATAAACGTTTGCCGGTCAAAGATGGAAACGGTGTCGAAGAATCCGATTCCGGCTAAAGGACCGAAACGATAGGACGCTTCCTCCTGGTAACAAACCGGGCAAATGCATGTTCAAGTATTTCAAGTATCTTTATCGCACTCGGCTGGATAGCACTCGGTTGGTCGCAGAATTCAATCATGCAAGTCAAATGTTGGGAGGTTCAACTCAGATGATCTCCAAGGCAGCTCTCAAACTTTTCACGTTTTTGCTACTGGCTGTAAGCTGTGCGATGGCGCAAACGACCATTCCCGATACTCCAGCCGGCCGCACCTTGCAGGCATGGCTCGATGCTTTCAACAGCGGCGATCGCGCGAAGATCCAGGGGTATGTGAACACGGTGGATCATACGCAGTCGGTGGATGACGTGCTGTCATTCCGCAACGCGACCGGAGGGTTCGACCTTCTGGCGATTGAAAGCAGTGAACCGCTCCAGATCCGGTTCCGCGTGAAGGAGAAAGGGAGCGACACGACGGCCCTCGGAAACATGGCGGTGAAGGACGGACAGCCGCCAACGGTTGAGACGTTTGGGCTGAGGGCGATGCCGCCGGGGGTTACGGTGGAGAAGGTGACTCTCGATGCGGCCCTGCGCCAGAAGGTGATCGACGGCGTCAAGAGCAACCTGACGGAGTTCTATGTCGAGCCGGAAATCGCCAGGAAAATGGTGGTCGCTATTGACGCGCATCAGAAGGCCGGGGATTACAACGCCATTACCGATGGCGATGCGTTTGCCGCGCGGCTGAGTAAGGACCTGGGGGACGTGAGCCACGACAAACATCTGCGTGTGAACTTCAGCCCGTTCAAGATGCCGGCGCGTAGTGAACCCACCCCCGAGGACGAGGCGCGCTTCCACCAGCAGATGGAGCACGACAATTGCGCGTTTGGAAAGGTAGAGATCTTGCCCAATAACATCGGCTACATCAAATTCGACGGGTTCATGGATGCGTCGTTCTGCGGGCCGACGGTGGTGTCCGCAATGGGCTTTGTGGCGCATACCGATGCGCTCATCTTCGACATAAGACAAAACGGCGGAGGACAGCCGGCAATGGTCACGATGATTGCAAGCTACCTGTTCGACCGGCCCACCCATCTGATCGACATCTACAACCGCAAGGAAGATTCAACCACGCAGAATTGGACCCTCTCCTACCTGCCTGGACCAAGGCTTACCAGGCAGCCGGTATTTGTGCTGACGTCGAAAAGAACATTCTCCGGAGCGGAAGAGTTCGCGTTCGATTTGAAGAATCAGAAGCGAGCCACGATCGTTGGCGAGACAACGGGAGGCGGCGCGCACCCGGTGAGCGGACATCCGATTGCGGATTACTTTATGATCGGCGTGCCGTTCGCCAAGTCACTCGATCCGGTGACGAAGACCAACTGGGAAGGGACCGGCGTGGAACCGGATGTGAAGGTCTCGGCTGAAGATGCGTTGACGACCGCGGAGAAGCTGGCGAACGAGAGGATTCAGGTTGCAAAGAAGAAATAATCACGGTGCTCCCGCGATGTTCCGCGCAAACAGGGATCTGTGTGCAGTCGCAATTGTTTCAGAGAACTGAATGAATCGAATGCGCTCATTGAAGCGATCTTCGGGTCCATGTCCCTCGTTCCAGGCGGACACTGGCCGATGCTTCCCTTTGAAAGATCTTCGACCGAAATGCGATATGACTCGTGCGACTGTTCGAAACATGCCACGCAGGGACTTCCTGAAACTGGCTGGCGCGGTCGGCGTGTGTGGGCGGTCGCCCAAGGACTTTACCGCAGGAATGCGCCGCGTCTCGATGATCGTGGATCCCGAGAACACTGCGGCTTCGAGCGGTCCCGCAAAGAGAGCTGCAGGTCAGCTTCGCCAAGCGCTTGCTGCAAAGGGGGTCTCCTGCGAATCGATGTGGTCCGCCAGGGCACTCAAGGGCTCGGCGTTTTGTGTTCTGGTTGCCGGTGCGGAGTCGCAACTAGCCAAGGGATTTCCCGCAGGCGCGCCACTGACTTCGGCGGAGAGTCTGCGGCTGACGCCAGGACAGGTGGGACGGATACCGGCGGTTCTCGTTTCCGCGAAGGATGCGCGGGGTTTTGTCTACGGATTGCTCGAGCTGGCAGAACGGGTGGAGTTCGGTGAGGACCCGGTGGCGGCTTTGCAGTTGACGCAGCTGGTGGAAGAGAAACCTGCGAACGAAGTGCGCTGCGTTAGCCGCTACTTCTGCGGCGAGTTGGAAGACAGGCCGTGGTATGACGACAAGGCGTTCTGGAGCGGATACCTGGACAGGCTGGTGGCGAGCCGGTTCAATCGGTGCGCACTGGCGTATGGATTGGAGTGTGACTTTCCGCGCGGCGTGACCGACGATTACTTCCACTTTGCCTACCCGTATCTCGTCGACGTGCCTGGCTATCCGGATGTGCGCGTGGTGCAGCTTGCCGCCACGGACGGCACGAGGTTGGCGACGCCGAAGCAGCTGAGCGCGAACGAGCGCACGAAGAACCTGGAGATGCTGCGCTTTGTTGCGGCGGAGACGGATGCGCGGAGATTGCAGTTTCAGCTGGGCATCTGGACGCACGCATACGAGTGGACGGACAGCCCGAATGCGTATCACCGAATTGAAGGTCTGAGGCCGGAGACACATGCGCGCTACTGCCGCGATGCGCTGGCGATAATTCTGAAAGAGTGCCCGGAGATCCAGGGTCTGACGATGCGGGTGCACGGAGAGAGCGGGATTCCCGAAGGGAGTTACGGGTTCTGGCAGACGGTGTTCGAAGCGATTGCAGGTGCGGGAAGAAAGATCGAGATCGACATGCACGCGAAGGGCGTGGACGAGAAGATCATCGCTATAGCGGCGGCAACGGGGATGCCGGTGAAGCTGGGCGCGAAGTACTCGGCGGAGCACCAGAGCCTGGGCTACAACCAGGCGGACATTCGCGCGTTGGAGATTCCCACCGGAAATCTCGCGAAGACGAATGCAGCGCTTTTCCGCGTGAGTAGCGGGGCCAGGAGCTTTACGCGCTATGGTTATTCCGATTTCCTGAAAGAGGGAGCGCGTTACCAGCTGTGGTTCCGGCTGTGGCCGGGAACGCAGAGGCACCTGCTCTCGGCGGATCCGGAGATGGCAGCAGCGTACGGGCGCACGGCGAGTTTTTGTGGAGCGGCGGGGCTCGACCTGATGGAGCCGCTAACCTTCAAAGGGCGTGAGGGCTCGGGCCTGCCGGGAGGACGGTGCGCGTACGCCGACGCATCGCTCACGCCCGAGCAGGATTGGCAGAAGTACGACCTCTACTATCGCGTGTGGGGACGTAAGCTATACAACCCGGACGCGGAGCCGGAGACGTGGCGCAGAGCGACGCGTGCGCTGGACCATATTCGAATTCGCGGACCGGGGCCTGTCGCGCATGGCGCAGCAGAGTACGCCGCCACATCTCCAGAGGGAAGCTTTCGATGGCGCTTCGGCCATAGGCAAAATCGTAGCGGACCGGAGACGTTCTGCGCCGCGGAGAGTTTACAGCTTCCGCGGCATCGGCGGCTGCCGAGCCATAACGCGACAGCCGCAGTTTCGCTGCTCTCTTCTCCCCCTTTGGCGCGCTGCTTCCCGGACCATCGGGTACGTAGGTTCCGAACCGCTGCGACCCACTGCGAAGCCTTCTGCGAGCAACATGTCATAAGCCAAAAGAACCACGGTCCTCGAGATGCCGAACTGCTCCGCAAGGTCGCTTGTGGAGGGCAGCCGGCCGCCGGCAGGAAGGGCACCAGAGAGGATTGCCTGGCGTATGCCCTTGTAAATCTGCCTGAAGAACGGCTCTCCGTTTTTTCGAAAGTGGTATTACCAATTCCATAGAAAGTGGCCCCTACTAAAGGGCCACGGACCGAGTCAATCTACAACAGGCTGCGACAGCTCAGCATGATTCTGGAGGGGACGATGAACGCGAGTATTGATGGGATGGAGAAACGGTTGGAGGCAAAGCAGGACATCAACCGTTAGCTATCCCAGAGTGTAGAACTGCGCAGGCCTACACCTCTCTGCCAGAAGGTGCTCGGTGGGATGCAAATGCAGAGGACAGAACGATCATTCGATCGAGCGCTGGCTCCCGTAGTCCTTTAACTTCAAGCAACCGATTTTGGACGTATCATCTGAGCGCTAAGTGCGCTTAGTGTTGCCAGGGCCACAGAGATCCAGATGACATCCCGGTAGCCAGACAAAAAAGCTTCGTTGATCGCGTGCCGAATGCGCAAGTCACCGATTTGCGAGCCTGCCAGCTTGGGTCGGTCGCGGTCAACGCTCTGTCGCGTATCGGGAGAGACCTGCATTTGAGAAAGGCCCTTGTCCAGAGCACGATTGAATCCGGCAGACAAGATGAGCCCGAACACCGCGATTGCCAGAAGCCCGGCAATCCGCGACACGGCGTTGTTCACTCCGGAAGCTACGCCTGCTTCGCTCGAAGGAACAGACTGCATCACGGCTGTGGTGAGCGGAGCAACGCTGATTGCCATGCCGACACCCAAAACGACGACCGCGGGAAAGAACGTACTCCAGTAAGAACCTCCGCCGCCCGACCGCAGAAAGAGCGCAAAGCCTGATGCCGCTATCAGGGGGCCGATCGTGAGCGGCAATCTCGCGCCGTGTCGAGCAACAAGTCCGCCGGACCAGCGGGAAAGTATAAAGATGAGCAGGATCAGGGGAAGCAACGCAGCTCCCGCCTGGGTCGCGGAATAATGGTGAACCTGGATGAGATCGAGTGGGAAGAAGAACAAGATGCCGCTGAGGGGGGCGTATAGCAGAAACGTAAGCAGGTTCGCGCCAGAGAAATCTCGCGATCGGAAGAGATGCAGAGAGATCATGGGCGCCGGCGATCGTGCTTCGACCATGAGGAAGCCGGTGAGTGCGCCGAGTCCCAACAGCGCCGCGATCCAAACCGCAGTTCCGCCTGCTCGAGTCTCGATCAGGGCATAAGTGATTGCTCCCAGGCCGAGGGTCGCCAGAACTGACCCCGGCCAATCCAGGGTTCGGCTGGCCTTGTCGTTTCGGCTCTCCGGAACGCGCCACAAGATTAGCCAGAGCACGATGAGCGCCAAAGGAAGATTAATGAAGAATACCCAGCGCCATGAGCCGTTCTCCACAAGCCAGCCACCAAGTACCGGACCGATTGCGGCCGTGATCGCCGTGAAGCCAGACCAGGTCCCGATGGCTCGCCCCCGCTCGTCTTCAGAGTAAGAGGCACTGATGATGGCTAGACTTCCTGGCACGAGGAATGCCGCACCTGTTCCCTGCAGGCCGCGCGCGAGGATAAGGGAACCGATCGAAGCAGCAACACCGCACCAGGCGGACCCAACCGCAAACAGCGCCACACCGGTGACGAAGACCTTACGGCGACCATAAAGATCGCCAAGCGAGCCGCCCAGGAGCAACAGTGAAGCTAGAAGAAGAGCGTAGGACTCTACCACCCATTGAATGTCCCGCACCGTTGCATGAAGATCAGTCTGCAGTGCGGGAAGAGCTACATTCACGACTGTTCCATCAATGAAGGCCATGCTCGAAGCGAGAATCGTAGCAATTAAGACCCAGGGCCCCCGGCACGTCTGCAGTGCACTCGGTGTGGCCAGACCTGCCAACTCCTCACAAGGCGATTTGATCGTCATCGTCATCGATAAGGCACCCCTTCATTCGAAGCGGATCACTCTTCCCGTGTCCGAGTTGCTTTCGGCTATCTTCTCGCAGTAGGCCAGGGTTCTGTCGCTACGTGCCCCTGGTCTCCTCCCGACGAATTCGAACCAGGTGCGCGGATTCATCTTTAGACGCGTCGTAATGATTCCGTCGCTGGTGCGCATGGCATTAAACCGAAATCCCGCCGTCCGGCCATCAATCCTGGCCCTGAACCTCATCTAATCTCTTGAATTTTTTTGCGGCTCGCACATTCTGCAGGAAGTGCGGCCGCGCGGGAGGTGTCTCGCACGCGTCCTTTTTTGCCACTTTCCCCGGAAAACGGGGTTTGCTATCTAAGAGGTTGGCACCTATGCCTGGCTGTCTGGTGTGGTTCGTAAACATTGAACGGGGATAATTGTGGGATCCCTGCCTCTGCAGATTGGCTGATGCGTTTTGCCCTTGCCTGTGTCCGGTATCGCCGGCGCGGCTCGGACTCCGTGTTCGGTCGACAACGAAAGGAACGCTCATGATGCGAGGTTTTGTATCTTCCCTCAGAAGAACACTATTGACAACTGCCGCCGCGGCTTGCCTGGCGCTTGTCTCGACACCATCTCCGGCACAGGAGGATCCGCCCGCGCAGGCTGGACGCCTGGCCATCGTCAACGGCACAGTTTCCATACAGCCTGCGGGAAGTAACGACTGGGGTCAGGCTTACCTCAATTACCCGCTGGCTCCCGGCGACCGCATCTTCACCGACTCCGATGGACGCGCCGAAATTCAGGTGGGCCGGACCTATGTGCGCCTGGGTCCCAACACCGATGCCACCTTCGTCGATTTCAATGCGCAAGCCATCACGTTCGGAGCCGCTCAGGGCGCGCTGCACGTCCGCACGCGCGGGGTGTGGGAGGGTCAATCCCTGTACGTGCAGACGCCGAGCGGCACCGGAACCGTAAACGGCCCCGCGGATTTCCGCGTTGATGTGTATCCCGATCAGCAGACTGCCATCTTTACCAACTACAGCGGGGACGTTTACATCTCAGGAGCGAACGATTTCGGGATGGATGAAGGCCCGGGCCAAGCTCTTGAACTGGTCGGGACCAATCCCGTCTATCCGCAGTGGCTCCAGCCCGGCGACCTCGACGACCTGGACCACTGGAGCGAACGCCGTGACGAGCAGATCGCCCGGGCCGTTTCCTATCGCTATGTCAGCCCCGATGCTCCTGGCGTAGAAGATCTCGATTCCTATGGAGAGTGGACCCCCGGCACCGACTACGGCGACATGTGGTTCCCCAACGTTCCGCCCGGCTGGGCCCCCTATCATAACGGACACTGGGTCAATCATGAGCCGTGGGGCTGGGTGTGGGTCGAGGACGAGCCGTGGGGTTACGCGCCATTTCATTACGGCCGCTGGGTCAGCTACCGTGGCCGCTG
>WNGK01028865.1_pt1 | contig 11255 bp, 8 predicted proteins | sample 5400601 | NCBI WGS metagenome assembly WNGK01 (sample SAMN13153376, study PRJNA577476) | soil metagenome | isolation source: 60 cm soil or saprolite under Garry oak tree replicate 1 | place: USA:California | collected 2016-06-15
GGCCAGGTTCAAACCGCTGCGAAACATTCCGAAATTATTTTTCGTGCCATCGATCACGCCGAAGCTTAAGTCGTTAGTCCAACCGATGTGCCGCGCGACTCGAAACTCGAGACCGGCTCCGAATTGACCGAGCACTTTGGTTTCGCTGCCGAAATGTTCGGTCTGCGCATTGACAGCGAAGGCGTCCGGCGGTCCCTGCGTGTGAAGGGTCTCTCTTTCGCCGCCGCCGAAAATCGCACCGACACCCGCCCACGCATAAGGAGCGAGGCGCGTGCAAGGAATTGGATATCGCAAGGTAAGCGTGCCAAGGACAGCGCCGACGGTGTGATCGTGATTGATTCTTCGGTGAACAAATATCGGGACCGCCTGGTCCTCGAAGATATCGAAACCCGGCTTGCTGGCGTCCAGAGCAAATCCTTCAACACCGAGACCAACATAGCGACAGAAAAAATACTTAATGTCGCCTCCGCCGCCCCACGCGTGATCCCCACCGATATAATGGTCGTAGGTGCCAAGCACGGCGCCGCCCTCACTGGTACTTTGCACGATGTCCACCAACGAAGGATTAGGAGCGAATTCGGTGTTGGTGAATGCATATGTGCCCCAGAGATTCACATTCCATTCGCGATCGCCGTACCATTGCGGGCAGGGCGGCACGTACGCCACCTGCTTCATTTCTTTTCCCGAATCCTTGCCGGAGCGGCTATAAGAGAGGTCGGAAAGGTAACGGAAGCGGCTTGATACCGGTGCTTCAGCTTCGGCTCGTTCGCCGCCGAAAAGCCACGAAAAGGCAACAAAGACATCAGCCACCGGCGAATCGTGCGTGCAACCAAACAAAGGTGAGATGTCCAGGCGAGTTTGCGCGGTCGGTTTCCACGCGACGCTTGGGCCGATGACGAAGCTGTTCACGGCATCGCCGCGCGTATTTTTCGTCGTGACATTCTTATATAGCATTTCTATGCCGACTTTCAGGCGTTCGTTAGGCAAGAGAACCGGCGTCATCGCAGCCTGAGAAAAGCCCCACTCGCGCCCACGGTCGCCGGTGTTCTCTTTTTCAAAAAACCAGTTCATAGCCCATTCCACGCGCTCGAAGAACTCCTGAGCAAGAAGCAAACGAACTTCGTAGGCATCGGGAACCTTGGGCGGACCGCCCTCTTCCTCTTCTTCTCCTCCTGCGCCCGAAGGAGGTGGCACTTCTTCATGTCGAATGGTGCCCACGCCGAATTTGTATTCGGCGAAGAGTGTCGGGTTAAGGGGAATCTTATTCCAATCAGCAAGAGCCCAGCGTGCTTCCAGACTTACCGTTTGCGCGCCACCGCCACCATTAAATCGTTCGAACTGTGCTTCGGCCGCTACGTTAAAACGATACGGCAAACCCATTTCGATTTCTTGAGTGAAAAGATAATCCGGTGGTCCATGGCGGAACCCCTGACCCTCAAAAAGTTCGCCGAAGAAAAATGACCATGGCGGCAATACGTACGCCTGCGTTGTGTTGGAGAACCGACTGCGCGAGAGGCCCGGAGGCGCGCCGTAAGCGCTCGGCACTTCCTCTCCCGTCACGACAATTGATTCCTCTGTTTCTGCCTGCGCGAGAGCCGAACGATCAACGGCGGAAAAGACCAAACATGCGCACGTGATCAGCGGGAACCACGACCGCCCAGCTCCGCAAAAAAAGAATGTTTTCGTCATAGGTTGCCGCGCATCATTACAAAGTTGTAATAATTGGCAAGACAAAATTTCGGCTGACACCCATAACTCCGACGGAATCGAGCAAGGCGGCGGGTTGATCGCCTCGCTCGTCATCATTTGGAGAATGATTGTGGCCGCGAGTCCGTATGGCGCCTCTGCACTCGCGCTTGGCACAGCGTCTCCGCAAGTTCGACAGAAGTGTAGCCGCAGCCCGCTCCACAACGGACTGCGGCATCTCCACTTCAGCAAACCGCGGAGACTACCGCGGCTCTCAGCCTGCAGATGTGCGCTATAATTACAAAATTGTAATGTGCACGCAAGACAAATTTTTTGGGGCGATCCTGCGTCTATCGCTTCATCAAAGCGTGAAACAAATACCCTACGGGAAACAATGTGAGACCAAAAACACAACTCCAGAAATCGAGGTAATGGCCAGCGCTGGATTTGAGCCCCCAGTGCATCCAGGCAAACAGGCCAAGTGCTTCGCAGATATGAGTAAGGACGACAATCACTAGACATCCCGCGCCGAATACCTGCAAGAACGACCATATGTTTTTTCCCTTTGCGAATAAGAGAACAGAACCGCAAAGAAGCGCGAACACTGGAATGCCAATTGCGACTAGAGCGGCCTTCATTTAATTCCCGCAAGGTCGCGGGTCGCTCACCGACATACTGGCGTCCTGGCTAGTGGCTCGCTACCTCCAGGACGCTGTCAAAATCCCAATTCAAAGACGAATCACGGTCAAACTCACTGCAGCTTTCCGGTCGATCGGTTTTAGATGCCACCCCGACCTCGCGCATTTCAATTAACTTTCGCTCTCATCAAAGTAATCGCTGTCAATCTTCTTAATACTATAAGCGTGCTCTTCAGCGACGCCGATTCCGTGTTCAATCATTAGTTCTGCCAAGCGTCTGCCGTCGATGAGGATGACTTTTTGTTGAAGTCCTGTTGCGTAAGCGACTGCATTATCGTTGAACGCACTCGTCGTGATAAAGACACCTTTTGATGCCTTCCTGCCGGCCAATGCGCCCACGAAGTTTTGGATTTCTTGACGTCCGACGTTTCCCTTCCATCGCTTGGCTTGGATGTAAATCACATCCAAACCGAGGCGGTCTTCGTTAATGACTCCATCAATTCCTTCATCGCCGATCTTCTGAGTCACCGCAGCCGCTTCCTTGAATGATCCGCCGTAGCCCATCGCCACAAGCAGGTCGAGAACTATTCGTTCGAAACGAAATGGATCTACCGTTGAAAGGCGCGTTAAAAGCTCGCCGACTAACGTTTGATTCAGGTCGCTGAATGCGGCCTCGATCCGTTCTTCCGGTGTCTCATGCGCACTTTCTATTTTCGCCTCAGGAATTTCGGGTTCGCTCTTCATCCTCTCCACAAAGGCGGCGTAGGCTGGAAATCGCTTTAGATCTGAGGCGCGAAGCCGGCTGGGATTACTTGCCAGCAATGTTCGGCCCTCATCCGTGATTTGGAGCGTCCCGGTTCGTGGACTTTCTGCCAAACCAGCGCGTCGCAGACTAAATCCGGCCCAACCAAGTCGATGCCGCAGATAGGTCGCTTTAACCTTTGGCAGCCTTTCCGCGCGTTCTTGCGGTGTAAGCGTAAAGTGATCCGCGATCTTCTCTGCGAGTTCTCGCTGCAAGTGCTCGGCGCCATCGCCGAGAATGCGCAATACCGGCAGCATCATTTCGCGTATTTAGGAATCGCCATAGGAAGATTAGATCATCTCGTGTTCAGATTTTACACGGGAAATTTTCTTCCCGTTCCTCTGCTTGGCGGCAGATTTCCTTTCGTCGTGTGCACGTTCAATGTTTAAGGCGAGAAGTCTTTCCAGAATTTGTTCGTTCGTTAGATCGAGATCGAAGCCGTATGCGGCGGCGACAGCAGCGTCGAGTTTTCTATGCGCATGCGTGAGCCACGCCGGGCGCTCGTTGTAGAGATTCGTGAGCGTGCGTTTGGCCAGTTTCTTCGCGCAGTCGTCATCGCGTGGTTCGATCCGTGGATAACGCACGGTGCCGACGCCCAGCGCGTTGCCGTCGACAACGAAACGCGACCATGGGCCATCGATTGATCCGGGAAATTCGAGCACGCGCGTGGTACTCCACTCCGGCGGGTTAAGCCAGTTCTCGCGCAACTCATCCAACTCTTTCGCAGCGGCGGAGATGTCGACCTTCTGCTCGGCCGTCGCCTCCGGAAACGGAAACGTCTCAAAACAAGTCGTCGGCGTGTAGCGCGGTCGTGTTTCCAATCGTGTGCCGAGTTTAAGCGCCCAAACTTCGTGAAAGCGCGAATGCAAAACGCCGAAGAAATAATCATCGTCGTGCGCGAAGGCGAACATTGAAGAGTCCGCAAGGGTCGGCGATTCAAACCACCGAAAGAGTCGATATTTCGAAACACGCACCGTTGTGACGAACCTTGGCAGCGATCGAACTGCGGATAGCATCCCCGGTCGCGGCTCGACGTGTCGCCACCAATACTTCGCATAAAGCACGCGCTTGTTTTTCACGCGCTCATCTTTCACCTGCAAAAGCAGATGGAGAAATGGGCCTTCGTATTTCGCGCACTCGCTTTCGTCGCGCTCGGTTCCGAAATCGATGATGAACATGTGGCGCGGCCGGCGCGTGACATCGAGTCCGTTCACCCACGGCACGATCACATCGGAGTTCGGTTTGCCGTGCGGATTTGGCGCCTGCAACATTTTCAGCGCTTGCTCTTCCGGGATGTCGAACGCGCCGCCTTTTGTGTCACCCATGAAGGCGATGTCGATGTTAGCAGTGAGACGGTGCGCGGTCGTAATGTCAGCGCCGGTCGTGGTTAGATTGGAGTTAATTCCAGCGACCGATTCGCCGTCGAGGATACGTAACTGTTCAGAGCGATCATCGAATCCGATCATCGAGACGTGCACATTCGCGCCGTCAAGAATCCATTCCCGATCGCTGATCGCGAAGAAAATATCGCCAGTTTCTTTGATTGCCTTCAGCGTTTCGCGATTCGCCCCGCCACGAATTCCTTGGGTTGCAAGGAGACCGGCGCGTTTGCAGTTGTGGTGCTCGACAAGGTCGCGCGCTTTTTCGAACCAGTAACAGCAAAGATCGGCCTGCGGCTCGACACGATCGCTGTAGTTCGAAAAAACTGCATCGACATATTCGTCGCCGAGTTCGCGACGCAGCAATTTTCCGCCGAGGAACGGTGGATTACTCACGATGACATCGCAGCTTGGCCATTTGCGTTCTGTGTAAAACTTCAGAGCGTCATCCGTCGCATGTTCACCGGCCTGCGCATCCTTCAATGATTTGGGTTTGCTGCGAAAATGTGGGACGAGCAGCGCGTCTTCGTTCTGGAAGTTTTCCAGATTTTGCAGAACCGGCTCGCGCTCGTTAGGGAAACCGTTGTCCCGCCGCCATTTCAAATAGCCGATCTGCACCGACACCTGCGCGAGTTCGAAGGCGTAGGCATTTAGCTCGATCGCCTTCAGTTGCTGCACGTTGACGCGCGATTCGAATTTGAAGCCAAGCTGTGTGGCAAAGGTGATAAGTTCTTTTTCAAGGTCGAGAAGCAATTGAAGCGAGACGTAAAGAAAGTTGCCGCTGCCGCACGCCGGATCGAGCACCGTGATAGCGGCGAGTTTGTCGTGAAACGCGGAAAGTTTTGCACGATCGGACGCTGTGCCTTCACCGCGCACGAACGCGGGCGCGAGTTCGCCTTTGATCTTACTCCATTCGCAGCGCAGCGGCGCCATCAACACTGGCTCGACCAGCGTCTTGATGTCTCGGCTTCGCCCGCCACAGCTAGCTTGCCTATTTCCTGTTCGGTCAACTCAAATACAGTCGCCTCTTCGAAAAGATGTCCATTGAAATGGCGAATCTTGTGCGGGCCGAACGTGCCTCCCTTTGCCATTTTTTGGAAAAGATCTTCGAGCACCTCGGCGAAATGTGCCGGATCATCGACGCCCGTTTTGAAGATGTCCGTGACGACGTTCTTCGGTAGCAGTCCTGTGTCTTCGGCGAAAAAGCAGAAGACGATACGGTTGAGGAAACGCGCGATGCGCAAATTCTTGCGCTGGGCGACGGCAAGCTCGCGGCGCGAACGCGCATCGATCAGCTCGACCGACTCGCGCTCCTGCAATGAGCGCGCAACTTCACCAATCTGCTGCGCGAGTTTTTCGGTGACTTCATCGGTCGTGCGTTGTGGCTTGAGGAATTCTGGGTCTGTGAAAACCGCACGGAGGAGATGCAGAACTTGCGGATCGTCGGTGTTTGCGTTGGTGAATTCGTGCGTTTCCTGGACGGTGCCGTTGAAATTCGTGCGAACGATGTAGCGATCGAAATCGCAGACGACGAGTAGCGGTGGGTTCAGCAGCGATTCGCGATAGCGAAGCAATTGTTGATACGCTGCGTCCAAATTTTTCTTTTTGCCTTTATATTCCCAAGCGAAGCAGCTTTTCTTCCAAACGTCCGCGAAGCCGCGTTCGCGTTCAGCTTCGGGCTTTTCTGCTATACGGCCGGGCTCTTGCAGCGCGAAGAGCTCAACGTCCTTGACGACACGTTTTTGGAAGCAAAATGATTCGCTGCCGGTTGGATCAGCGGTCGCTGGTGTCGGTTGACCGAGGAGTGCGCAAAGATCGTTGAAGTGCTCTTGATACGCGGCGGTTTCTTTACCGGAATATCGCGCCCACTTCCTTTTGAACTCTGCGGGCGTCATTGCAACAAGGTAACGAAACTTTTCCGAAGAGAAACTCCTTCACGGTCCGCAGCGGCGAGCGCGAACCCGACGGATAATGAACTCGGGGAAGACTCGGCATCCGTGCCGGCGCGTGGAGCGAACCCGCCACCGTCATGGTAGTTTCAGGTGCGATAACGCAGCTAAGTTTCGCGATCCGCCCGCTGGCTCTGGTGCAGTTGCCCCGCGCGCGCCGCATCCGTCCGCCACTCTTCGGCTGCCGCGAGCGGCTTGTCGCTTTGTCCTTTGGCCACAAGATAAGTCGACAATCGATTTAACGAGAGCCAGTCCGAGGCCTGCTCCATCCGAGCCGCGCGATGATTCGGCACGATAAAAACGATCAAATACGCGCGGCAGATGTTGGGGAGCTATTCCGCAACCATTGTCGCTGACTGCGACTTCGAACCGAGTATTAGATTCGGAAAGCGCAATCTGGATCGAACCGTTCTCCGGAGTAAAGCGCAAGGCGTTGTCGAGCAGATTTGCCACGGCGCGTTCGAACAGGTCTGGGTCCGCATAAATCTCGCCATCGCCACTGCAACTGATCGTAACATGGTGGTCGTCTGCGATCGTTTGATAAAACGTCGCAATTTTCTCAGCGGCCGCACGCGCATCAAATCGCTTCTGCTCGATCGGTTCGCGCTCCGCGTCTACGCGCGCGACGAAAAGCAAATTATCGACAATTCTCGAAAGCCGTTCGCATTCAGCGATGGTGGACTCAATGATCTCGCGATATTCCCCAGCCGTGCGATCGCGCGTAAGAGCGACCTGTGCTTCGCCCATGATATTGGCAATGGGCGTCCGCAGCTCATGCGCGAGATCAGCAGAAAATTGAGAGAGCCGCGTGAACGAATCGTCGAGCCGCTTGAGCATCTCATCGAAAGCGCTTGCGAGCGGTCTTAGCTCGCGTGGCCAGTCTGCCGGGGCGAGTCGCTCCTTCAGATGCGCCGGTCCGACGCGCGCCACCGATTTGGTCATTTCTCGCAGGGGTCGCAAACCATGTTTAGTCACAGTGATGGCAATCAAACCCGAGGCGACGATGCTACCAGCGAGAACGGTGATAAATAACACAGCGAACTCTCTTTCGACCCGCTCATCGCTTGAGCGATCTTGTGCTATCTGAAGCGTGTAGGTCTGCTCGCCATTCTCTTCCTTCAGTGCGGCGAGCGAAAAGAGTTTCGCGCCTCTGCGATAATCCTTCCGGCCACCGACAGTTGACTCCGATTTTTGCGCCGGCGGAAAAATCTCTGGCGGAAGCAATCCATCCATTCCGGACGTTTCCGCGTACGTGCGGCCTTGCGAATCGAGTATTCTGATCCAATACGCGGTGGGTCCGCCTGCATGCCGGCGTTGTAATTCTTCGGCGAAGATTTTGGGGCCACTCTCGTGGAGGTCCGCGCGTAAAGCTGCGACTTTGTCGGCCAGCACAGCGTTGTCTTCGGCAAATGCGTGCCGGACAACGATCGCGTAAAACACGCCAAGCCCGCACGCGAGCAGGAGCGCTGTCGCCACCGTGAAAAGCAAAATTAGCTGCCAGGCAATGGAGCTACGTTCAGTGCGCTTTGAGAACATAACCAACGCCGCGAATGGTATGGATAAGCTTGGTCTTAAACGGATCGTCCACTTTCGCGCGCACGCGGCGGACAACGACATCAACCACGTTCGTATCGGTTTTGAATCCGATGTTCCATACATGTTCTGCAATCTCAGCACGAGACACGACTTCGCCGGCCGAGCGAACCAGATGAGCCAGCAGGAGAAATTCCTTAGGCGTGAGATTTAGCGCAACTCCGGAGCGCGTTGCCTTGTGGTGTCGCATGTCCATTTCTAAATCAGCTATGCGGATATGTTCTGGTGGTCGCTGCGGAGCACGTCGCAGTATCGAGCGCACCCGGGCGAGCAATTCCGCAAACGCGAATGGTTTGACCAGATAATCATCTGCGCCCAGCTCTAGTCCTTTCACGCGATCACGCACACTGTCACGAGCGGTGAGAAAGAGAATTGGCGTGCGAACCCGATCGCGCCGGAGCTCTGCGACCATTTCCCACCCGTCCTTATGAGGCAGCATGATATCGACGATCAGAAGATCGAACTTTTTTGCGCGCGCCTGCTCCGAGCCGGCTTCGCCATCAGGCGCAACGTCGACCGTGAAACCGGCTTCGCGCAGTCCTTTGGCCAGGAAAGCCGCGGTTTTGTTTTCGTCCTCGACTACGAGAATCCGCATTGCGGAAAATAAATCGTTTATGAGTTAGCTGCAGTATTTTCCTGCGAAGAAGGCAGGGCAATCACAAGGCCCGCAAGCAGAAAAGTGATTGCCGCTGAGAATAAACAATAGCGACAGTAAGCGTGCAGGACGAAGTGCTGCACATACAGAAACCAGAGCGTAGCGAGAAACATCGCGCAGATGGTTAGAATGAGAAATGTTCGCGCGCGAGCGTAGCCAAACGCTGCGAATGTGGCGAAAGCAAATACGCTAAAGTATGCCACCGCGCCGAGCAGGGCCACAGGCACTCCGCTGACCCTCGCATACGAACTGCCCAATACCCGGAAACAATCTGGCGATCCTCCGCAACTCAGCGTCTCGCCGGTAAACGCCTGCACGGTCAGATAAGCTGCGTCCGCCAACCCAACCAGCGAAACGATCGCGGTAACCGTAAAGAGAATCGTGCGAAATCGCGACACGGTCATGATTGCAATGACGAATGACAAATGACAAATGGCGAATGCGAGCCGAAGTACGAATAACGCATCAATATCAATGTCGCTGGCAACGCTGGCTTCTCCTTTTCGATCATTTGGACCCGTCCGTTTGGCTTTGATTCGCGTGATTCGCGGGCGCTGATAAATCAAGCGCCACTTTTCGGTTTTTCTGCCAGCGCAGCGTTGATCGCGGCACGAACGCCCTCAGGGTTTTTATCTTTTGGTTCCACCGGCTGATGATTAATAAACAAAGTCGGAGTGAGCTTTACTCCCAGGAAATCGCCTAGCGCGTGATCTGCATCGACTTGTGCTCTGACTTTTTCGCTGTCCACGTCATTTTTGAACTGATCAAGATTGAGGCCGATCGTTCCCGCGTACGATTCGAACAATTCGGGCGCGTTGGGAGCCTTGCTCCAAGCTGCCTGTTCCCGATACAGCACGTCGTGCATCTCCCAAAAACGCCCTTGCAGCCCGGCCGCTTCTGCGGCCAGCGCGGCTTCACGAGCGTGCTCATGCATCGGCAGCGGAAAATTCCGAAACACGATGCGCAGGCGGGAATCGTATTCTTTCAAGAGCTCCTCAGCAAAACCAGAGAAATTGCCGCAGGGCGGACACTGAAAATCGGCAAACTCTTCCAGCGTCACCGGCGCATCAGGGTTGCCCCGCACGTGCATTGATTCGGTGCCGCTTTTTCCCGGGACAGTCTTGGTTTCGGGAGTAGCACGGAGGTGGGGTCGCTTTGCATGATAGAGCAACGCTCCGCTTCCGAGCGTGGCAAGCGCGATGCCGGCAACGATTACAAAAGGCAGATAGCGTTTCATAAGCTGGCGCGGGAGCGAAAAGTTTCGGCGCAACTGATGAATCGTCAAGTGGGACCACGACAAGAACGGTAAAGAGCGGAACCACGGGGAAGGGGAAGGTTGAGAATTGCTGCGTCGTTAATGGAGAATCCGAATACCGAATTGCACAATAAATTGATCATGAGGTTCGGTTTGTCCTTCGAATTTCGTCATTGTTGACCCCAACAGAACAGCGAGAGTAATTTGGCCAATGGAACGATTCTCGATTATTATGGGGCTTCTTTTCATGGCTGCTTCCGTTTACGCTGAACAATCTCCATCCGGGGCAGAAACAGGCATTGAAGGCGTAATCACGATTAGTCCCGTTCAGGCCGGGCCGATCAGAGATGATGCGCCGAGTTCGAAACCGCTCGCGAATGCGGCGTTCGTGGTGGAAAACGAAAAGGGCGAGGTGGCATCGTTTACCACTGATGACCAGGGACGCTTTCGAACTCCGTTAGCACCCGGGCACTACAAGGTTTCCCTCAAGGGAAGGAAATCGACCATTGGCCGCTTCGGACCGTTTGAAGCCGATGTTGTGCCGGGCAAAATGACGAAGGTCCAGTGGGAGTGCGATTCGGGTATTCGATAATCCCGGAGCCGTGGGCGGCGTTCGCTCGCTCGAAGCCGGCGGCGCCGTTGCACGATCCGCACGACGAGGGTTTACCGAGTCAGCAGCGCGAGCACCCGAGAGCACATTCGGTCCCGAAAAGAAGCAGCCGGGGTCGATCGACCCCGGCTGCAAGTATTAACCTATTGGTTGCAATTATCAGCTCGCCTATGGCCTTGGCGGCAGCGTTGGCCGAGGCCGCGGTGTCGGCGTCGTCCTCGGCGTAACAGTCGGCGTCGGAGTAGCCGTTGCGGTAGCTGTTGCTGTTGCTGTCGCCGTAGGTGTCGGACTAGATGGAGCTGTCGCTGTCGCGGTGGCAGTTGCCGTAGCTGTCGCTGTCGCTGTCGCTGTCGCCGTAGCTGTTGCAGTGGGCGTAGGGCTTATGGTAGGCGTTGGCGACGGCGTTCCGCAAGGCGTTAGGGTATAGCTTTGCCCGCCTGTAGCCGGACTGCCTGAGCCGTTGCAGAAGTACTGGTCAAACGCGGTGTTGTTCTTCTGCACTCCAGCTGTGGAGCTGCTGTTGCCAGTGGCCACTGTGCCGTAGATCACATCGAAGCGTGACTGCCCTTCGTACAACCTCAGCTCGTGGTTGGACTGCTGCGAGGTGTTGGCGAAATACACGGCGCGCCATTCAAGGTTGAATATCCGATTGGGCGCAGTGCCCGATATCGAGGTGTAAACACCGCAG
>WNGK01007719.1_pt1 | contig 11252 bp, 11 predicted proteins | sample 5400601 | NCBI WGS metagenome assembly WNGK01 (sample SAMN13153376, study PRJNA577476) | soil metagenome | isolation source: 60 cm soil or saprolite under Garry oak tree replicate 1 | place: USA:California | collected 2016-06-15
AAACGGGGCCCGGCGAAGGCAGCCGGAAACGGGAGTCGGCCATGCATCGGTAACTATCTGCCGTCATTACGGCCGGCACGAAACCGAATGCCCGGCCGGCGCGTCCGATGAGCATGAGTAGCATGTTCCGCGCCGTCGGCGCCCGCGCAGGTCAGCGATCGCTGCGCACACCTCTCGCCGCCGCTGCCGCCTGCCTGGGCACCGGCCTTCTGCTCGCCGCCTGCTCCGCGCCTCAGTCCGCGCCCTCATCCGGAGGCGCGGGCGGCGGCGCCCCGGCCCGCCGTTTGGGTGTCGCCAACGGCGCCGCGCAGCCGCGGGCGGCGGCTCCCGGAGCGCCCGAGAAGGGCGCCGCGGGGCAGTACTCCGCCCACTCGGCCGGAAGCCGGGCCCGGCTAGCCCTGTCGACCCAGAGCATCATCCACACGGCCTTCCTGACCGACCGGATCAAGGACGTGACCGCCGCGGCCACAATCGACACGAACCTGGTCCTTGCCGTCGGCGGCTACGTCTCCAGCGAGCAGGAGACGGTACCGCCAGGGCCCCGCAGCGTGCCGCAGATCAGCCTGGGACTCAAGATTCCGGTCGCGCAGTTCTTTCCCGTGCTGCACCAGCTGCGGACCCTCAAGGGCGCCAGGGAGATCTCCTTCACCCAGCATGCCCAGGACGTCACCCAGCAGGTTGCCGACGTCGGCAGCCGGGTCGCGTCGGCCCGGGCCGCGATCAGCCAGCTGCGGGCCCTGCTCAAGCGGGCCGGCTCGATCGGCGCGCTGCTCTCGGTCCAGGATCAGATCAACAGCCAGGAAGCCTCCCTGGAGGCGCTGCTCGCCCAGCAGCGCTCGCTGGCCCATGAGACCGGCTACGGAACGGTGACTGTCACGCTGGTCGGGCACCACGCGAAGATTATTCATAAAGAGCGTAAGAAGAAGAGCTCGCCGGGATTCACTGCCGGACTGAGTGCCGGCTGGCACGGGCTCGTCCTGGTCGTGGGCTGGGTGCTGACCGCGCTCGGATCGCTGCTGCCGTTCCTCGTCCTGGCCGCGCTGATCGGCGGGATCGCGATCGAGGTCCGGCGCCGGCTCGGACGACGGAAGACGCCGCCCGCGGCCGACCCGCCCGCGCCGGTCACACCGTAGGCGCTACCTGGCCGGTCCGGCGGGCACGGCGTGCACCAGGTCGGTCAGCCGGGCGAGCATGTCAGGGTCGGTGTCCGGCAGCACGCCGTGGCCGAGGTTGAAGATGTGACTCTCGGCCATGCGGCCCTTGTCGAGCACCGCCCTGGCCCGCTTCTCGATGACCGGCCACGGCGCCAGCATGACCGCCGGGTCCAGGTTGCCCTGCAGCGCCTTGCCGGGGGCCACCCGGTGCACCGCCTCGTCGAGCGGCACCCGCCAGTCCACGCCGACGACGTCGGCGCCTGCCTCGCCGAGCAGTCCGAGCAGCTCGCCGGTGCCGACGCCGAAGTGGATGGTCGGCACGCCGCTCGCGGCGAGCGCGGCGAAGATCCGCTTGCTGTAGGGCAGCACGCTGCGCCGGTAGTCCTCGGGGCTGACGATGCCGGCCCAGGAGTCGAAGAGCTGCACGGCCGAGGCTCCCGCCCGCACCTGGACGGTCAGGAACGAGATCGTGATGTCGGCCAGCCGGCCGAGCAGCGCAGCCCACAGCTCAGGGCGGCCGTACATCAGCGACCTGGTCCGGTCGAACGTCTTCGAAGGGCCGCCGTCCACCAGGTAGCACGCGAGGGTCAGCGGGCCGCCGGCGAAGCCGATCAGCGGAGTTCCGCCCAGCTCGGCCGTGAGCATCTCGACGGCCTGCCTGACGAACGCGACGTTCCCCGGCTCCAGGTCGCGCAGCCTGGCCAGGTCACTCTCGTCGCTGACCGGCTTGTCGATCACGGGCCCGACGCCCGGGCGGATGTCGATGTCCAGGCCGACCGCCCTGAGCGGCACGACGATGTCGCTGAACAGGATCGCCGCGTCGACGCCGTACCGGCGTACCGGCTGGAGCGTGATCTCGGCGATCAGGTCCGCATTGGAGCACGCATCCAGCATCGCCGTCCCGGCCCTGGTGGCCCGGTACTCGGGCAGCGACCGGCCGGCCTGGCGCATGTACCACACCGGAGCATGGGAGACCGCCTGCCGGCGGCAGGCTCTGATGAATACCGAGTCGGCGGTCTGCGTGTCCACGCCTGGGATCGTCTCACAGCCCGGTGCACCGGCGGGACGGCTCCCTGGGGCCGGCCGGTGCCGGCGGCGCCGCCGCTTTGGCGCCGAAACGCCCAGATGACACGCCGCTGAAGATCCACGGCATGTGGCCAGGTACGTGCCAGCATCGATGCGGGGCCCGGCGAAGACAGGAGCAGCAGATGATCGATGGTTTCCGTGACTGTCCCGGCTGTGGCTCCGAGCGCGAGTTCGTCCAGCTGCATCCCGGGCTGGGCCGCTGCCCGGACAGCCCGGACGGCCGGTGTCCCGAATGGTGCTGTAACGCGTGCGGCGCTGCCCTGCTCGAGGGGGCCCAGGCAGGCCGGTCACCGGCAGGCCGGTCGCCGGCTGAGCGCAGCGAGCTGATCGCCGCATCGCCGCGTCCCGCTGCCGGACAGCTCGACCGGGTGGCGTGAGGATGCCGTGCCGCCGTCCCGCGCGCTGAGGCCCGCTGAGGTGCCCGCTGACCGGCACCCGGGGGCTGACCCGGCATTCCGCGCGGCGGTGGCCGAGCTTGAGGCGGCGGTGGCCGAGCAGCGCGAGCGCCGACCCGAGATCAGCTTCGACGGCGAGCCGCCGCCGCGGCGTCTGGCGCCGCAGGCCGCCGCGGTCGGCGCGACGGTCGAGGTGGCCGGAAACGAGATCGGATGGGGCCGGTTCGTGCTCCTTTACGACCCCGCCGGGCAGGACGGCTGGGCCGGGCCATTCCGCGTCATCGGCTACGTGCGGGCCGAGCTCGAACCTGAGATCGCTGCCGATCCGCTGGTCGGGCAGGTGGGCTGGAGCTGGCTGACCGAGGCGCTCGATGCCAGGTCGGCCGGGTACGCGGCGCCGAGCGGAACGGTGACCCGAGTCGTCACCGAGGGATTCGGGACCAAGGGTGACGATCCGGTCGCGACCGAGTTCGAGATGCGGGCGTCCTGGTCGCCGGTCGCTGCTGAAGGCGATGATTTCGAGCTCGACAGGCATCTCGCGGCATGGGCGGACACGCTCTGCGTCGCCTCAGGGCTGCCTCCGCTCCCCGCTGGCGTAGCGCAGCTCAGACCACCGCAATCCAGGCAGCCGCGGGTGAGGCGCCAGCCGTGAGTGTGCCGCTGCTCGAGCCCCGCGAGGGGCTGCCGCCACTTGTGGTGACCACCGAGGAACTGACGGAGGCGACCCAGCGGCTCGGGTCAGGGACCGGACCGGTGGCCGTCGACGCCGAGCGGGCCTCCGGCTTCCGCTACGGGCACCGGGCGTTCCTCGTCCAGCTCCGCCGCCAGGACGCGGGAACCGTGCTCATCGACCCGGTCGCCTGCCCCGACCTGTCCGGTATGGACGAGGCACTCTCGGGTACCGAGGCCGTGCTGCACGCGGCCAATCAGGATCTGCCGTGCCTGGCGGACCTCGGCTTCCGGCCGCAGCGGATCTTCGATACTGAGCTGGCCGGGCGCTTGCTCGGCTACCCCAGGGTGGGCCTGGGAACGCTGGTCGAGGAGGTACTCGGGCTGACACTGGAGAAGACGCACTCGGCGGCTGACTGGTCCACCAGGCCGCTGCCGCAAGAGTGGCTCCGCTACGCGGCCCTGGACGTCGAGGTCCTGGTCGAGCTGCGGGACGCGCTCGCCGCTCAGCTGGCCGAGCAAGACAAGACCGGCTGGGCAGAGCAGGAGTTCGCCGCGATCCTGGCCGCCAGGCCCGCTCCGCCGCGTCCTGATCCCTGGCGCCGGACATCGGGCATCCACCGGGTGCGCAGCAGGCGCAACCTGGCCATCGTCCGCGAGCTGTGGCTGGAGCGGGACGAGATCGCCCAGCGCCGTGATATCTCGCCGACCAGGATCCTCCTCGACGCCGCGATCGTCGAGGCGGCCAGGGTGGCACCGAGCAGCCTGGCCGAGCTCGTCAAGCTTCCCGGCTTCACCGGGCGCGGGGCGCGCCGCTACGGACCGGACTGGCTGCGGGCGGTGCGGCGGGCCAAGTCGCTGCCGGACACGGCCCTGCCCGAGTCCTCGGCGCCGCCGGGCGACGGGCCGCCGCCCGCGCACCGCTGGGCCGAGCGTGACCCGGTCGCGGCGAAGCGGCTGACCGCGGCGCGGGCGGCGGTGGCCGCCCTGGCGGATTCCGCTCACCTGCCAGCGGAGAACCTGCTCGCGCCCGATGCGGTGCGCCGGCTGTCCTGGCAGCCGCCCGAGCCGATCGCCCCGGATTCCGTCGCGGCCGAGCTCGAGCGCTACGGCGCCAGGCCGTGGCAGATCGAGATCACCGCGCTGCCGATCGCGATGGCGCTGCTCAGGCTGATCGAGAAGGGCGAGGCCTGAGCAGCCTGGTCCGCCCGGCGGCGGCTCAGGCGCTCTTGCGCAGCCGACGCAGGTCGCACGGCCGCAGCGACCCCGGCCTGGGAACGCCCGTACACGGGAGCGCGACGCTGACCGGCGGGTAGTCGGGGAAGACGTTCATCAGGACCTCGCAGTCGCAGCAGCCGCCCCGCCGCCCGAGCTGGGTCAGCAGCGCTCCCGCCTTGGCCGCGCAGACATCGCGCCAGCGGATCGTCCAGCGGTACGTGCCGTCGCAGCCGAACTCCGTGATCATCCGCAGCAGGTAGCAGCGCAGGCACTCGTCGCGGCCCGGCGCTGTTAACCGCTCGGCGAGGTCGGCAATCTCGCGCTCGACTGCTCGTGACATCTCGTCGGCCATCATCGGCCTCCTTTTCTGACACCAGATGTGCCTAGCCGACTTTTATCGCGAGCCTCCGACAGTCCGGCGAGTCCGGGTGTCCGGCAGTCCTGCGATCCGGCGAGCCCGGCGAGTCTGGTGAGCCCGGCGAGCGCGGCGTGCCCGGCAAGCCCGGCGAGCCCGGCGAGCGCGGCGTGCCCGGCGAGCGCGGCGTGCCCGGCTCCCGGCTAACCTGGCCGGATCGTGCCGTTCTTCCGACGCCAGCGTGCCGGCCGCGGACTGCAGGACCCAGAACTCGGCCTTGCGCAGCGGATCTGCCAGTGGCGGCCGCGCGCCGAGCGCGCCGAAAGCCGCCTCGACCAGCGCGGGCATGTTCTCGCGGTGCGCGCAGATCAGCGTGGGCACTCCCGAGGCCGCCAGCCTCGCGGTCAGCCGGCCACCCTGCTCGGCGATGGACATTGGCATGCCGCTGACCGATCTCAGCCCGGCCCGGGCTCCGGCCCTCAGCAGGCCGGCGTCGGCGACTGGCTCAGCCGTGACCGTCAGCGCGGGCTCGACCTGGACCGGAACGCCCATCGCGGCCGCGTACGGCCGCACCGTCGCGACGCATCGCTCCGCCGCCGAGCTGATCACCTGGCACTTCCCGTAGCAGGCGAGCAAGCCAGCCACGATATTCGCTTCCGCCAGTCCGCGGGCATCGAGCGGCCGGACCAGGTCCGCTTCCGCGCCGTCGCCATTTGCCGCGCTGTCCTTCGCCCAGTCCGACTTGCGCCCGGCCGCGGCATGCCGCAGCAGCACAAAGGGCACCGTTATGACCGCGCCGGACCCGAACTCGTCGAGCACCGCCATGTCCCGTTCGTACGACAGCTTGTCCCGCGCCTGTGCGGCGGGCAGCCACTGGACTTCGTCCACCTCGTGGCTGGGGACGAAGCCGTCTGACCCGACGCATCGTGCCGCCCAGTAGCTGACCCGCTTGACGCCGCCGCCGCTCTGGTAGACCGACGGCGTCAGCCGGCGGCCGAGTACGATGCGCAGCCCGGTCTCCTCCATGACTTCGCGCACTGCGGTCATGAGCACGTGCTCGCCACGCTCGCTCTTGCCCTTCGGAAAGGACCAGTCGTCATACCGCGGCCGGTGCACGAGCACGACGTCCGGGCCCATCGGGCCGGGACGCCAGACCACCGCTCCCGCGGCCTGGACGAGAGCGCTTTCTCCGGTGTCAGCCATGACGGGCCGGAGGACTCCCCTGCAGCTGCCTCTTTCGCGCCTTGACATCGGCTTCTGCGGGCCGGTTCTGCCGGAACCTGATCAGATGCTCTTGCAGGTCGATCAGCGGCGTGCGCGTCTCGTCCAGGTGGTGCCTGGTCCAGCTGCCATCGGGGCCGAGCCACCAGGATGAGACGCTGGGATCCATGGCCAGGTCGATCAGGCTGCGCAGCTCCGCCTTGTGGGCGGGGTCGGTCACCCGGATGAGCAGCTCAACCCGGCGGTCGAGGTTCCGGTGCATCAGGTCGGCGCTGCCCATCCAGACTTCGTCGGAGCTGTCAGGTCCGCCCGCGCCGAACGCGTAGATCCTGGAATGCTCGAGGAAGCGGCCGACGATGCTGCGCACCGTGATTGTCTCGGACAGCCCCGGCACGCCGGGACGCAGCGAGCAGATGCCGCGAACCCACAGGTCGATCGGGACCCCGGCGATCGACGCCTGGTAAAGCGCGTCGATGATCGCCTCGTCGATGATCGCGTTGCACTTCATCTGGATCCGGGACGGCCTGCCGTCCCGCTGCAGCCGCACCTGCTCGTCGATCTGCTCGATCAGACCCGAGCGCAGCCCGGCCGGCGCCACGAGCAGCCGGTGATAATCAGCTCGCCGGCTATACCCCGTGAGGTGGTTGAACAGGTCGGTGATGTCCTCGCCGACTTGCGGGTCCGCGGTCAGCAGCCCGTAGTCCTCGTACAGCCGGGCGGTCTTCGGGTGGTAGTTACCCGTGCCAATATGGCAGAACCGGCGCAGCGACCCGTCCGCCTCCTCGCGGACCACCAGCACCATCTTGCAGTGGGTCTTGAGCCCGACGAAACCGTAAACGACGTGGCAGCCCGCTTCCTCCAGCTTGCGGGCCCACGCGATGTTGGCCTCCTCGTCCCCTCGGGCCTTGATCTCTACCACGACGACCACCTGCTTGCCCGCCTCGGCCGCATCGATGAGCGCGTCGACGATCTCCGAATCGCCGCTGGTGCGGTAGAGCGTGTGCTTGATCGCCAGCACTCGCGGATCGGCTGCTGCCGAGACCACCAGGCGCTGCACGCTCGCCGTGAACGAGTCGTAGGGCAGATGAACGAGCACGTCACGCTCCGAGAGCGTCCGGAAGACGCTCCTGTCCTGTGGCAGGGCGCCCTCGGCCGGCACGAACGCCGGGTACTTCAGCTGCCGCAGGTCCAGGTCGGCGATCGCGGACAGGCCGGACAGGTCGAGCGGGCCAGGCAGCCGGTAGACGGCCCGGTCGTCGACATCTAGCTCGGTGACCAGCTTCTCGAGCACCTCGGCCGAGATCGACTCCTCGACCTCGAGCCGAACGGCGGGCTCGAACCGGCGGCGCATCAGCTCCCGCTCGAGCGACTGAAGCAGGTTCTCGGTCACGTCCTCGTCAATTTCAAGATCACGGATCCTGGTCACCCGGAAGGCGTGGTGCTCGATCACCTCGAGGCCGGCGAAGAGCTCGTTCAGGTGCGCCGCGATCACGTCCTCGAGCGGGACGAACCTGCTCGGCGAGACGGTCAGGAATCGCGGCAGCAGCGGCGGCACCTTGACCCTGGCGAACAGCGTCAGGCCGGACCGCGGATCCGCGACCATCACGGCCAGGCTGAGCGAGAGCCCGGAAATGAACGGGAACGGGTGCGCGGGGTCGACAGCGAGCGGAGTGAGCACCGGGTAGATCCGCTCCTTGAACAGCTGCTGCAGCTTGGCCTGCTCGTCGGGCAGCAGTTCCTTCCAGCGCAGGATCTCGATGCCCGCGTCAGCCAATGCGGGCAGCAGCCGGTCACTGAAGCAGCGCGCGTGCCTGTCGGCCAGGTCACGTGCCATGTCCAGGGTGTGCTCGAGAATCTGGTCCGGCGCCTTGCCGCTCACGCTCTCGACCGGCAGGCCAGTAGCCATTCGCCGGATCCGGCCGGCGACCCGGACCATGAAGAACTCATCGAGCGCGCTGGCGAAGATGGACTCGAACCTGACGCGCTCGAGCAGCGGCACGTTCGGGTCCTCGGCGAGCTCGAGAACCCGCTGAGCAAACCGCAGCCAGCTCTCCTCCCGGTCCAGGTAGCGGTCACCCGGCAGATCAGGGAGCTCGCCAACCAGGCTGCGCCGGGCCTCGGGCTCGGTTACGTCCTGCCCGACGCCCGCGAGCGCGGCGACCGCCCGCTCCATACTGTCCCGGTCTGGCCCGTCGAGATGCCCGGCATCAAGGTCCACGGGTTCCAGACCGGCCGAGTCCAGTCCGGCTGGGTCAAGCTCGCGCGGGTCCACGCGGACAGCGCCCAGGTCCCCCCCGAGCCGGCCGGCCTGGTCCGGGCGAGCCGGGTCAGGCCCGCCGGGTCCCGGCGCCGCTTTTTCCCGCCCGGGCCGATCCGGCACCTGCGCCGCGCGCTGCCGGGCCCGCGCAGCAGCCCGCCGGTGACTCGCGGCCCGCTTCGCGGCCGCTGCCTTCTCCTGCTCGGCCCGCTCCTTCGCGGTCAGCTTGCTCGTCGCCGGCTTCTGCCCGGCGGCCGCGCCGCCAGTGGACGTACGCGCGTCTTTCCGGCCGCTGCCTGCTGGCGTGGCCCGCCCCGAATCCATGTTTCTATACTCCCCTAGCCGATACTGATCCAATACCCCGGCTTCGCGCCCATCATGAACGTCACCCGGATCGGAGCTTCACGTGCGCATCGGAGTGTCCCTGACCGAGACGCAGAGCCCGCAGGCGCTCAGCGTGCTCCGCGACCAGCTCAAGATGGCCGTCGACGACGGCTTCGCCTCGGCGTGGATGGCAAACATCTTCGGCCTCGACGCGCTGACCGCCCTGGCGGTGGCCGGCCACGGCATCGCCGGGATCGAGATCGGAACGGCGGTCGTGCCGACCTACCCGCGGCACCCCGCCGCGCTCGCCCAGCAGGCGCTCACCACCGCGCTGGCGCTCGACTCGCGGCTCGCGCTGGGCATCGGCCTGTCACACAAGATCGTCATCGAGGACATGTACGGCTACGGTTTCGACGCCCCGGCTGCGCACATGAGCGAGTACCTGTCGATTCTCCTGCCGCTGGTCAACGGCGAGCCCGTAGCGTTCGAGGGCACGACCCTGCGCGCTGGCATCAGCCTGTCGGTGCCGCGGACCGGCGAGGTCCCGGTCCTGCTCGCGGCGCTCGGGCCGCAGATGCTGAAGCTGGCCGGCCAGCGAACGGCCGGAACGATCTTGTGGATGACCGGCCCGGCGACCGTCAGGGACTACATCGTCCCGACGATCTGTGCGGCGGCGCAGGAGGCGGGCAAGCCGGATCCGCGCGTCGTCTGCCTGCTGCCGGTCTGCGTCACCGATGACCCCGACGGCGCTCGCGCCAGGGCCGCCAAGGTACTCGAGATATACGGCCTTCTGCCGTCCTACCGGGCCATGCTCGACCGCGAGGGCGCGCAGGGTCCAGCCGACGTCGCGATCGTTGGCGGCGAGGACGCGGTCGCCAGCCAGATCACCGCGCTCGCGGACTGCGGAGTCACCGACTTCGTGGCGGTCGAGTTCGCCACTGGCGACGAGCGCTCGCGGACGCGCGGGCTGCTCAGGAACCTGATCACCGGCTAGCCTGCGCCCCGTTGCGACGAACCTCCGCGGGCTGTCAGGCGGGCCGAGTACGCTGCCGGGCATGGTGGTGACCGATGCTCAGGTAGACAGCGTCAAGGAAGACATCCGCGTCATCGGCGATACGGTGTCCGACCTCGTGACTCGGGTCGCCGCTCACGACCGCCGTTTCGACCAGGTCGACCGCCGGCTCGACGGAATCGATGGCCGGCTCGACGGGATCGACGGCCGGCTGGACGGGATCGATGGCCGGCTGGACGGAATCGACGGCCGGCTCGGCGCCATGGACGGCACCCTGCAGGAAATCCTGGCGCTAGTTCGAGGAACTCAGTCCGGCAGCCGGACCTCCTGAGCGCCCGGGCTCAGCGCCTGGAGACGCGGATCGTGATCCGCGGCGCCTGGCGAGGTCGCAGCCAGCGCAGGATCGCGAGCAGCTTGTGCCGCGGCAGCGAGACGCACCCCGCGGTCGCCGAAGCGATCCCGACGTGCAGGAAGATCGCGCTGCCGAGGCCTGGAACGCGGGCCACGTTGTACCTGATCACGGCCGCGTAGTCGTAGGCAGGCTGGCGATCCATCGGCTCGGGGTTACGGCCGGGATTGTGGCGGCGCTTGTCGACCCACTCGTTGTAACGCGGGCTCGCCGGGTCATCGTCCCAGACGTCATAAGAACGGGCCCGACGGTAGGGAAATGCAACCCCTGGATTGGGCAGGACGCCGAAGAAGAAACCAACCTGGTAGCTGCCGGACGGGGTCCGGCCGTCTCCCTCGCGTTTGGCGCCCGACCGGGCGATCCCGTTGTATCCGACCCTGGCGCGCCACGGCCCGAAGACCCGCACCCAGCGGCCGGCAGACCGACGGTAGGCGACCAGGCTCGCGGAGGTGGCCCGGTGCGAGACAGCGGTCACGGTGATCAGCTGGCCGGACCGGGCTGGCGCAGGCGCTCCCGCGCGCTGCGAGCCGCCGGCCCAGGCAGGCGTGGCGACGGCAGGCATCCATGAGAGCGCCAGCGACCCGACAGCCGCCGTAGCAGCCGTCACTGCGAGCAAACGATGGCGCATCAGCATCTGTCATACCGTACCGGCCCGTCGTGCGATCCGCCGGGCAACGAAGGCCGCCGCGTAGATTCAGCAGGCCGCCCCACCGAGATTCAGCAGGCCGCCCCACCGAGATTCAGCAGGCCTCACAATAGCTCGGCGATCTGCCTTCCCACGGTGCGCACGGCAGCCGGATTTACCGGCTGGTAGGCCGCCGGCTGAACGATCTCGGCCGCGATGGCGGCGGCGATGACCTCCGGCGTTGCTGACGTGTAGTCCATCCGGCGCCCGGCGCCGTACCTGGCCAGTCGGTGCGGAACGTGGAACTGCTGCTCGAAGTGATGACCGAGCGGGAAATAGAGGAACGGGCGGCGCGCCGCGACGAGCTCCATCGTGGTGGCCAGCCCGCCCTGGACGACGGCCAGATCGCACCCGGCCAGATGCCGGTAAAGGTCATTGACGTAACCATGGATCTCGACTCCGTCGTACGCCGGGAGCGATCGCGGGTCGATCCGCGGCCCGGCCGCGACGACCATGCGCAGGCCGGG
>WNGK01016125.1_pt1 | contig 11251 bp, 14 predicted proteins | sample 5400601 | NCBI WGS metagenome assembly WNGK01 (sample SAMN13153376, study PRJNA577476) | soil metagenome | isolation source: 60 cm soil or saprolite under Garry oak tree replicate 1 | place: USA:California | collected 2016-06-15
CCCGGGAGCACGCCGGCATGCATGGCGACGCCCGACCACGTAATCCGCTGCATGTAGGGCATCGGCGCGTTGCTATAGATATTGGAGTGGTGAAATTTGTGTTTTTGAATGATGCTGAAGACGCCCATCGGCGTCGGATGGCCGCGCATGCCCGTGGAGATCGGTGTTTCCGCGAAGAATCCGTTGGCGTCGTAAATCTTCAGGCTTTGTTTGTCGATTGAGATCGCGATGATCAGCGGTCCCTGCGGCTTGGTCGATTCCTTCTCCGGCGCCTCGATCTTTTTTGCCTGATATCGGCGCACTCTTGGCCGCCGCTGCGGAAAGGTCGGCGCAGGCTGATAATAATAACCGGAATCATAACCCGACCAATAATAGACGGCAGCGTCGGCCTCGGAGGCGGCGCCGATCGCGCCCGCCAGCGTAAAAAGGGCAATTCGCCAAAGCCGTCCGGTCCCAATCTCATGCCCACCTACGCGTACCATCTTCGAATCCTCAATCATTTGCTATCAGTGTTGCAGACGAGATACGCGTTCACCAGCGTAGCGCTTCTCGTTCCTGTATCTACCGTTGCAGACGAGATACGCGTTCACCAGCGTAACGGTTCCAATTCCTTTGATTTCGGTCCCCAGCGTAGCAAAAAAGCCTCACACTAAGTTAAACGGCGGCCCGCGGCCGTTACCGCCAGCCTTCCTGCGCGGCTTCCCCGCACTTACATCGTTTGCAGCCTCACCGACGGAGAAATCCATGACATGCAAAGTCCTACGCCGGCGTAACACGAGCTCGAGACTCTGGATGTTGCTGGCGCTTGCGTCGATACTGTGGCCGGGGTCGCCGGCGCTCGCCGTCGATGAGCCGGACCTGATCTTCCGTCGCTCGACCGTGTTCAAGTGGGTAAGTCCGAACGACAAGCTTGCGACCTATGGCGTCGACGATCCGGAGGTCGAGGGCGTCGCCTGCCATTTCACGGTGCCGGAGAAGGGCGGCTTCAAGGGCTGGCTCGGACTTGCCGAGCAGGTCTCGGATATTTCGTTGGCATGCCGCCAGATCGGCCCGATCCATTTCAAAGGCAAGATGGAGCAGGGCGACGATATGTTCCGGCAGCGCCGCTCGCTGTTCTTCAAGAAAATGCAGATCGTTCGCGGCTGCGACGCCAAGCGCAACGTGCTGGTCTATATGGTCTATTCCGACAAGTTGATCGAAGGCTCGCCGAAGAATTCGACGTCGTCGGTGCCGATCATGCCTTGGGGCTCCGGCGATACCACGGTTCAGAAATGCGGTGAGTTCATTCAGTGATCTGAACCGGGGATCCCTGAACTACTGCTTTGTCGGGACCGGCTGCGGCCGGACCCATGGCTCGGGCCGAACGTTGGGATCGCGGCAGCCGACCAGGTGCACGAGTTTTTGCGGCACCGATTCGTTGCCGCGGCCACTGTCACCGCGCTGCAGCGGCATGGCGCCACAAATGCTTATTGTGCCTGTTTGCAAGGGTTTATCGATCCGCCGCTCGGAAGAGCCGTCACTCTGAGCTAAAAGCTCAGCGATCGGCTGACTGGGATTGCGGGACGGAGTTTGATTGCCAACATCGATGATGCCATTGCCCACGACTGCCATCCTTGGTTGGAGGTGCGTCAAAACGAGCGACTGCCAGAAAGGTTGCACGCGATTCGAATCGGCCAGCCTTTGCCGGGGTGGGCCAATGAACGACAGCGGCTGGGCCAATGAACGACAGGACTCGCCTGCGCGGCTCTCGCTTTTGGCCCTGATCCATGGTTCGGGATAAGCGCTGCTTCGCTGGCTTCATATGGCTCAAATCATTGAACTTTTCCCTGAGATGGTTTCGTCGGGCCCAAGCGACGAAACAAATCTCCTGCCCGACGAAACCATTTCCCGCTTTGGCGCAGACATCCGGAAACAGCGGATGGTTATCAAGCCGACAACGCGACGGCGGGCAACGCCGTCACCCAAACCGGAGACAGTCAAATGCGGACCCTCAGCTTCATACTGGCCTTCGCCTTCGTGCTGGCGCCCTCGGTGGCCGGTTTGTCGGACAACAGCCTGCCGGGCATCGGCACCTTCGCCTATAGCGGCTCTCCGGTCGCCGCATCAACGCCTCAGGCTCTCGTCGTTGCGACCAATTAATTCGCAACTTGAACCCAAGAAACTTGCCGGTAAGGCCATCATGTTTTTTCGTATTTCTGCCGCAGCGATTGTCGCATGCTTCCTTATCTGTTGTTCAGCGCAGGCCCAAGCCCAGCAGATTCAAGTCCAGCCGATTCAATTCCGGTCGCTGAGCAAACTGCCGGATCCGCGCGGCGAGTTCGTGCGCCTGTGCGCCCCCCATATGATCGGACGTTGGGCGCATCCCGAATCCGTTTGCAGCTGCCTGCATGACCATGCGGCGGCAGCGGTTGAAGATACCGAGCTTAGTGAAGCGCTACTGCGCGGCATCAGCGAGACCGGCGTGCCGACCATCGAGACCGATTGGGTGCGGCCGTCGAAACAATCCCAGATCGGCGCAACCTTTACCAAGATCGCCAAGCCGACGCTGCAATGCATGTTCGAGCCGTCGAATTAAGTCTCACCCTCTTTTTTTAATGATATGCCGGCTGCCGCGACGCGCGCTGGCTTTTTTGTGCCTGTTTGCCACTGGCGCGCCGATGCCATCGCCACTATCGTTCGGATCAAAAGCAACAAATCCGGGGGGAAGCCATGACGGCAGTTCGCAGAGACGACCGCCTCAAGGGCAAGGTCGCCGTCGTCACCGGCGCGGGTTCGCGTGCCGAAGGTATCGGCAACGGCCGCGCCACCGCGATAATTCTGGCGCGGCACGGCGCGCAGGTGACGCTGGTCGATACTGTTGCGCAATGGGCGGATGAGACCAAGCGGCTAATCGACGCCGAAGGCGGTGTTTCGCAGATTCTCGAGGGTGATGTCAGCGCTCCCGCATCGTGTCAAGCCATAGTCGCGCGCACTATGGAAGCCTGGGGCAGGCTCGACATTCTCGTCAACAATGTCGGCATCACCGGGCCGCGCGGCAACGCCGTCGAGGTCGATGTCGAGGCATGGGACAGTGCAATGCGCGTGAACGTCGCCTCCATGATGCTGATGGCGAAATACGCGATTCCCGAGATGATCAGGAGCGGCGGCGGCTCGATTATCAACCTCAGCTCGGTCGCGGGCTTGTCGGGCGGCCATCCGAGCCTGCTCTATCCGACATCGAAGGGCGCCATCGTGAGCTTGACGCGCGCCATGGCCGCGCATCACGGCCGCGACGGCATCCGCGTCAACTGCATCGCGCCGGGCACGGTCTACACGCCGATGGTGGCATCGCGCGGCATGACGCCGGAGATGCGCAAGGCCCGCAGCGAAGGCACGCTGCTCGGCACCGAGGGCACCGGCTGGGATATCGGCTACGGCGCGTTGTTTCTGGCCAGCGACGAATCGCGCTGGATCACCGGCATCACGCTGCCGATCGATGGCGGCGCCACTGCGGGCAGCAACGGATCGCCGGTGCCGCCAAGCGAACCGGCGAAAGCCTAATCTCGCTTGCCGCCAACTATATCTATTTTTTCTTGGCTCCCAGACGCGGAATGCATTTTCGCACCGGCAGGATTCCCGTGGCCGTCATCCTGGCGCCGGAAACTTCCTTGATCTGGCCGGCGGGGCACGACCCGTCATCGACAAGGATGCGCTGACCGAGCCGCAAATCGACAATGTCCTGCTCGCGCGACACCTGCTCAGCCATCGCTGATGTTGCGAGCGCGGCCAGCGCAAAACCGCTCAGCAGGATCGAAGAAGCCGTCATGACCTTCGAAGCGGCCTGTCTCACTTGTTCTGGATCTTCAGCCCGTTCGGGCCGACATTGATCTGCAGGCCTTCCGGTTGCTTCTTGACCTGGTAGAGATTGTAGCCGAGCACGGCCACCGCGACGATCAGCGCGCCGATGATGAGATGCAGAATGTTGCGATTGCCGGGCATCTGTGTCTCCATGGGACGCAAAGTCTGGGCGCGGAGTGTATTGGCGCGCGCGCGATTCTGAAAGCGACAACGGAAAACCAACGCAATGAACGCCATCGAAACCAGACAAAGAATCCTCGACGCCGTCGATGCCAATTTCGACGCGCAGCTTGCGACCACGAGGGATTTTGTCGCGATTCCCTCGACCCGCGGCGCGGAAGGGCCGTGCCAGGACATGATCGGCGATCTGCTGCGGCAGCGCGGCTATGAGGTCGACGACTGGCATATCGATGTCAATGAACTGAAGAATCTGCGCGGCTTCGGCCCGATCGAGCATGATTTTTCCAAGGCGCGCACGGTGGTCGGCACCTGCCGTCCCCGGCGCAATGCCGGAAAGTCGCTGATCCTGCAGGGCCATTGCGACGTGGTGCCGGCCGGGCCGCTGGATATGTGGGAGACGCCTCCGTTTTCCCCTGTCGTGAAGGACGGCAAGATGTATGGCCGCGGCGCTTGCGACATGAAGTCCGGGACCATCGGTGCGCTCTATGCGCTCGATGCGATCACGGCAGCCGGCCTCAAGCCGACCGCGCGGATTCACTTTCAATCCGTGATCGAGGAGGAGAGCACCGGGGTCGGCGCGCTATCAACCCTGCAGCGCGGCTATCGCGCCGACTGCTGCTTCATTCCCGAGCCGACATCCGGCAAGATGGTGCGCTCGCAGGTTGGCGTGATCTGGTTTCGCCTCAAGGTGCGCGGCCATCCGGTGCATGTATTCGAGGCCGGCTCCGGCTCCAACGCGATCACGGCGGCTTACCATCTGATCCAGGCGCTGGAAAAGCTCGAGGCAGAGTGGAACGAGCGCGCCAAGAGCGATCGCCATTTCAAGGCGCTCGCGCATCCAATCAATTTCAATCCGGGCATCATCAAGGGCGGCGACTGGGCCTCCAGCGTGCCGGCGTGGTGTGACGTCGATTGCCGGATCGCGATATTGCCGGGCTGGTCGGTCGCCGATTGCCAGAATGAAATTCTGGCCTGCATTTCGGCTGCGGCGCGCGACCATCGCTTCCTCTCCAACAATCCGCCCGGCGTGGAATGGTCCGGGTTCCTGTCGGAAGGCTATGAGCTGAAGGATTCGGCGGAGGCCGAAGCCGCGTTTGGCAAGGCCTACAGTGCGGTCTATGGCGGCGCGGTGGCGGATCTCGTCTTCACCGCGCTCACCGACACGCGGTTTTATGGCCTGAACTACAACATTCCGAGCTTGTGTTTTGGAGCCAGCGGAGCGGCCATGCACGGCTTCAACGAATATGTCGATCTCGACTCCTTAAGGAAATCGACCAAGGCCACCGCGCTGTTCATCGCGGAATGGTGCGGGGTGGAGGCGGTGGAGACACAAGCACTGACGTCGTCCTGAGGAGCCGCGCAATGCGCGGCGTCTCGAAGGATGGGCCGCAATAACAAATCATCCTTCGAGGCTCGCAAGCGCTCGCACCTCAGGATGACGGTAACGGCTCGGGCCACAATGCTTTCACAATCGCATCCAACCCATCAGTCAATGCAGCGGGGCCGGGCTGCAAAATCAAGGCGGACTTGATCTCGACGATGCGGTCGTTGCGAACTGCCGGAATCTCGTTCCAGCCCGAACGCTTTCTGATTTTGTCCGGAACGACTTTCTTGCCGCACCACGACGCCAGGATCACATCCGGCGCCGCGGCGCGCACGGCATCAGGCGAGATGATCCGGTCTTTCGCGGCCTTTTGAAAGCGCAGCTTGGGCAGCACGTCTTCGCCGCCGGCGACCTCGATCAACTCGGAGACCCAGCCGATGCCGCTGATCAGGGGATCGTCCCATTCCTCGAAATAGACTCTTGGCTTTGCCGTGGGCCGGTCAGTCGACGCAATGCTGCCGAGACGCTGCTCGTAGCGGGCTGCGAGTTGATCGGCGCGCTCGGCCGCATCGACCAGCGCGCCTAGCGTGCGGATCATCGCCAAAATGCCCGCGATGTCGCGCTGGTTGAAGACGTGGATGTCGACGCCGGCGCGGACCAGGTCGGCGACGATGTCAGCCTGCAAATCCGAGAAAGCGAGAACGAGGTCCGGCTCGAGCTTCAGGATCTTCGGAATGTCGGCGGAGATGAATGCCGATATCCGCGGCTTCTCGCGCCGAACCTGCGGCGGCCGCACCGCATAGCCGGAAACGCCGACGATGCGATCCTGTTCGCCCAGCAGATACAGCGTCTCGACGGTTTCTTCAGTGAGACATACGATGCGGTGGGGCGGAAATTGGCGCATGCCGGATGATATGGCGAATAATGGTCCGGTTGTCACCTGACCATTACCAGCGACGTCATTGCCGGGCTTGACCCGGCAATCCATCATTTAGGAAAAATGCTCTCTGGCAGTTTGATGGATGCGCGGACCATAATCTGCCTATGACGTCGAGAGAAAACCGGAGGAATGCTGATCATGACGCCGCTTGAAAAAGTCCATTCGATGAAAATGCCTTTTGCGGAGCTGAAGGGCGTGACATTCACCGAAGCCGAAAAGGATCGCGTGGTGGCGCGGATGCTGGTACGGCCGGAGCTCTGCACCCTCGGCCATACGCTTCATGGCGGCGCGATCATGGCGCTTGCGGATTCGGTCGGGGCGGCGGCGACGGTGATCAATTTGCCTGAGGATGCGAAGGGCACCACCACGATCGAAAGCAAAACCAATTTCATCGGCGGCGCGAAAGAGGGCATGACCGTGATCGCAACCGCGACGCCGGTGCATCGGGGACGGCGCACCCAGGTCTGGCAGACGCGACTGGAGACGGAGGACGGCCGCCTTGTTGCAATCGTCACGCAGACGCAGATGGTGTTGTAGGAGAGCGGATGACGCGCGATCGCACCCTATGCAGCGTTTACCGTCTGCACGGCGTTCAACATTCCGGTTTGCGGATGACAGTCCAAATATTCGAAAAACTGTTCGTCGGCCCGCGCGACAGTAACCTCGTGATAGAGCCGCAGCTTCGCGGCCGGCCCTAATGTCGACAGATATCTCATGGCGGCGCCGAAGATTCTGACATGGGTCGGGTGCGATTCAGCCCATCGCTCAAGTGCCGCCAGGCTTTTCCACCAGCTCATGCCATAGGATTTTTCGGTCGGCGTGCCGTCGGGCGCAACGACCGTCATATAGCGGTTGGCGTAGCAGCCGATCGAGCGACCGTTGTCGCGCAGAAAGTCCATGCCTTCCCTTAAGATCGGCTCCACCTCCTCGAGGTACATCTTGCGCTCGGATGCTTCGGTGTCGCCCCAATCCTGACCCGACCGGATCAGGCACACATTGTCGTGCGGGACGACCCGAATGCGAGAGCCGTCACGAATGGCGCGGGCTGCGCCGGCCGGCGCCATCTCGCTGGTCTGGGACAGCGGAATGCGATCGCGCATGCCACCCCAATAGGCGTGTTCCTGCACCTCGCCGCTCATGCTGTCGGCGAGAACCGCGATGCCTTCGGGCCGCCCCAAGGACGAGAACAGGGTTTCATAGCCCTCCACGGAAGGATAAAGCGCCTCGATGAACGTGCCGAATCCATCGGTGGTTCGCCGGTCGCCGGTCCAGCCATCGCGTGCCGCCGGGAACCAGTCGTCGAATTTTGCGCGATCGTCCCAATAGGCAACCGTCACGACGTTGGTAAAACCGGCTTCGTCGATATGCCGCGCCCGGTCCCAGTGCGTTGGGCCGCCATTCTGCCCGAAACAGGAAACGATCCACGCCATCGCCTGCTCCGCGGCTTTTGACGGCGCACCACGGGTCTGGACGCCGAAATAGGCCATCACCACCCGCTGCACGCCCGGCTTGTGGCGCGCCACGAAGGATGGATAGGGCGGCGCATAGTCGTCGGGGATACCTGATTGCATGGCCAGCCCCTGTTGAGGTTGAATCGTCAGGCCTGAAGCCTGATTTCGCTCATGACTTCGGCATCGATCGGCAGCGTAAAATGCTCGACGCGATTGGCGCGGGAAGTGTTGAGCAGCAGCCGGGTGACGTCCGGCCTGGAATAGTGTCCTGCGGGATCGGCGGCGTTCTTCGCCACGCCGATCATGCCGAGATCGATATCGGCATACAGAATGCCCTCCTGATCGGGTGGAAGTTTCTCGGCAAGCGAACTCCCATCTGGCCCGTAGACTACTGCGTGGCCGCCGCCGGCGTGCAGGAAGGCGTGTTTTTCGGGCGAGTCGCAGAGCTCGTCGATCATGGCCTGCGAGACCACCGCGCACGGGCCGAGGAAGAAACACGAGCCCTCGACAGCGTAAATCTTGCTCGCAGCGTTGTTGACCTCCCAGCCAAGCGCATGCGCGAAGGGGTCGTACAGTGAGAAGCTCGGCCAGGCGCCGACGTGAACCTGCTCGTTCTGGGCGTACATCGCGTATTTCGACAGCGGTTGCAGATGCTCCCAGCAGCACAAGGCGCCGAGCCGTCCCACATCAGCGCGATCATGGACGGCGAGGTCGCTGCCGTCGCCCTCGCCGAACACGGTGCGTTCGGCATGCGTCGGCCTCAGCTTGCGGCGCTTCGCGATGGTCTCGCCGTCGGCCCCGATCAGCCATTGCCCCATATAGAGGCTGCCGCCGTTCCGTTCGGACACGCCGATCACCGCGGTCAGTTTGGTGCGCTTCACGGCCTTGCGAATTTTTTCGGCCTGTGGGCTATCGTACGACAGCGAGTTATCGAAATAGCGCTGCACGAAGCCGCGCCCGATCGCCCAGGCGGGAGCGCCAAGCCAGATCTGCCACGGATATCCGGGGATGAAGGTCTCGGGAAACGCGATCAGTTTCGCGCCCTGCGCGGCAGCCTGTTCGATCAGGGCAATCGTTTTGTCCACGGTTGCGTCGAGATCGAGCCAAACCGGCGCCGCCTGGACCACCGCAACCTTGTATTTCTGATGAACCAGACCCATCGGCGTCATCCTTTCGCGTGAAAGACGGACAATTATCCGTCCGAAGCTTACAGCGATGCCGGGCCGCGCCGCTTGTCCGTGGCGGCACGAAAACTTGTCTTAATTGGCGAATGGGCGGGCCAAGGCTGCCGGTGTGGCCGCGCCAATACGCAAGGTGGCGTGGTCCGACGACAGGAAGGGAGGCCGATCCGAAAACTGTTTATTGCGCCGCGTGCTCGCGCCATTCGCGCGGGGAGACGCCGAACCTTTGCTTGAAGATTCGGCTGAAGTGGGCGAGGTCGTTGAAGCCCCATGCGAATGCGATATCGCCGACATGCCGAGCCACCTGGGCGGGGTCTGACAGATCGCGCTTGCATCGCTCAAGACGTTGCGCCTGGACGTAGCTGCGGAACGAGGTCTGTTCGGCGGCCATCAAATCGCTGGCATAGCGCGGCGAGATTCCAATGGCCGCTGCTGCGCGCGACATCGACAGTTCGGGGTCGCGCAGATGTGTCAGGATGTAGTTCTTGAGACGGTAGAGCAGGGCGGATCTGTGAAATGACTGGTCCGCCGAACGCTCGCGCATCCTCTCGGCGAAGGCCATCGCGACAAGATCCAGCCCTTGGTCCAGCAGGCGGACTGCGGTGGGGGCATCGACATGGTCGATAGTCTTGCTCATGCCGAGCAGGAACTCATAGGCCAGTCGTTCGAGCGGACGATCGCCGGAGAAGGTGGTTGCGGTTAACGTGTCGAATGAGCCGATGCGCTGTTGCAGAAGCTTCCTGGGCATCTGAAAAATCGTCTGCGAAAAGCTGTCGTCGAAGCGCAGCTCGTAGGGGCGGGTGGTGTCGTAAATGACGAACTGACCCGCAGATACGACAGCTTCGCGACCGTCCTGAAACACGCCGTTCACGCCGCTGGTTCCCAAGGTGACCAGCACGAAATCTTCACTGGCGCGCGCGATCCGGGAAGGCGTACGGAGCACCCGCTGGGCGCAGGAATCGACTCGCGTACACGTCGCAAGCCCGATCGTCGACTGCGAAACCGAACCCCAAAACCCGTCGTGCATATCCGACTGGCAATCGAGCCCGACAAAGGTATCGCAAACGATATCTTGCCAGACTGCAAGTCGTCGATCCGGAACTGAAGAACTTGTGTCGAGCACAATAGCCACGATGGACCTCCAAGAATTCGTCCGACAGTGGGCCAAAGGCCTAGTTCAATTCCAATCCTAGCAAGTAGCTTGCCGACCGCTTCAAAGGTCAAGGGATTCTTAACAACGGCAAACTTGTGGCGCGTTCATGTTGTCGAATTATTGCCGTTATTTGAGGCGGAAAACGGCCTTGAATCTCATGCTGCGATGCACAATATTTGGAGTCTAGGGATTCGACGCCTCCTCGCGGGCCATCTGAGAGGAGTTATGACGTGACCTACCAAGATTTCCCCCATTCGACGCGTGCCAAGGGCAACCTTCGGATCCTGCGTCAGCAGGAGGAATTACCGCTGCTGCGCGATCATCTTTTGCGGCTCGATCCAGAGAGCCGTCATGACCGCTTCAACGGCTTCATGGATGACGACTTCATCGAACGCTATGCCGCCAAATGCGCTGACGATGGCACTGTGATCATCGCCTATATCGAGGACGGCGTCGTGCGCGGCGCGGCGGAGCTGCATCCGCCGGATCAATCCCCTGACGCGCTGCCGGAGATCGCTTTCAGCGTTGAGGCAGGCGTGCGACGGCAGGGCGTCGGCAGCATCCTATTCAAAAAACTGATCGCGGAAGCCCGATCGAAACGCTACCGCTCCTTGCGGATCACGACCGGCGCGCAGAACCACGCGATGCGGGCGCTTGCCAACAAGTTCGGCGCGCATCTGACCTTCCGCCGCGGCGAATCCACCGGCAGCATCGATTTAACGCAGCAACCGCTGCCGCCGTTTGCAGGGCTTGCGATCGCGACACCGATCGATGCGGCACGCGCAATGATCAATCTCAACCGCGCATACTGGCGGCTGTATTTGAAAATGTATGGATTGGGCCGGACCGCACAGCGCCACGCAGAGGGCGCGGCGAGGCACGCCTAAGTGCCGGTGCGCTTGTCGTTGCCGAATCTCCTGACCACGCGGCGCTCGACCACAACCGAGCGCTGCGCGCCTTGCTCGCCCGCGATCACCCGGGTCGAAGAGCGCACGGAGAGGCGCCCGGCCTTCTTCACTTCGGCCTGCACCGATTCGATCGGCAGTCCCATCAGCGAAGCGGCGATTTCAGCCTGCGCTTCCTGATCGTCGGTGATGCCGATCGCAGCGAAGATAGCTTCATCCAGCGTCGGCGGATCGCGACGGACGCGCCGCCGTCCATATTTCGTATTCCAGTCTTCGCTCA
>WNGK01007721.1_pt1 | contig 11250 bp, 8 predicted proteins | sample 5400601 | NCBI WGS metagenome assembly WNGK01 (sample SAMN13153376, study PRJNA577476) | soil metagenome | isolation source: 60 cm soil or saprolite under Garry oak tree replicate 1 | place: USA:California | collected 2016-06-15
TCAGTGCTCGCAGGAAGAGATGAATATTTTCCTTTACTTGCAAAGGTTGGTCTGAGGTGTGGACGATGATGAGATCAGAAGGAAGGATGCGACGGAGTTGCGCCATTTTCTCGTCGATCGACGCGCCGAACTTGGCGATTTGATTTTCATCGCGCATATAGATCGCGATGGTGACGGCCCTGCTGCGGCTCCAGGTTCCGTCGGCACCCTGCCACGTGTAGTAATTCAGATAATTCGCGGGGCTCTGGTAGCCACGGCTTATATCGACGAGATCGCGCAAGTAAACAGGAGCGCCAGCGGCCGTTGTCGTCACAACGATGTCTCCGATCGCCTTGGCACTCTGGAATTGCCCTGAGGGATTGAGGATGATCTGCCGCTGCCCCGTCTCGAAGACGCCGCCCGGAGCGATGATATTGTGAGCCTGAATCAGCTTGCCGAGATCAGCAGGCTGGAGCCCGTATGCGGCGAGCCGATCTTCGGAGAATTCGAGATAGATTGTCTGCGGCAGGACGCCTCGACGCTCCACTTTCGATGTCTCAGGAGCACCCTGCAAGGTGCGGGCGATGAGATCGGAGAAGTCATCCAACTCGGCATAGCTGTATTTGTTGCCCGCAACCGCCGATAGCTTTTCGCGTGTCTCCGCCGGGTCGCGAACAACAATAAGACCCCAGGCATCTGGATGGAGATCCGATCGCTGTAACCGGCTGGCGAAGAATTGTTGGACAAACGCCCGGATCGAGGCGTCGTCCTTAACGCTGGTTCCATCGACACCGATGAAACCGGCGCCCTGAATCTGCGTGGCATTACTCAAGACTCCCTTTTCAGTCGCCAGTTTCTGGAAGAGTGAGGCTCCAGCGGCAATGGCTCTTGACGAAACCGAAGTTGGAAAGGGATAGATGAAGGTAACTGGTTTCTCGGCCACCTTGGTCTTCTTTGTTGCACGCGCCGAGCGGATCGCGGCCTGAATGGACTGGGAGCGCAGGTCGATCTCTACTGAGTCTGCCTTGGGGCTCGCGACGGTCAACATTAACGCGGCCGTGTCCCCAAAATCGCTTTGGAAAGTGATCGGACCGGCGCCTTGGGGAAGCTGACTATTCAATGCGTTGAGCTTCAGATTGATGTCGCTGAATTGACGCTTCAGATCGTCTACGTTTTCCGCTAACTGGATGTACACATAGGAGTATCCAGGCAGCGAGATCGCTCTGACGCCATAGTCCGCAGGGGTTCCGGGGTGGATCCATTTGTTTTGCGAGACGGTGTCTTCAATCGGCTTGGTGATCAGTTGCTCGACCTGTTGGGCAGTCGCGCCAGGCCATGAACAACTGGCGACGGCGACTCGGACCGGAATATTTGGATCTTTGCGTTGGGGCATGGACTTGTATCCGAACCAACCCCAGATAAGCACGCCCAGGAGTAACACCCATGAAACCTGCGGGTGCTCAACGAAGAATCTCGGAACATTTCTCGTCTGCTCAATTCGTTCCTGATCACTTTTATGTGCCATGGTTTCTCAGTCTGACTACGGAATCACTGAAAGCGAATCATCTTCTTTCAAAAGCTGCGCACCGATCACGACGACCTTTTCTCCGACCTGAACTCCCGTCAATGAGACCGAACTGCCATGGGTTGCGCCAACTGCGACCCGGCGAAGGTGTGCCTTCCACTGGCCGGACTCCTGCTCGGGAACGACTACTGCAAACTGCCCCGATTCCCCCGGGTAAGGGACAATGGCGCTCAAGGGGACCGAAGGCTGCGAAGCCTCGCGTTTTCCACCGAGTTCAACAGAAGCAATCATCCCCGGCTTGAGTCTGTTCTTGCCGTTCGAGATCGTAACTTCGATCGTGAATACACGATTCCGTAGATCGGCACCGGGAGAGATGCTGGTCACGCGCCCGGAATACTTTGCGAGGTCATTCTGCACTTGAAGCGCAAGTGGCTGGCCAGCATGGACAAGATTGATAGCGTCTTCGGGCACGCCAAACGTCGCCTTTACAGCGCTGATATCGGCAATAGTGAAGGCGGCCGCCGATGACGATGCCAAGGTTCCAACATCGATATTTCTTGCGAGGATGTATCCAGTGAACGGAGCCTTCAGGTCGGAGTCGCCTAACGAGAGCTGCGCCTGCCCTTCTGCAGCTTTTGCTCGGTTCACTGCCGCGAGGCTTTCATCAAAGCGCGCTTGCGCCTGATCGTAGTCGGGCTTCGTCAAGCTTTGGGTCGCGTAAAGTGCTTTGGCCCGATTGAAATCCTGTTCGGCCTGAGTTTGTTGTGCAATTGCTGCATCGACCTGGGCTTCGGATTCGTCCACCGCATTCTTGAGGTCCTGTGACCGAATCTGTGCCAGTACGGTTCCTGTTGTGACGTAGTCTCCTGTCCCAATATCGCGCATGCGGCCTTCGCCTGACCGGATCTGCTTGATTTGCGTGATGTAGCCGGCTGTCCGGAAGGCAAGATCTACCTGAGCGTACGGAATAAGGGAGGCGGAGTATTTGAGACCCTCGGTTGATTGGTCGAGAGTCACCTCGGCCAATCGGACTGCGATGGGAGGCTTTGCGGGCAATGCTGACTCGTGGTGACAGCCCGAGACGATGGTTGCCATGAAAGGAATCGCTAAAGCCGCGGTCGCAACTCGGCGCAATCGCATCAGTGCATTGGTTGGTATCACGGCGTTACTCCTCCCCCAAAGCCTTTTCAAAGTCAGCTCGAGTCGTCCAAAACGCAAGCAAAGCCTGCCTATATTGGTCCTCGGTGGTTGCGAGCAACGCCTGCTCCTGCAGCAGGTCGCTAAGCAGAATCGCCTTTTGTGCGTATGTGTCAGTCTGGTTGCGAAGTTTCTCTTGTTCGGCATCCCGGACGCTTTCGGCCACGGCGAGCTGCGCTCTTGCTTCACGCAACTTTCGGAACTGCGAATCTACGTCCAAGAGAACCTGATCGCGCGCATCTCCCGTCGTGAGCGACGCTTGGTGTTCGGCCAAGACCTTCCCGGCGATATTGTGGCGCTTCTGATTCCAGTCCCAAGGCTGCCAAGTCAGGAGAGCTCCTATGCCGCCGATATTTTGTGGAAGGAAATCGATGCCAGCCGGGGTCAGATAGTTGGCCTGAATCGAGATGTCGGGCAGATATCTAGTTCTCTCAATCTTGGTCTCCAGGTTCGCCTGTTTCTCCCTGATAGAGGCAATCTTGATCTCGGGGCGCTGCGCAAGTGCGAGCTTTCGAGCGGCCTGCAAATCCATCTCTTCCGGCAGTGCAGTAGGAACTCCCTCGACAGAAAAGTCGACGAGAAGATCTCGGCCAAGCAGCCGGTTCAGAGCCTCTTTTCGGTCAGCGAGAGTGTCTTCGGTGACAAGGAGTTGGTACTTGGCCTTTGCTTTCTCGGCTTTGACGCGAAGACTGTCCGCCTTCAGAGCGGCTTTCTCCTGCAATCGGCGCTCCGTCAGTTGATCGAGTTCTTCAAGCGAATGGATCGTCGCGCGCTGGGATTCGGCCTGGCTTTGAGACTGGAGTAGAGAGTAGTAGGCACCACGCACTTCGTTCACAAGTTGCTGGTCTGTCTGCACGTACGTTTGGCGGCTCAGATCTTCGTTCAATCGTTGCTCCGCAACGGAAAAACGGATTCGCGGGATCTGAGTTATCGGTTGGGTCAATGTCATGGACGCTACGGCAACTGGACGGGCAGGAGTGTGCAGGTCCATGTCTTTGTTTGGTATCGGGCCCGTCGATGGATACGTGCCCAATTGACCCGCCTTGATGGTGAAATCCAGTGGTTGTAGAAGCTGTGTGCCGAGTAGATACGTGTCGAAGCGGGGATATAGCGCGGTTTTGGTCTCTGCGGTGGCCTCGCGCTGTCGGTCGATGTCGAGTTTGGCCCGCTCTGTCGCGCGATTGTTCGCTCGCGCTAATTCGACCGCTCGATCCAGCGTGAGCACGTCTCCCGAGCCTCGCTCTTGTCCCAGCGCCGCGATTGTGAAAGTCAACCCAGCGATGGCCACGAAGAGACCACTAGGTATCAGGCGCCTGAAAAACATCGAGGCCGCTCCACAGTTCGTTGTTGAATCGCTCGGGTGGTCGTGAAAAACGCGCGTCTTGATAGACCCGCACGGTCAGGCGAACTCCGCCCTAGCCGCCGGGACGGGGAATGTTCCTGGGATTGGGAGGTGCAAGTGCCTTGCCAGAAGACCGAACGTACTGCAAATCAATCGAAGTTGTTGGCAGGGGGATGTTTAGGTCAGCGGAATTACTTGGGAGCACAGGCCGGGCCGGGCGATTGGGAGCCAGAGATTTGGCGCGTGTGCCAAACCTCCGTCACTGCGGAGGGCGGGAGATTCCCAACTTTTGGATCTTGTAAGCAAGTGACGTCCTCTTGAGGCCCAGCCGGGCTGCCGCTCCTCGATTACCTCCGACGACCCAATTGCTTTCACGCAGTGCTCTCACGATTTGCTCTCGCTCTGCTTGCTCCAGTGCATTACCGCGGCTAACGGCACCGTCGTCTAAGCTCGTCATGATTTCACCCAACGGCACACGCAGCGAAGAACCGGTGGATAGCAATACGGCTCTTTCCATGAGGTTCTGCAATTCCCGAATATTGCCTGGCCATTTATAGCGAGTGAGCGCATCCATGGTTTCTGTCGGGATGTTCTCGATTTTTCTTCCCATGCGACGAGCGTACTTGTTGGCAAAGTGGCGAACGAGTAGTGGAATGTCTTCACGACGGTCGCGAAGCGCTGGAACAACGATGGGAAACACATTCAACCGATAGTAGAGATCGCTGCGAAACTTCTTTTCCGAGACCATTTGGGTAAGGCTGGCATGCGTGGCCGCCAGCACCCGCACATCGACTCGCTGGGTGCGGTTACTGCCCACTCGCTCAAACTCCTGCTCCTGAAGCACCCGAAGGAGCTTGGGTTGCAATTCGAGAGGAATATCGCCAACCTCATCCAGAAACAACGTTCCCTTGTTCGCCAGTTCGAATCTTCCAATCTTCTGCGCAATAGCGCCGGTGAACGAACCTTTCTCGTGGCCAAACAGGTCGCTTTCGAGAAGACCCGAAGGAATGGCTGCGCAGTTCACTTTTACGAAGGGTCCCCCTTTGCGTGGGCTCAGGTTGTGAATTGCGCGGGCGATCAGTTCTTTGCCAGTGCCCGTCTCGCCCTCAATGAGAACCGTTGAGTCGGCCGGGGCAACGATGTGAAGGTTTTCGAGCACGGCTTGCAACGCCGGTGAGGAGCCCACAATCTCCTCAAACATGAACACTTGATCAATCTGTTCCCTCAGTACGAGGTTCTCGTTGTGCAGTCGATCCTTCAGTTGCTTGATTGCCTCGAAGGCGCTCTCCAACTTCGCCTGAGCGAGACGCTGCTCGGTCACATCCATGCTTGTGCCGATGACCTCAACGACTTCACCCGATTCATTCGTCACCGGGTGCGCAATGGCGTGGAGGTGCTTTATCGTTCCATCCGGCAGTACGATTCGATAGTCAGAAGGCAAATCCTCTTCCAACCCCGACATCTCCTTTTGCACCACCTGCTCAACCATCGGCCGATCTTCGGGATGAACCCTTGCCAAGAAATGAGCTAGAGATGGGGTTGTATTTTCAGGATCGTAACCCAGAATGTGAAACATTTCCCGCGACCAGAAACCATTGTGCGTACGCACATTCCACGACCAGCTTCCGCAGTGAGTCAATCGTTGGGCTTCAACCAGAGATGCTTCGCTCCGTTTTAGTTTCTCTTCGGCCTGCTTGCGATCGTCAATATCCGTGTAAAGACAATACCAGCGGATCATGCGATCATCCGCGTCCAGCACTGGAAGAGCACGAACCTGGAACCACCGATACACGCCGTCAGCGCGACGGATACGGTACTCAGAGTCATACCCAGCTGGATGCCCGGTTTCGACCGAATTCTTCCAAGTGGCCAGCACGCGAGAAACGTCATCGGGATGAACAATGTCGGAGTTCGCCCAACCTTTCAATTCTTCAAGTGTCCTGCCTGAATAATCCAGGCCTTGTTGGCTAACAAAATCGAGGTCGCCTCCCGCCGTCATGGTAAGAACAAGGCCAGGAATGTTATCGATGATCAGGCGTAAGTTGAGTTCGCTCGCGCGCAGACTTTCCTCAGCGCGCCTCCAGTCTTCGATGTCTGTGGCAACACCATACCAGCGAATCACCCGACCACTGGGATCCCTCAAGGGCTGAGCATTGGTTCGAAACCAGCGATAGATGTTGTCGAATCGGCGCACTCGTTGGTCTACTTCGCACGGCTCACCGGTTTCGACAGAATGCAACCACGCCTTCTTCGTTCTTTCAACATCCTCGGGATGGAGTACCTTAGCCCACCCAAAACCTGCCAAATTCTCTTGGCGCTCGGCGGTAAAGTCCAGAATGCGCTGATTAAGATATTCGATCTTCCCATCTGGAGCCGCAAACCATGCGAATGTGGGAATGCTATCGACGAGTAGGCGAAACCACTGTTCACTCGCACGCAGGGCCTTCTCGGCATGTTGTGACGCGTCGAAGTTCAACGCATCGTCCACTGCAAGTGCCACTTGGTTTGCAACGAGCGAGAGAAAGCGGACTTCTTCATTGCTATAGGCATCGGCCTCTGCGCTGCCCACCGCAAGGCCCCCGAGGCGCCGGTGCACTGTCGTCAAAGGAAGCGCGCAAACTGAACGAACCCCGCGGTTCTTTAGCATCTCGGTTACGGCTGGGAATCGAGTCTCCGCGTCCAAGGAGGGGATTATCAAGGGCTGTTGATGCTCGTGCACCCACCACGTGAAGGTTTCTTCCGGCGCTAGCTTTGGAACCTGGAGGGGATCACCCGGCTCGCCGTACGACGTGAGACGAACCTCGTGCGCATTCTCGTCATAGATGCCGACTCCCATGACGTAGAAACTCACCACCGCGCGCAACTCGCGCGCCAGAAGGCTGAAGAGTTCCTCCGAAGAACGAGTCGAGATGAGGGACTGGGAAACACGCAAGAGTGCTTCGTACCGTTCCGGTACTGCCGTCTCGGCCGCTTTTTGAACCGTTCCGCTCATCGATGTACCCGGCGTGCCGATGCAGCCATTCAGGTTTAAGCTTCCTCGACATCTTCGAGTGCCCCGTTCATAGCGACCGAGCTCGGGGGAAGGCAAAGCGGCGCTCGCAAGCGTTTCGTTTGCCTTATCTGCAAGATACACCGCGCCAGCCCCAAGGTCACCCAGCGACAAGCTATCCGTCGCCCCCGTCCAATACGGTGCTGGATCTTTGGCAGACGCGCCAAATGTCCGTCTCCGGATCGATCATCTCCCGACTCTCGCCGGTGAAAACCTCGGATCTAAAAGCTGTAGAAGCAAGTACATAGAATTGATTTGAATGCTGAGTCCCTGTTTGGCTCCCCAACTGCCATGTTCTCTCGCGTCCGGCCAATCGGAAATAAGAGGGCAAGCGCGCTCGTGCTGCAGAGCTGTCGGACTTTAGGAACGCGCATAGTGTCAGTCACTCATACTGCCGCCGGCTGTCGGCCCGATTTCGCTCGCCCGTCGACAAATCTGTTTTAGCGAGGAACGCACAAATTTGGCCGCGGCAAAGGACGAATTCTAGAGAGCACCACTGGAAACCTATTGCCTAGCGGGCTTCAGACGGGGGCGCATTCTGGCAAGGAGTCAAAGGTGAGTGATGCTGAAGATAACTTTAACCGACTTGCCCGAAGAGCAGAGGTTGTCCTTGCAGGGGCAATTGGTTGGGCAGTGGGCGGACGAGCTCAAATCGATTTGGAAAGCAGCACGTCATGCAGGGGATTTGCGGAGATGCATCGTTGATCTGATCGAGGTGACATCGATTGACCGAAATGGCGAAGCGGTTCTGGCTGAAATGATGAGCCACGGAGCCGAATTCATCTCAGGCGACGTGTACACAAAGCATCTTCTTCAGAACTTGCGAAGTGATTTGAAACGAGCTCGCATGAAAGATCTGCGAGACACTGAACCGTGAGTCCCAAACACCGTAAAGGTTTCGTACGATCGCGACCGGAGTTTAGAGGATCTGCGTCTGCAACAGATTCCACATAACGCCCGCGACAGAGCGGCAGTGCGCGACGACATCCCTCCTTTCAAACATCCTTATTCCATGTAGCAGCTCTTCAAAAATACCAGCCCGAAGTAGTGCTTCAAAGACGTTTCCAGCATTCTGCGCGTTCTTTAGCTTCCACTTGTTCGTGCGCGCGCAACGGTCCACGTACTCTACAAATATCTTGGACCTTCCACTCACTACCTCTCTGTGATATCGCCGACCGAGTTCGGGAAAACGATGAGCGTCCCGGGTCACCACGCGATAGAGTGACAGTTGCTCATCCGAGAGCACATGATTGAGATACTCTATCCCTCCCGCCGTCAGGCCTTGCACAGAAGCATCGTCAAACCATGGATACCTCAGTGTGAGGGCTGCTGCGTTTTGTCCCCTGTACGGAATCCCGTTGTCGCTGCATACCGCCTGCATCACTGCGCTGAACAACTCATCTTTATTCTCGAAATGGCGATAGATGGTCTTGACTGAAACCTCCGCCGCCTCTGCGATACCGTCCATTGAGGTCTGGGAATACCCGCTTTCCAGAAAAGCCCGTCTCGCCGCTGCCACGATTGCCGTGCGTTTTTGTTCCATCAAAGGTGCCTTCGGGTTTTCTTCAGACCATTGCTTCACTCTCTGCCTCCGAACGATTGCCTGGAATTTGGTTGAGTTGATGACTGCTGTATCAGTAAAGATTCGCAGACGCAAAATCAGGGCATTTCTCACTCTTTCACGAAATCGATGAATCGACAACGATAGTTGTTACATCTAGGATAACGTGCGTTGTCATACGCAGGAGGATACGAGATGGAAAGCAATCAACAGACTGGAGACAGGAAGTTTGATTACAGTGGTTCAACAGCACTCGTTACTGGTGCTTCAAAGGGGCTTGGGGCCGCATTTGCGGAGGCACTCGCCGCGCGTGGGATGAACTTGGTATTGGTAGCCCGCTCCACAGGCGAACTGAACGCGCTGTCCACGCGTCTTTATGCAAAATACAAGGTTCAACGCACTGTTCTCAGCATTGATCTGGCTGATCCCAGCAGCCCTCAAACGATCGCTGAGGAACTTGAACGTCGCGGTATAGAAGTAGATCTTCTCGTCAATAATGCGGGATTCGGTCGGAACGGTGCATTTCTTTCTCATGATCCCAAGCAGAAGCAGGCTGAAATTGAGGTGAATGTACAAGCGCTAGTCGCCCTCACGCATCTCTTCGGCAAAGCAATGGCTTCCCGAGGCAAGGGTGGCATTATCAATGTTGCCTCGAACGCCAGCTTTCAGCCTGTTCCCTACATGGCGACCTACGCTGCAACCAAAGCCTTCGTTCTCCACTTCAGTGAAGCTATTCGCCACGAACTCGCCGAGAGGGGCGTTCAGGTAATGGCGACTTGTCCTGGCCCAACGGCGACGAGTTTCTTCGAGGGCACCTCCACTCAACTATCGCCAAAAGACATGGACGATGCGGAGTCAGTCGTCAAGAGAACGCTCGAAGCGTTTAACCAAAAGCGAGATGTCGCATATCCGGGACGGATGAGCGTCCGACTGACATCTTGGCTGCCAAGACTGCTTCCGCGAGCACTCGTTGCGCGTATTGCCGGAAACGCAACCGCAAAGATGGGTCTCGATCACTGAGTAGCCCGTCCCAATTCTTAATCAGGAGGTAGGCCCATGCCAGAAAACGCGGTACCCGCATATATCACAAGCCTCATACGCCATTTTGAGGATCTTCGGGACGGGACACATGGCGGCTCCGCAAGTCGAGAGGGCAAGGAAGCCCATTTCGAGGGGGCGGTGCAACTGTTGGCACCCATCGCCCGCAAGGTTCTCGCCGAAATGAACACTAATCTGCTGCTCGACACCGGCCAACTTACCGAAACGGGTCTGCGGCGCACGCCAGATGGCGGGCTAAGTGCATCATGGGCTTTGAGCTGGCCTGAACAGCTCGCAGTCGGGCTCCCGCCACTCGCGCTCAAGGCCTATTTTGGGGGCGGGTTCCATCACCCTCACCTCAGAGGCACGACCGTTGAAGATTGGCCACTGAATGTATTCAGCGAGGAGGATGCCCGCGCCCAACGATCCATATTGCGGGCGATCGCGTCCAGTGACTTGCACAACTTGGTCTACCGTGCAGACTATCGAATGGTCCCTGCCGTGACAAATTCCCGCCGGTGAGATTTTACTGAGTGGACGACTTCGCTCATCGAATCTAACGTATAACCATGGCCAGGACCAAAGAATTCGACCCAGACGTCGCTCTCGAGATCGCTGTCGAGGTCTTTTGGCGCTTCGGGTACGAGCACACTTCTTTGGACACTCTCATGCGCGAGATGAGAATTTCAAAGCAGAGCTTATACGACACATTCGGGGATAAGCGTTCGATCTACTTTCGTGCGATGAGTCACTATCGCGAGAAGACGAACGCGTCTTTGAGGAATCTCTTTGCTACCGAAAACTCGGTGAGGAAGGGCTTCGCCAAGCTTTTCCAATCGATCATCCGCGAAAGCAAGGCGCAGCATGAGCGCGGATGCTTATTGATGAATGCCAATTTGAGCCGGGCAGTAGACGACATCGAAGTAAAAAACTTCCTTCGCGACAACCAGAAAGACGTCGAACGGATCTTCAGGACGGCGTTCGTGGAGGCAAAGAAGCGCGGCGAGATCAGCCCGGAGAAGGATCCGATTACCTTGTCAAGGTTTTTCGTAGCGACAATCCAGGGCATGCGAGCGCTGGCGAGGCTCAACCATAATCGCGAGGAACTGGCGCATGTCGCGGCCGTGGCCCTCGCCGCTCTTGACTGAAACCTGTCCCAAGAACCACCTACCATAAATATTTTTGAAAGGACGGCGTATATTAGACCCCGTAGTCTATTATATGCCTGACCGACTCTCTCGTGTCCGTTCATCTATCTGATCGAGAATCGCTGCTTCACCGTAAGGAGGATCCATGACCCGACGCATTCTCGCCGCAGCCCTTTTTGTCGCTGGAACGCTTTCCAGCAGTGCCCAGCCATCGTTACCATCGAGCTTTCAAGCGAAGACTATTCACAGTCCCGCGGATGCAGACATCTTTGTGCGCTATGGCGGTCACGGGCCGGTCGTAGTACTTCTGCATGGGTATGCCGAGAATAGCGATTCCTGGGCTCCACTGGCCGAAGACCTCATGAAAGACCACACCGTCGTGGTTCCCGACCTGCGAGGTATAGGGCGCTC
>WNGK01026386.1_pt1 | contig 11250 bp, 11 predicted proteins | sample 5400601 | NCBI WGS metagenome assembly WNGK01 (sample SAMN13153376, study PRJNA577476) | soil metagenome | isolation source: 60 cm soil or saprolite under Garry oak tree replicate 1 | place: USA:California | collected 2016-06-15
CTGCCCAGCGTCTCGTAGACCTTGGGCTGGGGTACGAGAGTTTCCTTCGCGACGGCATATCCCGTCATCGGCTCGCGGCCGATGAGGCCCGCATACGTCCTGGCTTCGTACTGCGAAAAGCCAAGCTCCGTCAATGCCGCGATCACCCCGGTGTCGATCCCGGGCAGACTGCCGCCCTCCGAAGCGCTGCCGGTCATGGAGAGATTCCCTTCCGCGAGCCTGTGATCGGGGCCCCGCAGGCGCCCAGCGACCTGGTGAGGCGCCGGGCGCGCAACTCAACGCACCGATCCACCATACGCTACCTCCTTCGGTTGGTAACTATTATCTCACGTTGACCCCTCCCGCCTCCTCCGATACCTTGTGCATGCATAAGTGCATGCACAAGGGGGCTTCGATGAGGGACAACCGCACCAAGCAGATCATCCGGGCCGGAGGGCTCGCGCTGGGCGTGTCCATGACCATCGCCGATCCGTTCGTCGCCGAAGTCATCGGCGCTGCGGGCTTCGATTTCGTCCTCATCGACACCGAACACGCCCCGATCGCGGTCGACCAGCTGCAGATGCTGCTGATCGCGCTCCGGACGTCGGCGTCGACCGTGTTCGTCCGGCCGGCCGCTAACGACGCCACCCTGATCAAGCAGATCCTCGATCTCGGCGCCGAAGGAGTGGTCGTGCCCGAGGTGAACGACGCGGCCTCGTGCGCGGCCGCGGTCGCGGCGACCCGGTATCCGCCGCTCGGCAGGCGCGGGTTCGGGCCCCGCCGGGCCGCCCGTCTCGAGGGAGGCAGGCCGGCCTACATCGCGCGTGCCGACGATGAGGTGGCGGCGCTCGTCATGATCGAGAGCGCCGACGCGGTGGCCGGCATCGATGACCTGCTCCGGACTCCGGGCCTGGACGGAGTAATGGTCGGGCCGGCGGACCTGGCCGTCAGCATGGGCCATCTGGACGACTTCAATCACCCGGATATCCGCGCCAGGATCGCCGACGTGCGTGCCGCGTGCCAGCGGCACTCGGTCCCGTTCGGGATATTCGCCGCCACCGAGCAGGCCGCTCGCCTGTGGGCCGCGGAAGGAGCCGGGTTCATGACCATCGGCGCGGACACGCAGTTCCTGGACCAGGGCATAGCCAAGTCGCGAGCCCTCGCGGAAAGCCTGCGCCAGTCTCGGTAGCCGCCGGGTCAGAATATTAGTACCTTCCACGGTAGTTAATAGTCTGCTAGATTGACCGCATCGCCCCCCGGAATCCCACTGCCATCCGCAACGAGACTAGGAGCCCGATGGACTGGTCCGCCTACTCCAGGCTCACCTTCGACTACCCGTCCGACGGCGTGCTGCTGATTAAGATCAACAGACCGGACCGGCTCAACGCGATGGATGAGGTGCTGCACACCGAGCTGAGCCGGGTGTGGCTGGATGTCGACCGGGACGACGCCTGCCGGGTCGTGGTTATCACCGGTGCAGGTAAGGCTTTCTCGGTGGGCGGCTGCTCAAGGAAGCCGCCGACATCGTGCACAACATCACCGACTGCACGAAGCCGATCATCTCCGCCATCAACGGGACCGCTGTCGGCGCCGGCCTGGCGGTTGCCCTCACCGCCGACATCAGCATCGCGGCCGAGGGCGCCCGGCTTACCGACGGCCATCTCAAGCTCGGCGTGGCCGCCGGCGATCACGCGGCCATCATCTGGCCGTTGCTGTGCGGCCTAGCCAAGGCCCGCTACTACCTGCTGACCAGCGGCTTCATCGACGGCCGCGAGGCCGAGCGGATTGGCCTGGTGAGCAGGTGCACCCCGGATGATGAACTGATGCCCATCGCACTGCAGATCGCGGAGGACCTAGCCGGCGGCTCGCGCCAGGCGATCGCCGCCACCAAGAGGACCCTGAACCACTGGGTCCGCGCCGCGAACCCGATCTTCGAGTCCTCGCTCGCCCTGGAGATGCTCGGCTTCTTCAGCGAAGATGCTCGCGAAGGGCTTGATGCCATGCGCGAGAAGAGGAGGCCGAAATTCCCGTCGAGCCTGGGCGCCGAAGCGTGAGCGCAGACGGCAGCGGTCCCGGTGCCGGTGTCAGTGCCAGCCAGAGCGAACGGCTGTACTTCGGGGACCTGCCGCTGGAGAAGACGTTCGTGACGTCAGGGCGCACCATCACCGAGGCCGACGTGATCGCGTTCGCGGGCTTGTCCGGTGACTTCAATTCACTGCACGTGGACGAGACCTTCGCCGCCTCGACTCCTTTCGGCGGGCGGATCGCACACGGGTTGCTCGTGCTGTCGATAGCGTCAGGACTGAGTACCCGCCTGCCTGTCCTGGTCGCGCTGCAGCCCTCCCTGCTGGGCATGACCGAGGTGACGTGCCGTTGGCTGGCCCCTGTTCGCATCGGCGACACGGTGCGCGTCGAACTGACGTTCACCGCGGCGCAGCTCACCCGTAGCGGCACGCGGGGGCGCGTAACGGAACGGCGGGTTGTGCTCAACCAGGACGACGTCACGGTGCTCGACAGCCAGTGGACGCTCCTCGTCGCCACCCGCCCCGGTGGGGACTGAATAGGGCCATCCTGCGGTCAGGTGTGCAGGTGGTAGCCGCCAGAGACGCACAGGACCTCGCCGGTGATGAAGCTCGCTTTCTCGCTGGCCAGGAACGCCACGGCGTTGGCGACGTCCTGGGGCTGGCCGACCCGGCCGAGCGGGGTCTGGCGGGCCATCTCCTCGACGTACTCCTCACCGTAGATCTTGCCGAGAAACGGGTTCCACGCTAGCCCGGGCGCCACCGCGTTCACGCGGATACCGTGCGGTGCGGCCTCCATCGCCGCGGCCCGCGTAAACCCCGTGATCCCGGCCTTCGCCGCGGCGTAGTGTGACTCGCCTTCGGCCGTGCGCATCCAGGCCGCGATCGACGACATGTTCACGATCGCGCCCCGGGTACCCCGGTCTCGCATGACGTTCAAGGCCCGCCTCGTGACCATGAACGGGCCGGTGAGGCTGACGTCGAGAACGTGGCGCCAGGTTTCGGTGGGCATCTCGGCCAGCGGGGCCAGCATGTTGATGCCGCTGTTGTTGACGACGACATCGAGCCTTCCGTACCTGTCGGCGACGCCGTTGATGACCTCGTCGATACGCGCTTCGTCCCGCACGTCGAGCGGGACGCCGGTGACCTCCCGGCCGGTGTCGCTGGCGATATCGGCTGCGACCTTGGCGGTCCGCTCGGGATGCTGGTCGCTGAGGACCACGATCGCCCCTTCGCGCGCGAAGGTCCTGGCTACCGCCTGCCCGATTCCGGCGCCAGCCGCCGCCGTCACGAAGACCACCTTGTCGGAGAAGTCCATCGATTACTCCAGTCTGTGCGCCGTTTGAAGAAGTCGCTGCTAGCGGATTCCGGTGATGAGCTGCCACGTCCGCATCGGGCCTGCCAGTGCGTCCGCCCCCAGCCGCCGGGCCCATCGCATGGCCGTCCCGTCGCTGGCCTCCCATTCCCACAGCCGGCGGGTGAATCGCTGGAGCGGGTACTCCATCGTCACGCCGATGGCCCCGTGAACCTGATGTGCCACCCGGGCACACACGATCGCCGCCTCCCCGGCCAGCGCGCGGGCCGCGCCGACCAAGGCGGGATCGAGCTGGGGGTCATCGTCCTCACCCAGCGCGGCCTGCGCGGCGTCCACCACGACGGCCACGCGCTGCGCTTCCGAGGCCAGCCTGGCCAGGTGCGTCTGCACGGCCTGGAACCGGGCGATCGGCTGCCCGAACTGAACGCGCCGGCCGGCGTAGTCGATGGTCAGCTCCGCCGTGCGCTGCAAGGCAGCGGCCATTTCTACCGAACGGGCGAGGGCACTGCGCATGCTGAGCGTGTCAGCGGCTGCCTGGTAGGCGAGGGTGGTTGGCGCGAGCTCGGCGACGGGCACGCCGTCCAGCCGGACCCCTCGGGCAACGGGCTCCCCGGCGGTATTGGCCGCGTCCGGCGGCAGTTCCAGGGCGTCGAGGGCGACGGTCGCCACCAGCAGCTGCTCGTCCCGCCGCACCGGCACGACGAGCGTGGTGGCGCTATGGGGCCAGGCGATGCTCTCCAGCGTGCCGAACAGGACGCGGCCGCGGCCCGTCTCATCGAGCCGTATCCCGCCGACCGCCATCACGGCCAGGTGATCGCTCCAGGCAAAGGTGAGCCCGGCCTGCCGGAGCAGCCAGCCCGCCAGGACCGGGCCTTCGATGACGGGCAGGCTCAGCCCGGCGTAGGCCGCCCCCCGCAGCACCTCGAGCGCGTCGTTCAGGCAACCACCACTGCCTCCCAGGTGTTCTGGGACGCTCACGCCGAGAAATCCCGCGGCTCGGATGGAATCCAGCGACCTCGCCGACAACCGATCGGCCTGGCCGCGGGGGACGGAAACCAGGCCCCGTTCGGTATCTAGGTTTGTGGCCTGGTCGAACACCGCCGCCGCCAGCGGGGACCTGAGCGCCCAGCCCTTCCGCGTGCTGGCCCAGCCAGGCAGCTGGCGGGCGACCAGCACGCGCAGCACTTCGTTGGTGCCCCCGGCCGTGGTGAAGACCGGCGACCGGAGCCGGTTGATGTCGAGGAACTCGTGGAACCTCCCGGCGGCCGGACCCGGCTCGATCTTCTCGTAGCGATAGCGCCATAGCTCGTCGACGAGGAGCTGCTCGAGCTCGGTACCGAGATCCTTGGCCATGGCGGCCTCGGCGACCGGGGATCCGCCCTGGTCTACCGTGCGCGCGATCGACAGCGACATCAGCCGCAAGCCGATCTGCTGGGAGATGATCCTCCCGATCAGCTCGCAGCTCTGCTCAGGCGCGTCGGCCTCGTGCCTGGACTGCACGAAGGACTCGAACAGCGGAAACGTCGACAGGTACCGTTCCGGCCCGGCCCTTTCCAGCGCCAGCTCGGCGGTCAGCTGCTGCCAGCCGGTGCCTTCCTCTCCGACGAGCCAGTCGTGGGGGGCGAAGACCTCGTCGATGACGACCTCGTTGAAGTGCCGCTCACCGTCCATGCCCTCGATGGGCTCGACGGACAGCCCGGGAGCGCCGGCCGGGACGATGATCAGGCTCAGCCCGCGGTGCTTGCTGCCGTCGCCGTCGCTCGTCCGGCACAGGATCTCGAAGTAGTCGGCGCGGTCCGCGTCCGTGGTCCAGATCTTGCGCCCGGTGATAAGCCATCCACCGCGGACCTTTCGGGCCCGCGTCCGCACCGAGGCCAGATCCGACCCCGCGTCGGGTTCGCTGAACCCGCCTGCCATCACGCAGTGCCCGGCGGCGATCCGCGGGAGCAGTTCGGCGCGGAGTGACTCAGGTCCGTTGCACAGCAGGCTCGGCGCTGTCTGGCGGTCGGCCGTCCAGTGCGCGCCGAGCGGTGCGCCGGCCGCCAGGAGCTCTGAGATGACCAGACAGCGCTCGACGCCGGACCGGGCCGAGCCTCCGTACTGCCTCGGGATGGTCATCCCGACCCAGCCGTGCCGGGCCAGGTCCTCGCTGAAGGCGCGATCGAAGCCGCCGCGAGTCGGGCTCTCGGCCGATGGCTCGAAGGGCTTGGCCCGGGCGAACCGGCGGACCTCGAGCACCAGCCGGCGTTCTTCTCCGGTCAGGGTTACCGGCTCGAAGCCGAGCGTGGAACTGGTCATGACTGCTTCCCCGCATGGGCTGTGCCCGGCTGCGCCGGGCGGGCGAGCAAGCCGCCTGGATCGATGAAGCGCCGGAGCGTTCGGACTTCCTCCACCTGCGCCTCGAAGGCCTGCGGCGGCTCGGGCGGCATCGGCCAGCCGGTACGGGCGATCACGTCATCCCATCCGAGCGGGCCCATCGCCCGCGCCGGGACGAACATCCCCCGGCTGTCCGGGCGGAACAGCACATCCGGCGTGAACAGCGCGCTGGGCCCGGCGTTGGGCAGGCCGAGATCGGCGCGTGAACGCCCGCGCCAGGCCTGGCCGATCACCGACGCGTAGTCGACGACCTCGACCAGCGTCCGCCGGTCGTGCCGTTCGGTGTAGAGGATCGTGCGCGCGGCTGTGTGCCCCAGTGCGGAGTTCGCCAGCCCGGGCCCGCGCAGCAGGCCGGCCGCCGTCGGGATGTAGTGCAGGTTGACCGATCCGTAACGGTCGATCTGCATGCCTCCGTAAAACATGACGTCGATCCCGAGCTCGGTGGTCGAGAAGACGTCGGACATGTCGGCGATGGCCACCGGATCGCAGTTCCAGCCCGCGGTGAACTCGGGCACGAGGCGGCGCGGATTGATATAGACGCCGGCTCCGAGGATGGTCAGCGAGGGGGCGTGGCGCGCCTGGGCGAGCAGGCACGCGGCCAGCGGAATGGCCGATGCCGCTCCGGTCAGGACGACCTCGCCGTCGGCGAGTTCGCGCGAGATGGCGATGCTCATGCGCTCGCGGACCGTAACGCCGCCATCACCTCGGCAGATCGGCGCCATCGTCGGCCTTCCATCGGCAAATATGCATGCATTTTAGCATACAAAACGGTCTGGATGTCAGCCTGGTCAGACGACGCCTCGCATGCCGTCCTGGCCGTAGACGGGCTCGACCCATGGCGACGCGTCGAACGGCCGGCTGATCGTCTGCCCGCCGTCGACGCTGATCACCTGGCCGGTGATCCACGTCGCGCGGGGACTGGCGAGGAACGACACAACGTCCGCGATGTCAGCCGGGCACCCCAGCCGGGGCAGGACGACAGCCGACCGGAAGTCGCGCTCTATCTCAGCAGGGAGGTCCTGGCGACCCACCTGGACCAGGCCGGGCCGGACGACGTTCACCCGCACGCTGCTCGGTCCGAGTTCGCTGGCCGCGACGCGGCACAGCTGGTCGATGGCGGCCTTGGCACTCGCGATGGGACTGGTGAACCGGGCCGCCAGGGTGGAACTGATCGACGAGATCGCGATGAAGCTTCCGCCGCCCGCGCGGACAAGCGCCCGGGCCGCGTACTTGAGCGTCAGCATGGTCGCCACTACGTTGTTCTCGAACACGCTGTGCCAGCTGTCCAGGTCAAGCTGGGTAACCGGGGCCATCTGCCCCCTGGGCTCTCCCGCGCACGCGACGGCGGCGTGCAGCCCGCCGCGAAGCTCGCTGGCCGCTTCAATGGCCCGCCCGCAGGGATCCTCACCACCGCCGGTCACCAGGATCCCCATGTCGTGCAGTGGCAGCCCCGCCACGATCGGCGATCCGCCCTGGTGAGCACGTCCCTCGTGGCCAGGCATGGCGTCAGGACTCCCCGGTCGATATGGCCATCGAGGGGCAGTCCGCTTCGGCTTCCCTGGCCGCGGCCGCCTGCGGGCCCGTCGCGTCGGCAGCCAGGACGACGGCGATGCCGTCGTCCCCCAGATCAAAGAGCGTTGGCGCGATCCGCTGGCAGTACGCCGAACCCACGCAGCGGTCCCGGTCGACTGTGATCTTCATGAGTCATTTCCTGACTACCTAGGCACTGGGGAGGTGCGGAACCGCAGGGCTAACGATGCAGGGTGACCGGAAGGGTTGCCCACCCGTTCAGCTGCACGTGCTCGTAACGGGTCGGTGTTCCCGCCGGGCGGATCGACCCGTAACGCGAGATCAGCTCCGTAAACAGGGCTTTCGCCTCCATCCGCGCCAGCCCGGCTCCCAGGCAGAAGTGGGCGCCGAAGCCGAACGACGCATGACCGTAGGCCTGCGGCCGGCCCGCTTCGAAGCTGTCCGGGCTGGTGAAATGGTCGGGATCACGATTCGCCGCGGGATAGAGCATGTACACCCGCTGGCCGGCCCGGACTTGCACCTCGGCGAGTTCCACGTCGGCCGTGGCCGTACGCACGAACCCCCTGGCCGGGGGCATCAGGCGCAGGCACTCTTCGATCACGCCGTCGAGCAGGCCCGGATCGGCCCAGATGAGTTCCGTCTGGTCCGGGTTGCCCGCCAGGAGGCCGGCGATGCTGCTGAGCAGCAGCCGGGTCGTGCCGCCGTTGGACATCAGCGTGGCCACGTGAGCGAGCACGATGGGGTCCGGCGTGGGGGAACCATCCAGCGACGAGGCCAGGAAGGATGAGATCAGGTCATTCCCCGGCGTCCGGCGTTTCAGTTCCAGCTGATCGCGAAGGAACCGCTTAAGCTCGTCGAAGCGCTGCCCCGGCTCCTCGAGGTCAGCCGCGGAATTGACCTTGGTGAGCTCCTCCAGGGCTGCGACCCAGCTCTTCATCCTCGGGATGTCGACCTCGCAGACGCCCAGGAGCGCCGCGGCGACGTACAGCGGCAGCTGCGCTGCGATCGAGTCCACGAAGTCGAACGGCGCCCCGTCACCGGTCCGGTCGAGCAGGTCCCGGCAGAATCCGTCCAGCGCATCCTGAAAGCCCTGCAGGTAGCGTGGCGTCAGGTTCCCCGACATGAGAGCGCGCAGCGCTCGCTGCCGCGGCGGGTCTTTGGTGATGACGAGCTCGCCGTCGGGCTCGTTGAACCGCTCGAAAGCCGCGCTCGCGCCTGCCTTGGCCATCCGGAGCTGGTTGAGGGTCAGGCCGCTGGCGTTGGAGAACCGCTCCGGGTGCGTGGAGACATAGCGGACGTCGTCCATCCTGGTCAGCAGGAACACGTCCAGGGGCTCGTAGTGATAGGCCGGAGCCTCCGTCCGCATCCGGTTGTAGACATCGAACTGCCGGTCATCGTAGAACGACGTGTCCTCGACCCGGACCAGGTCGGCGAGGGGTGCAGTCATGAATGCTCCATGGGGCGCATCGCTTTCTGCTCGTCACTCAAGCCAGCGGACCCCCGGCATCGAGCATGAACGTGGTGCCCGTCACGTAACGGCCAGATGGCGCGGCGAGATAGATCACGGCCGCGGAGACGTCCTCGGGCTCCACGGCGGGAACTCCCAGGGCATGGTGCGAGCGCGCCGAGGCCTCGAAGTCCTCCCGGCTCGGATCGGTCAGGTCGGGCCGGAACAGCCGGTACATCGGCTGGTTGAGGATCATCGGGGTCTTGACGCCGGTCGGATGCAGGGTGTTGACCCGTATCCGGTGCGGGGCCAGCTCCTTGGCCAGCACCCGCATGAAACCGATCAGGCCGTGTTTGGCCGCCGTGTAGTGGGCGATGTTCTGCGAGATCATCGCGGTCGCGGCCGAGCTCGTGATGATGACCGAGCCGCCGCGGTTACCGGCCACGATGTGCGGGACCGTCGCCTTGCAGGTTTTCCAGACGCCGGTCAGGTTGATGTCGATAGTCGTCTGCCATGTCTCTTCCGTCATCTCGAGAGTGGAAGACGGCGTGCTGATGCCCGCGTTAGCGCAGACGATGTCCAGGCGGCCGAGATCGGCGACCGCGTCGCGGATGAACTGATCCAGCTCGGCGAGGTCACGCACGTCGACCACGCCGTAGATGACCCGGCTGCCCAGCGCTTCGACCTGTTCGGCGGTGGTTTCGAGGTCGGCTTTCGTGGCCAGGGGGTAGGGAACGGTCGCGATAGGGGCGCAGGCGTCGAGCGCGATAATGCTCGTGCCCTCCTTTGCCAGGGCCAGGGCGTGACTGCGGCCCTGGCCCCGAGCCGCCCCGGTGACGACCGCGACCTGGTCGCCCAGCAATCCTGTCATCGATGTACTCCGCTAGTAGCTTCCGGCCGTGTCGGTGAGCGGGGGAATCTAGGCCTGACGGACGTCGAAGACCACCGGCAGGTGCTCGGGGCTCAGCACGATTCCGACTGCCGTCTGGACATGTGCGTCCTGGGGAATCCGGAGGTTCGTCACGCGGGAGAACAGCTCGCTGAAGGCGGTCTCGATCTGGAGCCGGGCGAAGTGCATGCCGATGCACCGGTGCGGACCGAGGCCGAAGGCGGCGTGCGGGTTGCGCCGCCGGCCGAAATCGAGCCGGTCCGCATGCTCGAACCGGGACTCGTCCCTGTTGGCGGAGGCGTAGTGGACCGCCACCCGGTCGCCTGGCTTCAGCGGGCAGCCGCCGAGTTCGGTGTCGCGCGTGACCGTGCGGGCCATGAACGTGATCGGCGATTCGTAGCGGAGGAACTCGTCGAGGTCCGCCTTGATCCATTCCGGGTCGCGCAGTCGCTGTTCCAAGGTGGGATCCTCGGCCAGGTGACAGGCGATGTTGCCCAGGGCAGCCTTGGTCGTGTCCAGGCCGCGGTCCCGTAGGAACTCCTCGGCCAGCGCGGCCATGTCGAAGAACGCCTGCGGATCGCCCTCGCTGCTGATCCGCGTCGCGATGGCAATCGCCCGCTTGATCCGTTCGGCGTTGCTGTCGTCGAGGACGACGCGCGCGAGGTTGCGTGAGGTGAAGGGGATCGCGTAGTCCGTCATGAAGTCGAAGCGGCCGCGGGGCACCAGGTTGTCCAGGAGCGTACGGGCCGTGTCGCGGACGTCGGCGGCATACCGGCCCAGGAAGGACCGGGACAGGTATTTATTGAGTGCGCGGCGGTACTCGATATGCCTCGGCGGGTCCTCGGTGAGAGGTGGCATCGGGAGCGGTACGCCGCGCAGGCCGGCCTGCACGGAGCTGTAGGTTTCGGGATCCTCCAGGACGGTACGCAGGTCGTCATAACGCGTGACGATGTAATAGCCCTCATCGGCGTCGGTCTTCAGTACCGGGCAGGCCGTGCGCGCATAGGACAGCACCTCCCAGAGCCGTTCGCTGTGGGAGGGGTCGAACAGGTCGAGGTGCGGGGCGAGGTCCTCGACCTCAAGGGCGGCAGGATCATCGATGCTTGTCATATGGGCCTCCCTAGGAGCAAGCCGCCAACGGCTGCGGCAGCGGCACCAACCCGTTGATGACGGCCTGAGCGCCATGTCACGAACGCGACGCTAGTAACTACTCAAGTAGTAATCATAACGGGATCCTCTGGATCTGGCTATGCCGCGGAGAAGGAGATCGCGGACTCGGGGCAGTTGTCGATGGCGCGAGCCACGTCAGCCATGTCATCTGGTCCCGGCTCGGGCACCAGGACCTGCCCGAGGCCGTCGTCACTGATATCGAACAGCTTCGAACTTATCAGCGAGCAGCGGCCATGGCCCTGGCAGTGGCTCGCGTCAATGGATAGCGACAAGGGGTAGCCCCTCTCACGGAATCTCAGAATGCATGCATTTTTACATGAACTTATCGTCGAGGCAAACCTCAAGCCCGGCCGCCTGCGCGTCCTGGTGGAGGCGGTCCGTCTGTTTGATCTGGCCGCCGGGTTACCGTGGCGGCATGGCCGTGCCCGCCAGCCGCGCCGCGGCCGGCGTGCTGCGCGACTACCGGGCCGCAATCGGGGACAGCGACCGCGCGATCCGCGCCGCCGGCGACCCGGACGCGCGT
>WNGK01011635.1_pt1 | contig 11249 bp, 8 predicted proteins | sample 5400601 | NCBI WGS metagenome assembly WNGK01 (sample SAMN13153376, study PRJNA577476) | soil metagenome | isolation source: 60 cm soil or saprolite under Garry oak tree replicate 1 | place: USA:California | collected 2016-06-15
TGCGAGGAGAACCAGCTCGCGCCTTTCTCCAGGATGTCGCGCACCCAGTAGAGCGTCTCGACGTTCTGCTCGAGGGTGGGCCGGCCGAACAGGCCGACCTGCGCCACATAGGGCGGGCGATGCCGGGGCAGGCCGCGCTTGCCCTCGATCGATTCGATCATCGCGGATTCTTCGCCGCAGATGTAGGCGCCGGCGCCGCGGCGAAGGAAGAGCTTGGTGTGCGCAGAGAGTCCCGCCTGCTCGATGCGCGCGAGCTCGCGCTCGAGCATCAGCCGGATGCCCGGATATTCGTCGCGCACGTAGACGTAGGTCTCGGCCGCCTCGACCACCCAGGCGGCGATCAGCATGCCTTCGAGAAACCGGTGCGGGTCGCGCTCGAGATAGAACCGGTCCTTGAAGGTGCCGGGCTCGCCTTCGTCGGCATTGACCGCGAACATCCGCGGCGCTGGCTCCTGGCGCACGATCGTCCATTTGCGCCCGGTCGGGAATCCGGCGCCGCCGAGCCCGCGCAGGTCGGCATCGCTCACCTGACCGATGACCGATTCCCGCGTGCGCGCGCCCGACAAACATTCCTTGAGCAGGCGATAGCCGCCTTGCGCGACATAATCGTCGAACGAAATCTGCGGCGCGAGCGCTTCGGCATGCACGCCCGCTTTCGCGGCCGTCATCACTTTCTCGGCGCTCGCCTGCGGGAGCTGCTCGTGACCGATGGCGGCGACCGGGGCGCGATCGCAGGCGCCCATGCACGGCGCACGCAGCACGCGCACGCTCGGCGGGCAGGATTTCGACAATTGCTCGATCAGCTGCTCCGCGCCCGCCATGGCGCAGGACAGGCTCTCGCACACCCGGATGGTGACGGCGGGCGGCGGCGAAGCATCCTCCTTCACCACGTCGAAATGCGCGTAGAACGTCGCAACCTCGTAGACTTCGGCGAGCGCGAGCCGCATCTCGTGCGCCAGCGCCACCAGATGCGGCGCGGCGAGATGGCCGTAGCGGTCCTGGATGAGATGCAAATGCTCGATCAGGAGATCGCGCCGGCGCGGACGTTTCTCCAGCAGCGCGCGCACTTCCTCGAGCGCGCGCGGATCGACCTGGCGCCCTTTGGGAGTTCGCGGCGGCTTTCGCCGCCCGCTGCCCGGCTTGTCGTTTACGGCGTGAATCGCGGTCTCTCCTTGGGGGAGGTCGGCGCAGCGAAGCTGCGCCGGGAGGGGGTGAAGCCTCTCAGATACCCCCCTCCCCACCCTCCCCCACAAGGGGGGAGGGAGCGCACTGCCGAGTACCAAAGCTCAAAACAGCCCGACGATGCGGCCGTCGGCGTTGACGTCGATATGGTCGGCCGCCGGCACTCTCGGCAGGCCCGGCATCGTCATGATCTCGCCGCAGATCGCCACCACGAACTCGGCGCCGGCGGACAGCCGCACCTCGCGCACCGGAACTCGCCGCAGATCGCCACCACGAACTCGGCGCCGGCGGACAGCCGCACCTCGCGCACCGGAATGACGTGATCGGCCGGCGCGCCCTTCAAGTCCGCATTGGTGGTGAAGCTGTACTGGGTCTTGGCGATGCACACCGGCGCCTTGCCGTAGCCCATCGCCTCGAATTGCGCGAGCTGCTCCTGCACCGGCTTTGCCACCTCGATGTCCTTGGCGCGATAGATCTCCCGGGCGATGGTGCGGATCTTGTCGATCAGCGGCATGTCGTCCGGATACAGCAATTTCAGCTGGCGCCTGCTCTTCTCGGCCACGCCGACGACCGCGCGCGCGACGTCGGCCGCGCCCTTGCTGCCCTCGGCCCAGTGATCGGCCAGCACCGCCTGGACCCCGAGCTCGGCGCAGCCCCTCCTGACGACGTCGATCTCGGCGTCGGTGTCGGCGCTGAAGCGATTGACGGAGACGACCGGGGTGAGGCCGAATTTCTGCACGTTCTCGATGTGGCGCTTGAGATTGGCCATGCCGGCTTCCAGCGCCTGCAGATTCTCGGCCTTGAGGTCCTCCTTCTTGACCCCGCCATGCATTTTCAGCGCGCGGGTAGTCGCGACCAGCACCACGCAATCCGGCTTGATCCCGGCCTTGCGGCATTTGATGTCGATGAACTTTTCGCCGCCGAGGTCGGCGCCGAAGCCGGCTTCGGTGACGACGTAATCGCAGAGTTTCAGCGCGGTCGTCGTGGCCAGCACCGAGTTGCAGCCGTGCGCGATGTTGGCGAACGGACCGCCGTGCACGAACGCCGGCGTGCCCTCGAGCGTCTGCACCAGATTGGGCGCGAGCGCGTCCTTGAGCAGCGCGGTCATGGCGCCGTGGGCGTTGATCTGTCCGGCGCGCACCGGCTTGCGGTCGCGGGTATAGCCCACGATGATATTCGCGAGCCGCTGCTTGAGATCGTCGAGATCGCGCGCGAGGCAGAAGATCGCCATCACCTCGGACGCGACCGTGATGTCGAAACCGTCCTCGCGCGGGAAGCCGTTGGCGACCCCGCCGAGCGAGGACACGATGTGGCGCAGGCTGCGGTCGTTCATGTCGATGGCGCGCCGCCAGGCGATGCGGCGCGGATCGATGCCGAGCGAATTGCCCCAATAGATGTGGTTGTCGATCATCGCCGCGAGCAGATTGTTCGCGGCGCCGATGGCGTGAAAGTCCCCGGTGAAATGCAGATTGATCTCGGCCATCGGCACGACCTGGGCATAGCCGCCGCCGGCCGCCCCGCCCTTCATGCCGAAGCACGGGCCGAGGCTGGGCTCGCGGATGCACAGCATCGCCTTCTTGCCGATGCGGTTGAGCGCGTCGGTCAGGCCGACCGTGGTCGTGGTCTTGCCTTCGCCGGCGGGCGTCGGCGTGATCGCGGTGACCAGGATCAGCTTGCCGTCGGGCCGGTCTTTCAGCGTCTTGATGTAATCCAGCGACACCTTGGCCTTGTAGTGGCCGTATGGCTCGAGATTTTCCGCGGCGATGCCGAGCTTCTCGCGTGCGATCTCGAGGATCGGGCGCTTCTTGGCGGCATCCGCGATCTCGATGTCGGTCTTGGGTTTGAGATGTTGCGGCGCAAGCTCCGGCGCGGCGGACTTTTTGACGGGTTGACCAGGGGACATTCTGACACCTTCCTCAAGAGAAACGCTTACATCACGTCAGGCGGGTTCCGACCACGAGCTTGGCGGCTGCGGCAAACTCCGCGGCGCCGACTTTGCCGCCGTCGGCCGCCCTGACGCGGAACACGCGGATGCGGCCGTCCGCGCAGGCGACCGTGAAGCTCTCGGCATCGATCGCGACCACTTCGCCCATCTTGCCGGCGATGCCGGAGGGCTGCTTGGCCGGCAACGGTTTGGAGTCGAAAATCTGCAGCTTCTTGCCGTCGTGCAACGTCCAGGCGCCGGGCTGCGGATTAGAGCCGCGGATCAGATTATAAATCTGTGCCCACGGCTTGCCCCAGTCGATGCGGGAATTGTCGGCGGAGCACCAGCCCTCGTAGCTCGCCCGCGATTCGTCCTGCTTGACGCGCTGCGCCTTGCCGGCCTTGACGAGATCGACGGCTTCCAGCGTCGCCTCGACTCCCATCGGGAACAGCCGGTCGAAATACACGCTGCCGAGCGTGTCGTCGGGGGAGATCGGCGTCTTCTTCTGCAGCAGGATGTCGCCGGTATCGAGCCCGTTGTCGGGCCAGAAGATCGACAGCCCGGTCTCGGTCTCGCCCTTGATGATCGGCCAGTTGATCGAGCTCGGACCGCGGAATTTCGGCAGCAGCGAGGGATGGTACTGGATCGAGCCTTGGCTCGGGATTTTCAGGAATTCCTCGGGCACGAACAGCGTCACATAGGCCATCACCTGCAGGTCGGGCGCGAGCGCGCGGAATTGCTCCCAGACCTCGGGCTTGCGGTAGGACGCCGGCTGATGCACCGGGAGGCCGGCGGCGAGCGCCGCCTCCTTCAGCGGATCGATTTTCTGGCCCGGCTTCTCCGGCGCGGCATAGACGGCCACGACTTCGTCGCCGCGCTTGAGCAGCGCCTCGAGCACCGCCTTGCCGAACGCCTGCTGGCCATGAACCACGATGCGCATCCGTCAAGTTTCCTCGCCTAAATCCAAGACCTTCAGAACTATCGCGGAGCCGGGCCGGTATCTGTTCCCTCCCCCCTTGTGGGGAGGGATAGGGAGGGGGGTCGATGCGCCGCCAGAACGAGGCACCCCCCTCCCGACCGCTTCGCGGTCGACCTCCCCCACAAGGGGGGAGGTGTCTCGAGTATGTGGCTCTCGCCGCGCCGACCCGTAGGCATCATCTGCTTCACGCCGCATCCTTGCTGGGGATTCCGCCGGTCGCGCCCGAGCCCTTGATGTCGACGACCTCCTTGTCGCTGAAGCCGAGCACTTTCTTGAAGATCTCGTCGGTGTGCTCGCCGAGCAGCGGCGAGCGCTTCACCTCGCTGATGCTGTCCGACAATTTGATCGGATTGCCGACCGACAGATATTTGCCGCGCGTCGGATGCTCGACCTCGACGACCGTGCCGGACTTGCGCAGCGACGGCTCTTCGGCGAGCTCCTGCATCGACAGGATCGGGCCGCACGGAATGTCGTACTGGTTGAGGATCTTCATGGCCTCGAACTTGGTCTTGGTCATGGTCCATTGCTCGATGGTGTCGAAGATCTGCTTGAGCCGCGGCAGCCGCGCCTCCGGCTTGGCGTAATCGGGATCGGTGATCCATTCCGGCTTGCCGATCACCTTGCAGATTTGGCCCCACACCGGCGCCTGGGTGATGAAATAGATGTAGGCGTTGGGGTCGGTCTCCCAGCCCTTGCACTTGAGGATCCAGCCGGGCTGGCCGCCGCCCGAGGCGTTGCCGGCGCGCGGCACCGCCTCGCCGAACTTGCCGTGCGGATGCTGCGGATATTCGGTGAGCGGGCCATGCGCGAGCCGCTGCTGGTCGCGCAGCTTGACCCGGCACAGGTTGAGCACGCCGTCCTGCATCGCGACGTCGACCTTCTGGCCGCGGCCGGTGCGATTGCGCTGGTAGAGCGCGCATACGATGCCGATGGCGAGGTGCAGGCCAGTGCCGCTGTCGCCGATCTGCGCGCCGGTCACCAGCGGCGGGCCGTCGTCGAAGCCCGTGGTCGACGCCGAGCCACCGGCGCACTGCGCGATGTTCTCGTAGACCTTGCAGTCCTCGTACGGGCCGGGACCGAAGCCCTTGATCGACGCGACCACCATGCGCGGATTGAGCTTCTGGATGTGCTCCCAGGTCAGGCCCATGCGGTCGAGCACGCCCGGAGCGAAATTCTCCACCAGCACGTCGCAGCTCTTCACCAGCCGTTCGAGCACTTGCTTGCCCTTCGGGTTCTTGGTGTCGAGCGCGATCGAGCGCTTGTTGTGGTTGAGCATGGTGAAATACAGGCTGTCGGCATTCGGCACGTCGCGCAGCTGGCCGCGGGTGATGTCGCCGGTGCCGGGCCGCTCGACCTTGATCACGTCGGCGCCGAACCAGGCCAGCAGCTGGGTGCAGGTCGGACCGGCCTGCACGTGGCTCAAGTCGAGGATACGCACGCCCTCGAGCGCCTTGCCGGCCCGGCCCCAAGGCTTGGTGGAGGGACGCGGCAGGCCATCGGCGGACGCGGCGGTCTTCCTCGGAGCGAGCTTCACGACCTTCCTGGCCGATTTTTTCCCCGCCGGCTTGGTCCTGGATTTGCTTTTCTTGCGGGTTGTCATCGTCGTTCCTCTTGATGAGAGTGCAATCGACACGGCCGATTTATTTCTTGCGAACCACGCTTTTCGGGTTGAGGTTGCCGATGCGGCCGCTCTCGGTGCCGGCCGCCGGGTCGATCACCGCGTTGATCAGGGTCGGCTTACCGGAGTCCATCGCCTTGTTCACGGCGCGACTGAGCTCATCGGGCGTTGTCACATGGGCGCCAACGCCGCCGAATGCTTCCGCAATCTTGTCGTAGCGCGCGTCCTTGACGAAGACGGTTGTCGCAGCGTCCGAACCGCCAGTCGGATTGACGTCGGTTCCGCGGTAGATGCCGTTGTTGTTGAAGACGACGATGCAGACCGGCAGCTGGTAGCGGCAGATCGTTTCCACTTCCATGCCGCAGAAACCAAAGGCGCTGTCGCCTTCTACCGCGAGCACGGGTTTGCCGGTCTCCACGGCGGCTGCGACGGCAAAGCCCAGGCCGATGCCCATGACACCCCAGGTGCCGACGTCCAGGCGTTTGCGCGGTTGATACATGTCGATGACGCCGCGCGCGAGATCGAGCGTGTTGGCGCCTTCGTTGACGAGGATCGCATCCGGCCGCTCTTTGATGATGGTGCGCAGTGCGCCGAGTGCGCCATAATAGTCCATCGGCGACGAGTTCTTCATCAGCCTCGGCGCCATCTTGGCGATGTTTTCTTCCTTCTTCGAATTGACGGCGCCGACCCAGTCAGCCGGCGGAGGCGGCCACTTGCTGCCCATGCCCTCGAGCAGCGCGGATACGCAGGAGCCGATGTCGCCGACCAACGGCGCGACGATTTCGACATTGCTGTCCATCTCCTTGGGCTCGATGTCGATCTGGATGAACTGCTTCGATCCAGGCTCGCCCCAAGTCTTGCCCTTGCCGTGCGACAGCAGCCAATTGAGGCGGGCGCCGATCAGCATCACGACATCGGACTCTTTCAGCACCGTCGAGCGCGCCGCACCCGCCGATTGCGGATGCGTGTCGGGCAAGAGGCCTTTGGCCATGCTCATCGGCAGGAAAGGAATGCCGCTTTTCTCGACCAGGGCGCGGATATCGTCATCGGCCTGCGCGTATGCCGCGCCTTTGCCGAGGATGATCAGGGGGCGTTTGGCACTCTTCAACACCTCCAGCGCGCGCTTGACCGCAGCCGGAGCCGGAATCTGGGCCGGTGCCGGGTCGATGACCTTGACCAGCGAGTTCGCGCCGGCTTCTGCATTCATCACCTGAGACAAAAGTTTGGCCGGCAGATCCAGATAGACGCCGCCCGGACGGCCGGAAACCGCAGCGCGGATCGCACGCGCCAGGCCGATGCCGATGTCCGCGGCATGCAACACGCGGTAGGCGGCTTTGCACAGCGGCTTGGCGACAGCCAGTTGGTCGATCTCTTCGTAGTCGCCCTGCTGCAGGTCGACGATCTCACGTTCGGACGAGCCACTGATCAGGATCATCGGAAAGCAGTTGGTCGTGGCGTTGGCCAGCGCAGTCAGACCGTTGAGAAAGCCGGGAGCCGATACCGTGAGGCAGATGCCGGGCTTTTTCGTCAGGAACCCGGCGATGGCCGCTGCATTGCCGGCGTTCTGCTCGTGCCGGAACGAGATGACGCGGATGCCTGCAGCTTGTGCCATGCGGCCCAAGTCGGTGATCGGGATACCGGGCACGCCGTAGATCGTGTTGATGCCGTTGAGCTTGAGCGCATCGATCACGAGGTGAAAGCCATCCGTCAGCTCCTGCTGTGCTTCCGCGATGGCGGTCGCGGGCTTTGGCTTGGTTGCTGCGTCAGACATCATGGCCTCCCGTAATCTTCTGAAGCCGCGCGTGTTTTCCCCCGCGCGCTGTCGTTCCTGCGATCAGTCGAGATAATCCGCGTGGCGCGCGACGTGCTCGGCCAGACCGAGCGCGTGCTGGCGCACCAGCGTTTCGGCCCGATCGGTCTCGCGGTTTTCCAGCGCCTGGATGATGTTCATGTGGTCGCGGATCGAGCGGTCGGCGCGGTCCTCCTCGCCGATGGTCTTGCGGCGGATGATCCGCATGTGCGCGAACAGGTTCTCGGCGAGGTCGATCAGCACGCGGTTGTGGCTCATCGCGATGATGGCCTGGTGGAACTGGATGTTGACCTCGGAATATTCGTCGAGCTTGGCGTGGAGCTGGCCGTTCTCGAAGGTGGTGAACATGGCGTGCAGCCTGGCGATCTCCTCGTCGGCCGCGTTGAGCGTGATCAGCCGCGCCGCCATGCTCTCCAGCGCCGCCCAGGCGGTGATCATCTCGATGACCTCGCGCTTGGTCTTGCGCACGACGTAGACGCCGCGGCGCGGGATCGAGCGCACAAAACCCTCGCGCTCGAGCTGCGCCATCGCCTCGCGCACCGGCGTGCGGCTGATGCCGAGGTCCTGGGCGAGCCGGCGTTCGTCGAGCCGCATCTCGCCGGGCTGGCCGTAGACGTCGAGCGACACGATGACCTCGCGCAGCGCCCGATAGGCTCGATCGGCGAAGGTCGAGGTGTCCCCAAGCGGCGCCAGCGAAACGCGTTCCGGGGATTCGGCAGTTCGGTTGCGGGTCGAGATCGAGCTCATGGGATCGTCGCCAATTCAGGCATCAGGAGCCTAGCCCTACGGCTCCTGTAATACAATATACCAGAGTGCATACCAGGCCGGCATATCATGTCACCCCGGGGGTTGAAGTACCGGATCGAGGCATTTTTCAACCTCCCGGCCTGCAAATGCTGCGGCCGGAGAAGGACCTGCAGCCGCCGGGCGGCAGCACCGATGCATTCCGCCTAGCTCAGGCCTTCGCCATGGCGCGAAGGCGCATCGGCCGCAGGGCGACCAGAGCCAGGATCGCGGCCGCGATGTTGAGCGCCGCCGCGACGATGAACACCGCATTCCACGTGCCGGTCGCCGTGGTCAGCACATTGGCGAGCGGCACCAAGAGCGCCGCCGTGCCCTTGGCCGTATAGAGCATGCCGTAATTCGTAGTCGCGAATTTCCTGCCGTAGATGTCGGTGCAGGTCGCCGGGAACAGCGAATAGATCTCGCCCCAGGCGAAGAACACCACACCGGACAGGATGACGAACAGCAGCGGATTGTCCGCGACCAGCAGCAGCGCGTAGATGCCGATGCCTTCGAGCATGAACGCGATGAACATGGTGTTCTCGCGGCCGATGTGGTCGGACACCCAGCCGAAAAACGGCCGGGTCAGGCCGTTGAGCACCCGGTCGATCGACAGCGCGAAGGTCAGCGCCGGCAGCGTGATCCCGAGCAGCGAGACCGGCACGTTGTCGATCTTGAAGTCCTTGGCGATCGGGGCGAGCTGCGCGGTCGCCATGAGACCGCCGGCACCCACCATCACGAACATGACGTACATCAGCCAGAACGGCGGCGAGCGCAGCACTTCCTTCCATTCGTAGTCGCGCCGGGTCTGCTGGACCGCGGGCGCCGCGGGCGCCGGAGCTTCGCCGGGATACGGTGCGCGCAGCAGCAACCCGACCAGGACCACGATGATGCCTTGGCCGAGGCCGAACCAGAGGAAAGCGGCCTCGTAGCCGCTCGACTGGATCATGTTGGCGATCGGCACCACGGTCAGCGCCGAGCCGGCGCCGAATCCGGCTGCGGTCAGCCCGGCCGCGAGGCCGCGCCGGTCCGGGAACCACTTGAGCGCGTTGCCCACGCTGGCGCCGTAGATCACGCCGGCGCCGATGCCGCCGATTGCGGCCCCGACGTAGAGCAACAAGAGCGAACTCGCGACCGAGTTGATGGCCCAAGCGATCGCCACCAGCACGCCGCTGCCGCACACCATCACCTTGGGACCGAACCGATCGACGAGGTAACCCTCGATCGGCACGAGCCACGTCTCGGTGAGGACGAAGATGGTGAAGGCGACCTGAATGGCCGCCCGGCCCCAATGATATTTCTGCTCGATCGGATTGACGAACAGGGTCCAGCCGTATTGCAGGTTGGCGATCATCACCATGCAGATGATGCCGAAAATCAGTTGCCCCCAGCGCGTGGCTTCGGAGGCGATGGGGCGGGCTTCCGCCGCTCCTGATGTCGTGGCCATTTCCGTTCCCTTGGCGTTTATGGTTACCGCGGGGCTGGGCCCGCGTGGCATACAATATACTCAGAATGGGACGGCTGCCTAGTTCGCGGGCACGGTCTTCGCAGGCGGGCGCACGGAGTCTCGGGCGGGGGGTGCCTGGCGACGGGCTGGGCGAGGGCAAACCGCGGAAAAACTTTGTCGAAATAGCGACAGAAATGTGTCGGCAGGGCCATCCGAAAGGGACCAATCCCCCGGCAAGGTCGCGCCGGTTAGCGGGGCAGGCCCGCGGCAAATTGTCTCGAGCCCTGACCTCGTGGACCGGCGCGGGTGCCGCAACGATCGGATGCCGGCACCGGCTTACCGGCACCGGGTTAGAAGTCGGACACCGCCTCGGGCCGCTGGATCAGCCGATACGGCCGACGCACGGAAGCCTGGGCGGACGATTCCATATTGCTGCGGCAGACCACGCATTGGGGTGCGTTGCCGACATTGGTTGCCCGCGCGGACATCACCTCGTAGAGCGCCCCGCAATGGGGACAGAAGAATTTTCCCGCCGCACCCGTTCTCCATTCCTGGGCCATGTTGTGTCTCCGTTCGGTCCGAAGCGCGCCTTCAGCTATTATGTATAGACCGCCAGGAAAAGCAAGGGGACCAAGCCCAAGAAGGGGCGGCAGGACTTTCATCGCAGGTCGTTGCAGGAGGGCGGCGCGGTCCCAGCCCGAAAGGGAGGGCACGAGGGCCGGCACCCCGCGCGCGCTTACTGCGTGCCGGCGGGCAGGGAAGCGCATCTGACCATCCACAGCTGGATGAACAGATCGCTGCCGTTGGTCACCACGACGTCGATCATGTTGTCGTCGAGCTTGTGGAGAATGAACGCGTCGCCGACGCCCTTCCCCTCGATCAGATAATAGGTGTTCGGCGGCGTGACGCGCGACAATAGCGGCGGGCGGCTTTGCGATGAAAAAACGAGCAGGCGTGTTGTTCTTACAACATTTATTTTTGCGGTGCAGCAATGTCAGAGCCGCCGAAACGCCGGCTCGTAAGGATGCAATCAACCGCCCGCCTGCTTCAGCCGTTCGGCCGCTTCGCCTGGGGTACCGGCAGCGCCGCGTTGGCGCTGTTCAAGAACTCGACCGTGGCGAACACCCGCGTTGGCGCTGTTCAAGAACTCGACCGTGGCGAACACCAGCTCGGTATCGCCGATGTTCTCGAGATCGTGCACCTTGAACTCGCCGTTGCGGTAGGTCTCGTGCCGGGTCTCGCCGGCCCGATAGGCGTGCTCGACGGTCGAGCCGTCCTGCAGGTGCTGCCGTCCGCGTCCCGGCGTGATCGCCGACCAGAAATAATCAAGCACGTGGCGATGAAATCCGACCCGTTCGCCGGGTTTCAGCCGGATCGTCCACACGCGGACCCGGTCGCTCTGCGACAATAGCTCTGTGCCTACGCAGCCGTTCGGATCCTGGCGCTCCTGCTCGAATTCGCGGACAAGCCATTGCGGCCAAGCGGTTTTCTCGGCGCGAACGGCCT
>WNGK01025688.1_pt1 | contig 11248 bp, 7 predicted proteins | sample 5400601 | NCBI WGS metagenome assembly WNGK01 (sample SAMN13153376, study PRJNA577476) | soil metagenome | isolation source: 60 cm soil or saprolite under Garry oak tree replicate 1 | place: USA:California | collected 2016-06-15
CAGCGCGCCAGCGACCAATTGGCGCCGCTGGAATGTTCGAGCGCGGCGATCAGCTTGGGAATATCGGCACCCATTTTGCGGGCGAAGGAGAGCACCTCGTAATTGGCTACCATGCAGGACCAGAGCAGCATATTGTTCGCCGTCTTGGTGAGCTGTCCGGTACCGCAAGGCCCGACATGCATCACATTGGCGCCGAAGGCGGAGAGCGCCGGTTTGGCTTTTTCGAAGGACGCCGCATCGCCGCCGCAGAACACGGTGAGCGTGCCACTGTCGGCAGCTTCCTGGCCGAGCACCACGGGCGTGTCGAGGAGGCCAATTCCCGCACTAGCACAGATGGCCTCGAGCTCGCGGGCGGTTTGCGGCGAGGTCGAGCTGGAGACGCAGATCACCGAACCGCGCGCGAGGCTCTTGAGAAGACCAGAGCGGGTGACGACATCTTCGACCTGCGCGTCGGTCGCGACCATCACGACCACCACTTCGGCCGCTGCTCCGACATCGGCCAGATTGGCGGCAATCCTGATCCCCGCTTCCTTGGCGCGGCTTGCCGCTTCCGGCGCCACATCATAGCCGGTGACGGCGAAGCCCCTCCTCACCATGTGGCGGGCCATCTGGAAACCCATGGCGCCCAGGCCGATCATGCCGGTGTTCTTGACTCGATCCTTATCCATCAAGCTTTCCTTTGTCCGTATCGCCCTCACCGGGCTGGATCTCTTCCACCTGAGCCGCATTTTTGGAGCCGCGCGTCAAGGGGGTCGAACTGCCGAAATCCGTCGGAATATTTTGGTAAACGCGCCTCCCACGGAAGAGTGGACCAGCCCAATTCGGACGTTGGCCCTCCGTACAATAAGACAGGCGGCTTGATTATGAGAGGCTGACCCTGATATGCGAGCAAGGCGCGCATGCGCAACTGTATTGATGGGGCGTTCCGTTGGCGGTCAACGATAGAGAGATCATCGAGCAGCGGCGGGCGGAATACGTCGCCGCGTTCAACCGCGAAGATATTGCGGCGATGGCGGGATATACTGCCGACGACGCGGTCGGCATGGCGCCCAATCGGCCTGCGATCCGCGGTGTCGATGCGCATCGTCAATTTTGGTGCGAGGGATTTGCCGCGGCGAAATCGCTCTTCTTCGTATTTCCCGAGGAACTGGAGCTGATGGGCGATGTCGCCATCGATCAGCACCGCTGGGTCTTGGACAGCATGCCCAAGCGCGGCGGCAGACCTGTGCACGACGAAGGCAAGGGCATCTGGATCTGGCGGCGGCAGACGGACGGCAGCTGGAAGGTCGCGCGCGGAATCTGGAACAGCGATCTTTCGCGCGCCGGCTTCTCGTCCGGCTCGGGAGCCGAATTGTCCGAAGATTTGGCCGCCATCAACAAGCGTCTCGATGACTTCGTTTCGACGATCAATGCCGGCGACATCAATGGTTGGGCGAATCTCTTGACCGACGATTTCATATTCGCAGTGCCCGATGCGCCCAGATTCATCGGAAGAGAAACCGCTGTCGCTGCGGCAAAGATGGCGTTTTTCGATCCCTTCATTTTGCGGATCGCATCCAAATTCGACGACGTGCAGACGTTTGGCTCGCAGGCTTTCGCCCAAGGCATCTTCACCATGGATATGATGCCCAGGGGTGGAGGAAAAATGCTCTCCGGACCCGGCAAATTCACGAATTTTTTCCGCAAAGAGAGCGATGGTTCCTGGAAATATGCCTTGGTGATCTTCAGCTGGGACCGGCCGCCCTCCTGAGACTGCGCAGGCGCGACGTCGCCGCTTCGTCGATTTCCCAATTCCGGCCTTTTTTCACGACCGCGACGCCGTAATCGCGTTCCGCGCGCTGCGGCGAGACATAGCCTTGCACAACATCGTCGAGCACTTTTTTGAGCTCGCGTTCGAGCGGATCGCCAAGCCCGCCCCCGCCGGGCGTCTCAAGCTTAAAGATGTCGCCCGCCTTCAGCGGATAGTCGGCGTAGCGCGTGGGAAGGTGGTTTTCCCCCGCCGTGCCCGGATTGACGGTGAGGTCGCCCGTCCGCCCGGCCCCGCCGCCCGCCGCGCCATGGGGCGCGATCACATGCTTCGACGAGCGGATGGAAAACCGCGCATCGGCGAGATTGACATATTCGCGGACAATGCCAAGCCCACCGCGGAATTTTCCGGCGCCCCCGGAATCCCGGATCAGCTCGAAGCGCTGCACGCGGGTGGGGAATTCGCTTTCGATGATCTCGATGGAAGCAATCTTGGCGTTGCTCTGGTTGACGGAGGTTCCCGACGCGCCGTCCTTGGTGGCCCGCCCGCCCGCGCCGCCGCCGACGATCTCATATTGCACATAGGTCTTGCCCGCCGAGGTCGAGCGCCCGCCGATGATGATGGAGCGGCTGCCGCAGCCATCGGCACGGGCGCGCGCCGGCATGACATGGGAGAGCGCGTCGAACAAAGCCTCCACCATCGCGTGCACAGTCGCATTATAGGTGTTGACGGGCGCGGGAAAGCGCGGGTTCAGCACGCTCCCCTCGCGTGTCGTGATCTCATAGCTGCGCATGATGCCGCTATTGATGAAGATCAGCGGATCGACCAGGGAAATCAGCGCATAGCCCACGGCGGCCCTCACCAGAGGTGGGCGGACATTGGCCGGCCCCTTGGTCTGGTCCGCGGAGCCGGAGAAATCGAAGCGGATCTGGTCGCGTTTCTTCTCCACAATCACATGGACGCGCACAGGCTTGTTGAGCTCGATGCCGTCATCATCGATGAAGCGTTCGGCCTCGAAGCACCCGTCCTGCCATTCGGAAATCGCGCTACGCATCTTTTCCTCGGCAAGATCGAGCAGTCGCTGAAAGCTCGCGAGTGCATTGGCCTTGCCGAATTTTCCGATGAGTTCGGCGACACGCTGTTCGCCGAGCCGGCTTGCGCCGAGCTGGCCGCGAATGTCGCCAAGCACCAGTTCCGGGGTGCGGCTGTTGGCGGCGATGATCCGCTCGATTTCGACATTGCGCTGCCCGCCGCGGAAATAGCGTATGGCCGGAAGATGCAGGCCCTCGTTGAAGATCTCTTTCGCTTGGCCGGAACAGGAGCCCGGCACCGGGCCGCCAATATCGCTTTTATGCGCGATCGAACCACAGAAACCGATTCTCTCGCCTTCGACAAAAATCGGCGTGATCACCGCCATGTCGGGTGCGTGCGGGCTGCCGCCCTCATACGGGTGATTGATTAGATAGGCGTCGCCCTCGACAATGTCGCTGCCATAAGTCTTGATCACCGCGCCGCAGCAAGCCGGGAAAGCGCCCATATGCAAGGGCAGCACCACATGCTGCGCGATCACATCGGCATTGGTGTCCATAATCGCGCAGGAGGCATCCTGGGATTCGCGCACGATGGTGGAGAAGCCGGTGCGGAAGAGCGAGTTCTGCATCTCCTGTACGATGCCCGAGAGGCTTGCCTTGATGATCTCGAGATCCACGACACTGAGCTGATCTTCACGCTTTCCCATCTCATGCGCTCCCATCTAAAGACCACCTCATCCTGAGGAGCCCTGCTTTATTGTCCTTCGAGACGCGCGCTTGCGCGCGCTCCTCAGGATGAGGAAAGCAGGGCGTCTCGAAGGATGAGGGAACGAGTTCAATCATGAGAATCCTCGATGGTGATGAGGATGTTCTTGAATGCATCGACGCGCGCCATATGACCTGGCGGAACGACCGTCGTGGCGTCGAGCTGGTCGACAATCGCGGGTCCTGTGAAACGTGCCCCGACATCGAGGCGCTCGCGCTGATAGACCGGACAGTCGAGCGTGACGCCGTCGAAACGCGCTTTGCGGGTTTCGCGCAGCGCATCTTTGAGCGCGAGCCCTTGGGCGCGGTGCTTGGGCAGCTCCACCGGCGGCACGCGACCGATGCCGCGCAGCCGGTAGGATACAATCTCTACGGGTTCTTCGGGCGCGGTATGGCCGAACATCTGCGGCATAACGCATGTCGAGGGCGCGCTCGATCTCGATCTCTGCTGCCGTGAACTCCTCATCGCGCAAATCGCGCTCCGCATGGCTCTGCAATGGCGCGAACACACTGGCAATTCCCTCGGCGGTCACGGTGTCCAGTCCCGCCAGTTTCGAGCGGATGTAATCGTGCTTCACATCCGACATCAAAAGACCCATGGCGGAATAGACGCCGGGGTAAGGGGGCACGACCACACCGGCCATACCGAGCTCCGCGGCGATGGCACAGGCATGAAGCGGACCGGCGCCACCAAAGGCGAGCAGATGAAAATCGCGCAGATCATGCCCGCGCATGGTGGAGATCGCTTTGATCGCCTCCTGCATCTTGACATTGATGATGCGCACGATGCCTTCGGCGGCATCCACGACGCTCAGCTTGAGCTTATCGGCAATATCGTGCTGGACCGCGGAGACAGCGGCTTTCGCGTCAAGCTTCATCTTGCCGCCGAGGAAATTGTCTTCGCCGAGATAGCCCAGCACCAGATTGCAATCGGTAATTGTGGGCTGTTGGCCGCCGCGCGCGTAGCAGGCGGGTCCCGGCACGGCGCCGGCGCTTTGCGGTCCGACTTCGAGCTGACCGAAGCGATCGACGCGTGCCAGCGTTCCTCCGCCCGCGCTCACCGTGTTGATATCGATCATGGGAAGGGAAATATCGCGCTCTTCTATTTTGCCGCGGTTCTGCACCGAAGGCTCGCCGTCCTTGATCAGCGCGACATCGCAGGACGTGCCGCCCATGTCGAAAGTGATGAGATTGAGAAGACCCGTCGTGCGGCAGGTCTGCACGCTTGCCGTGATGCCCCCTGCCGGCCCCGAGAGCACGGTCGCCACCGCCTTCCTCGCGCTTGCGGCGAATGTGGCCATGCCGCCATTGGACTGCATGATGTATTTCTGCCGCGTCGTCAGTCCCCCGTGCGACAGGCGCTGTTCGAGATTGCCGATGTAACGCGCCAGAATCGGTTCCAGATAGGCGTTAATCACCGTCGTCGACAGGCGGTGATATTCACGGATCTGCGGTACAATATCCGACGACAGCGAGACGGCGCAGCCGGGGATTTCCTCAGCGATAATGGCGCGGGCGCGCTCCTCATGCTCCGGCCTGAGAAACGAAAACAAGAGACAGACCGCAACCGACTCGAGACCTTCCTCTCGCCACTCGCGAATGGTGGTCAGAAGCGCCGTTTCATCCAGAGCGAGCAGAACCTCACCGGAGGCGGACACCCTTTCGGTCACTTCGCCGGTGAGGCTCTCGGGCACCAGAAGCGGCGGACGATCGTAGAAGATGTCGAAGATGGCCGAGCCGTGCGGCCGGCATTGCTCCGCGACCTCATAGATGCCGCGGAAACCCTTGGTCACCAGAAGCCCGGTGCGAACACCCTTGCCTTCGAGCAACGCGTTGGTGCCGACCGTCGTGCCATGGCAGAAATAGCTGATGTCCGCAGGCTGAACGCCCTTGGCGAGAAGAAGCTCGACGCCAGCGAGAATGGCCCGCGACGGATCGTCCGGCGTCGAGGGCAGTTTGGCGACCGAGATTTCGCGGGTCTGTTCGTCCAGATAGACGAAATCGGAGAACGTGCCTCCGGTGTCCACAGTCAAACGGTAACGGGCCATATCGTCTCTGGGCAACAAGACCATGCCCCCCACCCCTATCCCCTCCCCGCGTCGGGCAGGGGAATAGTGCGGAAGAATTTCGTCCGATCACTGCGGAAGCGACCTTTCAAGGTGGCAGCAAGGTCTCCTGAAGGGACCGCATTGGTGCCATTCTAACTCATCGACACTCTCCAACATCTTCGATAGTAAGTGTCCAACGCCGCGCAACCTTAATCGCCGGCGGCTTCGGGGACATTGCCGGGCTGATGCAGGGGAATGGCGCGCTGAAACACTGCGCTGCGCGAAGATTTGTCTCGCGCACCCTCGCGCTCAAGTCGAGCGTCGTCGCGGCGGGAGCCTTGCTCCTCTTCGTCCAGAGCGCCTGGAGTGCCGACGCCCCCCTGCCGGCTCCGGTGCGCGATTTCACCACCTACATGCCGACGGCCAAGGCGACGCGGATCGAGGCCAATGAAGCGCCTGTGATCGATGGCGACCTATCCGATCCTGTCTGGCAGAAGGCGATGCCCATCACCGAATTTTATCAAATCGAACCCAATACCGGTCAGCCCGGGTCCGAGCGCACCGAACTGCGGTTCCTCTACGATGCGGACAATCTCTATATCGCCGTTTATGCCTATGATCGTGAGCCAGACCAGATTCGATTCACCACCAAGAACCGCGACGGAAGTTTCGTCGCCGACGACGGCGTGCGCATCTACCTCGACCCGCTGAACACGCGGCGCAACGCATATCATTTTATTGTCAATGCGCTTGGTGCGCGAATCGACGAACTTATCCAGAACAACACCGATTTCGTCAGGCCGTGGAACACGATCTGGACCGCACGGTCCAGAATTGTCGACGACGGCTGGACGGTGGAGATCGCCATCCCGTTCCGCGATCTGTCCTTCGATCCGGCGAAACCCGATTGGGTGATCGATTTTGCCCGGGACATTCGCCGCCGCAACGAGAGCGACCGCTGGAGCTCCATCAGCGCTGCGCAACAGCCCGCCGATATCTCTCGCGCCGGCACGCTGACCGGCATCACCGGCATCAATCAGGGCCTCGGACTCGATATCCAGCTCTACGGATCGATGCGTTACCGCTTCGATTGGCAGCAGCCACAACGGGAGACCAAGAGCGCGCGCCTAAGCGGCAACGCCTTCTACAAGATCACGCCCCAGTTGACTGGTACGCTGACCGTCAATCCGGATTTTTCCGACAGCCCGCTGGATCTTCTCCAAGTCAACACCACGCGATTCAATCTGTTCCAGCCGGAGACCCGCGATTTCTTCCTGCAGGACACGGCGACGTTCGAGTTCGGCGGACGGGGGTTCACCATCGGCGGACGGGGTTCCGACTATCCTTATCCGCCCGAGAACGCATCGCCCTTCTTCTCGCGCAATATCGGCCTCGCCAATGGGATCCCGGTCAGCATCATCGGCGGCACCAAATTATCGGGCGAATATGCCGGCCTCGGCATCGGCGCGCTCTCCGTCGTGACCAATGGAACCGGCGACACAAAGAGAAGCCAGGTGCTTTCGGTCGCGCGCATCACCAAACCCATCGGCGAGTCGAAAGCGGGGATTTTCGTCACCAATGGCGACCCGACGGGGCGGAGCAAGAACACACTCGCGGGCGCCGATTTCCAGTTCCGCGACTCGAGCTGGACGCCTGGCAAGATTCTGCAGTCCGATTTCTACTATCAGCGCAGCTTCTCCGACACGAAGGGGGACGACGATTCGTTCGGCGTCGCGGTCAATTATCCGAACGAACCCGTGGGTCTTGACGCTCGTTTCAAGCAGGTGGGTACGAACTATTTTCCGGCATTGGGTTTTGTGAATCGCACGGGCATCCGTCAATTCGACGGCGTTGCGCTGTATCGCCGGCGCGACCTTGGCTGGCGCTGGCTCGACGTCGGCACGTCCTGGTACTTCGTCACCGACCTCAGCAATCATCTGGAATCGCGCGAGAACGGCATCTGGACCGGGATATCCCTGCGATCGGCCGACGAGTTCTACGTCAAGGCGTTCGATGACTATGAGGATGTGCCTTCCACCTTCAAGGTGGCCGGCAAGGTTCCGGTCCAGGCCGGCCGGTACCACTGGACCAACGGCAACGTCACTTTCCAAACTGCGAGGAGCAGACCCTATTCCGCCAGTCTCGATGTGCTGTGCTGCAGCTTCTACAATGGCAATTATCTGAGGGCCATTCTGAGAACCGACTTCCGGCTCAATGCGACGTTCCAGCTCACACCGCGCTACACCTACACCTATATCGAACTTCCAGGAGGGCTACTGAACATCCATGCCCTAACGACCGACTTTATCATCAGCTTCACCCCGGACATGCAGCTCGTCAATCAGTTGCAATTCGACAATGTCAGCCAGAGATTCGCCCTCTCGCTGCGTTATCGCTGGGAATACGAGCCGGGGCAGGAGTTCTTCGCCTCCATCGGCCAGTCCGCGCTCATCCCGGGCCAGGAATTCGTGCCGCGAACGACGCAAGCCGTCATACGCCTCGGCCATACGTTCCGTTATTAGGCTAGGCAATGGGGGGCGTCTGCCCCTGGCGCCACCTTCCGGGCGACCGTCGGCCGAAAACGGGGTATGACTCGTGTCCGAGTGTTCCGGCTTGGAGGAGAGCGCAGATGGCAAGGCGATGGGCATGTGGCAGGCTCCTGGGGGCAGCAGCCTTAGTATCCGGCATCAGTGGAGCGGCATGGGCGCAGTCCCCAACGCTCAGCATCACCTTGACTGGGCAATCGATGATCCGGTCGGACATCCGTGCTCACGCGCCGGCTGCTGTGCCGGTCATCGAGTCGCTACTCAAGGGCGACGTCGTGTTCACGAATTTCGAAACCACCATCCTCGACGTAAAAAAGGGTCAATCGCCAAAGGACGGCCGATTCCTCTCCCCGCCTGAGGCGCTGGAGTCGCTCAAGACGTTTGGCTTCAACCTGTTGTCGCTGTCCAACAATCATGCGTGGGATCTCAAGGTTCCGGGCATCCAGAACACGCTTGAGCAGGTAAAGCGCCTGAATCTGGCCCATGCCGGCACCGGAAACACCATCCAAGAAGCCGTTGCGCCAGGTTACCTGCGCACACCCAAGGGAACCGTGGCGCTCATAGGAATAGCATCGGGCCTGATTGAAGAGGGCGGCGCGGCCACGCCAAACCGGCCAGGCGTGAACGAGCTCCGCGTCGAGGGGAACAAGCCGAACCTAGAGGACACGCAGCGCATTCTTCAAAGTATCCGGGACGCCAGAAAGCAAGCCGACATCGTCATCGTGTACGAACACAATCACGTATTCGACAAGCCCTTCCGGACGATCATGCTGGAAGAATTGCCCGAACGGCTGGGGCCGCCCGATTGGCTCAAAAAATGGACGCACGCGGAAGTTGACGCCGGCGCCGATATCATCGTGATGCATGGCGCGCCTCTCCTGCATGGTGTCGAAATCTATCGCGACCGGCCGATCTTTTACGATCTGGGAAATTTCATTTTTCAGGCGCCACCGACGGAACTCTTGCTCGACGAACCGATCGTTTGGGAAAGCGTGGTGGCCTATGTCGACTTCCAGGGAAAGAAGCTGCAATCCATCAAGTTCCGCCCCATTGCGCAGAATAAGATTGGCGAGGGCCAGCCCGACCCCCATGACGAGCACACGAACAACCTCTTTCTCCAGACCCGCGGCTTGCCATCGCCCGCCACTGGCGAACAGGCGCGCTATATCCTCGAGCGCTTGGCCGATCTGTCACGGCCTTTCGGAACAAAAATCGACGTGAAGGGCGATACTGCGGAGATCAAGCTGAAAGTCGGAAATTAGGACAAGTCAAAAATCCGGCTTGTCGGCGACCGGCACGACCCTTTCCGGTCCGGAGGATTCGCGAAGGTTTTCGGCGCACACCATTTCGGGCCATATGGTTTCCGGTTGATAGGTGACGAGCCCCGACCAGGGCATGGTGAAACTGCCCGGATCCTCCATCGTAACTTCGACCTGCAGGCCCTTTTTGTGGGGGTCCAAATCGACTTCCGCGCCGTAGCCATCGAAGCGGACCGGCGCCGCGTTTGCGTTGAACGTATGCGCGTGTTTGCGGATCGCCGCGGCCGCGGCTTCTCCGTCGATCAGACGGTAGCGTTCCACCACGTGCATCTTCTCGCTGAAGGGCGTGCCATAGCGATCGACCGACGAAAATGGTCCCGTCTTGATGCCGACCGTGTCGACCACCAGAGTGTCGCCCTCATAATGGCCGACCGAGTCCCCCTGCCAGCTGGGCGTCAGATGCTCGGGATGCGGCACGTTCAAGCGAACATGGCGCACCTTGTGATCGTTCACATAGAGCAGAACGACCTCGTCCTTCCGCTGCAGCAATTGCATCTCCAACTGAATGGTCAGCGTGAAGGGCGGCGGCTCCGGCCAGCATTGGTTGTGGTTGTCCGGAATCGACTCGCCGGTGAGCGAATACTCGCCGCGCTTTTTTAAAATTTCCGCGGCCTCGGGTTTCAGAAGCGGGCTGTTGAAATCGGCGACGCGCCCGGCGTTGTCGTCTATCGTGCCGTTGGCCCTCCTCATTGTGTTGGTAAGGGGACCCTGGCCTGATGGCGGCTCTTCGAGATTGAACAGAGTGCGCCCCCATTGGCCGGAAAGCGCGGGAATAGCGGCAGCCTTCTCTGCGCCCACCGCCGGCCAAACGACTATCGCGGTCGAGATGAACCCGATAGCGGCGCGGCGCAAATGTCTTCTCGAAATGATTCTCATATTTTACCCTCACCATCAGTCGGCATGGCGTCTTCCCGAGAGCAGACGTTCATTGCGTTTCTCGAACCTACCGCCTGGAAATGCCCGAGTAAAACACCTAGTTTCGGCCGGTTTACAACCTGCACAGGGGACGAATTTGGCTTTTACATCGTGGCGTGGCGTCGTCGGCAATATCAAACCGACCATGCGTCCCGGCTCCGTCGAGGAATTGTGCCGCATCCTGCCCGAAGGCGTCGGGATCATCCCGCTCTTCCTCGATATCCAGCGTGGGGCGCGGGAGGAATTTACCCATATTATCCCGCATTACGAGCCGCTGATCGCCAAGCTGGCGGATCACGATGTGGACCTGATTCATCCCGAAGGCGCGCCGCCGTTCATGGTGCTCGGCCATGCGGGTGAGGCGGAGCTGATCAAGAAGTGGGAGAAGAAATACAAGACTCCTGTGTTCACGTCGGGCACCAACCACATCCGCGCCCTCGAGGCACTCAAGGTAAAGCGCTTCATCGGCGCTTCGTATTTTCCGGGGAAGATCAATCAAACCTTCGGGAAATATTTCGAGGACGCCGGATTCGACGTGCTGGGCATGGAGGGGATCGACGTTCCTTTCCAGGAAGTCGGGAATCTGTCGGCGGAGCTCGTCTATGCCCATGTGAAGAAGATCTTCCTCAAGCACCGCAAGCAGGCGCAAGGGATTTATCTGTTAGGCTCCGGTTGGCGCGTGATGGGCATTATCGATCTTCTGGAGCGCGACCTCGGCGTGCCGGTGATTCATCCCGTACCGGCGCGCTGCTGGGAGATACAGAAGCGTCTGACGATCAATCATCCGGTCACCGGTTATGGGCGGCTGCTCGCCGAGATGCTGCCGGGGTAGCACATGATTTCTGGATTCGCTCATAGGCTGTGGGTTGCCGTTCTC
>WNGK01016231.1_pt1 | contig 11241 bp, 12 predicted proteins | sample 5400601 | NCBI WGS metagenome assembly WNGK01 (sample SAMN13153376, study PRJNA577476) | soil metagenome | isolation source: 60 cm soil or saprolite under Garry oak tree replicate 1 | place: USA:California | collected 2016-06-15
TGCGGGCGAAGTCCAGCGCGTATTCGAAGGCCGCGCGCATGGTCCCGACGCAGGCCGCGCCGATCAGCGCCGCCGTCCAGCTGAACGCGCCGGTGACGACCCGCTTGCCCGTCCGGCCCGGCTCGCCGATGAGGTTGGCGGCGGGCACCCGGACCGCGTCGAAGTGCACGCGCGGGGTGACCACGCCGCGGTGGCCGATCTTGTCGTACACGTCGATCACGCTGATGCCCGGGGCCGAACCCGGCACGGCGATCACGGCCAGCGCGTCGTCCGCGCCCGCGGCCGGGTCGGTGCGGCACACCACGGTGTACAGCTCGCAGCCTTTCCGGCCCCATCCGGTGCCGTTGGTCGTGTAGTGCTTCTGGCCCGTGATCACCCACTCGTCGCCGTCGCGGCGGGCGATCGTCTGCATCCCGCCGGCCGGGTCCGGGGAATCGAAGTTGGCTCCGCCGGCCACGTCGGTGAAGGCGTAGGAGGCGAGCAGGTCACCCTCGGGATCATCGGCGAACGGCCGCAGGAACCGCTCCTTCTGCTCCGGCGTGCCGAACTGGATCACCGGCTGCAGGCCCAGCCCGGTAGCCAGCAGCGTCGTCGGCACGTTGACGTCGACGCAGGTGAGCTCCTCGGCGGCGATGGCCAGGTCGAGCATGGAGAACCCGGCCCCGCCAAAGTCGGCGGGGATGAACGACTTGGTGAAGCCGGCGTGGGCCATTTCGCGGTAGGCCTCCCGGCCGGCCAGGAATGACTCCCATCCGTCGGCCGCGCGGTCGATCAGGCCGGCCACCGGGCGGAGCACGCCCTCGGCGAAGACCTTGGCGTTCTTCTGCAGTTCCTGCTGGCTGTCGCTCAGGGTGAAATCGATGGCCACGGCGGACACCTTCTTTCTCGACGGTATGGGACGCTGGGCGGGTGGCAATCCGGACGGCTTTTACCGACCTGTTTCAGATCGATCATCCGCTTGTGCTGGCGCCGATGGGAGGGGTGTCCGGCGGGGCGCTGGCCGCGGCGGTCTCCGAGGCGGGGGGCCTCGGCCTGGTGGGCGGCGGCTACGGTGATCCTGGCTGGCTGGAGCGTGAGCTGGATACGGTGGCCGGCGTTACGGGCAAGCCGTGGGGCGCCGGGGTCATCACCTGGGCCGCCAGCGAGGACGCCGTCCGGCTGATCCTGTCCTACCGGCCCGCGGCCGTGTTCTTGTCCTTCGGCGATCCCGCGCCGTTCGGCGCGCTGGTCAGGCAGGCCGGGATCCGGCTGATCTGCCAGGTGCAGGACGTGGCCGGGGCGCGGCAGGCGGCGGCGGCCGGGGCCGACGTGATCGTGGCCCAGGGCACCGAGGCGGGCGGGCACGGGAGCCAGCGGGCGACCCTGCCGCTGGTACCCGCCGTCGCCGACGCGGTCGCCCCGGTGCCGGTGCTCGCGGCCGGCGGGATCACGGACGGGCGGGGGGTGGCGGCGGCGCTGATGCTCGGCGCCCAGGGCGCCGTGGTGGGCACCCGGTTCTGCGCCACGCCCGAGGCCCTCTACCCGGACTGGGCCAAGAAACAGCTGGTGGACGGCGGCGGGGACGAGACCAGCCGGACCCGGGTGTTCGACATCGCCCGGGGCCTGGACTGGCCGGACCCGTACACCGGCCGGGTCCTGCGCAACGCCTTCACCGACGCCTGGGACGGACGCGAGGACGAGCTGCGCGCCAGCGCGCAGGCCCGGGAGCGGTTCGCTCTCGGCGACCGGGCCGGGGATCCCGACGTCGGCCTGGTCTGGGCGGGGGAAGGGACCGACCTCATCACCGCGGTCGAGCCGGCCGGGGTCCTCGTGGGCCAGATCATCGCCCAGGCCGAAGGGCTGCTAGCCGGAGCCCCGCGCCAACTGGATCACTAGATCGCCATGTAATTGGATCTAACTGGTGCTCCAGTTGGCCCCTACGGTCAAGTACATGAGCACCATGACCCAGACCCTCAGCCCGGCCCACGCCACCCGTTACGACATCCCGGCCGCGCGCCCGCGCTTGGTCACCGGCCGCTTCGCCGCGGCGCTGCTGTCCGACTTCGGCGTGCTGACCAGCTTCTACCTCCTGCTCTCGGTGACGCCGATGTACGCCGTGTCGGCGGGCGCCGGAAGCGCCGGAGCCGGCCTGGTGACCGGCTCGCTCATGCTGACCACGGTGCTGGCCGAGTTCGCCTCGCCCCGGCTGCTGGCGCGCTTCGGCTACCGCGCCGTGTTCGCGGCCGGCGTGCTGCTGCTCGGCGGCCCGGCCCCGGCACTGCTGGCCCCGCACAGCATGGCCACGATCATCGCGGTCAGCATCGCCCGCGGCTTCGGGTTCGGCCTGTGCACCGTCGTCCTCGGGGCCCTCGTCGCCGCGTCGGTGCCGGCCGAGCGCCGCGGCGAGGGGATCGGCCTGGCCGGGGTCGTGACCTGCGTGCCCGCGATCGTGGCCCTGCCGTCCGGGGTCTGGCTGGCCCAGAACACCGGGTACGTGGTCGTCATCGCGATCACGGCCATCAGCGCGCTGGCCCCGCTGGCGGCGGTCCCCTGGCTGGCCGACCCGGCCAGCCAGCAGGTCGACGCTGGGTCGGCTGACCCGGCTCCGGCCGGCCTGCTCGGTAGCCTGCGCTCCGGCGGCATGCTGCGGCCCGGCCTGGTCTTCGCGGCCACGACCGTATCGGCCGGCGTGGTGGCCTCGTTCCTGCCGCTGGCGGCGGGCGTGTCCGCGGGCGTCGCCACGCTCGGGCTGTTCGCGCAGGCCGTGACCGCCACCGCCAGCCGCTGGTGGGCTGGACGGCGCGGTGACCGGCACGGTCACGCCGGCCTGCTGATCCCCGGGCTGCTCATCGCCGCCGTCGGCATGGCCAGCCTGATCTGGGTCTCCGCCCCGGTCGTGGTGATCGCGGGGATGTGCCTGTTCGGGATCGGGTTCGGGATCGCCCAGAACGCCACCTTCGCGCTGATGATCGACCGCGCCCCGGCCGGCGGCTACGGCACCGCCAGCGCCCTGTGGAACCTGGCCTACGACGCCGGCTACGGCACCGGCCCCATCGTGTTCGGCCTGTTCGTGGCGCACACCGGGTACCCGGCGGCGTTCGCCCTCACCGGAATGCTGATCCTCGCCGCCCTGGTCCCCGCGGTACGCGACCGCAGGGCCCGCTAAGGAAGACTACGCAAGACGGCAAGATCGCCGCTTAGGCGTGCTCATCCTTCACGAGAGGTCTGGTGCATCGTGATCCCGAAGCGTCTCGCCAGGAAAGGGCTGCCGCTGCTGGCCGCGGTCGCCCTGCTGGCAGGTCCGCTCGTCATCTCCGCGCAAGCCGAGCCGTCTAGTGGCCCGGCCCAGCCGACGGTCAACCCCGATCACGTCAAGGTGCTCGCGGCCGCGCTGCAGAAAATGCACGACAACTACGCCTCGTTCGCGAACTTCACGCCGGGCCCGCAGGACATCTTCGACTACAACATCGGCAACCTCTGGCTCAAGGGCATCGACGGCAGCGGGACCACCGTGGCCGTGATCGAGGGCTGGGACGATCCCAACGTCGCCGCGTTCATCCACGTCAGGGACGTGCGGTACGGCCTGCCCGACCCGGTCATCCAGACCATCTACCCGTCCGGCCCGCTGCCCGCGCAGTGCCCGCCGGGCATGGTGGCGCTCGGCAGCTACGGGTCGTGCGACGCCTGGCAGGGCGAACTCGCGCTGGACGTGCTCGCCGTGCACCTGATCGCGCCGTACGCCAAGATCGTCATTTCGGCCACGCCGGCCGACAGCGAGATCACCGACGACGCGGCGAGCAACGTGGCGCCGCCGGAGATGATGCACGCGCTGGAGTACATCAGCGCCAACCACATCGCCAACGCGATCTCGATCAGCGACGGCACCGGCGAGGGAGACCTACGCCTTCGGGACCGCGCAGATCCACGCCAACGACCCCGGCCCGCTGGCCGCGGCCGCGGCGGGCATCCCGGTGACGAACGCGACCGGTGACTGCGGCGTGGTGCAGAACCTCGCGGTCGCCAACGCGCAGTGCGGCAACACCAGTGCCGGTCCTGAGACGGCAACCTGGGACGACAACCCGTGGGTCACGGCCGTGGGCGGCACCGTGCCGAACGTCAGCAAGACCGACGGAAGCAAGCTCGGACCGGACCCGATCTGGCACGTGGGCGGCATCTTCGCCGAGGGCGCCGGGTTCTCCGCGGTCTTCGGTCGGCCGTCCTACCAGAACGGGGTGGCCCGGATCACCGGCTCGAAGATGCGTTCGGTGCCGGACATCACGATGGACGCGCAATCCGGCACGTCCGAGTCGGCGCCCATGGTAGCCGGGGTGCTCGCGCTGGCGACCCAGCTCAACCACGGCAAGAACGTCGGCCCGGTCAACCCGGTGCTGTACGACGTCCTCGGTCCGCTCGGCACCCACGCCGGTCTTTCCGACGTGGTGAGCGGGAACAACTCGGTGATCGACCCGAGCACCGGCAACGTCCTGGTGCCGGGCTTCACCGCGGCCCCCGGATTCGACGTCGCGAGCGGCTGGGGCACCGTGGACGCGAGTAAGTTCGTGCCGGCGCTAGTCGCCGGTACGAGGGCGACTGGCCTGGCCCGTTCGGCCCGAAATGAAGCCGGCCGGGAGCTCAGCGGGCTCACCCGCGCCATCCGGCTCTCGGCCGGATCTGGCGGGACCACCGCCGTGACCAGCACCGGGTTCCTGCCTCGCCACCCGGTCAAGCTGGCCATTGACGGCACCGTGATCACCACGCTCACGGCCAGCGACCAGGGCACGGTCGGCTACACGCTCAACCCGGCCGCGCTGGGCCTGAGCCACGGGCACCACGTGCTGACGCTGCAGGGCATGCTCATCACCACCACGGCCAGTTTCCGCAGCTAATTTCCTGCGGGCGCGTGTCGAGGCGGCCCGGGTGGCTCCGACTACGAGTGTCGGCGGCCACCAGAGCCGCCCGCCCGTAGGAGCAGGAAATGACCACAGTCACCGCCCAGATGTCCGTTTCGCTCGATGGCTACTACGCCGGGCCGCGCAGCACGGTCGACCCGCACGACATGGCGGCCTGGCTGGAGAGCCCGGAAGGACCCGGTTTCTTCCGGGTGACCCGGTGGGTCATCGACGCCATGGGCTGGCGGGAGCGGCTGGGTTTCGCCGCCGGGGAGCGGTCGGTCAACTCGCGGATCGTCGAGGAGACGTTCGCCGCCGCCGGCGCCTACGTCATGGGACGGCGCATGTTCGACGGGGGCGAGATCCCGTGGGGTGACAAGCCGCCGTTCCGCGCGCCGGTGTTCGTCGTGACCCACCGTGACCGGGAGGTCCTGGAACGGCAGGGCGGGACCTCCTTCACGTTCGTCACCGACGGGATCGAGCGGGCCGTTTCCCTGGCCAGGGTGGCGGCAGGAGGCAAGGATGTCGCCGTGGCCGGCGGCGGCACCCTGCTGCGCCAGGTCCTGGCGGCCGGGCTGCTCGACGAGCTCGAGCTGCACATCGTGCCGGTGCTGCTCGGCGACGGCATGCGGCTGTTTGACGCTGGCACCGGGGCCGGCCCCGGGGCCGGCCTCGGGCTGGACACGCACGAGGGGATCGAGCTCACCCCGGTCCGCGTGGTCGAGACACCCGAGGTGACGCACATCCGCTACGCGGTCGGCGGCCGGGCCAAGCTGGAGCTGGACGATCGCGGATCCGGCGGGGCCTGAACCCCTGATGCCGGGACGACCGGCCACCCTCGGGCAGTCCGGGAAGGAACCGTCCGAGGGTGACCGGCATCATCGGCCGGGTCGGCTTGTTCTTCCTTCAGCCGGGCCAGCTCGGCTTCCAGGTCGCATACCCGCTGGTGAAGACGGCGCAGCTCGGCGGCCAAGAGCTGGTTCGGCCCGCCGACGTGGCCGAGGAGAGCCTTCGCCATGACGGAAGCCTCCCTGCTTCACTGCGGGTGTTACGGCTTCCATGCCACCACGCGTGGTTGCAAACCAGGTGCATTGCCTGTGGCGGCGGGATGGAGATGTCCACGCCGTCTTCATCGTCGCTGCGCCGTGTTTGCATGCCCGCCGACGACAGTGAGGCGAGCTGGCCGCCTCCCGACGCTCCCCGGGAAGCGGTCAGCGCCCTTGATCACGGGTCAGCTGGTCCCGCTGACCGCGGCGTCCCAGAATTCCTGGATGGGCGGGTAGATGAGCTCGTGGTCGGCGGGACAGCTTGGCCTTGATGTCCCGGGACCGCTCGTCGGCCAGCACCTCGATCTGGCCGGCCTCGACTGCGTCGAAGACCCGGTTGGCCCCGGTGACCAGGGCGACCGATCCGCTGATCTGCATGGCGACTCCGGGGGTCATCCGTTCGCGGGCAGGGCCGTTTGCTGACGTCTCGTGGTCCGGTGGATCCGGGCGAGCATGATTGTCATTTACCAGTCCATGCGGTGCTGTCGGCGAGGTACCCGCGGAGCTCGTGCACAAGGGCCCCGATCTCGGCGGCAGTGCCCCGGCGGGCCTGCGGCCACTCGTCCACGTCAATCCCCCAGTACTCGCGGGGAGTGCCCGCGAACCTGGGCATCAGATGGACATGCAGATGCGGGACCGCATCGCCGATCACCGCCGCGTATACATGCTCGGCCCGGGCCACGTCACGCAGAGCCCGGCTCGCCCGCGTGCACCACCAGCCCACGCTCCGGGCCTCAGCATCGGTAAGGTCAGCCAGGCCCGGTGCGTGCCGCCGCGGCTCAACGAGCAGATGCCCCAGATACGCGGTTGCGCCTTCGCGCCCCAGCGCGCCCGGTGTGACGACATGGGAGACGAGGACCAGTTCGTCCTCGGCGACCGGCCCGCCTGGCACCAGCGGTCCCCGGTCCCGGTGTTTCCGGCATACGAAGCAATCTTCGGTGTCACCGCCCGCCATGCCCCAATCCTGGCACGCCGAAGTGAAGGCCGCAGAGCCGTAACTCGGAAGCCGGGCAAACTCCACGCGTACTGATGACCGGCTACGTCATTTGGCACGGCTATTGAGGCGCCATAAAGATGTGCTGCGGGCTTTCTTGACCTTGTTAGAGGCTGCTCCCGCCGCCGGAGTCGGTCCAACCCGCGCTACTAGCGTCGGAATTCGCCTGGGCCCTTCGTGCCGCCGACCCGATGTCATGACTGGTGAGGCCGGGGTGGCGCCGACGCCTCCTCAGGTCAAATATTGCGCCCCAGATGACCAGAGCGATGATTGGGACTAGAACGACCAGCAAAACGGTCATCATGATCTCCTTCCGGAGGTGTTCTCAGCGTACGCGTCTCAAGCGAGTCTGGGGTTTATGAGCGATGCCTCGATTTTCTGGCACCGTAAATTCCTGAAAGTAGCCGCAGCCGATGGTGCTTCTGGCGGGCGACGAGGGCGGATAGGAGCTCGTAGGCGACGTGGGCGGCGCGATGCCGGTGAGCTGGGCGTGGTCGTAGGCGGTCTGGTGGTCCGGTGGATCCGGGCGAGCATGAGAGTGCTGGCGATTATCCCGCTGGCGCCGAGGGTAATCAGCCGCGGGTCGGCGGCGTGCAGGCCGAAGATCATCCAGCAGGTGAGCTCGCCCAGGATGAGCAGCCACGTTCCGGAGGAAATGCCGGTGGGCCGGGCCGTTCGGTACGCGGTCCAGACCGAGGGCGTGACCTGGAGCAGGAACGCCGCGGTGAGCAGCGCGCCCAGGCCGGCCCGGTCCGCCGCCGCGCCCGCGGCCGCCAGCGTGATCGCCCACGCGGCGATCAGGGCCGCCGGCCGGGGCCCGGGTCGCCGGCGGCGGAGGAGCATGACTGCGAGCGTCCCGGCCAGGAGCGTGGCCGAGCACGAAGGAATGAGCGCGGTCCAGTACCGTGACATGGTGAAGTAGGCGATCCACGCTGCGTTGTTGACGCTGGTCAGCGCCGCCCACGACGGGGAGACGCCGGCGCTGTCCCCGGTGGCCCGCAGCTTGCGGATCTGCGGGAGGAACTGCGGGACGGCGAATCCCGCGGCGGCGATGGGAACGTAGTCGAGCAGGTCGATCATAAGAGCAAAACTACGTCCGAACGGCCCAAATATGGTTGCTTATCTATGCCGCTAGGCGTCAACATGCGCAATAATCTTCTAGATGGATGCCATCGACCGGAAGATCCTTGCTGTGCTTCAAGCCGAGGGTCGGCTCACTGTCACCGAGCTCGCGCAGCGGATCGCGCTCAGCGTGGCCCCGTGTCATCGGCGGTTGCGCGAACTGGAGCGCACCGGGGCGATCCGCGGCTACCGGGCCGTCATCGACCCGGAGACGATCGGCCTCGGCTTCGAGGTGCTCGTGCAGGTGACCATGGACCGCGAGGACGCCTCCACGATCACCCAATTCGAGCGCGCCCTGGCCGGCATCGCGGAGGTCCGGCACGCGGAACGGCTGTTCGGCGACCCCGACTACCTGGTCCGGGTGGCTACCGCCAGCCTGGCCGCCTACCAGGCGCTGCGGGACGAGAAGCTCGCCGCGCTGCCCGGCGTGCAGCGACTCACCTCCACCATCGTGATGAAACGCGTCGTAGCGGACCGGCCCTACCCCACCTGAAGCGTCGCGCAGGCTCCGGCCCGGGCCGGGAGTGTCACCCCGGGCGGACAGGGGGTCCGTGGCTATGGAGGACCTTGGTCTTGTTCTTGTTCCAGGCGGTCGTGGTGCCGTCGGGGTTCAGGACCAGAGTCCAGCCCCACCGGTGAATCACCACTTGATGATGGAACGGGCACAGCAGGATGCAGTCCTTGACGGAGGTCTTCCCACCGTTCTTCTTGTGCTTGGTGTGGTGCACCTCACACGCGCCGGCGGGCTGGTCGCAGCCGCCTGCCCACTGACAGTGCCGGTCCCGCAGCATTACCGCGTTGCGGATCCCCGCCGGGATGGTCTCGCTGTACCCGATATCAAGCGGCAGGCTCGGCCCGCCCAGCCTGGCCCCGAGCTGGCGGCGGCGCAGGAAGCTGGCCAGGCCGCCGGGGCCGGACAGAAGGTCGACAGCCTTACCGATGACGGCCTGCTCGATGGCGGCCCAGGCCTGGGTGGTGTCGGGTTGGGGCTCGCCGCTCTGGCGGAGCCGGTCAAGCTCGACGCACAGCCGGACGAGGTCGTCGAGGACGCCGGGGTCCAGGTCGCCGGTGACGATGGGCGCCATGGCCGCGTCGCACGCAATCGCCCCGGCGGCGTCACCGTCCAGCCACGCGCCGCCGTCGGCGAAGTCCCGGTCCGGATCCTGATCCGGCAGATCACCGCGGGCCCGCTCGTACATCTCGGCGGCCATCGCGGCCAATTCCTCCAGCCCCAGCCCTGAGCCGCAGCGGCCAGGAGGAGCTCGTCGGACTCGTCACGGAACTTTTCCGGAAGCCGGTTAGTCCACAAGCAGATCAGCCGGCCGTAGGACTCGGAGACTTGCCTGGCGGCCAGTGCGGCCACGACGCGCGGGTTAGTGGCGACCCGCTTGGCCCACGCGCTATGCCCGACCGCAGCACCCCTGGTGATCCCGGTCCTGTGCATCAGCCAGGACACCGCGCTGTACTCCGCGTCAGCGGCATAGCCCTGCCCGGCGGTGAACCCGCTAAGCATCGAGGCCTGTGCCGCGGTGGCGACCGAATAGGCCTGCTCCAGCTCCCGCAGGCACTCGGCCTGGGTCGCGGCAGACAGCTGGGCGGCATCGGCGGCGGCCAGGTAACCCAGCCCGGCGTGGACCATGTCCAGCGCCTCGCGGGCGCACGCAGGGACACTAGCACTCACCTGGGTCACCTCCAACACGGGCTAATCGCTGTTACTGACGGTTTTCCTTCAGTCCGGGAACATATCTAGGATCTGAATTCGATTCTATCGTCCGGCTATGACATTCCTCGCGAAAACCACACCGCGCCGCGTAATCGGTACGCATGATTGAAAAGAGGCCTGTGATGTCGTGAGAAGCCAATTGAATTCCGCCGGCTGCTAGCGATCGCGAGGAATCCCAGGTAGCTCGCCATCGCCTACCGCTAAGCGGAGGCGGGGCGAGCGCGGCTGATACGGCGGGGCCGGGCCTATGATCGGGCGGCGAGGGCGGACAGGAGCTCGTAGGCGACATGGGCGGCGGCGATGCCGGTGATCTGGGCGTGGTCGTAGGCGGGCGCGACCTCCACGATGTCGGCGCCGACCAGGTTGAGCGGGCCGAACGAGCGCAGCGTGGCCAGCAGTTCCCGGCTGGTCAGGCCGCCGGCCTCCGGGGTGCCGGTGCCGGGCGCGTGCGCCGGGTCGAGCACGTCGATGTCGACCGAGACGTACACCGGCCGGTCGCCGACCCGGGCCGCGATCCGCTCGATCAGGCCGGTCACGCCGATGTGCTCGACCTCGGCGGCGGACACCACCTGGAAGCCGAGCTCGGCGTCCTCGGTCAGGTCGGCGTCGGAGTACAGCGGGCCGCGGATCCCGGCGTGCACGCAGCCGGTCCGGTCCAGCAGGCCCTCCTCGGACGCCCGGCGGAACGGCGTGCCGTGCGTGTACGCGGCGCCGAAGTACGTGTCCCAGGTGTCCAGGTGCGCGTCGAAGTGGACCACGGCCACCGGGCCGTGCACCGCGGACACCGCGCGGAGCATGGGCAGCGCAATGGTGTGGTCGCCGCCCAGCGTCAGCACGAACGGGGCGCGTTCCAGCAGGGCCCGCGCCCCCCGCTCGACGGTGCCGATCGCCTCGTCGATGCTGAACGGGTTGACGGCCAGGTCTCCCGCGTCGGCCACCTGCTGACGGGCGAACACCGGCACCCGCAGCGCGGGGTTGTACGGCCGGAGCAGCCGGGAGGACTCCCTGATGTGGGACGGGCCGAACCGGGCCCCGGGCCGGTAGCTGACCCCGCTGTCGAACGGCACGCCGACGATGGCCACGTCGGCCCGCGCCACGTCCTGCAGCCGGGGCAGGCGGGCGAAGGTGGCCTCCCCGCCGTAGCGGGGAACCGCGGTGGCGTCCACCGGCCCGACGGTGTCACCCGTGATAATCCGCCGAACGGGCTCGGCCATGTCACCCCTCGTCGATTTTCTGCAGCTCCTGCTCGGACGCCTTGATGGCAGCCTGCTCCGACGCCAGGTCCAGGGAGCGGGACAGGACCAGGTATACCAGGCCGGAGACGAGCAGCCCGACCACCCAGGAGTAGTCCACGCCGTTGGTCACGTGGTTGGGGAAGTACCCGGTGTAGGAGAAGCCGGCGATCGGCGGCAGCACCATGAACGGGATCTCGGCAGCGAAGCCCGCGAAGTACGCGGTCAGGCCGCGCCAGCCCCAGGCGCCGTAGAC
>WNGK01007732.1_pt1 | contig 11238 bp, 5 predicted proteins | sample 5400601 | NCBI WGS metagenome assembly WNGK01 (sample SAMN13153376, study PRJNA577476) | soil metagenome | isolation source: 60 cm soil or saprolite under Garry oak tree replicate 1 | place: USA:California | collected 2016-06-15
GTAAGAGCATCACTCCAGGCACAAAAGGCAAGAACACACTCAATGAATGCGCTTCAAACCTTCTCATGATAGACACGTTGGAGACAGGGCGTTTATACAGTACGATACTTTTCTATCAGGGTGTGGGGGTCTGGAGAGGATATGGTTGTGAATACCAGATGCCGTATTCATCTAAAGTGGGTTTGCCGTTTATATCAAGCCCGGTAAAGTTTCCCCTGATATCGCCCCCAATTTTACTATCGCCCGTAAAATCGAGCAGATCAGACTGGCCATTGATATGCACCACAAAGTGGAGCTTTCCAGCAGAGGTAATCGTACCCTTGAATGTGCCAGTCATCCCGAGTCCATTGAAATTACCCGATATATTACCCTGATCCTGCTTGATTCCTGTAAGGAACAGACCTGATTTCGCGTTACCGACACCAAGGTCATCGATGGTGCCGCTATAACAGGATGCCAGCACGGGATATGGAGAGGATGGGGGGGCATTGGTCGTAGCTATAGAGCATGGATTTGGGGTTATTGCCTTTGCTCTTTGCGCAGTGGGGACAGGCTTTATCTGGTGCAATTGCGAAGATGACCAGAACCAGAAAAAGACAGCAGTCACAAATGCCAGAAAAATAATAGCGGATAGTAGAAGTGGCAACACCCTATTACGAGATGCACGTCCTGAACGCCTGCTATGCTTCCGTTCAGGGCGGTGCTGAATAGTCTCTCTCTCCATTGGTTGAGTCATAGCCGCTCCTGAACGAGATGGAGCAAGCCATGAAGGCACGAGAGGCCCTGTGTCAGCGTCTAATGCATCTGGATGTTCCGCAGCCGTATGTAGTGCACTCCAGAAATCGCCGATGGTTGCATAACGGCTTTCGAGGCGCAGTTCCATAGCGTGCTCAATGACAGCAGCGACGGATGCAGGCACCTCTGAATTAATCCTGTCGGCACGCAATAGGGGATCGCCCTCTGGCTGACTCAGTGTTCTCGTAAGCGCATCAACGGGCACTTCACCTGTGAGCAAGGTGTAGATGGTAGCGGCCAGTCCATAAATATCGGTGCGCGTATTGGTACCATGTCTGTACTGTTCTGGGGCAGCATAACCTGGCGTCCCATAACGGAATACATTCGTCGTCCTATCATCACTATGCTCCTTCGCCAGACCAAAGTCTACCAGAAGAGCTATACCAGATTTTGTCGGTACGATGATATTGGAGGGTTTGATATCTCTATGTACAACTGGCACCTTCTGCGTGTGAAGATAACTGACGGCCTGCACAATAGGGTTCATCAAAGTGAACACAGATGCTAGCGAGAAGTGCTGCCCATCCTGCTCCATGCGTAGAGCCTCAAGGTTTTTCCCTTCAATGTAATCCATGAGAAGATAGACCCGTCTTGAAGCCTCTTCCTCAAAGAAGCGAAATACATGAGGTAGCGATGGATGATGAAGTCGCATAAGCAGCTCGGCTTCAAGCTTGAACTTACGCTTATCTTCCCGATCAGGATTGATCAACTCTTTCAGGGCAAAAACCTGCTGCTTTGTGAGCTCGTCTCTCACCCGGTAGACAGCACTGAAGCCACCAGTACCGAGGATTTCCTCGATAATATAGCCTTCACCATCCGAGTCATCCCTGACTATGCTACCAGGTTGAAGCGTCATATGCTCTTGTAACACCCCTTTACCTCGCGTCTTGCTTTGTTAAGACAAACATGGCCAGCCCTTTCTTGCAGACAGCCTGCGCGAAGCGCACTCTTCGCTGAGAGATGAGTGGTGTCCTTTCTGATGATCTGACCAAAGGGAAAAATGCTGTTAGCCAGTACCCTCTCCACCACAACAAATTAAGAATACCTCAGATATGTTGATACCACCAAATATCAGTATATAATAATATAAATAGCAGCAAATAGAAAGTGAAATTTGACTTCAAATACGAAAAAAATTACCTCAAGGATGCAAAAACTACCAGGCGCTGTGTTGTCTGGTGCTCGGCAGATATCCAATCGCCAGCGCAGGTAATCAGGTTGAGGTAACGTCCTCCGCCATCACCAAAGATTGCTTCCAGGGGCGCATGTTGTGGGGCGTAATATTCAACCTGCGTCACGTAGAAACGCAAGGTTTTTCCCGAGAGCATTTTTACCTCGATCTGGTTACCTACCTGAATATCGCGTAAGTGCCAGAATACAGCAGGGAATGCGCCAGGACGATCAAGATGACCATCCATCACCGCACTACCAGGTTGGCCTGGCACTGGACCTGTGCTATACCAGCCCACATTGGTCCAGGGATGCTTCTGTGGCGTATCGAGATCTCCGCTGGCCATTACTCCGACCGCTTCAACCTCCGTATCGACGCCAATAGCCGGAATGGAGAGATGTACAGGTCGATCAGTTCTACGCTGTACAGGTGCGGCCCTGGCCGCACCTTTTCCCTCCAATGCCGACATTTGCGGTGTAGCGTCACTTATCTGTTGTGCCTGCATCTGACTGCACCCGCTAAAGCACAGGGCCAGCACGGTCAGACAGATACAGGCAAGTATACCGGGTTTTTGCATGAAAGTAGCTAAGCGATCTTTCGCAAGCGGCGGACCACCAGGCCCGATCCGACGAAAGCTAATACTACGCCAGCGATGATAAAGGGCATGAATGGTAGCCCACCAGCCAGATTACGACCTGCCGCATCAGGATCGCTGCCCGTTCCTGGCAAGCCAGGAATGCCGGTTGCATGAGCCTGCACTAACTGAACCTGAGGATTACCGTTAAAAAGGCCAACATCAAACACGCTCGTTACAGTATTAGCAGCAAGCGTCGTCGAAAGTGGCAGCGTCTTATTATACTGTGAGTCGCTAAAACTAATTGTACAGGGTCCCGCATCCTGATTAAGATACTCGCTGGCATCAGGATAGGACATACCATTAAGCTTGCTCTCTTCCCCAACACTGACATTCACATTACCGCCATCGGGCGCAAGATGATAGATGCGCACCTTCGCGCGATTGGGTACAACCAGGTTGTTGTCTACAAATGCTTGCAAAGAAAGCGCATTCGGCTTACTGCCCAAAGCAGCGACTGTATATGCATTACCTGGCTGGACGGTCAAATCTTGTGTGATAACCGAGGCATTAATACCCTTACCAACGAGGGCAATCTGCACCTTGTGCACGCCCGCCGGGACCGCCACGTAGTCGGTCACTGCAGCGAACTGGAAACTGCTGAGCAACTTCTGCCCATCGACGAACACGTCTGCCGTACCGACGAATGGAGATGCATGAATAACTCGTACATACGCATTACTTTGAGCGAACGCTGTACTCACAGGAAGCAGGCAAAGCATAAAGAGCGAACATAGCATACCAGTGATACCTGCACGACAAAATGAAGACGAAATAGAAAAAATACGCTTCATAATTTGTACCCTCTTCTTCATAAAAATACTATCAACCACACACCACTAAACTCACGTACTTACACTTACTAACCTACACTGAACTAAAAAGATTCCACCCTATACAATTTACAACGAATAACTATCGTTTTTAGATACATCGTTTTATATAAAATATAGATACTTCATTAACATTATATAACAATCGATAAAAGAAGACAACATGTGATATTAGGAGAAAAATATTCTAGACATAATTACATGCCCCATATTGTATCACTGCAACCGATTGTATTCCATAACTCTTCAGGCGCTCCCTCTCTGCGGGAGACCAAGAGAGATTGAGCATGCTATCTGACTGGAGAGGCATGCGTCGTCCTAGCACGCCTCTCTGCGGAGAGACGTTTTAACGCTGGAGAATCTCTTCAGTGGTCCCAAAAAATGTAGTCGGCTGGACGCGCAACGCAGCGCCGGTTGGGCAGCTCTCGACGCACGCTTGATCGTTGTAGCCAACACATAGATCACATTTGATCGCTATCTTCTTGCGCATTTCCTCATAGGCATCGCGTGGTCGGATCAGGTCGAGAGGTCCAGGAGCAACACGATGGTCTCCCCTCTGTACCGCATGCCCTTGAAGCATTGGCAGCGCGGAACGTTTCCGCTTCTTTTCACTGCGCGTAGAGGCAAGCATCAATTCACCATCAATATCCACAATGGAGATAGCTCCATAGGGACAACGCTCTGCACAGATGCCGCAACCGATGCAGCTATCGGTAATGTAGACTTCACCATTCGGATAACGGGCGATACCGGCACGGCTACACAACATACAGACGGGGTCCTGGCACTGACGGCACGCGGTAGCAATGCTGATATTACCGATGATCTTACCATTGCGGTTCATCCGCGAGCGGCCATGTCGTCGCGTGCATGCCTCTTCACATTCATTACAATGAATGCACTTATCCAGATCGATAATCAGCACTTCGGTTCCTTCGACGACACCGTGGTTGACCAGCGTTTGCAGCCCCATTTTGAGCGAGTCATCAGGGAGTGGCGTAATTGGTTCATACAGCTTGACGGTATTTTGGGGAAGCAGCTCCGCCTGCATGGAGGCTGTACTGGCAATATATTCGTGCAGTCGCACCTTGAAGCGCTGTTCGACTTCCGGGTACTGGCCAAAGAGCACGAGCAGAGCCTGGCTGGGCACTTCCGCCACTCGTGAGCGGTTGATGGCGCTGACAGTCACCGCCCGATTATCACCCAGCAAGTCGAGTCCACCGGCGAAATAGTCGCCGCCCTGTCGATAGGCAATGACATACTCGCCGGGCTGGACCGTGTTCTGGCGTGCCACCTTGACAAAGCCCTCCAGCAGGATATGCAACGTTTCGCGTGCCGGGCGACCACTACGTTCCTCCGTAAAGAGACGGGCACCTCGCTCATACTGCTTGATCTGGGCCTGCTGTATGAGGTAATTCAAACTCTCATCCGATACCCCCTGAAACAGCGCCAGGCGTTTGAGGATGGATTTGAGCGAATGGGCGTTGTTCAGTTGATCAAAGAAGGCGTGAATGCCGGGCACAAACTCCATCAAACGCTGCATTACCTGTTCAGGGATCTGTAGCAGTAGCGCAGATCCCTGAGCGTGCCCAGAGAGAGCGTGTGACTGCCCCGTAAGCATGCCATATTCACCGATAAATTCGCCAGGATTGATAATGGCCAGTGGAATATCCTGATTAGTAGCATCGCTTGTGGAAAGAAGCAGGCTACCTTGCAAGACAAGATACAGATCTCGCCCATACTCGCCTTCGTGCAACACCGATGCTCCATCAGCGAGGGTCAGGAACTGAGAAGCAGCCACCATATGCAATAGATAGTTGTCTGGAATGAGATTTGCATCGCTCAGGATTCGCTGCCGTCGAAGCTGGCTTATCAGCAGAGGAATAGTCCAATCTGCCGGCAACAATGTGCGCAGATGCTGCTCATCAACCTTGCCCTCCCAGGAGGCGCCCAGGCGTTGTTTCAACGAGACCATCAACAGATCGCGATGATTGTCAACAGGACAAACAGGCACGCAGGAACCACACAGGATACACTCATGGGTGAAGCGTTCAACGACCGGCGCCACGTCGGCCGACGTTGTGGCCTGATTCAGCGCTGCAATGCTCACCTGAGACGAGAGCGGCACCGGGCAGGCGCTCATACAGCGATCACAACCGATACACATATCGATTTCGAAGCGCACCTGCTTTTTTGTCAGTGTGCGTCTATCAGTGCGGTGCTGCTGGCCGACGACGATGGCATGCGCCGCGAAATCCATATCCGTCGATACATCTGAGCGCTGAAAACGCAGTTGGATATCACCGAGGCGAAGCTTATCATGCTGGCGAAGAGTATGCACGCTATGGGGAGCAACACGGGAATTATTGACAAACGTCCCATTGGAACTGCCCAAATCCCGCAGATAATAGTCACCATTAAAACAGGCGATCTCAGCATGATGTCGTGAGACTGAGCGGTGATCGATATGGATCGTAGTCTGCTTGTCCCGGCCGATAGATAGCACAATCCCCTGCTCGGGTGAGGGAAGATGAATTTTTTCGAGCGCAAGCGTTACTTTAGGATGGGGGATCATATGGAGAGAGGCACCATCTTTTGCCTCTTGCGCCTTTGTTGTCTGTATAGTGGCAATAGAAGAGCCAGTGGCACCGCTTTCTTGAACACCCACGATGGCTTTCGAGACGCCCTGCTCGTCGAGCCAGGCATCCAGCTTGAAGTGCTCAGAAAAGAGTTGACTGGTAACTGAGTCAAGATTGACACGGTAATCGATGGCTCGTTTAAAAGCCAGGGCATGCTCGCGCTCTCCGAGAAAGAGCGCACCCACGGGTATGCCCTGGTGCAGCAAAACCTTGCGGTAGGTACGCGGCTGAGGGTCCGCAACGATCTCTTGCAGAGCGTGTACCCGAGGAGAAGCAGCGGTTAACCCGATCGAAACAAACTCCAGACCGCAGAGGAAGGTAGCGTTATAGAAAGTCCCGGTATCAAAGGGTTGATGGATGTCGTCCATCTCAAGCATATTGTAAGCCGCAGCCTGTGCCTGTTGGATGGCGGGATACCATTGACCGATCACGCGCGTTTTTCCTGTGATAGTATCTGTGGTTTCGATGACATCGCCCGCGGCATAAATATCTGGCAGGTTAGTGCGCATTTTGCTATCGACCTTGATGCCGCGCCCACAATCGATGCCACTGGTCCGCGCGAAATCAATGAGCGGCTCTATGCCGATAGCAATCAGTACCATATCGCAGGGAATACGTGCGCCCTGCGTCGTGACGACCTCAGAGACGCGCCCGTTTTTCCCGACAATTTCCGCGATCTCCTCTTCCTTGTGGACATCGATGCCGATACGCTGCTCCTCGTGCAGTACAAGGTCCGATGCGGTAGGGTCAAGTACCTCGGACCAGAGCGTAGAATGACGCAGCAGGTGTGTCACCTGGTAGCCCTGATGGCAGAGTGACTCAGCCGTCTCCAGGGACAGCGTTCCGCTACCACAGACGACGATATGGCTGGCCTCGTTCAGGTCTTGTAAGACCTGCTGGTAGTCAGCAACGGTACGCAGTGTCGTCACGCCTGCAAGATCTGTTCCGGGACAACCCAGCTGCCGGGGGCGAGCGCCATTGGCAAGTAGCAACTTATTATAGTTTCCGCGCTGCCCATTACTGAGCTGTACATAATGCTGGCTGGCATTGATATAGGCAACACGGCCAGGGATGAAACGAATGCGCTGCTGCTGATAGAGCGTAGAGGGACGCGCCCAGAGTTTATCCTGCTCAACACGTCGGGCCAGGTAGTCTTTTAGGGCAGGACGATAATAAACGGGAAATGGATCGTCAGAAATAATAGTGATAGAACTTGTGGGATCTTCGGAACGCAGGATTTCGGCGGCGCTAACACCAGTAATGCCATTCCCAACAATCAAGTAAGACATCTGTGTGTTCATAGATATTCTTCTAATTTTACCCGTAAGAATGCAACTAACTAACAAATTGAGCAGAAAGGTTACCGGGTGATCTTTGTTTCACCATATGGCATATATACTATTCTATCCATAACTCTTCAGGTGCCTCTTTCACGCCGCCGGCGGCGGCGTGCTCTTTTTGAGTGGGTGCGGGTTGTGCCGCCGGCGGCGGCACAACCCGCACCCACTCAAAAAGAGCGGCAAAGCACCGAAGGTGCCTGCGAAGCCTAGAAGTCTCGCACAGGATGGTCTAGGGTAGCCGAATAGTTAATTCTATTCAAAGCATACAGCATTTTGCGATTGTAGGTGTGTCTATTGCAATATAAAGTCCATGCTTATATGACTTTTGTACTATTGCCAAGCATGATATAGATATCTTAACAAAGCTCATGAACAAGATACTTCACTTACTGAATGGGAGAAAAGTCTTATTTTCATCTTCTCGTAATCTTATAGACGTATGTTGAAGACAAATAATATATCTAAAAACAGAAGGAAGTATTGCAAAAGGTGGCTACAGAACAAACTGCAAGCAAAAAAATAGGGCCTTATTATATAGATCGCATTGTAGGCCAGGGGAGGATAAACTCGTTTTGCCTCGCTCGCCACGAAGCATCCGACGATGTGGTAATGCTGACTATATTTCTCATTCCTGAGCCTTTTTCGCTCCAGGCCCGCCAGCGTTTCCTAACGCGTTTTCTGGACGAGGGAAATCTCCTGAAAAGATTGAGACATCCGCATATATTCCCTGTGTATGATGCTACAATAGAGTCAAGTATTGCCTATCTGGTTACGCCTTATGCAAATACGACCCCACTGGCGCGTGTGTTGAAACAACATGGCCCGTTGTCACTCGAGCAAGCTACACCTCTCATCAGACAAATAGCGGATGCCCTTGACTATGCTCACCAGAATGGGATAGTACATGGTTCGGTGAGTTCTGCGAATATTCTTTTTAGTGACCAGCATACGGTGCAACTGGCAAACTTTGGTTTCACACGCCTGTTGAGCATGCAGGGTATTGTGGAGAGTGACCATCCCCAGGTCCACCTGATGAGTATCGCGGGCACATTTCTTGGCGTCCCCGAATATACCGCGCCAGAAGTCATACATGGGGCAATAACAGACCGCCGTGCCGATGTCTACGCACTGGGGATACTTCTGTTTGAAATGCTCACCGGCCAGCCACCCTTCACTGCCTCTGATCCTATCGAGATATTGGCACAACATTTCCAGCAACCTGTACCTGCCGTCTCGCAGATGCGGCCCGACATCCCTGCGACTGTAGACACAGTGATTCAACGCGCCATGCAGCGTGATCCTCAGCAGCGCATTCAAGCAGCAGGAGATTTGGCCCGCGAGCTTGAGTTGGTGTTGATGGCAGCGACGGTAAAAACCCCTGAGCCGGGAGATGCGCGGGCGAAAGCACTGCAAGAGTTGGCTAAGGACCCGCAGATAACCTCTCCCAGCATGCTCGATTGGCCAACAGGGAAGCAGCCAACTATAGCAGTGCCATATAAAACCGCTAATGATGTACCCCCGGTTGCTGGGACGAATGGTGCCCAGGGTGCATCTTTAGATAACGAGCAGGCAGGTGTTGATCCTTTCACCTGGTGGACAAGTTTGACGGCCTCACAGGCTGCGGTGCCTGCTGTGGCAGGAACTTACGGAAACGGGCCAAATACCACAGCCAAAGGGAAGGCCGCCAAAAGACCCCAGGCGAACAGGATACGCAAGCAGCGCAGGCGTGTCCTGGCATTCGCGGTTGGAGGAACGGTTGCCGTAGGTATACTGGGTGGAGGTGGCTTGATATTTGCACGCGAGTTGCAAAAAAGAAGCGTTGCCGTCCAACCTGCCGCCACTACAGCTCCCACCGCAATGCCATCACCTGCCGCCACTACAGCGCCAGCTCCCACGCAGAAGCCAACTCAAAAGCCTGCCGTTAAACCAGTGAACAAGCCCGCCGCCGTTCCAACCCAGGCGCCCCCCCCTACTCCCACACCGGTTCCCAAACCACAACACACTGGAACGGTAATCGGTTCAACCGGTCAGGGAGCTGGTACCGCTGCCAGCTTCACCAACCCTGCGGATGGCAAAGGCAGCTTCTTGATCAAACTGGGTAATGGAAACTTTGTAGCCTACGAAAAAGCCTGCACCCATGAAGGTGTGACGGTCTATTTCAGCGGTGGCAAGCTCATCTGTCCCAGACACAATGCCATGTTCGATCCGGCCAATGGGGGAAAAGTATTGCAGGGACCTGCTCCACGACCACTGCCGTCCGTGTCGGTTCGCGTGAATGCCGATGGCACAGTCACCACCGGCTAATACTGACCAGGCTGCCTTTTGCTCTACATCGCTTCCCATCGGGCGTGCAAGATTGCGCCAAAAAATCTTCTTAGCCCCACGGATAAGCTGCTGATAGCTATAACCAGTTACCATGCCCTCGGATGGCTCAAACTCCTAAGCATGCAACCCGCTGAAACCAAAGTGACCTTTCATCCGTGCTCTTTGTAACTGACATAGTCAAATATGTGCTTCTAAAGAAGGGCGCTTTGTTGTGGAACAACCATCCCGACCATCACGAGGTGCTACGATGCATCCTCCCTCTGGCAATGAGATTATTCGCAGATGTATCCAAACTTTGAGGAGAGTGGTGAGTTGACTACATCTGAAGCGCCGGAGCCTCTGATACGCTTGACCGCAACGTTGTCCCCTGCTGATCCAGCGAACAGTAGCCAGAATGAGGAAGAATGTGCTCCCCAGGTGACCTCTTCACGCCAGATTATCCAGCGCCTCGCCGAATTCACCTGTAATATGCTCGGTTGCGATCGGCTGAGCGTCATCGGAGTCGAGGAGGACACAGAACGGTTGTATCCCCTGGCGGTGGTTGGACTCGACCCCTCACAAGAGCACTCGTGGTGGGATACGCAAGAGCATCACAAGGCACATCTCTCCGACGGTCCCGACCCACAGATAGCTGCGCGCCTGCGCCAGCAGGAGATCGTACTTGTAGATCTGAGAGTACCGCCCTGGAACGAGCAGCCCAATTCTTACGGAGTGAGTATTATGCTGGTGGCTCCTATCATTCTGCGCACGCAACTCATTGGCCTGCTCCAGTTCGATTACGGTGGGCGCGAACACAACTACACCGATCAGGAACTAGCGTTAACCCAGACTGCGAGCGACCTCATTGCCATGACCCTTGAACGAGAATATTTCCTCACCAGGCAGGCCGAAGCCCGACGTAGAGAAGCAGAACTACGGATGGAAGAGTTTCTAGGCATTGTCGGCCATGAACTACGCACTCCATTGACAAGCATCAAGGCCAGTGTGCAACTGGCAAGACGCAACCTGAAGCGCGTGAAACAACAGGAAGCCGCTCTACCTGCGAGTGTGCCCCCCTTGATTAACACCATCGGCAGCTTGCTGGAACGCACAGAGCGCCAGGTGGGGATGCAAAATCGCCTGGTGAACGACCTGCTGGATACCTCGCGCATTCAGTCGGGACATCTGGAATTGAATCTACAAGCACATGATATTACAATGCTGATGCAGCAGGTTATCGAAGATTATCGCACGCTCAACCCCGACTGCACCATCTACGTTGAGACTCCTGACCAGGCAAAGCTACTGGTTATAGCGGACGAAGATCGCCTGCGCCAGGTGATCGCGAACTATGTGTCAAATGCCCTCAAATATTCAGAAGCCGATAAACCGGTGACCGTTCGCGTAGAACGGATGCCAGACGGCTTACAGGCATGTGTGGCTGTAAGCGATGAAGGACCTGGCATTTCGGAAGAGCAGCAACAGCACCTCTGGGAGCGCTTCTACCGCGTGCCAGGCATCG
>WNGK01019753.1_pt1 | contig 11236 bp, 12 predicted proteins | sample 5400601 | NCBI WGS metagenome assembly WNGK01 (sample SAMN13153376, study PRJNA577476) | soil metagenome | isolation source: 60 cm soil or saprolite under Garry oak tree replicate 1 | place: USA:California | collected 2016-06-15
CCGCGTCCCTTGACTCAATCGAGCTCTCTCTGCAGCCACTCCCTGAGCAGTGGAACGGTGACGGGCCGCTTGCAGGCAAGCGAAAGCCGGTCCAGTGCGGAGAGCGCGGCAAGCAGCGACCCCATGTCGCGCCTGCCGTGCCGGAGCAGATAGTCGATCACCTCGCTCGACAGGGCGAATCCGCGCTGTTTCGCGTACCCCTCCAGCGCTGCCGATTTTTCGTGGTCGGCGAGCGCGACGATCTCGTACACGAGCCCCGCGGCCAGCCGGGTCCGCACATCCTCGCGCAGGCGCAGCGTAGCCAGCGGGGTGCGACTCGCCGCGAGCAAACGCGCCCTCCTGGACTTGAGCGCGTTGTAGAGGGTGAAAATCCGACCCGCCGCGATGGGCCGGGCGTCGTCGATGCGATCGATCGCAACGAGCTCGTCCGGCGCATCGATGTCGCGTTCCTCGATCGCCTCCGGGTCGCCAAACATCCGCGCTGTGACGCCGCGCTCCTGCGCGAGGGCGATCGCCGCGTTCAATAGATGGGTCTTGCCCGACGCGGGCTCTCCCCAGATCATCATCCCGGTTTCGTTCTGGCCGCCGGCAACGAATCGCATCAGCGCTGCGACGAGCTCCGCATTTCGGCCGGGCACAAAGTTGGAGAGCCGCGGCGCACTTGGCGCGGACAACTCGAAAACGAGCTGTTCCATCACACGTACAGGGGCGACTCGTGATACGCGCTGCGCACGTGTCGCAATGCGACGAGCAGCGCGGCGCTCGCCGGCAGCGCCAAGAGCACGCCGGCAAACCCGAACAGCTGTCCAAACGCGAGAAGGGCAAAGATCACCGCGAGCGGATGCAGCCCGATCCGGTCGCCGACCAGCCACGGCACGAGAACGTAGCCCTCGAGGAGCTGCCCGATGCCGTACACCGTCAGCACGGCGATAAACCCAGGCCAGCCCGTCCACTGCAAGAGCGCCGCGAGTATGCCCAGCACGAGGCCGAGGCCGAAGCCGACATAGGGAATAAAGACCAGCAGCCCGGTCAAGATGCCGATCGGGATCGCAAACTGCAATCCCGCCAGGCTCAAACCGATGGCGTAGTAGATGGCAAGCACGCCCATCACGGAGAGCTGGCCGCGGAGAAACTCCGCGAGGACGTCGTCGATCTCGGTCGCCATCGTCCGAACTTTCGGCAGCCATCGGCGCGGCAGCAGCTCGTCGATGCGCACGATGAGTATGTTCCAGTCCCGTAGCAGGTAGAACATGACCACCGGGATCAGCAGGAGGTTGATGAGGATGCTCAACAGAACCGTTCCCCCGGTCTTAAGCCCCGACAACAACTTCAAGGTCAGCGACTCCGCACTTTCGAGATTGTCTGCGACAAGCTGCTTGATCGAGGCAAGGTCGATCTGCAGCTCGATGCCGAATTTTTCGCTCAGCCACGGCGCCAGCTGAGCGTAAAGGGTCCCCGCCGCCTCCGGCAGGCGCTTCACGAGCTGCGAGAACTCGGTGTGCACAAGCGGCGAGAGAATCAGCAGCAGCGCGAGTATGAGCACGACGACGAAGACCATCACCAGCAACGTGCCGACGGTGCGCGGGATGCGGTGGCGCTCCCCCCAGTTGACGGCGGGATTGCCGAGATAGGCGAGCATGGCACCGACGAGGAAGGGTGTCAGGATCGGCCCGAGGAAGTGCAGCAACGCCGCAACGACCACGACGGCACCGACAACCCACACGTAGTGGTACGCGCGTAGCCGCGGCGGTGGCGCGACGACGATCTCGATGTCTGGCGCGGGCTCGGCTGCAGGGTCGTCGTGCGGGCTGGGCGGGATCATTTCCGGTAAAATCGCAAAGAGAAAGTTCCGCACTCTACCGCGCCGGGCGCGGCCACTCAAATCCACGCGCCACATGCAAGCTTCCGGCCCTCCTCTGTCGTATCGAGATGCCGGCGTCGATATCGATGCAGGAGACCGGCTGGTCGAAAGCATCAAACCCTATGCCAAGCGGACGTTCCGTCCCGAAGTCCTCGCGGGCATCGGCGGCTTCGGCGCGCTTTTCGAGGTGCCCAAGCGCTACCGCGAGCCGGTCTTGGTCGCCGGGACCGACGGGGTGGGAACGAAGCTCAAGCTCGCGTTTGCGCTCGCCCGACACAACACGGTCGGCGTCGATCTGGTGGCGATGAGCGTCAACGACATTCTGGTTCTAGGCGCCGAGCCTCTGTTCTTCCTCGACTATTATGTCTGCGAGCGACTCGACGTCGCGACCGCCAGCGAAGTCATCAAAGGTATTGCCCACGGATGCGAGCAAGCGGGTTGCGCATTGATCGGCGGCGAAACCGCGGAGCATCCGCGCGCGTTCACTCCCGGCGAATATGACCTTGCCGGATTTGCCGTTGGCGTGGTGGAAAAATCGATGGCGGTCGACGGCACCCGGATCGCCGCAGGCGACGTCCTGATCGGGCTTGCGTCGAGCGGACCGCACTCCAACGGTTTTTCGCTCATTCGCAGGATCGTCGACGCCTCGGGAGCCGACCTGCATCGCACGCTGCCGGACGGCGCGCGGAGTCTCGGTGACGCGCTGCTCGAGCCGACGCGAATCTACGTCAAACCCGTGCTGGCGCTGCGCGAAAGTATCGATGTCCTCGGCATGGCTCATATCACCGGCGGAGGTCTGGTCGAAAACATCCACCGCATGTTTCCCGACGGCCTCGCGGCGCGCCTTGATTCAAGCCGCTGGCCGCGCCCGGCGATCTTCGACTGGCTTCAGCGCGCAGGCAATGTGGCCACCGCCGAGATGCACCGCGTTTTCAATTGCGGCATCGGCTTTGTCGTCGTCGTGCATTCCGACGCCGCCGAAAAGGCGCTCGCGCGGCTCTCCGAGCTCGGCGAAAAAGCTTACGCGATAGGCGCTGTCGAGCCGCGGCGAGCCGGCGCGGCGGGAACGGTCGTCGTCTAAGTGGCGATCGCTGCGATGAAGCGGCTGGTCATCCTCATCTCCGGCCGCGGCTCGAACATGGCCGCGATCCTCGACGCGGTTCGTGCGGAAACGATCGCTGCCCGCGTCGACAAGGTGATCAGCAATCGTCGCGATGCCGCCGGGCTTGCCATCGCTGCCCGGCAGGGCTTCGCGACGTCGGTGATCGATCATCGCGGGCATCGCGACCGCGGAGCATTCGAGGCGCAGCTTGCTGCAGAGATCGAGGCGACCGCCCCCGATTTGATCGTCCTCGCGGGCTTCATGCGCGTGCTCTCGCCGGGCTTCGTAGACCGGTTCGGCGGCCGGCTGATCAACATCCATCCTTCGCTGCTGCCTGCGTATCCCGGGCTCGATACGCACCGACGCGCGCTCGCAGACGGTGTGCGCATTCACGGCTGCACCGTGCACTTCGTCACCGCCGACGTCGATCACGGGCCCATCATCGCGCAGGGCGCTATCCCCGTGCGCTGGGACGACGACGAAAAGGAGCTCGCGGTCCGCGTGCTCGGCGTCGAGCACCGGATCCTTGTCGCCGCCGTCCGCTGGTTTTGCGACGATCGCCTGGTCATCGTCTCGGGTCGCGTGCGCGTTAGGAACGAGCCTTCTGACGTCCAAGCGTTGATCGTTCCCGCCGCCGACGTGTCATAGTTCAAGCCAAGACCGTGAACGGCGCATTCATGAACCTCATCACCACGCTTTCCGACCCATTTTCGCGGGGCACGCTGCGCCCTCACAATGGGTTTGCGCTGGCGCTGATCGCGTCGCTATCGGTGCATCTCGCATTGACACAGTGGCCGCTTCCCCCGCCCCACGAAGCCGATTCGCTGCCGCCGCTGACGGCGACGATCACCGAGCTTCCGCCGCCGCCGGCGCCGCCCGTTCCCAAGCCCGCGCCGAAAGCCAGAAAGCGCGCGGCAGTCGCCACTGCTCCGGCATCCGCGGTCGCGACAGAACCTGCGCCGGCCGCCGAGCCGGCCGTGGAAGCGGCTCTTGCGCCGCCCGAACCCGACCCCGCGGTCGCCGAGGCGCCACTGGAAGAGCCGGTGGCGGTCCCCAGTCCCGATGCCCCGCCTCCGCGAGCGCTCCCTCCGCGCATCGATCTCGCTTATCGCGCTTTCCTCGGCACGCGCGGTTTTTTCATCGGCGAGGCGGTGTACCGGCTTGAGCACGAAGCCAATCAATACACTATCTCGACCGTCGCCGAGGCGCGCGGGCTCGTCGCGCTGTTTTTTCCCGGACAGGCGCGTGCAAGAAGCGAGGGAGCGATCACCGGCGCAGGTCTGCAACCGAACAGCTACAGCATCGAACGCACGATCAATTACCGTCGAGAGTCCGCGACTTTCGATTGGGAAACGGGAATGGTGCTGCTCAACGACGACAAATCGGCTCCGTTGGAAGTGCCGACCTTCGACCCGCTTGTCGTGCTCTGGCAGTTCTACTTCGCGCCGCCGGAGCAGGACGTGGCCCAGTTCAACATCGCCACCACGCGCAGGATCTATCACTACAGCTTCAAGCGCGCCGGAACGGAAACGCTCACGCTGCCCTTCGGCGAGGTCGAGACCGAGGTCTGGCGCCGTCAGAGTGGGGATGGGTCGATCGACGCGCAAGTCTGGCTCGCACCGTCGCTTCATTTCGTCGTGGCCAAGCTGCGTCTTTCCAACGATCGCGCCACCGTCGAGGCACTGCTCCCGCGGACGCCGTGCTGCGTGAGTTTTTTCGCCTGCACCCTAGGATGGGAATGCGCGACCGCGCCTATGTCGCCGAGGGCGTGTTCGCGACCTTGCGCCGTCTTCGTTCGCTGACCCGGCAGGCGGACAGTTCGACACCGCGTAATCTTGCCATCGCCGTCACCTTGCGCGAGATGGGCCTCAGCTTGCGCGAGCTCGAGCCGCTGCTCGACGCGGATGAAGTTGCGTGGGCAAGGATTTTCAAGTCGCGAAAGCCGGCCCTCAGCGAGGCCGAGTCCGCCGAGCTGCCTGACTGGCTTTGGCACAAGCTCTGCGAAGCGCTGCCCGCGCACGAGCGCGACGCGCTGGTCCGCGCGTGGCTCGTGCCGGCGCCGCTCGATCTCAGGGTCAATACGCTGAAATCGACGCGGGACGCCGCACGCACAGCGCTGGAAGAACGAGGGATTGCCTGCGCGCCGACGCCGTATTCGCCGCTGGGCTTGCGCGTTGCGGGCAAGCCCGCGCTCAAGGGCGAGCCTCTGTTCATGAGCGGCACCGTCGAAGTTCAGGACGAAGGCAGCCAACTCCTCGCGTATCTTGTGGCGCCACGCCGCAGCGACATGGTCGTCGATTTCTGCGCGGGCGCCGGCGGCAAGACGCTGCAGCTTGGCGCGATGATGCGATCGCAGGGACGCCTGTACGCCTTCGATGTCTCGTCCCGCCGTCTCGCCTATCTCAAGCCGCGACTCGCACGTTCGGGGCTCTCGAACGTCCAGCCGGCGCTGATCGAGCATGAGCGTGATGCCAAGGTCAAGCGGCTTGCCGGCAAGATCGATCGCGTGCTGGTCGATGCGCCGTGCAGTGGATTGGGCACCCTGCGCCGCAACCCCGATCTCAAGTGGAGGCGGTCGGCGGCTGCGATCCCTGAGCTCGCGGCCAAACAGTCCCGCATCCTCGCCGCCGCCGCGACGCTGATCAAGCCTGGTGGCCGCGTCGTGTATGCCACGTGCAGCGTGCTCCCCGAGGAAAATGAAGCCGTGGTCGAAGGCTTCCTCGCGGCGCATCCGCAATTTGCTTTGGGCGACGCGAGCGCCGAGCTCGCCCGCACGGGCATTTCGCTCGATGGCGGCCCCTTGCTGCGGCTCCATTCGCACCGCCACGGATGCGACGGATTCTTTGCCGCCGTGCTCGAGCGCGCGTCATGACGGCGCGCACGCGGCGTATCGCCTTTATCTCGTGCGCCTTGTTCCTGGCGAGCGCCTATTGCGCGGCCCCGCTAGCCGGCGTCCAGCGCTTTCCGGCAACCGGAAGCATCGAGATCGCGTTTACACCCGGCGATGCCATCGACAACCTGGTCATCAACGCGATCGACGGCGCGAAGAGCGAGGTGCTCGTACACGCCTATAGCTTCACTCATCGCCGGATCGCGCGCGCCCTGGTGAGAGCGCGTCAGCGCGGCGTTTCCGTCGCCGTCATCGCCGATCGCGAGCAGGCACGCGCGCTGCCGCAGAACGCGCTTCCCGAGCTCGTCATGGGTGGAGTCGACGTGTGCCTCGATGCCAACTTCCAGGCCGCGCATAACAAGATCGTCATCATCGACGCGGAATCGGAGCGCGCCATCACGATCACGGGCAGCTACAACTTTACGCTAGCCGCACAGCACAACAACGCAGAGAACGTGATCGTCCTGCGCGAGAATCCACCGGTTGCGCGGGCGTATCGCAGCAATTGGCAACGCCTGAAAGCAGCCTGCGTGCCGTGGTCCGAGGACACGCTCAAGTAATCGTGATCGCGGCGAATGCGAGATTCGCGTCAGCGGGCGCCTGTTAAGATTAGCGCCATGCTGACGCCGCTCAATCTCGCGCTCCTCCAGAGCGCGCTCGACACGCCGGACGGCTGGATCGAGCTCGGCATGATCCTGCTGTGTTTCGCGCTCGGCTGGTGGGCGGACCGGCGCATTCGCGTCGGCAGCGGGCGCGAGTCCCGCGTGGTCAGGATCGGCGCCGGCAGCTTCAATCGGCTCATCTTTCCGGTATCGACACTCGTCCTTCTGCTTCTGGCGCAGGCGATCGTGCGTCATTGGCATGTTCCGATCTTTTTCCCGATTGCGATTCCGCTAGTCATCGCGCTGGCGCTGATCCGTCTGTTCGTCTACGCGCTGCATAACCTTTTCGGCGCGCACGCCGCCGTGCTGTCGTCAGAGCGCGCGATCAGCTTCACGATCTGGGGCGCCCTGCTGCTCTATTACGTCGGCGTTCTGCCGGACATCGGAGCGGCGCTCGAAGAAACACGCATGCCCGTAGGCAAGACCCAGGTCAGCATACTCGACCTCGGACGCGACGCACTGATCGTCGTCGTCGTGTTGATATTGTCGCTCTGGGTGTCGGGCCTGATCGAGCAGCGCGTGATGGGGCTGTCTCACCTCGACAACAATCTGCGGGTGGTGCTGACGAAGGTCTTCCGCGCCGTTCTGATCCTGGTCGGCGTCCTGGTCGCGCTTTCCTTCGTAGGCATCGACTTGACGGTGCTTTCGGTTTTCGGCGGGGCGCTCGGCGTAGGGATCGGGCTCGGATTGCAAAAGCTCGCCAGCAACTACATCGCCGGTTTCACCATATTGCTCGACCGTTCCATCCGCGTCGGCGACATGATCACGGTCGACAATCGCTTCGGGGTCGTGAGCAAGGTCACCTCGCGCTACGTGGTCGTTCGCAGCCTCGATGGGATCGAGGCGATCGTTCCGAACGAGACGCTGGTGACCACGACGGTTCTCAACCATTCATATACCAGCAAGGAGGTCAAGATCGGCGTGACGCTGCAGGTCGCGTACGGCACCGACCTCGACGCCGCGATGCGCTTGATCACGGATGTCGCGCTCGCGCAGGAGCGCGTCCTTCGCGCCACCGCGATGGCGCCCGTTGTCAACGTCCTCGGATTCGGCGAGAGCGGCATCGAGCTCGAGCTTGCGGTGTGGATCAACGACCCCGAAAACGGTCAGGCCAGCTTGAAATCGGCGCTCAACGTCGGCATATGGAAGGCGTTCCAGGAGCATGGGATCGGGATTCCGTATCCCACTCGCGAGGTAAGAATTCTCGGCGCGGAACGGCAGTCCGCCGAAGCTTCGATCCCGGAAGTCTCCCGAGCGGCCCCGGGCACGAGCTAAGTGCTTGATGCAGCAGTCAAGATGGCGCGAGACGTCGCCCGGGAAATGGTGTAAAATTATGGGTCAAGTACGCGGGGCTTTTCCGGCTTCGCGAATATTCCAGGACGTCCATTGATGAGTTTTGATGCACTTTCGGTGCTCGCTTCCGGGTTGATGCCCCTGCCATGGTGGGGCTATGTTGTGGTCGCGTTGGCGCTCACCCACGTGACCATCGCGTCGGTCACGATCTATCTGCATCGCAGCCAGGCGCACCACGGGCTCGATCTGCATCCCGCGATCAGCCATTTTTTCCGCTTCTGGCTCTGGCTCACCACAGGCATGGTGACCAAGGAATGGGTCGCCATCCACCGCAAGCATCACGCCAAGGTCGAGACGGCCGAAGATCCCCACAGCCCTCAGACACGCGGGATCAAGAAGGTGTTCTGGGAAGGCGCGGAGCTCTATCGCGAAGAATCGAAGAACCTCGAGACGCTCGAAAAGTACGGCCGCGGAACGCCGGAGGACTGGATCGAGCGCAATGTCTACTCGCCGTTTTCGTGGCAGGGTGTCGGGCTCATGCTCGTCATCAATGTCGTCCTTTTCGGACCGCTGGGCTTGACGATCTGGGCGGTGCAGATGGCATGGATTCCGGTTACTGCGGCCGGGATCATCAACGGCATCGGGCACTACTGGGGCTATCGCAACTTCTCCTGCGAAGATGCGAGCAGAAACATCGTTCCCTGGGGGATCCTCATCGGCGGCGAGGAGCTGCACAACAACCACCACGCGTACGGAACGTCGGCGAAGCTGTCGTCGCGGTGGTATGAATTCGACCTGGGCTGGACTTACATACGTATCCTCGAGACGCTGCGACTCGCGACCGTGCGCAAGGTCGCGCCGCGGCTCAAGCTCGATCGCGCCAAGCTGCACGCCGATCTTGAAACGCTGCAGGCGGTCATCACGCATCGCTACGCGGTGCTAACGAGCTATGCGCGATCGGCGAAAGAGGCGTACTCCGCCGAGGTCGCCCATCTTCGCGATCGAGCGCGTCGAGGAGAGCTGACGCCCGATATGCCGAGCTTTCGCCGTCTCCGCGAATGGTTCCAGTCCGACGCGCATGCGCTGCCCGAAAGCGAGCGCGAAAGGCTTGCATCGATGCTCGAGCGCAGCACGGTGCTGAAGACCATTTATGCGATGAGGCAGGAACTGGCTGCGCTGTGGGGACGTTCCAACGACTCGCGCGAGCAGCTCCTGGCGCGGCTGCAGGACTGGTGTCATCGCGCCGAGGCGAGCAATATCGTCGCGCTCCAGAATTTTTCCAGGCGCCTGCGCAGCTACGCCTAAGGCCGCGCGTACATCAATGCAAAAGCCCGCCATCCGGCGGGCTTTTGTTTGCGGGGATGACCGCGACTTGGATCCCGAGCCTGCTCTGAGCGCAGCGAAGGGATGACGCTTCAGGAGCAGATCCTTCGACTCGCTTCGCTCGCTCAGGATGACGTATTCGTATCCAATCGCAGGCCGCTACGCGACCTGCTCTTGGAAGAATACGTCACTTGAGCTTGGTTTCCTTGTACATCACGTGCTTGCGGGCGACGGGATCGAACTTCTTGATCTCCATCTTTTCCGGCATCAGCTTCTTGTTCTTGGTCGTCGTGTAAAAGTGCCCCGTGCCTGCCGAGGATTCCAGCTTGATTTTTTCACGCATGTCCGAGCTCCCGTAAACGCACGATCAGACGTGCTCGCCGCGCGCGCGTAGGTCCGCCAGCACCGAATCGATGCCGTTCTTGTCGATCGTGCGCAATGCCGCGTTGGTCAATCGAAGACTGACCCAGCGATTTTCGCTCTCGACCCAGAAACGCCGCCGCTGCAGATTCGGCATGAATCGGCGCTTGGTCTTGTTGTTGGCGTGGGAGACGTTGTTTCCCACCATCGGGGCTTTCCCGGTGACTTGACAGACTCGAGCCATCGCTCGCTCCGGATCGTTGGAAGTTGCAAACCTTGGATTTTACTGTGAAAACGCCCGGCTTTCAACATTCCCGTGCATCAGACGTGAGGAAGCCCAAGGAGGTTCCACTGAGCTTCTGATGCCTTGGTCTTGAATGCGATCGCGCGTATCTCGAATACCTCAGGAGCGATGAATGGAAAGACCTCGCCGAAACCGGCCTGCCTCAAAGCGGCTGACAGCGACCGATCGGTAAATCCTGTCTTGTGCGCGAAAAAATCCTCGCCGGATCGCTCGATCTCTTTTGACCAGCCGTAAATCACGTCTCGAACCGTGATCGGTCCCGCCGGCGCTACGTATAGAACGTCTTCGATGTCCAGATCACGTTCGGCGACGTGCTTCATGACCGCCATCATGTCAGGCACGCGGATATCGGCAAACCCATCCGGTTTCAGAACGTGAAGGAAGCCCCCCAGAACCTTTTCGCAGTCGTGCCTATAGTAGTGCTCGAGGTTGTGAGAACAGTAGACAGCGTCGTATTGAGCACCCGCAAGAGAGTGCAGTTTCCGCGCGTCGCAAACGATGTCCGGACTTCCCATGGGATCGATATCGAGCAGAACATGATCCCATTCGCCGTAGCACTCCGGGATCGGGATCTTTTTGCTGCTGCCCCCCACGTTCAGGACGCGGCGGGTCTGCCCGCCGCCCTGAATGAGCGGCTCGGTCTTCGTAGAGAACGCCTGCTTGACGAGTCGCCAGCTCATGACGCTTCCTCTGTTCCATTCACAGATGATAGCACCCGTCGGAACAGAGAATTCGCTGGGCTTCAACACGTACAGTTGGTGTCGGAACGCCATCGCAGGACGAGCGATTACAGCAGTCCGCGTTCGGCAAACGATATTGTCTTCGATCCCGCAACGATGAAGTGGTCGAGGGTCTTGATCTCGACGAGCGACAGCGCCTGCTTGAGCGTTTGCGTGAGAAGCTCGTCGGCGCGGCTCGGCTCCGCGACACCCGATGGATGGTTGTGAGCGAAAATGACGCCCGCGGCGTTGTAGCGCAGCGCCGTCTTAACGACCTCGCGCGGATACACGCTTGTCTGCGTAAGCGTGCCGCGAAACAATTCTTCCGACCCGAGCATCCGGTTTTGAGAATCCAGAAAGAGCGCGACAAAGACTTCGTGCGGACGGCCGCCGAGCGAGAGCCGCAAGAACTCGCGCACCGCGCGCGGCGAAGACATCGCATCGCGCTCGCAGATCTCTTCGCTCAGCGCGCGGCGAGCCATTTCCACGACAGCCTGAAGCTGCACGTACTTTGCAGGCCCGAGCCCGCGGACCGCGGAGACTTCCTCGAGCGTCGCGGAAAACAGCCGCTGCAGCGATCCGAAGCGGGTCAAAAGATCGCGTCCGAGCTCCACCGCATTCTTGCCGCCAATGCCGGTGCGAAGAAAGATCGCAAGCAGTTCGGATTCCGAAAGCGCGGCGCTTCCATGTCGCAGCAGCCGTTCGCGGGGTCGCTCGTCCTC
>WNGK01007735.1_pt1 | contig 11235 bp, 8 predicted proteins | sample 5400601 | NCBI WGS metagenome assembly WNGK01 (sample SAMN13153376, study PRJNA577476) | soil metagenome | isolation source: 60 cm soil or saprolite under Garry oak tree replicate 1 | place: USA:California | collected 2016-06-15
TCGCTTTTCGATTGTGGGCGATCTTATTTCTTATAACATCTAGCTCCGCAAGAGTGGTCTTTATGAGATCCTCCTTTTGGAAGATCGGTTTGAACCCATCTCGCCAGTTATCCACTCTGGTGATAATTTTTCTCAGGTCAGGAAAGTCTACATAATACAGCGGGTGTAGTGGAACTATATCCGTCCATTTGACGAGCGCTTCAATCGTGCGACCCTCACGGTATTTACCCAAGACATCTCCTGGGAGCCTGCTCTGGTACCACTTTGGGCCGAGCATCGGTTCGAGCGTGGCAATGATCAGCTCTCTCAATCCAGTTTCTATAGCATACAAATATCTATAGATTTCCAAGTTTTCTTTAGGGACAACAGGATCTCTCATACGCCAATCCAACGCACCTAATATATCCGCAACTGTTCGCGATAGCCTTCGAAGTTGCGCTTCATCTCTCCGAGACTGTCGCCGCCAAACTTTTCGCGCATCGCCGCGGCGAGCACCAGCGCGACCATCGCTTCGCCAATCACGCCCGCGGCGGGCACGGCGGTGATATCGGAACGTTCAAACGCGGCTGATTCTTCCTGCTTGGTGTCGATGTCGATTGAGCGCAACGCGCGGCGCAAAGTCGAAAGCGGCTTCAAGTGTCCGCGAACGCGCACCTCTTCACCGTTGGTGATGCCGCCCTCCAGACCACCGGCGCGATTCGTGGCGCGAATGAACTCTTGAGTTTCAGCGTTGTAAGCGATCTCGTCGTGAACTTCCGAACCCGGCAAACTGCTCGCTTGCGCTCCCGCGCCAATTGCTACTGCTTTGACGGCGGGAATCGACATCACGGCCTGGGCCAGACGACCATCGAGTTTCAAGTCCCATGACGTGTGCGAGCCAAGACCCGGAACGATGCCGCGCGCGACGACCTCAAAGATTCCTCCCAGCGTGTCACCTGCTTCACGCTTCTCATCAATCAACGCAATCATTTGTTTCTGCGCTTCTTCGTCACCACAGCGCAGCGGCGCGTCTTCGGAAATCGCAGCAATCTCTTTCCACGAAAGTTCCAGAGGCTGATCGGGAATGCCACCGAGTTGAGTTACGTGGCTGCGAATCTCTGCGCCAAAATTGGCGAGCAATTGTTTCGCGAGCGCGCCGCAGGCAACACGCGCTGCCGTCTCGCGGGCCGAAGCCCGTTCAAGAATATTGCGCAGATCGCGAGCCCCAAATTTCAATCCGCCGGCAAGGTCCGCATGTCCCGGCCGGGGACGCTTGAGTCGCCGCGATTTCTCCGCCGCGATCTCGCGCGGCTCGACCGCCATAACATCTGTCCAGTTCGCCCAGTCCTTGTTTTCAATTATCAACGCTAGCGGCGAACCCAGGGTCAATCCATGACGCACGCCGCCCAAAATCTCAACGCGGTCCTGCTCGATCTTCATCCGGCCGCCGCGGCCATAACCCCATTGACGCCGCTTTAGTTCGTGATCGATCTGTTCGACGTTTACCGGCAAGCCAGCAGGCAGACCCTCAACTATCGCGACCAGCGCGCGACCGTGTGATTCTCCGGCGGTTGTAAATCTGAGCATTTGGTCTATTGCCGCTTCCCTTAGAGTTGAGCTTTTTCCAACCAACTCACCGCGGAGACGCCGAGAACGCTGAGGTCGCGCAGAGACTTGGTTTACTCTGCAAGAGCAAGCACTCGTCGACATATGCCGTTCTTCAATACTACAACGTTGAAGTTGATCAGCAAGCCAACCTGCCAGCCGCCGAGGCGTAAGTAAGTTAGCAATTGGGCTTCGTGAATTGGCGCTATTGCCTCAATCGACTTGATCTCGACTACAACCGAGCCCGCCACTAGCAGATCGACTCGATAACCACATTCCAGCCGCGTTCCTTTGTACTCCAACGGCAGCGGCCTTTCGCGCTCGAATGGAATCCCGCGCAGTAACAATTCCTTGCATAGGCATTCATGATAGGCCGATTCTAGCAAACCTGGACCAAGCGAGCGATGAACCTCTATAGCCGCACCGATCACCGCATGAGTAATCTCATTAACATGGGTAGGCATGTGTTTCCTCTCTGCGCCTTCTCTGCGCTCTCTGCGTCTCGGCGGTGAGTAAGCTTGAACAGAAAAATACTTCGACAGTCAAATTCAATCAACCTTATCTTACTGCGCCAATAAAGACTCTGGAAAGATATTTCCACGCCCAAGAATACCGGCGGGATCGAAAGCATGTTTCAGTGCCGCCATCTCACGCAAGTGTTCGTCGCTGTAAAGCAAACGCAAATACTCGCGCTTTAGTTTGCCGATGCCGTGCTCCGCCGAAAGGGTCCCGCCAACAGCAATGGCGCGCTTGACGAATTGTAAATAGATCTCCCGGGCCCTTGTTGCTTCCGCGTCATTACGTGGCAGGATGTTGACGTGCACATGGTTGTCGCCGATGTGGCCGAAGATGGTGTAGCGCAAGTCGCTGGTGCGCAGTGTCGCTTGATAAAAGCGCAGGATGCCGGCAAATGCTTCATCGGGCACGGACATGTCGGTTGAAACTTTCCGTTGCTCATGACGCGCGAACCATTCGTTCATCAACACCGGCAGCGCGTGCCGAAACTCGCGCAACTTCGCCTGATCCTGTTCGTTTGTTGCGAACCAGGAATCATCCGCCAGCGCATGATGACGCTCAAGCAGTGACAGCCATTCGTCCATCAGACTGTCTTCCGTCGCGGCAGTTGTCTCTTGCTCGAAAAAGATCGCGCCGACCGCGCCGACTGGAATCGTTTCATACTTTTGACGCAGAAAGCCGAGCGACTCGCTATCGAAGTACTCCAGCGCGCGAGCATCGAGTTTGCCAGTCAGTGTGTTGAGGTTATCAGTTACAGCCGGCAAGCCTGCGGGCGACGACACGCCCTCCCTGACGGTCGGGCTACTGCACCGGTTGGCAAGCGATCTTTCACGAGCTTCGCGGACGAATGCCAGCAAGTCTACCTCTAATCCAAAGAAAACTATGCCGTTCAATAGCCCTTCCGGTTTCGGCAGCAATCTGACTTCAACTTCCACGACAACTCCCAGCGTGCCTTCGCTGCCGATCAGCAGATCTAGCACGTCCATTCCCGGTGCTACGTAATAGCCGGACGCATGTTTGCGAACTTCAGGCATCCGATACGAAGGCAACTGAGCTTCGATCGCCCCTCCGGACGAAAGAGGGACCTGGATTCGCCCATTTGAATCTGCATACAGATTTCCGCGACGAAGATCGAGCACCTCGCCGGTCGCCAGGGCAATCTTCAATCGTTCTACATATCTTCGCGTTGGGCCATATTTGAAAGTGCGTGCGCCCGAGGCGTTGGTCGCCACGGTGCCGCCAAGAAAGCAACCGCGTTCAGTTGGATCAGGCGCGTAAAGCAATCCTTCCGATTCGACGGAGCGCTGCAGGTCCCGAAGAATTACGCCGGCTTCAGCGACAGCGTGACCGCCAACGCCGTCGCGAACGATCCTCCTGATGTGATTCAGTTTATCGGTAGCCAAAACAATGCCGCCAAAAGGCACGCGGCCGGCAACCGTGCCCGTACCCGCACCGGAAACAGTCACCGGGGTCCGTTCGCGAGTCGCGCTCGCGAGAATCTCCGCAAGCTCTTCCGCGCTTTCCGGAAAGACCACACGCGCCGCGAAACCGCCTTGCACGTAGCTGGCGTCGGAGAGGAAGGACTGAATCTCGTCTGGTTGTGATTTGGTTAGCATCATTCATTTGCCACAGAGGCACAGAGACACAGAGACGGATAGCCAGTACCACAAAGATCTGATCTGAGCATTCTTGTTTCTACTTCTCTGTGCCTCTGTGGCTAAGTCAGTTGCAGTTCACGTTCGCGCAGATACTTGATTCGATCGCGCAGCTCGGCAGCCCGCTCAAACTCGAATCGTTTCGCGTGTTCGCGCATCTGGCGTTCGAGCTGGTTTATGGTCTCGTCAATCTTCTCGGCCGAATACTCTTCATATTCTTCCAAATCAAGCGGCACTTTGAAGTAGTCCGCTTCATAAGCCGTGACCAGCGTTGCTTCGATCGGTTTGACAATCGTCATCGGCGTAATGCCCTGCTCTTTATTGTACTCTTCCTGCAGCGAGCGGCGGCGGCGCGTCTCGTCAATCGCGCGCTTCATCGAATCGGTAACTCGATCAGCATACAGGATCGCTTTCCCACGCGAGTTGCGCGCGGCGCGACCGATTGTTTGGATCAATGACTGCTCCGAGCGCAGGAACCCTTCCTTGTCGGCATCGAGAATTGCCACGAGTGAGACTTCCGGCAAATCCAAACCCTCGCGCAGAAGGTTGATGCCGACCAGCACATCGAATTCACCGCGTCGCAAATCGCGCAAAATCTTAATGCGTTCGAGCGTCTCGATATCTGAATGAAGATAACGAACGCGCACGCCGACCTCGGTGAAGTATTCGGTCAAGTCCTCTGACATTCGTTTCGTTAACGTGGTCACAAGGACGCGCTCGTTTCGCTCGGCTCGCTGCCGGCACTCTTCGAGCAGATGATCGATCTGGCCCTGAACCGGGCGAACTTCAACCTCCGGGTCCATCAAGCCCGTGGGCCGGATGATCTGTTCGACGACTTCGCCGCTTACTTTCGTCAATTCGTAAGGACCCGGCGTGGCTGAAACATAGATCGTCTGCCCGATACGCGATTCAAACTCCTGAAAATTCAGCGGACGATTATCCATCGCCGACGGCAGCCGAAAACCGTATTCGACCAGTGTTCGTTTGCGTGACTGGTCGCCTTCGAACATCCCGCGCACCTGCGGAACCGACTGATGCGATTCGTCGATGACCATAATCGTGTCGCGCGGCAGATAGTCGAGCAATGTCGGCGGCGGCTCGCCCGGTTGCTTGCCTGTCAGATGGCGCGAGTAGTTTTCGATGCCACGACAGAAGCCCATCTCTTTGATCATCTCGAGGTCAAACATCGTGCGCTGGTGCAGCCGTTGTGCTTCGACTAGCTTACCTTCGGAGATCAACTTTGGCTCCCACCATTCCAGCTCTTCGCGAATCGATTTCAATGCGCGCTTGACTGTGCTCTTCGACATGACATAGTGAGTCTTCGGATAGATTGGAATGCGTGAAGTGTGTTTATGAATGACTTCTCCGAGCAGCGGATCGACGGTGGAGATCGAATCTATCTCGTCGCCCCACAGCTCGATGCGGTAGGCCTGATCCTGATAGCTTGGGAAAATCTCGACCACGTCACCGCGCACGCGAAAAGAACCACGCGCGAACTCGACATCTGAACGCTCGTATTGCAGCTCTACCAGACGTTGCAACAGCACGTCCCGCGTCATGCGTGAACCCGGCTCAAGAAAAAGCAACATGCCATAGTAAGCGTCCGGATCGCCGAGGCCGTAGATACACGAGACACTGGCGACTACTATCACATCACGTCGCTCAAACAGCGCGCGCGTTGCCGACATGCGTAAGCGATCGATGTCCTCGTTGACGATCGCTTCCTTCTCGATGTAGACGTCCGAAGCGGGCATGTACGCTTCAGGCTGGTAGTAATCGTAATAAGAAACGAAATATTCAACCGCGTTTTCGGGAAAGAGCGTCTTGAATTCCTGATACAACTGCGCGGCGAGCGTCTTGTTGTGCGCAAGCACGAGCGTCGGACGCTGCGTGTAATCGATAACGCTCGCAATCGTAAAAGTCTTTCCGCTGCCGGTGATTCCCAGCAACACCTGGTCCTTGAATCCGTCGTTGAGACCGCGGACCAGGGCTTCGATTGCCTGTGGTTGATCACCTTTCGGTTGGTATTCCGAGAGAAGCTTGAAAGGCATGGTAGTCGTGAATAGTAAATGGCGAATCGTAAATAGACAAAGATCGACGAAAGAAGGTGAGTAGTTAAACAGACGACGCCGCAAAGAAAATCGTGAATGGAACCGACTGGAGCTCCATTCAGGGTCAAAGTGAAGTCGAATTGTTTCGGGATGGCGTGAGGAAGAACACCTACTGTTCATCCTAAACTGGTGACTCTAGTTAGCCTTTACGTCAATAGTGATTACGGCGCTCGCTCTTTCGGGATTACCTCTTAACAAGTACGTGACTTGTCCTTCGTGCAACCTGTTCCCCACAGAATGGAAGCAAAATAAGCGAGTTCGTTCTTGAGCTGGCGGTAATGGCTTACCACAATCTGGTCATCCTCAGCTTTGGGTGTTTGGACACTTCCAGGGCAAGGCAAGCGAAGAATCGATGCCCGCTTTACACAGCAGACGGCCCGGTCTCACGTACCTGCCTGCTGATCTGATAGATGGCTTCCATCACAGCAGAACGCACTTCAGAAGGCAACGATCCGCGCACGGCGAGACGGCGGAACGCCGCCACTACCTCAGGCCGTCCGGTCAGAGCGAGCAGCTTGATGACCGCCAGGCGTACTTCGATGTTCTGGTAATCCTCGATGGCGCTCATTAACGGCTGGAACTCTCCAGCTTTGGCCATCAGGAATAGAAGCGAGAATGCGTCGTAGGTCTTCTCGCGAATCTCACCGCTCAGGTTGTTAATCGCCTGGGCGGCCAAACCCGAGTTAGCGAGGGCTGCGCCCATCCGGCGCCGTCGTTCAGGCGTTGCTTCCCTCAGAGCACGCGTGAAGGAGGCGGCTCGGTTTGGTTGCAGATCGTGCAATGCGCAAGCGGCCGCGCTGCGAACCTCCGTTAATGGATCATCGAATGCATCGGTAATCAAACGAAATGACTCTTCACCGCCCAATCGTGCTAATTCCTCCAGAGCTGCTGCTCGTTCTGTGACATCCGTGCTACCCAGGCGCTTGAGAGTAAAAGAGGGAACAGCCGCGTCGGATTGGTCCACCGCAGTCGGATGCTTAGGATCGAGTACCGTTTGCTTGATGGCCGCCTTACGATGGAGCGCCTCTTCCTGCTCTTCCCCAACAACTTGACGAGTAGCCCCTTCCTCCGTCCGCCAGCGTGCTTCCTTCTCGGAAGGGCCCCGCCCTGTTCCTTCTTTCGCGCGCTTTTCGAAGTCTTTCTCGGCGCGAAGAGCGTTCTCGGCGGATCTTCGTGTGACTTCGCCCGCCAACTTACGGCGGGCAAGCTCCTCAGCCGCGCGCCGCAAGGTCCCGGCCTCAACCCGAAAACGTTCCTCTTGTTTCGCGCGCTTGCCGGTTTCTTCTTCCGTGCGACCGCGAGGTTGTTCGGCTTGTTTAAGCGCTGCCGCGGCTGCGCCCCGCTTTCGAGCGAGTTCCTCTGCGGCGTGCCGTAAGGTCTCGGCTTCAATCCGAAAAGCCGCCTCCTTTTCGGCACCGCGACGAGCTTCGTTTCCCGCGGAAACAATGTCGCTGCTTGCTGCGACCGTCCGGCCTTCGTTCGTCATATACGCCCGGGGACGTCCCGTCCCCCTTGAATTTACGATCTCTCTGGGATCTATTAGTATTCCGCTAGCCGTGAGTGCCAGAATTCAGACCACTTCTGATTTCATCAACGCTGTCGCGCGCGAGATCATCGGTTGGAGTATCAGGTATCACCTCGTGAGAGTTAATAATGTGTCCGGTGGTCGCTGATGCGTAAGCAGCCAGAGCTAGCGGACCACCGACGTTTATGGATTCCGCGTCCGAGCGACCATGGACGCCAAGCCCTTCTGTTCTGGGCAGCAATCTAAACTTGGTGATGATCATGCGGCTTATGCTTAGACCGATGCTGCCGTCGAGTTCGCAAACCTGCTCGGCTACAACGCGCTGCGAAACTTTCTCACAGGCATACTCAAGCTCCCTACCCGCTGCTGCGGCTTCATTGGTCAAGATCAATTCAAAGTCGCGGCCCGCAAGTACTCGACGTCGGGAATGCTCCTGTAACAGGACTCGTGCGTGATTATGGATTCTTCCCGTTGCTACGATGACCAGATGAGAGGCTTCCGTTTCGATCTCAAGGTCGATGGCCCGACGGGCAAAAGCCGGAGTTAGATCTCCATCTCTAGCAACCAAAAGGAATGATTCACCGCAGATATTGGCCATCATCTGGCCATAACCGTCACCGTCGGAAGGGCCAATTGCGATCGCGCTCTCAGGAATACCAAGCTCTCGAAGAATCTGATGCAAACGATTAACGAGCCATGACCCGTCCTCTAAAAGTGACGAGGCCAATGGGGTGGGCGCAATTACTTCCTCCACTTTCTCATCAGCGACCGGGGTGCCACACTCGCTGCACACGGCCTCACTAACGGTGACCACTGCAAGTGCGTGAGCAGTTGGCAATCGAAAGAGGGCATGCCCCGTCCTTCGGCAACTCACCTGCACCTCACGTCCCACCAGTCCGACGTCTTCAAGTCGTTGTATCGAGAACTCCTTAGATTCGATCGTTTCGCCGGTAAGGAGTCTTGCGGCGTAACCCTCTACGTGCGCTTCCTTAGATCGACGAAGAAAGTCTCTGGCATTTGCATCCTCCAGCAACGACGCAGCACGAATACGGTCACCTATCGTTTCCTTGCGCAGACTTGTGTATAAGGAATCCATGTCCTGCTTTGCAACAAAGCTCCTAAACCCTCTAGGCACAGTCGGTTTCCCATGCTGCCATTGCGGAAAATCTTCCCCTCTTTCGGCAACGCCTGTTTCACCCTCGCTTTGCGTGCGAAGCAATTCGCGGACGTCATGGCAGAATGCGTCCAGTTTCCTGAATGGCTCGGCCGTGCGATCTTCATAGACGATTCCTGCGCGGATGAGAGAAGTGTTGCCTGTGTCGTCATCGAAGACAAGAAAGAGAACGTGATCGCCGAAGGAGAACAGATCGCCCCGCACGTAAGGCTCGTGATTCTCAGATGTGGTCCATCTGGCAATCGCGGATTCCATCTCTCCGATGCGCTCTGGTCCCAGCAAGGCATGGTCGAAACAATTGAGTCTGGCCGAGCGGATTAGAGGAACCAGATCATTCTGCTGCATTCTCTCCAGTAGATCAATCCGTCTTGATTCGCTTATGCGGTGACTAAGAGTCCTGCTCTCGACAAATAACATACGCCATCACCTCCTAGTCTGACATTGCAACAAGAGTCTTAGTTTGGCTGAGTAACTCTAACTGTGATGCTCTCTTGACCTGCTGTTGCCGACCCATATCGCCGTTCTCGAGCGATCCTTAAGGCAGTTGCCTCGTAGGCGTCCATTCCAGATCTGTGATTGGCGATTGAAGCCTGTATTACCCGGCCCTTTTCAACCCGCATGATGACTTTTACCAATTCAATGTTAGAAGCCGACTCCTTTGGTTTTTTGCGATCATCAAGGCTCAAAGCCTTTTCGACAACTGGAGCCGGGCCAGAATCAGCGCCGGCTTTTTCGACTTTATCGGTCGACGAAAATCGACCGTCCCGGCGACCTGACCTCCCGGAAACGGATGCCACCTCTCTTCCGCTTGAAGCGTGACGCTGGACTCTTGAATCGTCTTGAGATCCAGCGTCAGAAGGAGTGGAGCGGCGCGCTTCGCTGGTCTCGGGTGCGACGGAGTGCAATTTCTGCGCGGAAGGTGGAGGTACCAGCAAGGCCCTTTTTGCAAACCCACCTGTAACCGCGATCACAGTCGACAGACCCAGCATCATTAGACCCGCCGCGGCTATGCCGACCATCGCTCGACCATTACCAATCCCTGGGCGCTGCTCGACGACCGGAGGCAGACACAGAGCCTTGCTAATAGCTTCATCTCTATCAACGCTAGTGGAGGTTGGTAAGACGAGTGCCGCTGTGCCTGGCAAGGTTCTACTTGTCGCTACTGTATCAATCTCCAAGGCTTCCTCATCCCAACAGCCTAGTAACTCGGAGACGACCCTTTGCAACGAGCTTTCAATCGACCGCCGCGAGGGCAGTATAAGAGGATTAAAGTTGAAAGGGGCAGCCGGCTGGGCCAGGGCCACACAGACGGCCTGCAGCCCGATCAGATTACCCAATTGAGCGTCGACTAAGCTTCCGTCCCTAAAGAAAAAGCTGGCTGGACCTTTGGCGTACTCAATAAGCAATCTTCCCGTTTTGCCCTGGTGACGAAGGATTCCGACGAGATCCGACAAGGGGTAATCATTCAGATGACCGGTCAATACTACGAAGCGATTGTGCGTTTTCTAACTCCTCAGCTACGTATGCCTTTTCGCATCTTACTGACAATATCGGGGAACGCTACAAGGCAGATCAGATTGGGGAAGGTCTTTGCGACCTCCTTCGCAAGAACGGAATCAAGAGTTTCGAGAATCCTGTACTCTTGCGTTAACAAATCAATTTTCTCAGGCTCCTGGTAGACCAAGGCCAGTCCGTGATGCGCCTTAGCCATTTCCTGGCGCAGGCTCAATGATCAAATGGATGGGGTCCAATCCCATATCTTGTAGCAACCGTGGCGAAGCATACGATAAATGGTTGCAAATTGCTACTAAAACTATTTCATTCCTAACGAAACTATTACGCAGGCGCAGAAATTCAAAAATGGACCGATGCCGGTCCCTGTGAGGATGGGACGAGATGTACGGGAGTAAAGCTTCGATTGCTTGTGTTTGATCACCTTGCGCTTGTTATTCTGAGTGAAGCTTTGAAAGGCATGATAGGGGATGAGTAGTAATCGTGAAACCAAATATAGAACAAAGGCCGGTCAAATCATGCAACGTCCGCGCAAAAGAAAACGTGAATGAAACCTCTGGGCTTCATCCACGATCAAAGCAGACTGGATTACTATTCACCGTTCACGATTTACGATTTACCGGACTTAAGACAGCGATACGGTCTTGAGGGTCTGGCTGCTAATCTGGTAGATGGCTTCCATCACGGCGGAGCGCACTTCGGAGGGCAATGATTCCCGCACTGCCAACCGGCGAAACACTGGCACCACTTCATGCTGTCCACTTAAAGCGAGCAGTTTGACGACGGCGAGGCGAACTTCGATGTTTGGATGCTCTTCAATCGCCCACATCAGGGGCTGCACTTCGCCGGCTTTGGACATCAGAAACAGCAGCGAAAACGCGTCGTAAGTCCGCTCGCGACTTTCCCTGGTCAGGTTGTCGATGGCCTCGCTTGCCAGGCCTGAGCCGGCCAGCGCCGCCCCGATCCGCCGGCGTCGCTCCGGCGATCCTTCTCGCAGCGCGCGCGTGAACGAAGCGCCCCGGTCAGGGTGCAGATCGTGCAGCGCTCGCGCCGCCGCGTTGCGCACATCCGGCGACCCATCGTCGAAAGCCTTCGTAATCAGCCGGAACGAATCGTCGCCACCCATGCGGGCAAGCGCGAGCAACGCCGCCCCTCGTT
>WNGK01011718.1_pt1 | contig 11235 bp, 11 predicted proteins | sample 5400601 | NCBI WGS metagenome assembly WNGK01 (sample SAMN13153376, study PRJNA577476) | soil metagenome | isolation source: 60 cm soil or saprolite under Garry oak tree replicate 1 | place: USA:California | collected 2016-06-15
CCGCGGCGACGGTGGCGTTGGCGCTGAGACGCGCCGCTTCGGCGGCCAGGAGGTCGGCGCCGGCCGGGGTGAGCCGGTAGTAGCGGCGCAGCCGGCCCGCCGCGATCTCCTCGCGGTCGACGCCGACGATCCCGTCGCCGAGCAGCCGGTCCAGGGCCGCGTACAGTGTCCCGGCCCGGAGCTTAACCCGGTCCTGGGAGATCCTGGCGACGTCGGTCATGATCCCGTAGCCGTGCTGCGTGCCGCCGGCCAGCGCCGTGAGGATCAGGAAGGTGGGTTCCTGCATTGCTTGCTTAGTCATGCCACTGTTATATACCGATGAGCGGTAGCTAAGCAAGCCACCGCGGCCAAGTGGGCCCGCAACTGCCGCAGCCGAGGGCGCGGGAATCCCGGCCTCCAGCCCAGTCCCCATTCCGCTGCGAGCAGTGCGACACGTCGATCGCCCATCCGTACCGGGGACGGAATGGCTTGCCGACCGCATCGGCGTGTAAGGGCGCATAAGACGCAGCTATGCGCCGGCAACGCCCAACCTGACCGCTTCGGCAATGGTGCATAACGAGCCTTACTTGCGCGTGTCAGTCGCCGATCCACTGGATCTTGACCACGAGGACGAGATCGTCGGGCGGGTAGATGAGGAAGGTGACCAGTCCCTGACTGTGGTGGCCGAATGGCAAGGTGCGCAGGGCTCCTGCTGGTTCGCCGGGTCGACGCTGATACTCGGCTGGGTCGATGATGACAACGGCATCCATGAACTCGGTGAGGGCTTTCCCTCCCGGCCCGGGTTAAGCCGGCGAACTCGCCTTCTGCGGGTTCGTCCAGTTCCCGCCGGTACACGCGTCAGACGCCGAACCGTTCGCGGATCTGCGCGCGGGTCACCCGCTGGCTCTGCGGCGGCGGGCCGGCGGTGAGGTAGTTGCTCACGCGGGCCTGGTACTCACGGCGCGCAGCGGGTCGCGCCAGGTGTCGGCTTCGAACCACCAGCGGCGGACGGTGTCCAGGAGCGGGGTCAGGTCGCCGCCGGTGCGGGCCAGCTCGAAGGCGGCATCGAGGTCGGCGTCGTAGCGGCCGAGCGTGTCGGCGTCGGCGTTGGCGGCCAGGATGGTCCTGATCGCGGCCGGGGTGCACGCGGGGCGTGGCAGCCGTGGCGGTTCGCCCGGGTGCGTCGCGGTCATCGTCACCTCCCGGCGGGTCCAGGTAGGCTCAGCTTAGCCCTGGCAGCTGACAGCAAGGGGCTCAGGCACCCGAGGTCCAGGGCGCGCCGCCTGGCTCTGAATACAGCGCGGAAAGTACCGCAACAGGGGCGGACGAGGGCGCACTCCGGCGCACGTGGCTGCACGGTCACCTGCGGCGATGGACTTCGGCGGATGGCCTGCGTGCTGAAGATCGTCTGACTGTCATCTGACCGTCGCGGCGGACGTTGATCGCCGACATTCAGCCACACAGATTGGCTGTCAGCGACAGGCGAAGCCGGTGTGCCAGCGGTCCGAGTTGAACAGGCTCGGCGGGTCGTGCCGCGCGCGATGACGGTGCCTGTCACGTGCCAGACATGCGTTCGGCTGGTTCTGGCTGGGTCGAGGCCGGGGGATCCTCACCGGCGACCAAGTCGCCGGCTGCCGGCCCTGGCTCGGTGACCAGTAGCGGGTGCGCTCTCTCGCCGGTGGGCTCGAGGTCCTCAGCCTGGCCGTCGCCGATGCCGTCGCCGCTGGCAAGATCATGTGGGCTGGCCGCTGCACGTGTGACCAAGTCGCCCGCCATCTCACTCTTCCCGGGTCAGCGCCATCCGTGAGGGCCCGATTGCAGGTCAGGCGTCCTCTTCCTGCATGTGGGGAGTTCCCGTGCCGTTCTGATGGGCACATTGCGGGGCAAGATCGCTCCGTCGGCCGGGGATGTCGTTACGGGGGTGTCCGGAGCAGGGCACGGGCGTCCTTGAGCAGGAGCACCATGTGAAGCGGGTCAGTTGGTGACGGCTGGAAGTCGTACCGTGCGTAGAAGTCCGCGGCGCTCTGGCTCAGGGCGTGAGCCAGCAGTGCCCGCACGCCGACGTGATCAGCGACCTGCAGTGTCCTGAGGATGGCGTCGCGCAGGAGGCGCCATCCGAGTCCGTGGCCTTGCTGTGCCTGGTCGACGGCGAGGCGTGCCAGCAGCAGGACCGGGACCGGCTCCGGCATGGTTTTCGCCACGCGCGGCGGCGCGGCGGCCCTCGACACCGCCCCGGAGGCGAGGGCGTAGTAGCCGACTACCTTATGATCCAGGCAGGTTACGAACGTCCTGGCCGAGCCGCTGGCCTGATTGGTCGGCGCGTAGCGGAGCAGCCATTCATCGAGGCTGTCGTCGCCGCAGCGGAACCCGCTGATGTCGTGATCGGCGGTCAGCGGCTGTGGCTCGGTGAATTTCTCGGTCACTCAGCCCAGCCGGGATCGCGGGCGAATAGCTCGGCTAGCCGCGGCCGTCTCGTGACTGGCTGGTCCAGCATTTCGGTGAACCGGTCCCATTGCTCGTCGTCGAGCGGGAAGACGCGGCGGTCAGCGAGGACATGCCCGGCGCGTTCCGATAGCGCGGCGATGGCGAACTCCGTGACCGTGCGGCCTTCAGCCGCCGCGGCCTGGTCGACTCGCGCGCGCTGATCGCTGGTCAGCCGCACGGCGAGGCGGCTTTCCTTGGTCTGTGTTCGTGCCACGCCAATAGTGTACGCCTAATAGGCATACGTGAACAGTCTCCGTCGGCCGTCGCACCCCGCCAGCCCCTCATGGCCAGGTGACGCGGGCGAGAAGTTCTCGGTTTCGCGGCTGGATGCGCAAGGTGTCCAGGGGCCTGGTCCGGGTCGGGTTGACGACTTCCAGCCATTCAGTGCCGCCGTGTCCGGAGAGGCTGTGCGGGATGCAGGTGTAGTACCGCCAGCTGAACCCGGCGAAATACGGCGTGCTGCTGTCGTCGATGTCGGTTCCGTGCAGGTGGCAGTGGCGAGGGTCGATGCCACGGCGCTCCCAGTCGGCGACGACGGCGCGGCCGGCCCGGCGGAGGGGGCTGGACGGGCTCCACCGGTCGGCGAGGTGTTCTCGGGCGTACGGGCTTGTTACCTCGTCGTCTGCGAGGACCACGCGTTCCAGGGTGATGAGCTCGTCGTTGACCGCCGCGCTGAGCGCTTCGCGGATGGGGCGCGGTATCCACTGGTCGAGTCCCTCGAACTGGGGCAGCATGGCGTCGCGGGGCGCGCGTCCGGCGGCTGGGTCGGGCTGGATGGCGTGCAGGCGCTCCAGCGCGGCGGACAGGGGGTCGCCTTTGCGCCAGAGCACGGTCATAGGGATGTCGGCGCTGCCCTTGAATCTGAACGTGATCTGGCATCCCCGCCTGCCGCCGGCCAGGGGCCGCTTCATCAGGCTGTAGGGGTCGCGCCCGTACGCCAGGCAGGTGGCGAAATGCGAGCCCCAGCGGTAGTCGCTCTCGTGCTCGATGTCGAGGTCGACGTCGTGCGGCTCGGTCGCGCCGCGGGCGAACGACCCGAAGACATACAGCTCGGTCACCAGGCTCAGCGGCCATTCGTCCTGGCCCCCGTCCAGTCCCTGCAGGACTCGCTCGGCCAGCTGGATCGCGCGTTCCCGTTTCACGCCGCCAGTGTTGCACCTGGCGGTGACAGTCGGGCTGGATGCGCTGCGGCGGACAGACCGGTCGGCGTCATCAGCCGGAATCCGCCGTCCTGGCGCCCGGGATGCGTGCGCGTCCCCTGACTGCTGAACAACTCGCCGACGTCACTCACTGAACTCGCGCGCACCGAGTCACATGGTTGGCGCAAGGCAGGCCTGTTCGCCGAGGGCCGACGGGCAAAGTGGTCCCTGTCGAACGTGTCGCTGTACGACTACGGTTCGTGCGCCTGAAGCTGACCGCATCGTCCTGAGCCGGCCAAGTGCCCTGCGGCCGTCCGATGCGCGGTTACGTTCGCCTCTCCGTGCGTGCGCTTGGGAAACTTCTGCTGGGCCGGTTGCAACCTGCGAGGCGGTTAGGCGCATCTGTTCAGATGCCGGCGTGCCGCTGGGGGTAGCGGTACGCCGGCGCCGGCATCGCCGTGGGGAGGAGCGTGACTGGCGTGACGCCGACGGAGGAGTTCGTCGAGTTCGCGCAGGCCGCGGCGCCCCGGCTGCGGCGGACGGCGTTCTTGTTGTGCGGCGACTGGCATACCGCCGAGGACCTGAGCCAGAGCGCTCTGGCCAAGGTCTTCGTGTCATGGCGCCGGATCAGGCGGCGCGAGGCGGCATACGCATATGCCACCCGCACGCTGGTCAACACATACCTGGCGGACAAGCGGCTGAGGCGCGTTGACGAGGTGCTGACTGCGAGCCTGCCCGACCGGCCGGCCGAGGACACCGGCCCGGAGAACCGGATGCTCGTGCTTGGCGCACTGGCGACGCTGCCGGCTAAGGCGCGGGCTGTCGTCGTCCTGCGGTACTGGGAGGACCTGAGTGTCGATCAGGCCGCCCAGGTGCTCGGCTGCACCCCAGGCAACATCAAGAGCCAGAGCGCGCGCGCTGGACAAGCTCAGGGCCGGACTGGGCGCGGCCGAGTCGGAATTCGTTCCTCGCGCGCAGGCGGACGCTGCAGACCTTAAGAAGGCGGACGCTGCAGACCTTAAGAAGAAGGCGGCATCGGATGGATGAGATGGCCCTGCGCGAACTCCTGGCCTCGGCGGTCGCGGCTGAACCCCCGATGGGCCCGGTAGTGGCGGCCGGCCTGCGGGCCGGCCGCATCCTGCGGCGCCGCCGGCTGACCCGCGCGACCGTCGGCAGCGTGGCCGCGCTGAGCGTGGCGGTCATCGTCGCGCCGGCCTTGCACGGCGGCCTGGGCTGGTGGGGTCCGGCCGGCCCCGCGCCGCGAAGCCGCCCGGCGGCCTGGGTGATCAGCCATGGCGGGCGGATCACGCCGGCTGGCACCACCAGGGGACCCCTGCGACCGTGGCGACCTCGTCCTTCCCGCAGGCGGTGATCACGCCCGACGGCCAGACTATCTACGTCCTGACCTACCCCCGGGTGACACCTGTCTCGACCGTGACCGGCCGCCGCGGCAAGCGGATCGCCGCCGGCCAGACACCCGACGACATCGGGATCACGCCCAACGGGAAAACCGTCTACGTCCTCAGCATGCAGGCCAGGACCGCGACGCCGATCAACGTCAGGACCGACCGGCCAGGCCGGCCGATTCCAGTCGGAATCCGGCCCAGGAACATCGTTTTCACGCCAGACAGCCGGACCGCCTATGTCGCGAACCAGGGACCGGGCACGGTCACGCCGATCAACACCGCCACCAACAAAGCCGGCAAGCCGATCAGGGTCGGTTTCAGCCCGCTGACTCTGGCGATCACCCCCAACGGCAAGACTGTCTACGTGGCCGACGGCGGCACCTCCGTCATGCCGATCACTGTCGCGACGAACAAGCCGGGCAAGCCCATCGACATCGGCTCCGAGCCCTTCGCCCTCGCGGTCACGCCGGACGGCAAGACCGTGTACGTCGTCACTGGCGGGAACGTCGTGCCGATCGCGACCGCGACGAACACCGTGGGCAAGCCGATCACGGTTGGTCACTGGCCGGAAGACATCGTCATCTCCGCGAACGGGAAGGAAGCGTACGTCCTGTGCCAGGGCTACAAGGTCAGAGGCGTCTGGCACGGCACGATCACGCCGATCTCGACGCGAACGAACAGGCCGGGTCCGATCATCCCGGCCGGCCGCTACCCGATCGCGCTCGCGGTGTCAGGTGACGGCAAGACTCTCTACGTCGCGGACTACCCGTCCAGCACCGTGACTGCGGTCAGCACCGCGACCAACAGGGGCGGCCGTCCGATCCCGGTAGCCCGGCGCCCTTACTTCATCATCGGCGCTCCATGACCCGCGAGGATGCGACACCCACAGCTTGCGCCGAGGGCGGTGCGGTGGCTGCAGGGCCGGCCGCATCCCACCTGGCTCTTCCCTGGCCGCCCAACGCGTCGTGGATGCTCGCGTTCTTGATGCCAGCCGAAGTGAGAAGAAGCTTCATAAGCCTTGCTCGATGAACCTGTTTCTCAACGTGAATGCCGCTGAGCGGCACCGGCCACGAAGCGCCCAGGCGATGAGCGCCGGCCTTTCCCGCCCTCAGCGGCGGGGACGGGCCTGACCGAAGTTCGCCGGCCATCTGGAACGCGGCGGGCACGCTCGCCGGCCAGCCGTTGAGGTCGCGCCCCGAACCTCAAGTACCAGGGACAGTTCCGCCTGGATCCGTCAGCGACCTCAGGTAATCCTCCATCTTGTCCCAAGCTGTCTTCCTGGCCGTCGGTCTTGGTCATGTGGTCACGGCCAGCTTGGTCACGGAACGCGAGGTTCATCTTCACCCTCGTCACCCCGTCGGTCCCGTGCAGGTCTACCGTCTCGACCGCCTCCGCGTCCGGCCAGCCTTCGGCCCAGGCCACGGGGACGCGGTCTGCGACGCGGCGACGTGGCTGAACGCGCGGATGACATCGGCAACGAACGCGAATTGCAGATCGGGACGGCAGATATAGCAACCACCTAGCGCGCCCAGGGGTCAGTAAAGGTGGAATCATCGCCGGGCGGCGCCACGGCGGACGAGAATTCTGGCCGCCGGGGCGGCAGGAGGCAGGGACATCATGCGACATATCTGGCAGGCTTTCATTCTGGTCACGATGGGGGTCACCGCGGTCTCGTCCGCGCCCGCCGCTACTGCTGCGGCGGCATCAGGGCGCCCTGCACGGAGCACGGCCCGGCCGGCAGCGGCACGCCTCAGGGTCAAGGCCACGATTCCGGTGGGCCGCCAGCCGTTCGGCGTCGCCACGGATCCGCGGACCAGGAGAATCTACGTGGCCGGCTTCGGCAGCCGCAGCGTGTCGGTGATCAGCGGGCGGACGGACGCCGTTGTGGCTCGGGTCCGCGTCGGCCGCGTCCCGGCCGGGATCGCCACGGACCCGCGGACCGACACCGTCTACGTCGCCAACGAGGGCAGCGATACGGTATCGGTGATCGGCGGCCGGAGCGACGCCGTGACTGCGACGATCCGGGTGGGCCGCTTGCCTTACGGGGTCGCGACGGACCCGCGGACCGGCATGATCTACGTCACCAACGTGCGCGGTGGCACGGTCTCGGTGATCAGCGGCCGGACCGACACCGTGGTGGCCCGGATCCGGGTCGGCCGCCTCCCGGTCGGGGTGGCCACGGACCCGCGCACTGACCGGATCTACGTGACGATGGACAGCAACCGGGTCGCGGTGATCAGCGGGCGGACGGACACCGTGGTGGCCCGGATCCGAGTGCCGTTCCGGGCGGCGCTGGCCGTGGCGGCGGACCCGCGCACCGACATGATCTACGCCACGAACCCGCGCGGCCGGGCGGTCGCGGTGATCAGCGGGCGGACGGACACCACGGTGGCCACCGTCCACGGGGGGTTCCAGGCCGCGTTCGGGATCGCGGCGGACCCGCGGACGAACACCATCTACGTGGCTGACGGCGGCGACACGACGTGGGTGATCAGCGGGCGAACGGACACGGTGACGGGCATGGTCCGCGTCGGCAGCGAACCCCTCGGGGTCGCGACCGACTCGCAGGCCAAGACCATCTACGTCACCGACAACGGAGACAACACCGTGACCGTCCTGCTGTCCTGCCGGGGACGAGCAGCCGCCCGCTGCCGGTAGCCGCGGAGCTGAGAACAGCCGTTCTGGCCCGCCTACCGCCGGCTGATGGTGCTCCGTTCGTCCGGGCCGCTGGAGGTCTTGGATGCGAACGCCTTGAGCTTCGCCGGTCAACCGGTTCGTTGGCCAACCCTGAAGTCCTTCACCGTCGAGGTCACTACGCAAGCCCCTGAAGGAGGTCGGCGACCTCATCGGGTCCGGCAACATCGAAGCAAGAATTGCCCTCTTATGCGCCACATTCTCGCTGCTGCGTCACGAGTCGCGATCGTCAGCAGGCACCGCAGCAAGTTCGCCGTCGCACGGTGGCCTGGCAGCCGGCTCAGCCGCCAAGGTAGAGCTCGCCGTCGCGCTCGGTCACCGCCGCCCGTCCGAGCGGCAGCACCCGCGTGAGCATGCGGTATCCGAAGTCCAGGCCCGGCACCTTGGCGAAGACCCCCTGCGGCCCGCGGACCATCCGGCCGGTCCCGACGTCGTAGGCCGAGCCGTGCCACGGGCAGACCAGGCAGCCGTTCTCATCGACACTGCCGCCCGCCAAGTCCGCGCCGAGGTGGCGGCACCGGCGCGTGACGGCGAAGTAGCGCCCGCCGGCGTTCCCGACGGCATAACGCCCCGCGCCCACCACCTTGCCCGGCGGGAGATCGGCAGCCGCGCCAACCCGCTGTGGTGCGCTCATAGCGCCTCCTTCCGCGGCCCGTCCGGCCCGGCGTGTCAATATCGACCCTAGACCGCGATCGGCGCTCGTGGTGACCTGGCAGCCAGCATCTTCGCAGGCGCCCGAAGATGCGAGACCCCGGTGCCGGGTGCCAACGCCTCGTTTGGGCACCTACAGGCCGCTCGCTTCTGCCGCGTTGAGGTATCTTGCGCCGTGAGTGCTGCTGACCGACTTGCCGACCCCGCCGACCAACCGGCGACCGCCGAAAGCATTCCGGGCATCTGCCCGTGCTAATGCCGTCTGCGCGGCCAGTCCGACGCCGATAGCAGAGCATGGTCAGCACTCTTGTGGCAGGCGCGCGAAGAGGGCTCGTTCTGGCGCACTGGCAGCAGCCAGAATGCCTCGGCTGCTGCGCTCAGATCGGGAGTTCTGGCGAGCCGGTACTACCGGCCGAGCGTGCTTGTGGGTCGGCTGCGCATCACCCTGCAGTGGACCGCATGCGCGCGCGGCGCGACGTTGCCGTGGCCTATCAGAGACTCTTTGGTCATGGAGGCAACTGACCGGCCCGGCGGGCGTCTCTTGTGTATGGGGGCCGAGACGCCGAACGTGATGAACACGTCGGGGGCGCCGGGAGAGCGCCGCATGCGCCGCATTCCGATGGCGTCGAGCGTGGTGGAGGCGGACCGGGCGCGTGAGGTCGCGGCGCTATATCGCGCGCACGCTGTCGACCTGATCCGTCTCGGGGTGGTCATGCTCGGGGATCGGCCCTCTGCGGAGGACGTCGTGCAGGAGGCGTTCGTCGGCCTGTACCGACGCTGGGACCAGCTGTCCGACACCGGTAACGCGCTGCGCTACGTGCGCTCGTCGGTGCTGAACGGATGTCGCTCGGTGCTTCGCCGGCGACGTCGCCAACAGTCTCTGCCCGGCCCTGGATCAGCAGAGCCGTCGGCGTCGTCAGCGCCGTCGGCGGAGTCGGCGGTCCTGATCGGCGAGGAGCACAGCGAGGTACTGGCCGCCCTGCGCCGGCTGCCGCCCAGGCAGCGCGAGGTGCTGGTACTTCGGTTCTATCTCGACGTTCCCGAGCCGGAGATCGCGCGGTCGATGGGCATTAGCCAGGGCACGGTCAAATCCGCTACTTCGCGGGGGCTCGCCGCGCTCGGCCGGCTACTTCTGGAGGACAGGTGAACACCCTCGAAGATCGCCTTCGGGCGGCCACGCGCGCAGCCGCGAGGACGGTCCCAGATGGCAGCGCCCGGCCGCTGGTGCTGCCAGCGCCCAGGCGTCGTCGCACGGCCGTGCCTGGCGGCCGTGCCTGGCGGCAGTGGATGGCGCCGATCGCCGCCGCGGCGGCAGTGCTGGCGGTGGTGATGGGGCTGCTTGCCATCACCGGCCTGCTGCCAGGTCGGCCGACGGTGAGCCACGCTCATAGGGTGGTCTTCCCCGGCGGAGGCCGGATCCTCGTCGCCGACGGCCACGGGCTGAAGTGGCTGTACCCGGATGGACAGACAACGAGGATCGCCCCGGGGTTCATCGGGGCGACTCTGATCGCCGGGGGAACCAGGCTCCTAGCCTGGCGGCCGACCCGCAACACGAAAGCCGTGGCCCCGTGCGGGGGATGTTACGCCGGATTCGACTATTACCTGATGACGCTTGACGGGACCGGGCGTCGGCTCGTCCTCTCAGCAGCAGCCACCAGGGGCAATGTCCAGGTGGGCTATCTGAGCGTCGAGGCCTCGCCGGACGGCACCAGGCTCGCCTACGTGCGCCAGGCGGAATCAAGGACGAACGGCGATATCCTGTCCGACCAGCTATGGACCGTCGATCTGGCCACTGGCCGCAGAACCGATCTTGGTCCGGCGCCGTCATCTGACCAGGCCGTTTCCTGGATGAACGACTCCACCCTGCTCGCGGAGTCTCCGGACAGCATCAGGTTGTCGCTAGTGAACGTCGGCACCGGACACAAGGCGACTTACTTGACGATCTCCGCTCCGCAGATTGTCCGCGCCTACGAGAAAGCTCGCCCGGGGGCGGGGCCGCCGACCGCCGTCGAGCCGATCGGCTGGAGCACCGGCTCGGGGCGCTCGATTCTGGCTGTGACGTTGTGGGGGGGCCGTCGGCGGTTCCCGACCGACGCCGCGGTAGCGCTGGTCGGCCGCGGCCGTATCGTCAGCTTCGCCCCCGACCGCAACCCTTTGACCTCTCTCACGTGGGGGCGTGGCGGGATCTTCTTGGTCCAGACGGCTATGGGCGATAACCCGTGCTGCGCGCGCACCTATGTCGGCACTGCGCCGGCAGCGCCGTTGTCTCGGCAGCAGACCTTCGGTGAACCATGGGACTCGGCGGCGTTCAATCCCCAGGGCAACGTGATCGCGATCGACTACGGTCCGGGCACGACCCTCGCGTTCGTGCCGACCTCGCCGCCCGCATGTCACCGGGCGGGCAGATGCCTGCGGTTCCAGCCCAAGCCTCTGTTCAATACCGGATCGTTGCAGGCGTGGGCTCCGGACCGACCCTGAAGCCTCTAGGCTCACGTCCTGGTTCTGGCCGCGGGCCGAGCTGGACGATCTGGCCGGCTCGGTGGTCTTGCCGGAGCGTGTCGGCGGTGCCCAGGCAGAACGGCACCCGGCCATGAACCGAAGGCGGCAAGCTCGCCGGCGCAGGAACCGGATCAGATCAACGAGAGCGACCGGCTGATCCGGCCACAGCATGCTGACCTGCCGATTCGGTGTGTTTTGCGAAATTCGTGCACAGCGTGCTGGATGATGACAGATCAGCTAGTTATGGATTGGCGGCCCGATTGGATCGCCGGTGTCTCAGCTGAGGACCGGTGGCTGGCATGGCGTCGGTCGGTCCCGTCGGGTGGGCGTTCGCCCGGATCGCCTCCACGTTCCCGTCCCGGGTCTTGGCCGCCCCCGCGCCC
>WNGK01040514.1_pt1 | contig 11235 bp, 7 predicted proteins | sample 5400601 | NCBI WGS metagenome assembly WNGK01 (sample SAMN13153376, study PRJNA577476) | soil metagenome | isolation source: 60 cm soil or saprolite under Garry oak tree replicate 1 | place: USA:California | collected 2016-06-15
CGCTTTTGGGTTTGCCCCAGGTGATCCCGCCGACCACACTGAAGGTGAGCAGACCATCCAAAGCATATGGCAAAAGAAGCGCCTGCATTTCCGTATCGAACTGTGTTGCTTGCTCGGTAGTCATCATGTCGAGAGAAAGAATGCTGCGTGCGTGCTTGGCCGCAATGTAGTCTTCGACTGTTTGCTTGACAGACACTGAAGCGGTCTCGCGTTCGCCCAATTTCTGGAACAGCCCATACTTCTCCAACTCGACGATCCAATCGAAGGGCACATAGCTGGGATTGTTGGTGAAACGCTGCTCGATCTGGCAATAGCCTTCGCGCCAGGGAACTGGCTGATCTACAATATGCACAATTGCCAGCACGCCGTGCGGCATCAATAGTTGTGCGAAACGAGGCAGGACCACATCCCATTCCATCCAATGTAGGCTTTCGCCCGCTGTCACTAGGGCATAGGGCGGCTCAAGCTCCACGTCCTCAGCCCGTCCATGCAACCAGCGGACCTTCGGTGAATAGCCTCCAGGCAGAGTCCTGGCACGCTCAAGCATCGGAAGCGAAAGATCGACGGCATCAATGTGTTCAACATACTCGGTCAGGGGACGAGCGACATTGCCCGTCCCGCAGCCCACGTCGAGGACGGCGCGCGGCTCGTCTACGATCAATTCGTTGAGGATGGTGAAGGTTTCTGGCGGATAGGCGGGACGCAGGTGATAGCGATCCACCACGCTCTGATCCTGAAAACGCCCCGCGTTATGCGCGCTATGTAAGAAGGGATGCTTCATTCCCGTCTGGCTCCTTTTCGGTGTAAATATTGAGCAGCACAACCATTGCCTACCTGATAAACCGCGAAGCGAACATGAGACGAACCGTTTGCCGTGAATTTACATATGTTGAATACCGTGAACCGTTTCAGATGCGGTTTCTACAGGCTCTGAACGGTCGATTCCTCTGTTTCGCGCCGATTTCCTACATAGTACCTCAAAATCGGTCGAGGTTTCACCCAATTTACCATCTGGATAGGGGTCTGATTATCGACCAGGCACCTCATACACGAGAGCAGGCGAGAACTACACTCCTTTGATGCGTCGCCGGTCCCCTCCGATCTCTCGCCAGCCTCTGATAAACCGCCTGAGGGCCTCGCCATGAAGCCCGGCATCAGCTCCATCACGCTCGGCGTAGATTCCATGATAATTACGAGGGGGACGTTTGGAGGTGAAACCAGCAGCACGCCCAAGATCCTCAACGAGGTCGAGGTCCATCTGGGTGTAAAGCTGCTGCGCTTGTGCGACGCCCTCTTGCCAGCCAGCATGAAACAGGTGATCAGGGTGTTAGGTATTCTTCACCCTTGACCATCAAGACTGAGATTGTTGGCCTTCGTTTTGAGCGCACATCAATGCTTCCTGTCCCAGTCTTGGCAGGCATCATTGAGCGTTGCCAAAGGCCCTGGTGATACCTTTGACAATTACGGGTACAGAAATAGGAACACGAGGAACAGGGAAGATCAAAAGCCAGGAAAGTATCAATGGAGGGTTCCTGCTCCCCCATTCCATCAGAAAGTTGCCTGTATCTGGTAATTGACCTGAATGTTCGACGCAAAATGAGCGTAGGCAGGTCAGGTGTCGAACATTCAGGTCAAAAAAATTTGCGCTGAATGTTCGACACCACTTCCACGCTTTAGAGTATTTTATGATAAAAGTGCATTTTTCAAAGACGAATTTCCATTCGTTCCCCGGCATCTTCCGCCCTTGGAGCGGCACGAGCCACAATGACTCTGACGTGTTCGAATATTCAGCGCAAAATTCGAGCACTGGGGTTGATTCCGTCGAACATTCAGGTCAATTACCAGTATCGTTTTAAGAAGCTGGTAAATTGGGCCAAATGTGGCAGGGTGTCAGGCAAGAAGTCGTTTTTGCCCATGTAGAATGGGACGAACGGGTTCCTGCACCGAGAATTGGAGCAGACGACCATCGGGTAAACGCGGTTGCTTCTCGTTGACGCGTTGACAGAAGACACTCAGATCAGCGTTGTAGCGCCGATCATTGAAAGGACGTAACGCAACAGAAACTGCATGCTGATTTGAAGTGACCATTCCAGCAAGAGGAAAGAAGGGAGCCAGTCGACCCCAGGTGGCATGAGCGTAGGAGGCGGGAAAATACTGATCCCGTGTCCACATCACTGCATTGGCCAGAGCCAGCTTGAAGACGGTCATGATCTGATCTTTGTGATTATCCAACTCGTACATCGTCCGCTCAGTCGCTGCCAGATCCTCCAAGGTTCGTAACAGATCACACTGTTCTTGCGCGTAGCGTTCAGCCTTCTTCCTTTCCTGGCTGCTCTTGTCGTAAGTGCGCCACACGCGCTGCCATCGCTGCTCCAGTTCTGCGTCAATGAGCGCTTTCTCCTGCTTGATCTGTGCCTGCCGTCGAGTATATCCCATCCCTTGTTCACGCAGTGCATCTTGATGGTCATTCAGCTCCCGATAGCGCTCATCGCCATACGCCTTCGTTTGCTTCCAGAGCCGGTCATAGAGCCTGCCAGCTTTGCGAGAACGCTCAAGGGCTTTGACGGCCCACTGCTCCACATTGCCCAATCGCTTCTCGAAAGCCGCACACTTCTTGGCCACTTCTGAGTTCACGATGGGAGTCTTGCCAAAGCCATGATTGACATCCAAACCCAACGGCAGGAAAAAATCCTTGCTGACATTCTCCTGCGCTGGCCAACGACGCGTGTAGGTGTGAGCCAGCTCGACCGCATCAGCCGTCTCTGCCGTCGTGACAATAGGAATCAGCCTCGCTGTGGTGGGAGTAGCAGGCGTTGGCTCGGCCTTCCAGTCCGCATGCCACACACTCTTCTTCTTCCAGGCTCGCTCCTGGGCCTGCTCTTCTTCCTCCGTGAGGCAACGAGCCACAGGCTTTCGCCAATCGCGAATGAGAGCGACCCTCAAAGGAAGTGCTTGCCCTGGCTGATCAGGCAAGGGCAGGGCGAAGCGTGCTGGGGCGACCTCTCGCGCCACCTGTCCTTGTCGGTCGTACTCCAGCGGGACGAAAGCTCCCACCTCGGTAAACGAGCTAAGGTCTTGGTACTGATCGGTTTTCAGGAGCGTAACCATCGTGTAGCCACCTGCTTGAAGATCACGCAGAAAGGTGGCTGCCATTCCCTCACGATCCACAATGACTCGTGTCTGCATCTTGTGCTCAGTCGCTTGTTCATAGCGCTGCAGGATTTGAGGCAGTCCACTCGTTAAGTGCTCGTCTCCACGTGTGGTTGTGGCCAGTCGAGGATGACCCTGCTGGTCATGAAGCAGCACCAGCGCGCGGCATCCCAGGATCTTGCCGGAACGACCGATGAGTCCTCGTGGGATCAAGTGAGGAGTGTAAACAGGCTTACGATGACCATCGATGTAGAAACACGCTGGTTCTTCAGCGGTGTTCTGCCAGAGACGAGCCGTCCATTTTCCCAACACCTCGGTGAAACGCTCTGCGCCACCGCTCTTGGCTAGATGGGCGAGAAAGCGTTCGACGTGAAAGTATCCATAGGCCCGCTTCCGCCCGGTGAGCAATCCAAGGGCATCGCCCGTGTAACTACGCAAATCGCTCGTGCGGCGCAGACCAACGGCATTGAGCAACCATAAGGTGAGCAAAAGTTGGCTGCGTGTTCTGCTGGAGAGAATGCAGGACCCAGATGAGGTGGTGGCACAAGGTGCGGTGGCTTGTTCCAAACGCTCCAGCAACCCTGTTTCGTGGGCTACCGCAACCAGGAGCAACCCTGCAGCGCCCTCTTGCCAGTCGGGGTCAGACGATGAGTGGGGAGCCAGATTTTTTTCCCTCCCGCTTGGCTGGCTGAACCCTACCATGTGCGGCTCTGAGGCGATTAAGATGAGTGATACTAATCAGCAGACCGAAGCGCTCTTTCAGTTGCGCTTGGACTACACGACTGCTCATCTGCGGCTCTTGCTTCTCTGTGGACTCAAGCCAGGCAAGCGCCGTTTCACGGGCTTTTGTCGGGTGCCCATGTCTGCCATCTTGCAATGCGCGTTCCCCGAGCTTTCGATACGCTTGCCACCAGCGATACGCAGTGGAGCGGCTGGTCTGGATTCCTGCCTGTGTGGCTGCTTCCCGCCAACGGTATCCTGCTTGCATCAGTTCCATCATGCGCCGTTTGGCCGCTTGCTTCTCTTCCTTGTCCATTGATCGGTCCTTGCTTCTTGAGAGGTCTGCTCCATCTTCTTTTCTCAAGTATAGCAGCATTCAGGTGTCCTGGTCTAGATGGGCAGCTTGCTCCCTGCCAAAGGCCCTGCTGAGCATGATGCGGTCGCTGAAGCTCCAGGGGCGACCTTGGAGCTTCAGCGACCGCATCATGCGCAACCTCTCTACCTATGAGAGAGGGGAACTGAAGACGTTCCTGTTCTTAATCCAACTCGAGTACTGGCAGGCCGTGGACGCCGAGAATGGTGGAGATTTCGCTGCCGTGATGGATGTCATGTTCGAGCACACCCCAGATGATCCGCTGGAGCGAAACTGCGGGTCTCACTTCTCCAGAAAGAGCCGCCTTATCCACCCACATCTGGGCGAATGGCTGGAGCGCAGGCTCTACCAGTTTCGCGTGACGCACGCGTTCCGCCTCAGAAAGAGGCGGGACGACCTGCTCAAGATCAGCAGGGGTCAGGCGGGCAAGCGTCTTCTGGATCATCTGCCAGGTCTTCTCAAGTCCGGCAACCAGTTCTGCCGCTGGGTGGCATGGATCCACGTCCGCCTCACAGACTCCCAAAGCCCATAATTCGAGGGAAGTCAGATCGTCGCTCCCCTCGCCCATCCGTGCGTGGAACCACCAGGCGCGATTTGCAACAATATGCGTCACATACATGCCAATCGACCAGTGTTGCGGTGTGTTGCGCAAGGCAAGCTGCTCTCCTGTAAGGGGCGCGATGGCCGCGACAAGACGCTGAGTGTATCTACCCCAACCCGCGTAGAAGGGGAGGAGTGAAAGCTGATGTTCTGTCATGATAGGTATTCCTTGCTTTTTGTCTTCGAGAATAAACAACACGATCATATCAACACACGCAAGGAAACAATGGGAGAGAAAAGAGGGAGAAGAAAGAAAAGGCTCATCGCTTGCACCATGATCGAACATGCGATGCCGTGACAGGGGAAAAGATGGCATCCATCTGCCGATGGTGTGGCCTATCGGGGAACATCGGCGATGCGTTCGCCGGAGTTCCATGCCTGACACCTCTTTGCCGCATGCTTCTCCATATCTCTCTCGCACCATCTCGCTGCTTGCGTGATCACTATCCGCCGTCTCGCGCAGGCTTTGCCAGAGGAGCGTCGAGCAGGAATCAGGCGCAAAACGGCTGAGCGCTCATGCCTGATGAGAGACACGCGAGAGATGGAAGCAAGAATGGTCACGTCTGTTTCACTGTGTGAACAGGAAACAGGATGGAGTTAGCAGCACACTGGCATAGATGTCAAAACCTCCCAAAAAAAAACGAGTGAATACTTCACTACTATACAAGGAGAGAGATGATCCTGTCAAGGATGGGTTGGCGAACTGGCGAACCCGATCCGGGACGCGCGGGATCGGTACCTTCCTTTTTCTCCCTCCAATTTACAAAATCTCAGTGAAGGAAGCCAGATGAGAAGCGGTTTTTCCAGAAACGTGTGTCCTGCTGCTCAAGATTGAGGGCAATGTTTCAGGGTTGTGGGCCAACTCTGCTCACTTCGTAGGGCATTTACCAGTTATTGCACCTAATGCGGAAAAAGAGTATACTTCTGCTGAGGTTCAGTGTAGCGTTTTTGTCGTTGATTGGCAAGATATCGCACCTAATGGGCTATTGGCTGCGATAGAGAAGGGTGACCTTGTCCAAGGTTCTCTCACATGGCCCACTTTTGATTGAAGCATTGCCTTATCCCATCAGGCATAATTGTGCCTTGGAGCGACTTAGTACAGGCTACCGTAAATGCGTTCCAGCCTGAGCTTGAAAGGAAAAAGAGAGCCGTGAACAAACTCCACCAGATGAGGTTGGAGAAAGGTGGGCAGGGAACGTGGCACCGCTGGCGAGCTTTCGGCGACCGGAGTCTGCGTGAGAAGGAGGTCCTCCCACACACCTGCCAGTCAACGAGGTGGAACAAGACCAGCGGAAGCGAGAACCGGTCACCCATCCACCGGCTTGATCAGGGGGTCACGCCAGTTCCGGGTCTGCGCACCTGGAAGGGGAAGCGTGAGCTGGAACGTGGCTGGCCTTCCCATCCCTGTAGGCTCATGAGGCCCCCCATGGCTCGTCAGCCTGCAGGACCAGACGCCTCAAGATCCGCCCTGCTCCGCTTGGTCTTGCGGGACCTGGGTGGCGAGACGGTGGGCTTGCTGCACTACCTGTTGGATCGGTGGCCCAGCCAGAAAGCGCGCACGCCGTGTCTCATCCTTGATGCCCTCTGCCAGCCCCCCGATGATCCTCGCTGCCTCACCAAAGGCCGTGCGCGCTTGCGCAGGATCGCCCGCTGCCTCATACACCCTCCCCAACGCCGCCTGGATCTGCCAGCGTTCGCCCGGCAACCCGAGGTCTGCTGCCAGCCCTGCTGCCTCGCGCAAGTGGCCGATGGCCTGCTCGCTCTCTCCATCCCACGCGGAAAGCCTCGCCCTCGACTGCAGGTAGGGCAGGCGGAAACGCCGATTGGCTCCCACACGTTCTCCCAGTCGCTGCACTTCCGCTCGCGCCTGATGCTCATCCCCCCCTCGCAGCAAGGCCTCCGTTTCATAATGAGAGGAGAAATCCAGCGGGATCAATGCCGCATCAGAGATGTTGCGAAGGGCGATGGCTTGCACGGCATAGCGGTAGGCTGCTTCCCACTCTCCGGCCTCGGCATAGTGCATGCAGAGCCGCGAAAGGGCGGGCACGCGCAAGGATCTGAGGTCTAACCTCTCGGCCCCGGCTTCTGCCTCTGCGAGGGCCCCCTGCGCCTCTTCCCACTGCTGCAGGGCGTGATAGGTACTCCCTAAAACAGTGAGAAGGGCCATGAAGTTTATCGTCGGAGGAAGGGTCCGCGCCAGCGCCATGGTGTGTTGGATGAGCTCGAGCACCTCTTCATAAGCCCCCGCCTCCAGCAATCCATACGTGAGGCCGTTCGTACTGCTGATGTCTGCCCAGACGTTCTTGATTTCTTTGGAGAGCGCGAGCGCCCTGCGGCCACTGTGAATGCTGCCCAGCACCTGCCCAGCCTGCACTTGTGCCAAAGCCAACAGCCCCCAGCACCAGACTTCTGCTGCACGATTCGTCAAGGGTTGTGTGAGAGGAGCGCCAATCAGAAAGTGTGGAAGGGACAGCTCCTTCGAAGCGAGAGGCTCGGTGTGAAGTCGCGCATACAGCGCTAGGGACGCTTCCGCACAGTGGACGGCTTCCTCAAAGTCTCCCCCAAGCAGATGGATCCATCCAAGCAAGGAGAGACTTCTGGCTTCCAGTTCCGTGTCCTGTATGCCTCGTGCCAGTTCCAGCGCATGCCCTCCATGCGGGAAGGCACTCTTTGGGTCCTCCCACACGATGGCTGTGATCTGGGCCAGGTTCCACTCCGTTTCCGCCAGCGCCCGCTGATCGTGACTGGTCTCGGCCATCTGCCAGGCTTCCTCCAGGAGCGCTCGAACCTTGGGCTTGTCGTGCGACTGTTGGACCGCCAGGATCGCTAAGCGGTTGAGGGTCAGACTGACCAGCGCGGGCAGCGGCTTGTGCTGCGCATAGGCGACCAGCTCTTCATAGGCCTCTTGAGCCTGGGAGCAGGCGTTCTGGTTGGTATAGGCCCGCCCCAGGTGGGCGTAGAGGTGTTCGACCTCCGAGGCCGGAAGCCCGGTCTGCAGAGGCTCGTGCTCCTGCAGCAGGGCGCGCGCCTGTTCGTAGTGCCCGATGGCGTCTGCGACGGCAAAGACCTCCATCGCCTCATCTCCTGCCTGTATGCTATAGCGATAGGCCTCCTCAGCCTCTCCGGCCGCCAGTGCATGATAGCAAGTCATGGGCGAAGTGATAGCTGCCTGGCCGGCCTGCCCCAACTTCCTCCTCGCGCAGGATGCCACTGCCGACGGCCTCCTCCAGAGCCTCGATGCCGGCCTGCGTTCCCTGTCCCCCGGACAGGATGCCCACCTCGGCCATCTGCCACAGGTGCTGGGCAGTCGCCCGGATCCCTAGCACGGCACTGGCCATCACCAACTGGCGCGCTGGCTGCGCAAGCTTCGCCAGGCGCGCCTGGATCATCGCCCGCACCGAGGGCGGTAACAGCGTGCGTCCGGACTCCTCCTGCCCGACAGCCGCGGCCATGTCCACGGTCGGCTCCAGCCGCCAGGTGCCATCCGCCCCCAGCCGTGGCACCAGCCACTGCCGGTCCCGGAAGAGCTTGAGCGTCTCCAGCAGGTACAACGGCTGTCCACCCGTCTGCGCAAATAGGACGTCGCCCAGCGCAACCAGCGGCGTCTCCGTCGCAGGCGATCCCCCTGACCCGGCTCGCGAGGGCCGAGCCGGGCCGTGCTCATGCTGCTCCCCTGTGATGGCCTGAACGAGCTGGATGGTCTCTGCCTGGCTCAGCGGCTGCAACGGCACCCGCGTGAGGGGCAGGTCGCGTCCCAGGTCGGCCAGCTGCGCGGAAAGCTGCGGGTTCAGCTCCAGTTCTCCACTGCGTACGGTGCCCAACAGCAGCACCCTGGTGCCATGCCCTTTCCAGTAGCGTCCCAGGTAGCGCAGCAGGTCGAGGGAGGCTCCATCGAGCCACTGCAGGTCCTCCAGCAGCAGCACCAGCGGCGCAGACCTGGCCAGGGCGTCCAGCAGACGCGCCACCGCTTCGAAGAGACGCCCCTTGGCGGTCAGCTCATCCTCGCTGGGAGCCGGCAGATCAGGATAGCGCACGCGCAGCTCGGGCAGCAGACGCGAGAGCTCGGCCAGCCACAGGTCCTCCAGCAGGTCCTCCGGCGCGTTTTCTTCCTCCAGGCGCGGCCGCAGGGCTTCGACCAGCGGCTGATAGGGCAGGCGCCCTCCCATCTCAAAGGCGTGCCCACTGAGCACATCGGCGCCCTGGGCGCGGGCCCAGGCCACAAACTCCGTGGCCAGCCGCGTTTTACCGATGCCCGCCTCTCCGACCACAAGCCCGGCCTGCGGCTGGCCCTGCCGCGCCTGCTGAAAGCTCGCGACGAGCTGGGTGAAAGCTGCGGCCCGTCCGACCAGGGGGGCCGCCAACTCGCCTGTCGACCGGCTCCCCCCCGTGGTGGTAGTGGAGGGACGGGCAGGGAGGCTTCCGCGGCGAGTCGCGCTGGCGCGGATATGCTCAGCCAGGGCCACGGTTTCCGCCGAGGGCTTGACCCGCAGCTGCTCGGCTAGCCGCTCGCGGAGAGTGGCATAGACCTGCAAGGCCGTGGTCGCATCGCCTAACGCCAGGTGTATGCGCATGAGGCGCCGATACGCCTCCTCCGCGAGCGGATCGAGGACCAGCCAGCGCGTGAGGGTGACGCGGGCCGGCTCCAGCTCCCCGGCAGCCTCCTGCCAGGAGGAGAGACGATCGAAGAGGAGTTGCAGGCGGACCTGCCACTGCTGCTGCTGTTGCTGGACCCATTGGTCAAAGCTGGTTTCCTCGCGCAACCAGAAGCCGTCAAGGAAGGGACCACGCACCAGGGCGAGGGCGTGCTGGACGTGGGCAACCAGGGCGGCACGCTGCGGAAGTGTGGGGAGCGTGGAGTGCCATTGAACCTCTTTGTAGGCCTGCTGCACGACATCCAGGTCCAACTCCAGCGGAGCCTGCGGGTTCAGGCCAAGCAGATCCTGCTCAGCGAGTAGATGGCTGTGCTGGGAAGGAGGGGAGTCGGCGTCTGTGAGCAGGTGGCGCAACAGTGTAATGGCGTTGCGCAGGGTCTTGCGCGCATCAGCTGGCTCGCTGTCGGGCCACAGCAAAGCAGCGAGCTTGCTGCGAGGATGCATGCCCCCTTCGACGGCCAGGTAGAGCAGCAAGGCCTGCGCCTTGCGCAAGGCAAAGGGGAGGCGGCTCCCTTCATGAAACACTTCGGGCGGGCCGAATACGGCCAGACGTAACACACTCATGGCAGATCCTCTTGAGTATCGGACAACGGACGTGACGAGTAGTTGCTCAAACGCGGAGCAGCGCCTCTGTGCGTTGCTGTCGTACGGCCGAGTGAGTTATCTCTTTTATCGCCAAGAGAAAGAGTCGGTGTTCACTGCGTCCTGACCCCTCCATCTGAAGGTAGAGTACCATGCCGGATCGTGCAAGGTCAACAAACAAGCAGTGCTTCACGAAAGATCTTCCTGTGAACACGGCGGTCTGATGTAGAGGTACTTCCCGTTCATGGCGATGTTCAGGACGTTTTCATGGCGTACCCTCGTCATACTAGAACTACATCGGTACATGAATTTTGCCCCGACGGAAAAAACAAATAGCTCTCTATGAGAGAAGGAGAAAGAGATGCTTACCCTATTCTTCCTGTTCATCATACTGGTTGTACTCGACATAGCGGCTTTCCGTTGGGGTTTCACTAGCTCCGATGGGGTGAACAACCCAGAATGGGAACGGCGACAACAATGGTAGGCCCTCGAGTACTAACGGAACGAGATACAACGGTAAGCATGTAAAATGGCTTCTCAAGCCACTCAAGAAAAAACTTCATCATGCTTTACTCAGTCCGTCACTCTCTGTAGCGCTCTGGCTACCTCAGCGTCTTTTCTAATCTATCCGCCTGTAGAGGCAAACGAGCAGGAAAAGTAGAAGAGCAAAATGTTCTTATCGTTGTATCCCGTTCCGTTAGTACTCGAGGGCCAGTGCTCAACCGTTTCTCGAACGCGGCACGCTTCTTGGTGACCTCGGAGTTCACCATGGGTGTCTTGCCATAGCCGTGATTGGTATCCAGGCCAAGCGGCAAAAGAAAGTCGCGAATAATATTTTCTTGAACCGGCCAGCGCCGTGTGTAGGTCTGGGCTAATTCCACAGCATCGACGGTGTCGGCAGTGTCGGCAGTGGTGACAATGGGAATCAGCTTGGCGGTGGTCGGCGTGGCGGGCGTTGGTTCCGCTTTCCACTCGGCCTGCCACCATGCCGGCTTACGAATCTCCTCATCGGTCTCCTCGTCTTGCCGCGCACATGGAACTTGGCGACGTAGATCACGGATGAGAGCCACCCGCAGAGGCAGGAACTGGCCAGCTTGGTCAGGCAAGGGAAGGGCAAAGCATGCGGGGGCCACTTCCCGTAGCACCTGTCCATGTCGG
>WNGK01042022.1_pt1 | contig 11235 bp, 8 predicted proteins | sample 5400601 | NCBI WGS metagenome assembly WNGK01 (sample SAMN13153376, study PRJNA577476) | soil metagenome | isolation source: 60 cm soil or saprolite under Garry oak tree replicate 1 | place: USA:California | collected 2016-06-15
GAGGTTGGCCCAGCAAGTCCGAGCCTCTGAGAATCGCCGTTTTCTATTTCTGCGACACCCCTTCCGGTATGTTCGGACATTGCTTTTTTACGCCAGGCACGGCCGGCGCAAGCGCCACCTCGATCAAGCACTCGAACTGGCCCGGGCACTGCTGCACGGAAAATTCACCCACCTGCACGCCCACTTCGCCAATGAACCCACTTCGGTAGCGGAGCTTGCGCACCGTTTGACCGGTTGCCCTTTTAGCTTCACCGCTCACGCCAAAGACATCTATTTGACGGATCGCGACGAGTTAGCCAGAAAGATCGCGGTAGCTGAGTTCGTGATCACGTGCACCGGCTTCAACCGGAACTACCTTGCTGAGCTCACCACCGATAAGGGACGCATTCATCTTTGCTATCACGGTGTGGATCTGAGCCGCTTTTCTTCCGAGCCGAAGGAATCCCGCACCACCCAAGTAACAAAGCGCGGACCGCACCAGGAGGTCCTGACCACCAATCCTTTGAAGGTTCCAGTGATCCTCAGCGTGGGCCGATTTTGTGAGAAGAAGGGATATCCCTATCTCATCCAGGCGTGCTACCGGCTCAAGCAGCAGGGCCGGAGCTTCGTCTGCCGAATCGTTGGGTTCGGCCCTTTGCAGGAGGAATTGGAGAAGCTGATCCATACGCTCCAGCTCCAGGATTGCGTGTTCCTTGCGGGCAAGCTGACGCAGGACAAATTGATCCAAGAATACCGGCGGGCGGATCTGTTTGTGCTCCCCTGTCTCGTCACGGACGATGGCGATCGCGATGGCATTCCTAACGTGCTGCTGGAAGCGATGGCCATGGGTATTCCTGTGGTATCCACGCCGGTCTCCGGAATCGGCGAACTGGTGAATCACATGCAAAATGGCCTGCTCGCGGCTGAGAAAGACTGCGAATCTCTGGCCGCTGCCGTGGAAATGCTGCTGGACGACCCTCAGTTGCGCAACCGGCTGGGAGCAAATGGAAGGCACAAGGTGATGGAGGGATTCAGTCTTGACCGGAGTGCGGCCAGAGTGCGCGACTTGCTGTCGCGGGCCGGCGAGCCGGCGCAGACCCGCTTCGCACGCAGCCGTTTAATGGAAACCATGCAAGCCACGGACGTGCCCCGGTCATGAGGGTGCTGATGTATTGCCAACATGTGCTGGGTATCGGCCATCTGGTCCGAAGCGCGGAGATTGCGCGGGCGGTTTCGCGGGATGCGGACGTGACTTTTGTCAGCGGGGGCGCATCCGTGGACCGGTTTCCTTTTCCGCCTGGTGTGAAATTGGTCCAGTTGCCGCCGATTGAGACAGACGAAGAATTTGGCGCTCTCCGGAATTGTGGCTCCAGCCACGCCATCGAACAACTCCAGGATCTGCGACGAGAAAGGCTCCTCGGCCTGTTTGATGAAATTCGTCCGGATGCGCTCGTCATTGAACTGTTCCCTTTTGGCCGGAAGCGGTTCGCCTTCGAGCTGATTCCTTTGCTGGAGCGCGCGCGAAACGGAGAAACGCTAGTGGCTTGCAGCCTCCGCGACATTCTGGTCGAGAAATCGGACCAGGCCAAGCACGAGGAAAGGGTCTGCCGGATCGTGAACGCTTATTTCGACCTGATTTTGATTCACGGCGACCCGGCGTTTCAAAAACTCGACGCGACTTTCCATCGAGTCGGAGACCTGCAGTGCGACATCCGGTATACCGGCCTGGTCCAACAGGAAGATCCCGTCTCGATGGGAGGGGAAGATTCCACCAGTACCCGCCCGGCCATCGTAGCGAGCATCGGGAGTGGGCGATACCGTCAAGGCCAATTGCTGCTGGAAAACGTCATCCGGGCCGCTGTTCTGCTCGAAGAACTCCCTCATCGGTTTTGCGTCTTTGCGGGCCCCTTCATCCCTCAAGAGGTGTACGAAGTTCTGAAGCGTCTCGCCCGTCAGGCGGGGAATGTAGAAGTGGAGAAGTACTCTCCAAACTTCATTCAGCTTTTGAAGCGTGCGGATCTCTCCATCAGCATGGGGGGATACAACACCATCATGAATCTTCTGGCCACCGGAGTCCGCAGTTTGGTGTATCCCTATACGGCAAACAACGATCAGGAGCAATACATACGGGCTAAGAAACTCGAGAGCCTGGGAGTAGTGGAGCTCCTTCATCCGGAGATGCTGCACCCAGATCTACTTGCGTCCAAGATCGCTGGAATGCTCGCGAAGACGCCGGCCAGGTTGGCATTTGATATGAACGGGGCAGCTAATACGGCGCAGATTTTGCGGTCCACGCTATCGGCAAGACTCGACAGGCTCACTGGGGTGAGGCGATGAAACCCACGCCCAACCTTTCTACGAGCATCGGACGGATTCTGTGTGCATTCCAACCGCAGATCACGACTCAGAAAAAACGGCTGATTGCAGGTGCGGTCTTCATTCTGCTCGCGACGGGGATGGACGTGCTGCAACCCTGGCCTCTCAAGTTCATCTACGACCAAGTTTTCCTCGGAAAATCCGACAATCACCCGACGGTATGGCGGATTCTACAGACGAGCGATCCCCGGCTGCTGCTTGGAATCCTTTCACTCAGCTTCATTGGGATTTCCGTCTTCGGAGCGGCCGCCGACTATGCCAGTACCGTTCTGCTCTCGCTGGCGGCCTCAAACATTATCGCGGAGATCCGAGACCGGCTGTTCATTCACTTGGAGCAACTGCCCTTGTCATTTCACAGCCGGCATAAGACGGGCGACCTGATCACCCGGGTTACCTCCGATACGGACCGCTTACGCGAAGTGATTGTCACGGCCATTCTTCCGTTCCTGACTACGTCATTGACGCTGATGGCTATGGTCGCTGTGATGTTCTGGATGAACTGGAAGTTGGCCCTGATCGCGGCGTTTGCTTTTCCGGTGTTCTTGGTGGCCGTCAGCCGCCTGACGACTCGGCTTAGAGAGGGAGCACGGCAGCAACGGCGGCGTGAGGGGGCGATCGCGACGACAACGACGGAGGTCCTCGGCTCGATCCCGGTAGTGCAGGCGCTCTCGCTCCAGAAGGCATTTGCGGAGGTGTTCGCTTCGGCGAACCGCAAGAGCTTGGGACATAGCGTCCGCGTGCAGCGCTTATCGGCGGGTCTGGAACGTACGATTGAGGTGTTCGCCACCTCGGGAACCGCGGTCGCTCTTTGGTTCGGGGCGCAGATGGTAATGGCCAAGACGATCAGTCCCGGCTACTTGATCGTCTTTATCAGTTACCTTCGCACAGCCTTCAAGCCCATGCGGCAGCTGGCAAAGTATGTGGGCCAGATGGTCAAGGCGCTGGCATCCGGCGAACGGATTGTGGATCTGCTCGAAGAGTGGTCTGAGATCCAAGAGTCACCAAATGCGATCGAAGCGGGCCGCCTGCGAGGCGCCATTTGCCTGGACAATCTTTGGTTCGAGTATGAGCCAGGAACTCCCGTTTTGCGCGGCATCCACTTGTCGGTGGAACCCGGCGAGCACATCGCGATCGTGGGCCCCTCGGGAGGCGGCAAGTCCACGCTCGCGAGCTTGCTTCTCCGTTTTTACGATCCAACCCAGGGGCGGATTCTGGTCGATGGGCGTGATCTTAGGCAATATAAGCTGGATTCGTTGCGCAGGCAGGTGGGTGTGGCTTTGCAGGATAGCGTACTGTTCGCTGTCAGCGTGCGGGATAACATCCGGTTCGGCTCGAAGGAGGCGTCCGATGAAGAAATCATTCAGGCTTCCCGCTTAGTAAACGCCCATCAGTTCATCCAGGAACTCCCGCAGGGTTATGAAACGATTCTGGGGGAGCGGGGTGCAACGCTCTCCGGCGGACAGCGCCGGCGCGTTGTACTGGCACGAGCAGCCGTGCGCGACACGCCGATCCTGATTCTAGACGAGCCGACCGCTGGACTCGATGGCAGGAATGAATCGGAAGTGAGCGCGGCACTGTCCCGTTTGAGCGAGGGCCGCACGACGCTCTGGATCTCTCATCATTTGCCCGCGGTAAGCCATGCCGATCGAATCATCTACCTGAGCTCTGGCCGAATCCTCGAGCAGGGTACGCATGAGGAACTGATGGCGCGAGAGGGCCAGTATGCCGCCACGTACCGCCTCCAGGCAGCGGAGGGCAACCCGAAAAGGGAGCTGTATGCGGAAGTCTGAGACACACGTTCCGGTCGCTGAAAGGACCATGCGAGTGTTCCTCCAGCGGCACGAACACACCTTATGAAGATACTCGTTACCGGAGCCGCCGGCTTTATAGGGTTCCACCTGGCGCGGCGCCTGTTGGCGGAAGGACATCAGGTCCATGGCATCGACAACGTGAACGACTATTATGATCCGCGTCTAAAGCAGGCTCGCTTGACACTCCTGTTGCACGAGCCTGCTTTCTCCTTCCATTGGAAGGGTGTGCGCGCACGCGGGTAGCGCATCTGATTTTCGCTTCCTCCAGTTCCGTGTATGGAGCGAACAGGAAGGTTCCCTTCTCGGTGGAGGACCAGACAGATCACCCGGTCTCCGTCTACGGCGCTACGAAGAAAGCCAACGAGTTGGTCGCGCATTCCTATAGCCACCTTTACGGCCTTCCTGTGACTGGGCTCCGGTTTTTCACGGTTTACGGCCCGTGGGGCCGGCCGGACATGGCGTATTACAAGTTCGTACGCGCCATCGACGAAGGACATCCGATCGATCTTTACAACCATGGTGAGATGCGGCGCGACTTCACTTATATCGACGATGTCGTTGAAGGCATAACCCGCCTTCTCTCAGCGGCGCCGGCACGGTGCCTGCACGAAGAGAAACCGGGCGAGTCGGTCAGCAACGCGAGGTTCAGAGTCTACAACATCGGTAACAGTCATACCGTGAGCCTGGCCCGGTTCGTAGACATCATCGAAGATGCCCTTTCGAAGAAAGCAATCCGGAATTACCTTCCCCTGCAACCTGGGGATGTGCCTTCCACCCACGCGGACATCGGGGCGCTCTTTCGGGACACAGGATTCGCGCCTCAGACGCCACTCGAAACAGGCATACGGAACTTCGTTGAATGGTACCGCGAATATCACGGAGAAGTCCTGCGTAAGAAAGGAACGGCAGCGTGAAAACGAATAGGCTCCGCATAAGACCTCTGGAGAACGTGCTTGTGCCGGCGGGAAACCTTCTTTGTCTGACTTTGATTGCCATGGCAGCCATGGCAGGCGTGCTTTGCGCGCAGCGGCCCGAGGGGGCCATCGAAGGCCGGGTTATGGATTCTTCGGAGTCCGTCATTCCGGGTGCAGCGGTGCAAGTGAAAGGTCCATCCGGTTTCGCACGCACGGTCACGACTGACGCGACCGGAAAGTTTACTGTGAATGGCCTCGCTTCCGGAAGCTATTCGATTCAAGTGGACTGGCCCGGGTTTGCACCTTTTCGAAGCGAACCGCTTGACGTTTCTGGGGGCCGTCCGCGGATCTTCAATGTGAAGCTGAAGTTGAGCGATATCCGCCAGCAGGTGACGGTGGAAGCGGATGGCTTTCAGCCTGTCAGCGTATCGGCCGAGTCGAATGCCAGCGCCATCATTGTGACCGGAAGGGATCTGGAGTCGATGGCCGACGATCCGGACGAACTCCTCGCAGAGCTTCAAGCGCTGGCCGGCCCGGCCGTGACCCCCGAGGGAGGGCAGACTTTTATCGACGGATTCAGCGGAGGGCGCTTGCCTTCTAAGGAATCCATCCGGGAGATTCGCATCAACCAGAACCCTTTTGCTGCCGAATACGACCTTCCAGGTTTCGGCCGTATCGAGGTTTTCACCAAGCCGGGCACGAATAAGTTTCACGGCTTGGCGCTGTTGAAGTTCAGAGATGCGGCTTTGGACTCGCGCAATCCCTTCTCTGCGACTAAGCCGCCCTATCGGTCTCGCGATTTCGAAGGCAATGTCGAAGGGCCGCTCTGGAGCCGCGCATCCTTTTTCGCGAACGTGGAGCGGCGCAGGATAGACCAGAGCGCAATTGTGGATGCCGTGGGGCTGGATGATTCGCTGAGCGTGATCCGATTGAACCAGGCCATTCCCAATCCTCAGTGGCACACCACGATCAGTCCGCGCGTGGATTATCAGTTCTTTCGCTCTTCTCCCGGCGCCATAGCACCGCCGAAAGCGATCACACAATTCAGCTTACCGAGAATGCAGTGTTGAACAAGAGCGTGATCAACGAAACGCGCTTTCAATATATAAGGAGGGATCTCCGCCTCAACGGGGACAACACGCTACCGGCCGTTACAGTGCTCGGCTCGTTTCTAGGCGGGGGAGCGCAGGTCGGGCTCTCCAAGGACGTTCGGGACCACTATGAGTTTCAAAATTATACGTCAATGCTCCGCGGAAACCATTCCATCAGGTTCGGGGGGAGGCTCAGGGTGCTGTCGCTGGCGGATTCGTCCACCCAGAACTTCGGTGGTACTTTCACTTTTGGGGGTGAGATGGCTCCCCTTCTGGATTTGAACCACCAGCCGATCCCGGACTCTGGCGGTCAGCCGCTGCTAGTTCTCGATCGTGGGGGGTGATCCGTTGGCGAAGGTGCTCCAGGCTGACACAGGCATCTTTGCGCAGGATGATTGGCGCGCTCGTCCGAACCTGAGCCTCAGCTTCGGTCTACGCTATGAAGCGCAGAGCAATATCGCGAGGAAAGCCGGGTTCGCTCCGCGCTTTGGATTCGCGTGGGAGCCAAACGCGAGTGGCCGCAAAAAGTACCATACAGTGATTCGCGGCGGCAGCGGGATATTCTACGATCGCGTCGATGCGGCTTTGACATTGCAGGCGCTTCGATTCGACGGCATCCATCGGCAGCAGTTCATCATTCGGGATCCGCCGCTCTTCCCGCAGGTTCCCTCTATCCCGGATTTAGCTGCTCAAAAAATTCCAGAGACGCATACCCACGCGGTACACTTACTGCTGTCCCAGAATATCAAGTCGTCGCTGCCCAATGCGTCAAGTGGGCGTGGCGTTGCTCCCAACATTTATCAGTATCAATCCGCTGGTGTCCTCAACGGCAATCAGATCATCACTAATGTGTCCCGGGGTTTCGGCGGCCGGCTGAGTTTGTATGGTTATTATGCCTACAGCAGGATCTTCAGCAATACGGATGGTCCGAATACCTTCCCGGCGAGTCGATTCGACCTGAAACAAGAGTATGGACGCGCCGCAACCGATATCCGGCACCGCTTTGTCTTTGGAGGTTCGTTCTACGGTCCATGGGGATACGTGCTGAGCCCCTTCGTGGTAGGAAGATCCGGAGCCTCCTTCAACATCACGACAGGACGCGATACCAACGCCGATTCGGTGTTTAGCGAGAGACCGGCATTGGCCAACGATCCTAGCGGCCCCGGCGTGATGGTTACAAAGTTCGGAGCATTCGACCCCAACCCAAGTCCGGGAACACCGCTGATCCCACGTAATTATGGGGGCGGTCCCGCCTTGTTTATGTTGAATCTCAGGCTGAACAAAACGATCGGGCTCGGCCGCAACGGGAACGGGTTGGAAGCCAAGCGCCGCAGCCCGAAGAAGCGGCGCGACTCAGAGAGTGGGGCGAAGGTCGACGAGAACGACTACTCCAGCATCTTTCACACGGAGAAGAGCGACCAACGTTTCAACCTGACTTTCTCGGTGACGGCTTGGAATCTCTTCAACAATTTGAATCCAGGGATACCTGTGGGGGATCTCTCATCGCCGGCGTTCGGCACTTCGAATTGGCTTGCCTCAAGCGGTAACCCATATCATCCTTCGTATGGCAACAATCGAACCGTCCAGCTTGAGCTTCGCTTAGGCTTCTAAGGTGTGTCGTTACGGGAGGAGGTCCCAGAATTCCGTGCGGATCCAGCGGATCATGCGGCGGGTCATGAGGTCCACAATCCGGCGGTCGCCGCAATAGATTTTGGCGACGCCGGTCATATCGGGCTTCAGCAGTAAATCGTCGTTCTGGATCTCGCTGCGGACGACGACCATCTGCTGGCTGTTGACCGCTTGCGCTACGGGGGCGATGAAGTCCACGCGGCCTTGCAGGTCGAGCGAGGGCAGGCTTCGCGCCTTCATGAATACGGGATTGCCGGGGCGGACGTCGGCCAACTCGTTTTCCGGAACCTGCATTTCGACGATCACGCGGGCCATATCGACGATCCGGCACAGCTCGTCGCCCGGACTCAGATGTTGATTGAGCTTGCGCTCGACAAAAGCTGTCGCGACGATGCCGTCGATCGGAGCGCGGATCTCCGTTTTACCGAGCTCCTGATCGAGAATAGCAACCTGTTTCGTGAGCCTGTCGACATCTGCCTCCACCTGCCGAATCTGCTCCGGCCGGTTCCCCGCTCTCATCAGCGCCAGCTCGCTCTCGGCCTCGGCCAGCTCGCGGGTCTTCAAATCCGATTCGCGGTCCGAAGTTTCCGAAAGAGCTCGAATGGAGGCTTCGATCTCTCCGATTTCACGCTCGCGGACTTTCACGGCGGTGTCGGCTTTATCGAGATCGGTGCGCGGGGCCAGGCCATTGTCCACGAGCTCGGTCGTGCGCTTCAGCGTCTGCTGATCCAATTGAAACTCGGAGCGCTTCCGCTCGAGCGATTGCAGGAGCTGGTTGCGCTGCTCCTGATTCCGCCGGGCGTTCGCCAACTCCACGCGCTTGGTCTCGACGAGTTTCTCTTTGCGGTCCAGTTCCTCGGCGCGCGCCCCGGCGCGAAGCAAGGCCAGCTCGCTGCGTTTGGACTGAAGCTCGCCGGCGAGTTGGGAGACCTTCTGCTGCTTATCGAAGTCGCGCAGGCGGGCCAGGACCTCGCCCTTGGACACGCGGCTTCCTTCGTGAACGAGCAACTGCACGATGATGCCTTCCGTCTCGGTCCGCACGGTCAGCTCGTTGCGCGCAACAACTTTGAATTCGGCCGGGATCTTCAGCTCCCAATGGCCGGCAAAGGCCACCAGAACCGCCACCAGCCCGATTCCCGCGTTCCGGTACTTCCGGACTGCGACGCGGGTGGCGACCGCGCGCAGCCCGGCGATCGATTCGACTGCAGTGCGCCGCAATGTGTAGGTGGAAAACATGGCAAACCCGACCAGACCCGCAAACGCGAATCTGGCCGTCGTCCAAGTATACAGGGCCGAGTACACGTAGATCAGTAACGTCGTCGAAAAGGCTATCGACGCGATGCCGTAAATGAACTGGGCGCGGGCTTCTTTCCACGGCTTGTCCGAGGGGTTGCGTCCGCCGACCCAATTCCACACCGAGGCAATCGCTTTGATCCGGAGATTTGGAATTTCCAGGTAATCGCTGAGCATGTAGTAGCCGTCGAGCTTGATCAGCGGATTGAAATTCACCAGCGTCTGCAGTCCCGCAAACACGATCGCGGTGAGGACGATTTGATTGATCAGCGAACCGGTATCGGTGATACGCCAGATGAGGGTGCACACACCCCATAAGATGAGCTGAAAATATCCGCCGGCAAACGTCACCCACATGCGCTGCCGCTTCGATGGAAACATCCACGAATCGCTCACATCGCAATAGAACGCCGGCTGAAAATAAATCAGCATGAAGCCGACCTCGCGCACCTTGCCGCCGAAGTGACGGCAGGTGAGGCCGTGCGAGAACTCGTGCATCGTGGTGACCGAGAAAACGACCAGCCACAGGAATAACAGGCCGTGCAGATTGAACAGTCGTTGAACGCTCGCCGCAAATTCCGCGCGGTGCAGGGTGCTCATGACGAGGCCCGTGATAATCGAGAGGGCGCCGAAAATGTTGAAGCCCTTCGTGAACGCCCAACGCGTTCGCGGCAGCAGCCAGTCGAAAATTTTTTCGGGATTGAACGAGGCGATCTTGCGGTAAAGGATGTTGTGGCGGTCGCGCAGTTTTTGGTTTTCGACGGTCGAGAGCTTTTCGCGGATCGACGCCGTGTCGAGCAGCCACTTGTCTTCGAGTGATTTCAGGAATCCTTCGATCGTCGCCAGCGGCACGGCGCCGCCGAGCCGCCCGGCAACCGCCGAGGCCAGTGCCGGGGCGTCGATCGGATCGCGCAACAGCTCGAGAATTACCGCCTGCGTTTCGGTGAAGCGGAAGTAGCGCGCCGTTACCGGATCCTTGACCACGACGAACGACTTGCCTTGATGCTGTTGAGGAGAGAACTCCAGGCCCGGCCGGAGGTGATAAAGCTGAGGCGGGTTTTGCTCCATCAATATTTATTTACTGCTGCGCATTCATCCATGCTTGCGCTTCGCGTAACAACTCGAACCCAACAAGACCCTGCGACCGCTTCGATCGCAGGGCCATTGTACCCTTACGCCGTTTTTTCAACATTCTCGGCTTGAAAACCCTTTGGACCCTGAGTGATCGTGAACTCCACGCTGTCGCCTTCCTTCAGAGTCTTGTATCCATCGCTGACTATGGCCGAATAGTGGACAAAGACATCCCCCCCAGAAGACCGCTCAATAAATCCGAACCCCTTTTTATTGTTGAACCACTTTACCTTCCCCTGCTCTTTGCTCATTACCCTCAGACTCCTTTTACTTATTACTTAACGCTCACAACTACAACACACTGCGAACTTTAAACAGTCGGGCATTATACTTGAAACCCGTGGTGTGTCAACTTTCAAAAGAATCAACAGGTTGGGCGCACGTGGTGTGGTCCGGGCCCATCCGGCGCACAGGGCTGAAACCCACGCCGGACGTGGGTTTCAGGCGTGTCTTGTGATTTTTGTGCCTTTTCGTGGCTATTCCCCACTCCGGTTCAGATGATCAGCATGCAGTCGCCGTAGCTGTAAAAGCGGTAGCGCTCGGCGATCGCGTGGCCGTATGCGGCGAGTATGGCCGATCGGGAAGCGAACGCGGAGACCAACATGATCAGCGTCGATCGCGGCAAATGGAAGTTCGTCAGAAGGCCGCCGATCGCGCGAAACTCATAGCCAGGCAAAATGAAGAGATCCGCTTCACCGGTGCCTTCTTCAAACCGTCCGTACTTGCGCGCGATGTATTCCAACGTACGAGTCGTTGTCGTGCCCACGGCAATAATTCGCCTTCCCTGATTGCGCGCGGCATTGAGCCGCGACGCCGTCTCAGCAGATACGTGATACCGCTCGGGTTTCAAAACATGCCCGGCCGGATCTTCCGATCGCACCGGGATGAACGTCCCGATGCCTACATGCAGCGTGATTTGAAGAATCTCGATGCCGCGCGCGCGGATCCGATCCAACATCGGCGCTGTGAAATGTAGCCCCGCTGTGGGCGCTGCCACCGCGCCCCGTGTTT
>WNGK01009917.1_pt1 | contig 11234 bp, 14 predicted proteins | sample 5400601 | NCBI WGS metagenome assembly WNGK01 (sample SAMN13153376, study PRJNA577476) | soil metagenome | isolation source: 60 cm soil or saprolite under Garry oak tree replicate 1 | place: USA:California | collected 2016-06-15
AGCTGCGTGGGCGTCTCGCACTCGGTGAGCCAGTTGAGCGCCTGCGCGAAACGATGACCGACCTGCTAAGTTCTGGAGAAAATCGATTAGTCTTGGATCTCGAGGAACTGGCAACGATGGACTCCAGCGGCATAGGGCTGTTGAGCCGATTTCTAACTTCGACCAAGGCGCAGGGCGGGTCGCTGAAACTGGTCAACCCTTCCAAATTTGTTGTGCAGACGCTTAAGCTGGTCGGGCTGCTCAATCTCTTCGAGACATTCCCCGACACCCAGGCCGCTGCGGCCTCGTTTTCTTAGGTCAATTCGGTTCAAGATCTCGATCATCCTCGCAGCTACAACTTTCGTTGTACGAAATCTGTTGCATTTTGCTTTTAGCCGAGAATTCGAAATCACCGCCACTTGTATTGTGCCGTCCCGCGTTTTCGACCGTAAGCGGCGATGTCTTCCTGTGAGACTCTTTATACGACTGCACCGATTCTCGCCCACACACAGGCACCCGCACACATCGCGCAGGGTTCGTGCGTAGTGTAGAGCACGAACACGGTCAGGTAGCGGCCATACCCGCTCGATACGTATTTGAGCGTTTCCAACTCCACATGCTTGATGCTTGACCCGTTTCAAATCGTTATGGAAATCAGCCTTACGGACTGTTACCAATTCGTTCCTGGTTCCACCGGATTGGGGAAGGGTTATTGATGCTGTTGTAGTACGCATCGGGCCAGATCCCGAACTTCGGATAGTCAGGAAAGTTTGAGCCGAAATCGAACTCGTATCGATTGTAGGAGCTAGTTGCGTCGGCGCTGGTGGAGACTGCTACGCACTGCGCTGTGTGGGTGAATGTGCTGTCGTATTGCAACTGGCTGACCAGCCAGCGTCCGGCCAAGTGGTCGTAAAGGACAACCGGATCACCGCCATCGGAAAACGTTGGCGTGCCTCCCCCGAACTCGCAGAGACCGCCGAAGCCGGTCCAAAGCGTAAAGATTGCTGCCGGCCCCAGCTGTAATGCTCCGCTCGACTTGTCGTAGACGGCAATGGTCACGTTCACCATCTGCGCGAACTGCGTAGCACCGACCGCGCCATTCGTGTCCGGGGGAACGAATGCAAAACCGAACACATCGCGATTGTCTTGAGCGCTCGAAGTTGAGGACGCTGGTGACACCCGTGAGCGGACCGGCGAGCGGCGCTGCTACCGGATCAGAGTTAGGGTTGGTGATGGACCACGGACCAGTGTCCCCTTCAGACGTACAGTCTTTTGTTTCTCGGAAGACGTGAAAACACGCATTTCCCTTCGGTTACCTTCCCAATTCTTAAACGGTAGTAGACGATGTCTTCCAGGAACCCAGGCAAGCCAGAACCCAAACTTGGTAATCAGCTCTGAAGTAACAGGGGCAGGTGATTACCAACTCTTTCTGGATCTGATGGTTCAAACCATACAGGGGGTCTGCTCTTCAAACATGCGTAAGTACTTTGTGCAAGGAATTGCCCTTCTAATCTGCGCCTGTGGGCTTGCGGGATACTCCGCCGCGCAGGCGAACACCGAGTTTGCCGCGCAGAGTGATCTGGGCTGGACTTCCTATGTTCAATTCGGCGGCACCACCAACAGCGACGGGCAAATCTTCTTGGTCCAGCCCAGCGTCGGCTATACGTTTACACAGCATTTCGGAATAGATGTTGGTTTGCCACTTTATTTTGTGCACGCCTCGAGCGCGAACACAGGAGGAGTCTCGGGAAGCGGAGTGGGCAATCCTTCGGTTGATCTGCGCTGGAAATTTCTGAATCCCAAATTGAATTATGGTTCGGTGCTGACAGGCTCTGCGCCGCTCGGCGACAGCAAGCTGGGCCTGAGCACCGGACGCGCGACATTCGACTGGAACAATCGCATTGATCGCTCGTTCAACCGGGTCACGCCATTTCTCGAAGGCGGGTTGTCGAACACGGTTTCCGACACGCGGCTTTTCGTTCGGCCTTACACCACGCTCGGCATGAACGCACATTTTCTCGCTGGAGCAAACGTCGAAGCATGGGACCGCGTTAGCATCGGCGCATCTGCATATGACATTGCGCCGTTTGGCAACCAGATGGTGTTCAGCCGCGTAACTGGCCCGTCGAACAACGGCCCCGCTGCCACGCACGGGCGGAACTTTCAAAGCACTCAGCAGACGAGTGGCTCCGCCAGCATTGCCAAAGACAGTGGCTTCTCAACTTTTCTGAGGTTCACTCCGAACCAATACGTGGACGCTGAACTCGGCTATACCCGAAGCGTTCACTTCGACTTGAATTCGATTTCGTTTTCGCTCGGTTTCAACGTAGGGCGCCTGTTGCGCAATAGCAATTGACCGCCGTTTCGTGACTGGCGAATTGCAGTTTACGGAGGACAACACGAATGAAAACTATGACGATCGCGACGTTAAGCTTGGCCGTTATTTTGTCCGCGACTGCCGCGCTCGCGCAGCATGGCAACAGCGCTAATGCCAACGGTGGGATGGGCAGCGGGATGGGCAATTTGAACAGCGGAAGCGGCTTGGGACATGCGAATGCCTCCACCGATCACGGCAATCCCAACTCCGGCACTTCCACCCTGGGATCGGCCCACGGAAAGACAGTTGATGACATTCTGAGCAAGAACACCAAGCTGGCGGACAAGATCTCGTCACTCACAGGCGAATCTGCGACCGATGCCTGCGCCGGCTTCAAGAACCTCGGCCAATGCGTCGCGGCGGCGCATGTCAGCAAGAACCTGGGCATCAGTTTTGATTGCCTGAAGGACGACATGACAGGAACCGCGCCGACGGATCCCAAGTCTTGCCCCGCAGGAACTGGAACCAACGGCAAGATGAGCCTGGGAAAAGCCATTCAAACGCTCGATTCAAAGGCTGATCAAAAGTCTGAAGGTAAGAAAGCTGAAAGCCAGGTGCAGCAGGACCTGAAGAGCCCAGGCACGAAATCGTAAGGCTCGTTTCGGGACGAAACGCTACCACACCACACAGAGGGTCGCTGGCGAGCTTCGGCAAACCAGCGGCCCATCGCCTGCCGAATCGGCGTGGCCCCGGTTACCAGGGTTACCTTCGTTTCTTTCAGCAAAAACGACGGGCACCTTAAAGCCGATACATTGCAGACCGTTCGGCTTCAGGCCATCATGGTCGGCAAATGCTTCCAGTTGCTGTTCAGCAAACCAGAGTTCACGTTTGGTCGAATGCTTTAGCGAGTCCTTGAAACTCGATTCCGATTCGGCCACCTCAGCCAGAGTTCCGTCACCCACGTTTAGGCACAATACCTTGCCTTCCACTGTCCGCAAGAACAGATCGCCGAAACCACTCCGGGCAATTAGCGTGACAGATTCGGTGCAAAGCCAACGCCACTGTTCGAGCAATCGGTTTGCGTCGAGGTGCTCAGTTTCAAACGACATGTGTGTTCTCGTCGAGGCAGGGAGCAATTGTCGCACGACGCTAGTGGTTGACGAAATCGCGTGGTCTCAACAATTGCCGGGGCAGAAGTACACTTTCGGGTTGACACTCCATTCAAAGTAGCGGGACAATCGGTTCGCCCGGTTGCTGCTTCTTCCACTAGTGGCAACAGAGCGGTCGGGCTCCCTCTCCCGCAACAATTCGCAGCGTTGACTTGATCGTATTGACGATTTACAGACGACGCTCTCCGTCAGGTCTGAAAAAGGAGGTTGCAATGTTTACTCTTCACATTTCGTCCCACTTGTCATCGTCTATTCGCAGCGGGCTCGCCTTGTGCTGCGTCGTGTTGGCACTGACTTTAGCTGCGCAGGCACAGACGCAGGCTGCTTGCACGTTCAACTTCTTTTCTCCAACCACACCTTTCAAACTCCCCGATGGAACTCCATTATTCATTCAACCTCTCGGGATTAACGATTTCGGCACGATAGTTGGCTATTCAAGTCCCGGCAAAGCTCGCGGCTTGATTCGATGGGCCAACGGCGGGGTCACCCGCGTCAAAGGAACCATTTTCCTCAATGCCCGCAACGACCACGGGACCAGCGTCGGACTTGACTTGACGGGCCGAGGAATTCTGGTGAACGGCACAACCATCACTCCCATTGTTCTTGACGTGAACAACACCTTCATCGATGAGGTCAGAGGAATTAATAAGTGGGGCACTATCGTCGGCCGATACTTTAGTCCGCTCACACACGGGTTCAAACGTTTCAACAACGGCACTACTCATACCCTAGACTTTCCCGGCGCGGAGGAGACTACCACAGAACCCCTTGGTATCAACGACAACGGTATGGTGGTTGGATCATACGATACCTTTGATGGCACTCACGGCTTCATTTTTCACAACGGTCAGTGGGCCACGCTGGACTATCCGCATGCCGTGGACACTGAACTGGTGGGCATTACCAATGCTGGCAAGATCATTGGGAACGCTTTTTTTGTAGGTGGTTTTGCAGATCTCTCCAGAACGCTATTTCTTTACGAGAACGGCACCTTCAAGGTAATTTCAGTTCCAAACTCGGACCCGGAGACACGGAGTTTGATGAGCATCAGTCCCAAACAAGGACTGATTCTCGGCGTTACGGACGTTGCCGCGGGCAGCCCGGCGTTCATTGCCCAGTGTCAGTAAACTAACCAAGGGTGGTAATTGGTGATAAATCTCGCGATTACACGCAATATAAAAAGGCGCCCACTTTTGCGCTAGGTTGTGATTGTTCGCATCGCCAATCTAGCGAAAAGGAGCGCCTTTTATGAGTCAAGAAAAGTATATCGGCATGGACGTTCATCAGGCCACCATTTCGGTTGCCGTGATGGATGCTGGTGGCAAGTTGATCATGGAATGCCTGCTGGAGACCAAGGCGGCCACGATTGTTGAGTTCATGGAAGGATTGCATGGAACTCTGTGGTTGACCTTTGAGGAAGGGACCTCGGCTGCCTGGTTGCACGATCTTCTGAAGCCTCACGTCAGCCGACTGGTGGTCTGCGATCCACGAAAGAACGCGCTGTTGAAGGACGGCAACAAGAGCGATCGGATCGATGCACGAAAGCTGGCAGAGTTGTTGCGCACCAACCAAGTCAAGCCGGTCTACCACGGAGAACACGGGGTGCGCACCTTGAAAGAGTTGGGGCGCAGCTATCTGACCATTACCAAAGATGTCACGCGGGTGATGAATCGGGTCAAAGCCCCTGTATCGCAGTTGGGCCATTCCATGCGCTGGCGCAACCGTCTACGCTCCACGTCATCGCGCCGAGTGGTTGGCCAAGATCGCTGAACCAGGAGTTCGGGTTCGAGCTGAACGGCTCTATCAGCAACTGGATCTATTACAACCTGTGCGTCTCGAAGCACGACGCGAGCTATTGGTGGAAAGCCACAAGCATTCTGCTGTGAAGTTACTTCGCCAGATTCCTTCCATCGGTCCGATTCGGGCCGCCTTGCTGGTGGCGCTGCTACAGACACCACATCGCTTCCGCACCAAGCGTCAGCTCTGGGCCTACATCGGTTTCGCCGTGGAGACTCATGATAGCGGCGAGTACCGCTACTTCAGAGGCAAACTGCAACGAAACCGTGAGCGCATCACGGTGCGTGGTCTGAATGACAACCACAACAACGATCTAAAGAATCTGTTCAAAGGTGCTGCCATCTCTGCCAGCACACGTCCTGGCCCCCGGTTGAGAAAGGGATGCGGCCGACGATGGCCCGTCTCACCTTGGCACGGAAGATTGCCGCTATCAGTTTAACCATCTGGAAGAAAGGAGTCCGGGGCCAATGGTCAAGTTGGATTGCGAAAAATTCCTGCTCGGCTTCGTGGCTGCAGTGCTAACCTTCTTCATTGCCGGTCTCCTTTATCTCTTGTGCTTCAAAGCACGTCGATAACTTGGGAGCGTACAGCATCCCCTCGGAGACCGGTCTTCTCATCCCATCTGTTTTCGCCAGTTGACTTGCGGATTGCCCGTCACACGCGAACGGAGTCCAATAAGGAATGCACCTGCCTGTCAAGTCATTAAGACAAGGCAGGAAGTGTTCTCAAGCGTTCCCACCTTGTCAGCTGAGACTTAACCGCAACCGTTAGTGCCGCCCACTACTCGAGATTAAGCAGTGGTCCGTGCCCGTCCGCAAAGTTGCTGGTATTCAGAACTTGAATGCCGGCCTGGTGGTCGCCATCGAAGTTCGTAGCCGTGGTCGGGCAGTTAGCGTTGCCGGCTTCGGTTGCATCTGCGAACCAGAGCCCCAGGTGATAGATCTGGACTGGACGAGTAGCCGGATTGACGCTCGCGTTATCAGGAAACACAACTGGCGCGGGTGCGACGTTAGGAGCTTGGATAAACGTCTCTTTGCTGAAGATACCTGTGAAGTCTCCGATGCCCCTGCCATCGGCGTTAGTGACGATGTCCCCCTGATACCACGACAGGCCAAATGGACTTTTTGGTACCTGGATCAGGAAGGTGGCAAACTCAGTCTTGACCGGCATGTTGAAGAGTTCGACATGCATGTTCTGAACCGGTCCCAAGTCGCTAATGGTTACGCGGCCGCCAGCATTGACAGCAAGGCAGGCAGCTGCGCCGGCTGAGACTTTCAGGTTAAAGGTGATGCTGTCGCCTGTCGCCGCATTCGCTTGCGGCGCCACGCTGGTGAAACCAGCGACGGCAGCTAAGACTACTGTTAGGAATTTCGTCTTCATCAAATTCTCCTTTTGATTGGTTAATTTTTCGAACATTGGTACTTGCAAACTTTGTTAAGCGTTGGGACCTGGCAACCACATCGATGGGCGTGCAGCGGTCAACTCGATGCGACCCTCACGCCGAAATAAGCGGTGAGCAGTTGGCGCAGCTTCAGGCGCGCCCGCCACAACCGGGCTTTCACGGCATCTGCCGTTAACTGCAGAACCTCTGCCGCTTCCTCGGTTGAGAGCCCCTCTATGTCGCGTAAAACGAAAGCCACCCTCAGGTTGGGCTGCAACTCCTGGAGTTGGTTTCTCAGGATGTTTCGCAGCTCGATGGCTCCATACTGTTGCTCTGGGTTTGGCGCCCAATCAGCAATCGGGAATGGAGATGCGTGTTCTGAGATCTCAAAATTGTCCTCCATAGACACTTCTCTGATGGAACGCCGCTTGCGCAACTTCATCAGCGACTCATTAACCGTGATTCGAATCAGCCAGGTCGAGAATTGTGAGTTCCCGCGGAACTGCGCCAAGTTTCGGAAAGCCTTGAGAAAGGCGTCCTGAACCGCATCTTCCGCGTCCTCACGGTTGTGCGTTATGTGCTGCGCGATGCTGAACAGTCTCACGTCATATCGCTTTACCAGTTGCTCGAATGCGGCGGCATCTCCGTCCCGGCAAGCGTGTACGAGGGCCGAATCCTGGTCCAAGCTGCAGCCAATTGAAAATTGCACGTTTTCAGTCATTGTTAGTTCCATGACGCACCTCACGAAATTTGGTAGAACAAATTAGCTAGCTTCAGGGAATGAACTTGTAACCAATCCCGTGCACGGTTTGAAAGTGAACCGGGTCTGCAGGTTCCGGCTCAAGTTTCTGACGAAGCTTAAGAACGTGGTTATCAACTGTGCGGGTGCAGGGATATCTCTGATACCCCCACACTTCATTGAGCAGTCGATCGCGCGAGATCACTCGCTTAGGGTTGGTAACAAAAAACCTAAGGACTTTGAACTCCATTGCGGTCAGACTCACGGCGCGATCCGATCGCCGTACTTCCATAGACATGAGATCGATGCTCACTCGCCCAAACTGCACAATGTTGTTTTCTTCCAGGGCATGGGATTGGTCCAACCCTCCCCGCACTCGTTTCACGAATTCCTTCCAGGTCAGCGGTACGAGAAGAAGCTGGCTCAACGTAAGCATTCGCAAGCCGGCATCTGCGGAATTTTGGAAGGAGACGAGGGCGACGCGATATTTCTCCGGCTCCATCGAGCCCGACGCAAGTTCCGAGATCGGAAGCTTAAATGTCACATCTTCGAGAACCGTCATTGTCTTAGTCGCCATGGAGTCGTCTCCTGCGGAGTGTTACTCACATCCCAGTCCCAGCGCGTTTGCTACAGACCTGCACTCTTCATCAGACTTGATGTTGAGTTATTAGCGTTTGTCTGCGGTTGTCGCTGTGCATTGACCAAGGTCCTTGCTCATTTTGTGGACCTCGAACGTGGGCTCGCCTGCGGCATCCTTGGTTCTCTTGCCCAGCAGTTCAACGCGCTCACCGGGTTTCAGTGATTGGTTTTGCTTGTTGGTCAAGTTGTAGGTATGGTTGTCCTTTTCTGTGACCAGCTTGTCTGCGCCATCAGATAGGCAACCTTGAACCTTTGCGCGGCTGTGAAGCTTCCAGTACAGCAAGCCGGCGCCCACAGCTGCACCAGCTGCAACTCCACCGATTACTGCGCCCTTTGAGCCGTAGCTCGGAGAGCCTCCCGGGTAGGTACCCGTTCCGCCTCCGCCGCCTGGATACTGCGCAAGCGCGATCGTAGGAACCAAAGCCAGCATGGCGATGCTTGCGATCATGCGTTGCAACTTGCTGTGCGTGAAACTTCGTGAAAGTGAATTGTTCTGTTCCGTTTGAGATGAAATTTGCTTCATTGCAAAGTTCTCCTTTTGATTTCGAAACGACGATAATCTTTATTGCTCTTACCTTTGCACTGGAATCCCGATCGGTTCTTGTCGGCTCCACTTGCAACTTATTCGATACGGCTAAAAACAGTCCTTAAGTGCTCGCAAGAAAATTCCAAATAAATTGCAACGTCAAGTGATGTACACGCGAAGGGCACCAATTGGTTGTGCCTCCGCGTGTACACCCGAATCTTCTCCACAAGGCTTACTTTTGCGCGCGGAAGAAGAAGTAATCGGCCGTGTATGGCACGAGCTGAGTCTGACCAACGCTGCAGGCGGTAGCAGGAACAGCTCCGCCCCTGGTGTTCAGGCGTTGAATGAAGGTGGTGTCAGCAAGAAGGTTGCCGCCAGTGGGCCCCTTCCTGTTCCCGACTGACTGCAACAAGAGGCATTGAATGGAACCAGCATTGGGGCAACTCGCGGCGTCAGACCCGGCGTCGATTCCCTTCACCTTGACCATCCACACGCGGCTGCTATCCAGCGAACTCTGCCACGTCGCATTCCCGCTCAGCGGAGGGGTAACGTCTGGTTTCGGATTTTCATTAATGCTCTGGAAGTGGGTAATGATCTGCACGAGTTGTCCGAAGAAACTCGCAAACAGGGTTGCTTCGGGGCGTGCAGTGGGATTCCATGCTGTGCCACCAGTGCTCGTCGGCAGGCAAGTGTAGCCCTGGCTTCCAAAGGCGTGGCCAACCAAAAATGGAGTGTTTCCCACCGGTACCGCAATGTCAGAAGGAGTGGGTGGAGGCGTAACTTGTGCCGCCGCAAGAGTGACTGTCCCGAAAGCACATGCGAGCATAAGAGCTGCTGACAACAAGCTCCGAACTGGAATGTTCTTTTTCGTTTCGTGATTAACGCTGTACCTCATTTATTTGTTCTCCATTCTCCGAGGTAGTTTCGGAGGTTCTAAAGCAGTTGTGGTTTAAAGACACACGAGTAGCTCGAGGGCATTTGGCCGCATTTCTACTGCGGACCAAACGGCCTTATATCTGACAACTTGTAAGTGTCTGTTCTATGAAACTGTTAATTGGAAGGCGTAATCGGCCTCACTAGATAGAACGAGATCGCAGCGAGATTTGCTTTTTTGGAAAACCAGAGTTTGCGTCAAAGGGAATTGGACGAATTGATTGCGCGATCGGAATTCTCAGCACAATGATTATTCCGACGAAGATTATTCCGACGAAAACAAGTGCTCGTGCGAAAAATGATTAGTCAAACCATGAATCGACCAGGTAACAACTTTGTAGCCCTGAATCATGCTGTAGTGAAAACTCACTTTTTTGAAGTCAGCCACGACTCCGCCCGAAGCAACGGCAACTGAATCCGGAGCCACCATCAGGCCTACGGGACTGCTCTGCATTGCATACGCAATGTAAGCAGCCGTATTTTTGCCGGCGACCAGCAGGAAGCGTGCTCCTTCGACGCGAAACGATCGCTCTTCCGCGGATAGTACAGGCGAGGAAGGTAAGGCTTTAGCAAACGCAGATTTTGTTTTGAACCAGTCATTCAGCTCCTGTTCCGACTGCACCTGAACGTCTAAGGCCAGCGTTCCTTGCGCCTGCTGTTTGTAAGTGTTGACGGCGAATGTCGCAAATTCTGGGCCGGAGAGGGTGGGAGAGGATGACGGCCTACTGCGCAGCATTGCGACGATCACGATTAATGCCGCGGCGGGAACCAGCCATCTCGCAAACACCCACCAACACTGAAGATGCGGTACGGCCACAGGCACAGAAACCGGCCGGGATGGTTTTGTAAGTTGTGCCAGCAATATTTCTTCATCGAGAGTGGGATCCTCGTCAACAGATAGAGCGGCACGAAGCATTGGACCGCAGTGGTCGCACTGTGAGGCATGCATCACCAACTGCCTTGCTCTCGACTCCGGCCAGATTCCGGCCGCAACCTCGTACCAATCAACGTCTTCGTCGTTGGGACAGTCGGATCCTCTGGGGCTGTTGGGTTGCGCCGGCTGGGGGTTCACGAGTTGCCGATAAAGCTCCAGCTTCTTGCTGCACGGCTCACACGAAACCATATGGCGCGCAGCGTCGCGAACAGATGCCACCGAAAGGTCTGGACCGCTCTCCGAACGCGAAGCAACCAACGCATCCAGTTCTTGGTTGTCGAGATGCTTATCCGACGGACGTCTCACATTCTGAGGACCCATACAAACCTATAACGACGTCCCGATGGAATTTGCTTTTATCGCCATCCTCGCCATCATCCAACGTTGGAGGGGAGGCAAGGACTTGGTCTCGAACGTAGTGCTTGAGTCGCTCGATGACGCTTCCTACTCCCTTCATGCCAAGTCCTAGGTTTGGCAACGAAGCGATTTCTTTTGTGCTCATTCCCTGACGGAAGTATAGCCAGAAGATCATGCGGTCCCGCTCTTGGTCGGGGCCAGTTAAGCCATGTTTCAGCTGGTCGTCAATCTCGCTCAACAAAATTCCGAACGAAATCTTTCCCTCGCTGCCATGCACCTCGGTTCCGGCTTCAGGCTCAACGTCGGCTGTAGAAACGTGAGGTCTATCCCCGCCGGACGATTGATTGTGCCGGTGCTTGAAATAGTCATGGGTTAAATTTGTGGCAGTTTTCTTGAGATACCCCAAGATGGCATCAGGGTGCTGGATTGCAAAATCGCGCAATAGACGGCAGCTGTTTTCCCA
>WNGK01019071.1_pt1 | contig 11234 bp, 8 predicted proteins | sample 5400601 | NCBI WGS metagenome assembly WNGK01 (sample SAMN13153376, study PRJNA577476) | soil metagenome | isolation source: 60 cm soil or saprolite under Garry oak tree replicate 1 | place: USA:California | collected 2016-06-15
GGCCAGGTTCTCCTCCAGTTGAGCCACGCTGCTCGCGCCGATGAGCGCCGAGGTGACGCGCTGGTCGCGTAGCACCCAGGACAGCGCGAGCTGAGCCAGCGACTGCCCGCGCGCGCCGGCGAGCTGGTCAAGCGCGCGGACATGCGCGAGATTCTGTTCGCTGATCTGGTCGGAGCTGAGCGAGCCGCCCGCCACGGTGGCACGCGAGCCGGCCGGGACGCCGCCAAGGTACTTGCCCGTCAGCAGGCCCTGGGCGAGCGGCGAGAACGCTATGCAGCCAACGCCCTCCTGGCCGAGCACGTCGAGCAGGCGACCCTCGATCCAGCGGTTCAGCATCGAGTACGACGGCTGGTGGATGAGCAGCGGCGTGCCCATCGCACGCAGGATCGCCGCCGCCTCCGCGGTGCGCTCGGCCGAGTACGAGGAGATGCCAGCGTAGAGCGACTTGCCCGACCTGACAGCAGTGTCGAGCGCGCCCATGGTCTCCTCGAGCGGCGTTTCCGGGTCGAACCGATGGCTATAAAAGATGTCCACATAGTCAAGGCCGATCCTGGCCAGCGACTGATCGAGACTCGCCAGCAGGTACTTGCGCGATCCCCAGTCGCCGTAAGGCCCGGGCCACATGTCGTAACCGGCCTTGGTCGAGATCACCAGCTCGTCGCGGTAGCGGCGGAGGTCCCTGCGCAGGATCTCACCGAAGTTGGCCTCCGCCGAGCCGTACGGAGCACCGGTCTCGAGCCTGCCCACCGGGTCGTCGGAGCTGCCGAGCGACTTTCCACCGTAGTTGTTCGCCAGGTCGAAATGCGTAACCCCGAGGTCGAACGCGCGCAGCACAATCGCCCGCTGGAGGTCAAGCGGCCGGTCGGAGCCGAAGTTCTGCCAGAGCCCGAGCGAGATCTCGGGAAGCTTGAGCCCGCTGCGGCCGCAGCGGCGGTAGCGGATCTGGTCGTACCGGTCAGGTGCGGCGACGTAGTTCATGGCACGAGTCTGCCACCGCTGCGCGGGCCGGCACCGTTTCGAGCAGGCGCAGAACCGGGACCATCGCGGTCGTGCTCGAGGACGCCGACCTGGAGGACAAGCCAGCCCGCTATAAGGGCCTGAATCTGCAGCTGACCTGTCAGCACGCGACGCGCAGTCACCTGCGACAAAGAGCAATTCGGTTTCCCGCCTCAGCAGCGACCGGGGATGACCGCCGCCGGAACTGGCGGATCCTTGACCGCGCGGGCCGCTGCGAGGCCTGACCTGCGCCGAAGCGGCCTGGTGCCCGAGCTAGCCCAGCTTGACGAGGCCTGAGTGCCAGTCGCCGTGGTCGTATCCCGGCCGCGGGTGGACCAGCGGCACCTCGGCGACCGGCCATACCACCCGCCGCCTACCGCGCTGCCACTGCACTGTCAGGACCTGGTGCCCGGCCTGCAGGCCAGTGCGCTGATCGAGCCGAAACGCGCCGTACATCGTCACGCACGACATTCTCCTTGCGGCGTCGCGCAGCGCCTGGTCAGCCGGCTCGCCGACCTTTCGGAGTGCCCGCGCCGCGATGACGCCTGCCGCGAATGCCTGGGCCGCGGGGTAGCCCGGCTGGCCGCCGGTGGCGGCCTCGAAGCGGCGCACGAACCAGGCGGCGCCCGGGCCCTCGTCAGCATCGGCAGCCGCAGTGGCCAGCCATTGCGCGGGTCCGACCAACCCGTCGCGTTCCGCGCCCAGCGCGGTGAGGATGTCTTGTTCGCCTGCCCCGACGAACGCGGCGATCAGGCAGCGGCGCGCGCCGAGCACCCGCGCGGCGGCAAGGTCGTCATCGAATCCCCCGGCGACTAGCAGTACGTCGGCGCCGGGTGCGCCCCGGGCGGCGGCTTCGGCGGCCCCGCTGGCAAATGCCGTGGCGTGCACCGCGAGCCGCAGCCGCAGCGCGGTCGCGACCGCGCCAGCAGCGATGTCCCGGCCGAAGCCGGTCCGGCCGAATAGCAGAGATACCTCGCGTGCTGCCGGGTGCAGACTGGCGGCAAGTTCCAGGGTTCCGGTGAAGTAGTGGCAGGCCGGCGAGGCCACGTTGACGACGTGCGGGTACGCAGGCCAGCGGAGCTCGCTCGTCGCTCCGCCATGATTCCAGATCAGCCGTGTCGTGGCCCGCGCCGCGGCTATCGCGGGCCCGCTGCCGTAAGGTCCGAACAGCAGGTGTGGGCGAGCCCGCGCCGCGCGGCGCACCGCAGCCGCCGGATCCGGCCATGCGTCGGACACCGCGAGGTCGACGATGGAGTAGGGAGCCGGCAGGTCTGCCGCCTCGCGCGCCCACAGGGCCAGCGCGGCGGCACCCGCCCGCCCGTATCCCGCAAGCGGGCCTGAGAGCGGAGTCGCCAGGGCTGCGCGCAAAACTGCCATGGCCGGTCAGGGCGCGCGGCGGGCACTGGCCGAGCTTCTGGTGCCGAGCACGGCATCAACCAAGGCGCTCGCCGGCGCGCCGCAGTGCGGCAGTGTGCGGACGACGACGGGCTCCAGGTCGAGTTTGCGCACCTCGTGGGCCTCGGCGGCGTCAGAGACGTCGAGCACGTAGCGCGCGCAGAGGTCGGCGTACAGCCCAGCGACCCCGCAGGCGCTTGCGGGCACGCCGGTTGCACTGAGCAAGGCGGCCCGGCTGGCTGCCCGCACCCGTTCATGCTGATCGTGGATCGGTATGCCGGACACGATCGGGGAGACGGCGACGGTCCGGTGCCTGGCATCGCGCAGCGCGTCGCACGATCATGTCGGCATCGGCGATCGCCTCCAGGACGCCGGGGGCAGGCGCCGCGTGCTCAAGACCCTCGTGCCACACGCGCCGCACCGGCGGGGTTGCGCGGTGGCGGACGAGGAACTCCTGGTAGTGCAGCTGCCGTCGGCTAGTGGTCTCGACACGGGTGGCGACCTCGTCCTCGGTCATCGGGAGGACGCGCACAGGGACCGACCATGCGTCGGCCAGCCGGCGGGTAATCTCGGCAAGCCCGGTGCCGAGCCGCAGCAGCCCGGTTCGCAGCAGGTGGGTGGCCAGGTCGGTGTCGCCGAGCTGGAACCAGGCATCGTGCCCGAGCGCGCGCAACACGGCCATGCACCGGAAGGACTCGTCCCGCCTCCCCCAGCCGCGGGCCTCATCCTGCAGCCCAGCCAGCGCATACAAGGTGGTGTCCAGGTCCGGACAGACCCGCAGCCCATGAATCCACAGGTCATCGGCGGTGTTGACCACAAGGGTGAGCCGCGACGGCTCGACCGCCTGCACGAGGGGACGCCACAGGCGCGAGGCGCCGATGCCCCCGCCCAGCCCGACGATGGCGCTCATCCGCCGCGCCACGGCGGGCGCGCTCGCCGGGTCGCTCAGTGCCACGAGTCCATGTGCTGCCTGATCGCTGGCGTGACGCTCGACCCGTCGTAGTACGTCTCGTAGAACAGCGGGTCGACGTGGTGCACGACGGCGCCGAAGTTGCACTGCATTGGGTTGAAATAGACAGGGCACTGGCCGTAGGTCTGCACGCAGTAGTCGAAGTAGGCGATGCAGGCCTCGACAGCCCAGTCGCTGACCTGGACCTGCGGGCTGTTCACGAGGGAGCGGACCGTGTCGGCGCTGAATGGCCCGCCGTGGGTGAGCATCCAGTTGTCGTCGCCCTTCGACATCGTCCGGCCCGTGCCGTACTTCTCCTCCATCATCGCGGTCACGATCGTCCGGGCATCCGGGTACTTCTCGGACGGGATATAGGTGGCCTCCTTGACGCCCTTCATGCCGAACGTCTTCAGCGCGCCACTGACCGCCGGAGCCCGCTCGTTCAGCGGCTCATGCTGGAAGCCCAGGCCGCGGGCCACGTCCGGGAAGGCGCCCATCAGGACGTCGTCGAAGAACCCGCAGAAGATCCAGTTCCCGAGGCCCATCGACTCGGCGGCCAGCCGCATGTTCTGCACCATCGATCCCGGCGGATACGTCTCGACCTGGAAGATGAACTGCTCGAACTGGCTGATTGTGATCGGGAACTCGAGCTTGCCCTCGCCGACCCAGGCCCCGGTACCGGCGGGCTCGCCAGTCTTGTCGTCGGTGAGGTAGATGTGCCAGGCATCGAAGATGTTGAGCATCACGCTGAAGTACAGCCAGCCATGGTCAGTGATCGGGATGAACCAGGTCGTCCCCGGGCGGTTGACGTTGTACTGGTAGGGCCCGAACAGCGAGGCGTTCGGCGCCCCGGGTACGCGCAGCGCCCAGTCGATGTCCGGGCGGCCGTCGATGATCTTGTGCATGCCGGTGCGGTACCAGTCGAGGATCTTGTGGTAGTCCTCCTCGCCCTGGATCTCGACCATCCGCTCGCGTTCACTGCCTGGATTGTAGATGAAGGCGCCTTCGTCCTTGATCACGAGCAGGTCGGTGGCAAAGGAGTTACCTGGTGCCGCCGCGGTGCGCCCCGCGATCCCGACCAGTTCGTGGAACCCGCCGGTACTGGCGATGTCCCAGTGCGCCATCCCGTTCGGCCCGCAGGCCGACCAGGCGACGATCGCCTCCTCGACCTCGGTCAGCGGGATGACGGCATGCTCGGAGACGAAGGCGAGCGGCCCCTTCGGCTGGTACAGGCGCCGGCCGGCGAAGGACGTCTCCTCCTCGCCGCCCTCGATCTGGTAGCCCATCGCCACCCGGCGGCTGCGCAGGGTCGCGAGCAGTTGCGTTACCGGAAGGGCGCGGCAATGGCTCGGCGCGCCAACGACTGGGCCGGCCGTTGTGCCCGGCGGACTACAGGCCGACGCGTGTGCCTGGATGCCAGGCGGCCGCAGTTCGCGAGCTATGGCCGCTGCAGGGTGCCCTGGACGCGCAGAGCGAGCTCCAGCAGGAACCTGGCATCCACGTCATGCAGGTTCACGCCCAGCATGTCCTGGACCTTGGACAGCCGGTAGCGGACCGTGTTCGGATGCACGTGGAGGACGGCTGCGGCCTGTTCCAGATGACGGTCGCTAGCGAGGTAGGCATCGAGGGTTCGGACGTACTCGGTGCCTTTGGCCGCATCGGCGTCCAGGATGGGCCCCAGTGCATGCTCCACCATCGACTCCATGGACTGGCAGGTCGTCCCCCGGGCCAGCAGGCCGAACAGGCCGAGGTCGGCCGACGACAGGACCTCTCCGCCCCTCGACTGGCGGCGGGCGAGATCCAGTGCGACGCAGGCCTCCGCGTAGGAGTCCGCGTAGTCGTCCAGTCCGATGCAGAGCCGCCCGAGCCCCGCGGAGAGCTGGTCCTTCTCGCCCGCGGCAGTGGAAACGATGCTGCACAGGATCCGGTGGATCTCGCTGGGCTCCGCTCTCCGGGTAGCCAGCAGGACGACCACGTCACCAGCCCGCGGCACGACGATGGACCCGGGCAGGTCCCGCCGCACGTCAGAGTCCACCCGGGTCAAGGTCCGCCGCGTGATCGCCGCCGGAGCGTCGGCATCAGGCGTGGCCTGCAGGCCGATGCAGATGACATGCCGCGGCGTCCGGAGGTCGACGCCGAGCAGCGCAGCACGGGCGAGCATCCCGGCGCGGTCGTCCAGCCGCCCCTCGAGGAGGTCGTCGAGGAACTCACTGTGCACCCGCAGCTCGGTCTGCAGCGCAGCCCGCTCCCGCAGCAGCTGCAGCGCTATCAGGTGGGAGCAGAGCTCGGCCAGTTCAGACTCGGCGCGGGTCAGCTCGCGGTCGCCGGAGACCCGCAGGGCGCCGAGCGGTTGGTCGCCTATGCTGATCTGCAGGCGAGCCGGTGCATCCTTCACGCGGGGCCTCTGATGCGGCGCACCCGACTCTGACATGCGCAGCACTTCGCCCGCCGGATCGAGCAGGGCGACGTGCATGCCGAGGTGACGGGCCAGGACCGCGATTCCGGCCCCGATGTCTTCAGTGTGCGCCAGGCTGATGGCCGTGTCGCGGACCACCTGGAGTTCACGGGCCGCAGCAGTGGCGCGCTGCTCCGCCTCCTTCACCCGCTCTCGATCCCGATGCTGCTCCCGCAGGAGGATGAGCGCCACCGCGGTGTCGCGGGCCGCATTGGTGACCACCTGGATCTCCTGGCCGGTCCAGTCGCGCGGCGCCCGGTGTGAGGCGTACAGGACGCCGAGCGCCTCCGTCCCGCTAGTGATCGGAGCGCAGATGCCGGACTGGATGCCCTCGTTGTCAATGAGCTGCTTCATCACGGGCGGCCGGCGGGGGTCGCGCCGGTAGTCCCTACTGGCGATGGTCCGCCGCTCCGCTACAGCCCTGCCGCCGATGCCCTGGCCGACCTTGAGCCGCCACAGGGCGGGCATCTCCGCAGTGCGGAGCCCGCTGTAGGCGGCCATCGTGAGAACATCGCCGTGCAGGAGGCCGCACCAGCTCGCATCCGATGCCACGGCTTCCCGGGCCGTGTCGACCGCTGCTTGCACAACCGCGGTGACTGACCGAGCAGACAGCAAGCGATGTAGCAACTGCACCTGCGACTCGGTGGCCCGCGGTCCGTCGCGCTCGCTCGGGGCCGACCGATTCACGGTCTTCGGCCCAGTCGTCACACTTCGACGATAGGACTTGCCGACCGGAAGCAACAGACCAGGTTGGGTATCTGTGCGTTCCTGCCAACGATCAGGACAACGTTCGGTACCCGCGCACATTGCCCGGTCCGGTTGCCCGTGCCACGGTCAGGGCAGGGCGGCGCGGAGCCCGGCAGGCTAGGAGGACCGATGGCGCGTGCCCAGGGACCGGTCGAGCAGCTGATCCGGACGCGGGTGACCGAGCACCCGGACGCGACCTGGCTGAAGTGGCAAGACGAGGAGTTCAGCTGGCGGGAGGTGCTCTCCTACGCACGGCGGGCGGCGAACGGGCTGCTTGAGCTTGGCGTGCTCCCTGGCGAGCGAGTCGCGCTCATGATGGGCAACCGGCCCGAGTTCATCTGGGTGCACCTCGGTGTTCTGATGATCGGCGCTCACTCCGTGCCCGTGAACATCTCGCAGCGGGGCGCCACGCTCGCGCACATCCTCGCCGACTCCGACGCCGCCGCGGTTGTGTTCCAGGAGGACTTGCGCGACGCGGTGCTCGGCGTGCGGTCTCAGCTCCCGGCGCTGCGTCATCTCGTCGTGGCTGGCGGGCCGCCTGGTGGCGGTGCAGACTGGGACGTGCGGCGGCTGCTCGCCAGCCCGGATGCCGAGCCGGACGTCGAGCTCGCCGAGCCGACAGGCGGCGTCGGACTGATGTACACCTCCGGCACGACCGGCCCGCCCAAAGGTGTCGCGGCGGCGAACTACGACCTTGAGCCGCTGATAACGCTGCTCGCCGCTGCTGGCGTGCGCCCCGGTGAAACGATGTACACCGGCCTGCCGCTGTTCCACGGTAACGCCTTGCTGGTCTCGATGCTCGGCTCGATGTTCATCGACGCGAAGCTGGCTCTGGCGCCTAAGTTCACCGCCTCCCGCTTCTTCGACGACTGCCGCCGGTACGAGGCTGTGGAATTCAACACCCTCGGCGGGATGATCTCGATCCTGCTCAAGCAACCGCCACGGGCCGACGACCGGGAGCACGAGGTCCGGGTCGTCCTCTCGGCCGGCTGCCCCCCGGACCGGTGGCGCGAGTTCGAGGAGCGGTTCGGCGTCAGGATCATCGAGTGGTTCGGCATGGTCGATTCGCCCGGCATCCTGCTCAACGATGTCGGGAAGGTGGGATCGATGGGCCGTTCTGGGGTCTCCGGCGTCGAGTTCCGGGTTACCGGGGAAGACGGCGCCGAGCTCGGCCCGGGCCAAGTCGGGGAGCTTGTCTTCCGGCATCCGAAGGGACCCATGACCTACTACCACAAGCTGCCGGAGGCGACGGGAGCGGCGTACCGGGGCGGCTGGTTCCACTCGGGTGACCTGGCCGAGTACGACCAGGACGGCTTCTTCTTCTACCGCGGGCGGCGCAAGGAGTCGATGCGCAGGCTAGGCGAGAACATCTCGGCCTGGGAGATTGAGACCGTGGTCAACTCCCACCCGCGGGTACTGGACAGCGCTGCGCACGCCGTGCAGTCCGAGCTGGGCGAGGACGAGGTCAAGATATGCGTGCTGCCGCGCGCGGGCGAGAACCTGACGCCCGAGGAGATTCTGGACTTCTGCACTGGCCGGATGGCTCATTACGCCGTGCCGCGCTACGTGGAGTTCCTTGAGACGCTGCCGAAGACGGCCACAGAGCGGAATCAGTACGCCGCGCTGCGGGCACGCGGCCTGACGGCCGGCACCTGGGACCGAGAGCAGGCCGGCTACCGGCTTGAGCGCGCCTGACAATGGCCGGAGGAGGCCACGAATGACTGAGGTCGACATTATCGGCGCCGCGATGACCCGATTCGGCAAGTTCCCGGACCGCGGCATCCGGTCGCTCGCCGAGGAGGCCGTGGGCGCGGCCCTGACCGATGCCGGGCTGACCGCCACCGACGTCGGAATGGTGTTCTTCTCCAACGCCGTCGCTGGGATCCTCACCGGCCAGGAGATGATCCGCGGGCAAGTGGCTCTGCGCTATACCGGCCTGCTCGGAAAGCCGATCGTGAACGTGGAGAACGCGTGCGCCTCGGCGTCGACCGCGTTCCACCTGGCGGTGGCCGCGGTAGCCTCGGGAATGGTCGATGTCGCGCTCGCGGTAGGTGCCGAGAAGCTGACGCATGATGACAAGGCGCGGTCGTTCGCTGCCATCGGGACTGCAGTGGACCTCTCCCAACTCGATGAGCTCCGGCGCTGGACCGCCGACGCGGCCGCTGGTAGCGACGGTGGCGCCGCCGAGGGTTCGCCGACATCGACTCTCAGGGGTCAGGAAGGCAGCGCCGCGGAAGGCAATCGCTCCTTCTTCATGGACGTGTATGCCGCCAATACCCGCAGCTACATGAGCCGTACCGGTGCAACTGTCGAGGACTTCGCCCAGGTCGCCGTCAAGAGCCACCAGCATGCCGCGCTGAACCCGAACGCGCAGTACCGCACGCCGGTGACCGTGGCGGAAGTCCTCGCGAGCCGCACTGTGTCCCGTCCGCTGACCCTGCTGATGTGCTCGCCGATAGGGGACGGCGCCGCGGCGGTGCTGGTCTGCTCGGCGGAGCGAGCCAGGAGGCTGTCGGCCCAGCCGGTGCGCGTGCGTGGCTGCGCGCTGGTCTCCGGCACCGACCACGCAAACGGGGAACCCAACGCTGTGCAGCGGGCAGCCGCGCAGGCTTACGAGCAGGCGGGAATCGGGCCACAGGACCTAGACGTCCTCGAGGTGCACGACGCGGCCGCGCCCGCGGAGCTCATCACGTACGAGGAACTGGGCCTGTGCGGGCCGGGAGATGGGCCAGGGCTGCTCAGGTCCGGCGAGACCCAACTGGGCGGATCACGGGTGGTCAACCCAAGCGGCGGCCTGTTGTCCAAAGGGCACCCGATAGGAGCCACCGGCTGCGGCCAGATCGTCGAACTGGCCGATCAGCTACGCGGCCGGTGCGGAGAGCGCCAGGTGGAGGGTGCCCGGGTGGCGCTGGCCGAGAATGGCGGCGGCTTCCTGGGCAGCGACGCCGCCGCGATGGTGGTGTCGGTCTTGTCGAGGTAGGGGCGACAGAGAGGATCCCCGATGGAATTCAAGCAGGTGGTCGGAAACCGGCGGACAATCAGGTTTTTCGACCCGAACATTCCGGTCGAGCCGGAAAAGATCCAGATCATGCTGGAGGCAGCGAACCGCTCGTCGCGTGCCGTCAATGCCGATTTTCTCAAGGCCATCGTGTGCTTCAGGGACGAGATGACCGACGAGGCGCGCGAACTGCTCAAGACGCCGACGACGACTGTCCAGCTGGACCTCGCGCCCGTAGTGATCTTCTTCTACGGTGACATGACCTTTGTCGAGGGCGCCCAGGAACGGCTCAAGGAGCTGACCGACCTCGGCGCGCTGCCGGTGACCCACGGCTGGTCGCACGCCTACGTCGACGAAAACGTCTACATCCCTGTCCTTGAGCCGATGTCGAAGGACCAGCTGGCCAGCACCTGGGCGGTGTCGGTGGAATGCGGCATCGCTATCGCGCACGCGATGCTGGCCGGAGTTGACGAGGGACTGGGGGTGGCGCTGAGCGCCTTCAACCCCGTACCGGCCAAGGAGACGCTGAAGGTTCCCGACCATTGGCTCCCCATGTGGATCCTGCTGGTCGGCTACTCGGCCGAGGACCCGAAGGGAGGCGGGCAGCGACCCCGGCGGCCACTGTCCGCGAGCTGCTACCGCAGCCAGTACGGCACGCCATGGCAGGAGATTCCTGAGGTCACCGAGCGGCTCAAGAAAGAAGGCATGATCCAGGAGCCGATGAACGCGGAGGCCCGGCACGCTGAGATACGGCGGCTAGCTGATCGGTTCGGCCTTCCGCTGTGACAATCGCTGCTATCCGATCGGCTGAATCGGTCCGGCGCTGGTTCGCCAGCGCCGGGCACGACCGGCAGGCGGCCCCGGTGCAGCAGCGGTACCTGCGGATCCTCGATGACTTCTGCGCTCGCTGCAAGACCACGCCCGACGACCTGGTCGCGTTCTGCTACTTGCGAAGACGGGCTAGCGGCGAGCGATTTGTCAGCGTAAAGCGGCGGGCAACGGTGAACGAGTGGCTCGGGGAGTTCGTCAAAGAGCAGGGCTGGACCGGTAAGGACGCGGTGGTCAACGCGAACGTCGTGCGCAGCTTCCTGATCCACAACGGGATCCTGATCCAGGGCCGGGTGTGGACCGGGCCACCGTAACATCGTGGAGTCCAGGCACACCATCTCGGTGTCGTTGCGCTCGAGTGCGGCATCGGTGACGGCGGCCCAGGGGCACGTACTGCCGCCCGGGACGAGTGGCCGGCGAGGCGAGCTGGCGGGCCTTGGTGAGCCGGGCGTGCTCGGCACGCAGGAGCAGTCGGCGGTGCTCGTGGCCGCGGAGCCACTGGCAGCGGGCTCTCAATCGCCTCGCCCCGTCGAGGTTACGGCAGAGGATCGTCTTTGACCCGCCCGGCCGCGTCCGGCTGCTGACAAAGCGATGAGCCGGTTAACCGGACTCTCGCGATCCAGGCGCCAGCTGGAAGCGCCGGGCCCAGGCCGCCGGAGTCGTGACCGGCGCGCTGTCGCTGGCCACCTTGCTGGTCCTGCACCGCTCGGATGCGGCGCTGCGCCGCCAGGGCAGTGGGCCCGGCGGAGGGGTCACCGGTGCCATCGCACCGGTCGAAAAAGGCCGCTGCGCCGGTCGCACCCGCTGCCGGTGCGGAGCGCCGTGGCGCGCACAAGGTTGGCGATGATTTGCGACAGCAGGCGTGG